>ERZ1370068.2851-contig-1981_pt1 | contig 160854 bp, 185 predicted proteins | sample MGYA00561227_ERZ1370068 | MGnify/ENA primary metagenome ERZ1370068 (study PRJEB38410, sample SAMEA6850437) | metagenome | study: Metagenomic assessment of the ecological functions of the soil: analysis of the soil microbiota associated with the... | reverse complement strand
CGCGGTAGATCTGACCGCCGCCGAACCCCGCCGGGGTGCCCGAGGCGATTCGGCGGGATTCCTGGTCCTGTCCTGGCTGCCTGACCTCGGCGGCGTCACCGGGCCCACGCCGGCGGGACCGTTCGGGTCACGACGTTCCGAGACGCTTTCGTCGACGTTTCGACGCGTCCCGACCTTGGCGGCGGGTGGGAAGAGGTCTCGCGATCGATCGGGGTCGCGACTGCTCGACCTCAGCCGCCGTCATCGTCACACGCTCAGTTTGGGTCCGTGCCCGTACCGCGCGCTTGGGCTCTTCTTCTGGAGCAGCACCGTGAGGCCTTCGTCGAGGTGCCTACCTGACCTTGTCACGGTATACCGTGGCACGGTACGATGCCTTCGTGGCCATCCAGGTTTCTCCAGCCCTGCGGTCGAGCGGTTCTTTCGGGATGGGCGGCGCGTGAGAGCCATGATGAGAGACTTGACTCGGCGCAGAGAGCCGACTAGGCCGGGTGAGATCCTCCGCGAGGAATTCCTGATCCCCTCCGCATGACGCAAAGGAAACTGGCAGCTCACCCGGTTGCGATGTCAAGGTTATCAATCGGATCGTCAATGGTCGCAGTTCCGTAACCGCCGAAATGGCTTTGAAGCTAGGCGCCACGTTTCGAACCTCGCCCGAGTTCTGGCTCAACGCCCAGAAGGCGGTCGACCTTCTCACCAGGCGGTGCGTCACCTGTCGAACCTGCCGAAGGCGCTGCTTCGAGCAGGGGCTAAATCAGGCATCAGGATTGGCAATGCCGATCTCAGGAATGTCTGCGGCTGAGCGACGAGGGGGCCGGCTACATAGACCTCAACGCCTTGAGCGATTCCTGCCTTGCCGCCAAGAGCGGTCCAGCCAAGAGACTTTGGACGCTGATGTCTTCCTCGATACCGGGCTAATGAGTCCCCGAACCATGGCCGATCAAACGCCACGTTCGCGTTGGCTGCTATGGAGCGAGGTTCCCGCTTGTCCGTTGGACTCGGTGGACCCGGTGCTCGTCTTGACCCCGCACCTACCGGGCCGCTAGTCTCGACCGGTGACCTGCCCGTCGTGCCAGCAAGAGTGCTTCCGGGGCACGCTTCTGCAACGCCTGCGGCGGCCGGCTCGAGATGCCATGCGCAGGCTGCGGTCACATCAGGGCCGGCCGTGCTGATCGGGTACGGGCTCGCGATGGGCACGATGTCCGTGCTCGTCGTGCCGGCCCGAGATGCGCGGCTCACGCGCGTCGTCAGCGGAGGCGTGCCGCGCGGGGCCGGCCTCAGCTCGGATGAGCGGCCTCAGCCCTGAGGCCGCTCAGGCGCACGCCCTCCACGATGCGGCGGTTGGCGACGAGGAAGACGACGAGCAGGGGCAAGGCGCTCAGCGCCGCGCCCGCCATGATGGGGCCATAGGACTCGGAGCTATAGGCGCCGCGCAGGAGCGCCAGCGCGACGGGCAGGGGAACATCTCGGGCCGGTTGACCGCGATGAGCGGCCACAGGAAGTCGTTCCACGCCGACCGGAACGGTGAAGATGGCGAGGGCGGCGAGCACCGGCTGGGACAGCGGCAGCACGATGCGCGTGAAGACCTGCCAGGCATTGGCGCCGTCGATGCGGGCGGCGTCCTCGAGCTCGCCCGGCATGAGCACGAAGAACTGGCGGAGGAGGAAGACGCCGAAGGCGAAGCTCGCCGCCGCTTCGGGCACGATCAGTCCCTGATAGGTGCTGAGCCAGCCGAGCTCCAGGACGAGGACGTACTGCGGGATGAGCAGCACGGCATTCGGCACCATGAGGCTGCCGACGATGAGCACGAAGACGAGGTTGCGGCCCGGGAACCGCATGCGCGCGAGCGGGTAGGCGGCCATCGCGCTCGCGGATGACGACGATGGCCACCGTCCCGAGCGCGATGATCGTGCTGTTCACGAAGGCGCGCCCGATCCGGGCCGTCCGCGAGCTGCTGAACAGCACCTCGCGGTAGTGGTCCATCGTCGCGGGCCACGGGATCCACTCGGGCGGCAGCCGGATGATGTCCGGCGTCCGCTTCAGCGACGTCACGAGGACCCACGCGGCGGGGGCCAGCCAGAGGACGGCGAGCGCCACGAGGGCGCATGTCAGCAGGAGGCCCTGCACGTCGATGCGGCGGGACGGACGCCCGGCGTCGGCCACGCGCTCAGTACTCCGTGTGGCCGCGCAGGAGCCGGAACTGCAGGAGCGAGAAGACCAGGATGATCGCGAAGAGGACCCAGGCCATGGCCGAGGCCGAGCCGAACTGGAAGAAGTTCTGAAACGCGGTCTCGTACAGGTGCTGGACGACGCTGCGGGTGGCGTCGCCGGGCCCGCCCATCGTCAGCACGAACACCTGCCCGAAGATCTGGAACGAGCCGATGATGTGGGTGACGAAGACGAACAGGAACACCGGCCGGAGCAGCGGCAGGGTGATCGCCCAGAAGGCGCGCCATGCGCCGGCTCCGTCGAGGGCGGCCGCCTCGTAGACATCGCGCGGAATGTCTTGAAGGCCGGCCAGGTAGATCACGAGGTAATAGCCGGTCACCCACCAGACGGTGGTGCCGACGATCGCCCACATCGCGGTGTGCGGATCGGCGAGCCACGAGCGCACCGGCGCCCCGAGGGCCTTCAGATAGTAGTTGAAGGGCCCGACCACGGGGTCGAGCAGCCAGAGCCACGCGAGCCCCACCGTCACCACCGAGAGCGTGAACGGGAAGAAGAAGGCGCTGCGCAGGAGCGTGCGCAGCCGGCCCCGATTCAGCGCGAGCGCCAGGACGAGGGGAATGGCCAGGATGGGCACCGTGCTCCCCACCGTGTAGACGAAGGTATTGGTGAGGCTCACCTGAAAGCGCGTGTCGTCGAGCAGCCGCATGTAGTTGGCGAAGCCGACGAAGCTGTAGGTCGCCCGTCCGAGCCGGGCATTGGTGAAGGACAGCCGCAGGCCTTCCAGCAGCGGGTAGACGCGGAAGACGGCGAACAGGAGCAGGCCGGGGGCGAGGAACAGGTACGCGGTCAGCCACGTCCCCGATCGCGTCACCCGCCCGGTCACCGCGTGTGCGTTCGCGAATAACGAGCGCTCTAGGAGCCTGTCGGAGAAACGCAGCCAGAGCGATGAGAAGGGTCCAGCTGCGAGGCGGCGCCCGATGGCCGCACGCGAGGCGTACGTCGCGTAGGGAGTGCGGGGCCATGTCTGGGCCCCGCAGACGAAAGTTCGTCGGCCCGATTGTCTCGCGCGTTACGTGGCACGGCGGTCGAGGGCGCCAACGAAGCAGATGGGCCTTGTCTAGTCAGGGAGGGCGTTGATCTGGCGGGCCAGATCCTCCATCGCGGCCTTCCCCGGCTTCTGCGCCGGTGTACACGCTCTCGATCACGGGGCGGGTCAGGTTCTCCGCGGCCACCCACTTCGGGGTCGGCTGCCCCGCCTGCCAGTTCGGGGCCTGGGCGAGCAGCGTCCGGAGGACGGGATCTCCCGTGATGCGCGGGTCGGTGTGGGATTTCCGCGTGGCCGAGACCTGCCCGGCCTTGAGCGTCCACTCGGCCACGTGATCGGTCATCCACCGGATGTGGGTCCACGCCGCGTCGCGCTTGGCGCGGTCCAGGCTCTTCGGCTTCGGGAACGTGTACTGGTGGGGCATGGTCCAGACCACCGGCTGCTTGAAGAGACGCGGCACCGGCGCCACCGTGAACTCGACCTTCGCGTCCCTGAGGCCGGTGAAGTTCCACGACCCCGCGATCCACATGCCGAGCTTGCCCGCGATGAACGCGTCCCGGCAGCTCGCGTTCGCCGGCGGGGAGATCTTGAGCGGCCCGCCGAGGCCGGCCCAGAAGTCGGCCACCTCGATGGCCGCCGGCTCGGCGAGCGCCGACCGCTTGAGATCGGCGGTATAGACATTGGCCCCGTTCTGCCAGAGCAGGTTCTGGAAGCCCCACGTATAGCGCCCGGGGCCACCGTCCCGATGGCGAAGCCGAAGCTGTCGCCCCTGGACATCTGCTTCGCCATGGCCACCAGGTCGTCGCGGCTCGCCGGCACGCGCGGCCGCCCGTCGGACCCGACGAGGCCGGCGTCCTTCATCACCTTGACGTTCAGGTACAGGATGTGTTGCGGGACATCGAGCGCAATGGCGTAACGCTTGGCCTGGAACGTGCCGCCCTGCCAGGTGGCGGGCAGGTAGTCCTCGCCACGAAATCCCTTGCCGGCGAGCGTCGCGTCGTCGATCGGCTCCAGGACCCCGTCACTGGCAAAGTGGGGCACCTCCACCGTGTGGATCAGCGCGAGGTCCGGGCCCTGTCCGGCGGGAACGGAGACCTGGAGCTTCGCGTAGAGATCGGTCCACGGGATGCGCTGCTGCTCGATCGCGATGCCGGTCTCGCGGGTGAACTGATCGATCAGCTCGTCCATCACCTTGCCGTCGGCGCCGGTGAGGCCGTTCCAGTAGAGATGGTCGGCTTCGCCTGGGCGGCGGCGCGCCGGGCGCTCGCGGGGAGGATGGCCACTCCGCCCGCGGCAGCCGCGGTGCCGATCAGAAAGCGTCGACGGCCCACTTCAGTGTGTGCGTCGCTCATATGCTCCTCCTTGGGTGACGGCAGCCCGCACTCTAAGCGCTCGCTATCCACGTGTCAAACGCGGATAAAGGTCGCATGGCGAAGTCAGGCGCTTGTGATAATCTCTGGCGCTAGTCTGGCTAGATTGGGGAGGGCACATGGTTCGTTGGCAGATCCAGGAAGCGAAAAACAGACTCTCGGAGCTCTGTGCGCAAGGCGCGCACCGAAGGCCCGCAGATGATCACGTTGCACGGACGCGACGCGGTTGTGGTGCTTGCGGCAAGCGAGTTCAAGAGCATGGCGCCGCAGCGCGGCGGTCTTGCGGAGTTTCTGCGCAAGTCTCCGCTCGCCGGCGTCGATTTAGACTTGCGACGCAGCCGTGATACGGGACGCGACGTAGAGTTGTAGCAGTCCGGTGAACTACCTGCTCGACACTTGCATGATCTCGGGCTCGCCCGTCCGGCGCCGGATGCGCGTGTGCTCACGTGGATCGAGTCGGCCGAGGAAAGCGCACTCTACCTCAGCGCGCTGACGATCCGGCGAACTGGAGAAGGGCATCGCGCGCCTGCCATCCTCTGCGCGGCGCCGGAGGATCAGCTGGGTGCGTGGAGACCTTGCCGAGTCGCTTCGCCGGCCGTGTCCTCGCAGTCGATGTTGCGGTGGCCGAACGATGGGGACAAATCTCGGGCGCATCGGAGCACGCGGCAAGTCGCTGCCGGTGATCGACGCCCTGATCGCCGCCACCGGGCTCGTGCATGGCCTGGTCGTCGTAACGCGCAACGTTGCGGATCTCGAACGTTGCGGCGCCCGCTGCCTGAATCCGTGGGGTGAAGCCGGCTCAGCCCGGGCGCTTCAGACTGCCCCCACCGCTCGGGAGAGGAGCCTCATGACCCGCATCAGCATCGACCTCGACAGGCGCATCGGCACCGTCGACCCGCGAATCTTCGGCCAGTTCATCGAGCACCTGGGCCGCTGCATCTATGGCGGGATCTACGACGAGGGCTCGCCCCTCAGCGACGCGCGCGGCTTCCGCCGTGACGTGCTCGAAGCCGCCCGGCCGCTTGCGCATCCCCGTGCTGCGCTGGCCCGGCGGGCAACTTCGTGAGCGGCTATCACTGGCAGGACGGCGTCGGGCCCGTGGACCAGCGCCCGCGTCGAACGCGAGCTCGCCTGGTATGCCGAGGAGTCGAACCGCTTCGGCACCAACGAGTTCATCGCGTACTGCCGCGAGCTGGGGACCGAGCCCTTCATCTGCGTGAACATGGGGTCGGGCACGATGGACGAGGCGCAGGCCTGGGTCGAGTACTGCAATGGGACGGGCAAGACGTCCTGGGCGAGCCTGCGCCGGGAGCACGGCCATCGCGAGCCCCATCGCGTCCGGTACTGGGGCCTCGGCAACGAGATGTACGGGAGCTGGCAGATCGGCAACCTGAACGCCCACGACTACGTCAAGCGGGCGCGGGCCTTCGCGATGGTCATGAAGCGGACCGACCCGTCCATCCAGCTCGTCGGCTGCGGGCAGACCGGCTGGAGCGAGTGGGACGAGATCGTCCTGGGCGGCCTCGCCGAGCTGATCGACTTCCACAGCATTCACCTCTACACGGGCACGGCCGATCACTACGCCACCGTCTTCCAGTCGCACCAGGCCGAGCGCGCGATCCGGATCTGCTCGGCGCTGATCGAGCGCGTGCGCCTGGCGCAGCAGATCGCCCATCCCATCCATCATCGCCTTCGACGAGTGGAACGTCTGGTACCGGACGCGGAGCCATGAGGACCGCGTGGGCGGCGTGGAGGAGCGCTACAACCTCTCCGACGCCCTCGCCGTGGCGGGCTACCTGAACGGCTTCATCCGGCACTGCCGCACCGTGCGCATCGCGAACTTCGCCCAGCTCGTGAATGCGATCGCCCCGATCTTCACGAGCCCGCAGGGTCTCTTTCTCCAGACCATCTATCATCCGCTGCGGCTCTACGCCGAGCACTGCCGCGAGATCGCCCTCGACGTCCACGTGAGCGGCGAGACCTATGATCTGCTTCCGGCGCAGGAGACGGAAGGGCCGGGGCGCGTCCACCGCGTGTCGGACCTGGGGCCGTTCACGCTCCTCGATGCGTCGGCGACCACGGACGCCGCCGGCCGGCAGGTCACGCTGGCCGTCGTGAACCGGGACCGCGACCGCGACATCGTCGCGACCGTCGACCTCGGCGGGGCCGCGCTGGTAGGCGAGATTGCCGTGGCCGAGGTCAATGGCCCGGACGTCGCGGCGGTCAACTCGTTCGAGAACCCGCGCGCGGTGGACGTTCGCGAGCACCGTCGCGCACTCGCGGGCCGGCGGTTCGAGCACCGGTTTCCCGCGCACTCCGTGAGCGTCCTGCGCTTCGCGACGCAGTCGTAACTTCCGGCGACAGCGTGTTGAAATCGCCTACGCGAAGATCTCCGCGAGCGGCAGGACGATGTCCGGGAACGCCTGAGGGCTGACGGTCGCGCCGCCGGTCAGGCGCCGCGTCTCTCCGTAACCCTCGGCCGCGGGCCCGCGATGGATCTCGACGACCTCCGCGGAGGCGTCCACCACCCAGTACTCCGGGATGCCCGCCTCGGCGTAGAGACGGAGCTTGGTGCCCCGGTCGTAGGTGAGGAGGTGTCGCCGATCTCGATCAGCAGGAGCACGTCTTCCGTGACCGGCTCGGACTCCTTGTATGGCGCGGGACGGCGGCGCCGGAGGATGGCGAGGTCCGGCTCGGGCTCGGTGTCGTCATCGAGCGCCACAGGATTCTGGACGGAGACGATGGCGCGCCCTTCCAGACGCGTCACCAGGAGCTGATTGAGGTTGTTCACGAAGGCGACGTGGCGGGCACCGATGGGCGACATCTCGATGATCTCGCCGCGGATCAGCTCGACCCGCTCCGTGGGCTTGAGGATGCCCGCGTCCCCCATGCAGTGGTATTCCGCCCGGGTGAACAAACGTCGCGCCCGCTCCACCTCTGCCGGCATGCCCGTCCTCCTCGTCCACTCGATGCCGCGCCCCATCGACAAGGATAAACCCCGAGCGGGCGTCTCGCGGGAAGTCCCTGGGAGGATACACAGCACACGCTTGAGGCCGGGCACGACGTCGCGGAACACCTCGAGCCTCAGCTCAACGAGGAGCGGAGCACCTCGGCCTCGGGATGCCGGGCCGCGAGGTGCGTGGCGAGCCGGTCACGAACCATCTCCCAGGTCTGGTGGGCCAGGCGTGAGAGGCGCCGCTCAGCGCGCGCAGCGTCGCGCACGCTCGAGGGCCGGCGATTCGAGCACCGGTTTCCCGCGCACTCCGTGAGCGTCCTGCGCTTCGCGACACCGTCACTGACCCCGACCGCCGATAGAAAGTACCAGGGAGTTCTTACGCGAGAAACCCGCGTTCGGTGCTCGCTCGCGCCCGGTAACGGCTCCGCAAGGCTGTTCTCGACCGCTCGGCTGGCGCCCGCGGTGTGGGCACGGCACTTGCTGTTCCTGCATCCGGAGGAGACCAGGTCATGAAGATCCCGATGAAGAGCCGATGGAACACGACCCTTGCGCTCGCAGTGACGGGCGTTGCGTTGATGGGGCCAGCCTACGCCCAGGACACTCAGGGCGTCCCCATGCCAGTTCCCCACCCTGACCCCAAGCAGGTGCCGGAGCCGGCCGCGTCCGCCTCGACGCGGATCACCGGGAAGGTCAAGAGCGTCGACGGCCATCTCTTGACGCTCACCGACGGTGTCCAGCTCGTGTTTTCCCGGGCTTCACGGAGCAGCATGGCGAGCTGAAACCGGGCGCGACCATCAAGGCGAGTTATGCGGAGACGGCGGGCCGGAAGGTCGTGACGTCGATCCGCGTCGATCCCCTGTAGACGCTCAGATGTCAGGCCGTAGTCGGTGGGCTGACGCGGAAGCGCCCGCCCCGACCCGGCCTCACTCGACTCCGGGCTCCAGCAAGGTCAGCGTGCCCGCGCCGGCGTCCAGCTCGGCGAGACAACCGATGGGCAGCGTCGTCTGATCGTCCACGTGGCCGATCATGAGGCCGGCCACGGCAGGCACCCCGAGGGCGCGGCAGCGCTCGGCCAGGATGTCCTCGAGCACCCGGTTCTGCACGAAGGAGGCCGACGGCTCGCAGCGGGTGAACTTGCCGAACGCCACGCCCGCGACGCCGTCGAGGGCGCCCGAGAGCCAGAGCTGGGTCAGGAAGCGGTCGATGCGGTAGTACGGCTCGTCGACGTCCTCCAGGAAGAGAATCGCGCCCCGCAGATCCGGCGCGTATCGGCGTGCCCGTGAGATGCGCCATCAGGCAGAGGTTCCCGCCGAGGAGCCGCCCCCGGGCCTGGCCCGACACCAGCGTCGTCACCCGGTTCTCCCGATCGACCTGACCCTCGCGCGCCTCGAAGGGCGGAGGGGCGCCCACGCGGACGGGCACGCTCGTCTCGCAGAGCACACGCCGCAGCTCGCCGAGCGTATACGGCGTGAACGCCCGCCAGGCGACCGGCCCGTGGAAGCTCACCAGGCCGACCTGCGTGTGGATGGCCATGTGGAGCGCGGTGATGTCGCTGAAGCCGATCAGCGCTTTCGGCTTCCGCCGCATGAGGTCGTAGTCGAGCATCGGCAGGATCCGCGAGGCGCCATAGCCGCCCCGCACGCACCACACCGCGTCGACGCCGTCATCGGCGAACATGGCGTTCAGATCGGCGGCGCGGGCGGCATCGGCGCCCGCGAAGTAGCCGTCGCGATCGAAGAGGTGAGCGCCCGGCCGGACGCGGAACCCCAGCGACTCGAGCGTCTCGATGGCGAAGCGGATGTGCTCGGGATCGTTCGGCGCGGCGGACGGGGCGACGAGGCCGACGGTCTGTCCGGGCGTCAGCCGGCGAGGGCGGAGCAGAGGCATGGCCAGCATCTTACCGCGGCCCGGCGCGGAGGCCGCATTGACATATTGATGCCTCCAGAATATGCTTCGATGCATGCGCACGACCGTACGGCTGGACGACGATCTCCTGCGCCAGGCGAAGGCACTCGCGGCCCGGACCGGCCGAACGCTCACTGCCGTGATCGAGGACGGACTCCGCGAAACGCTGGCCCGGCAGGCCAGGCGTCAAGCGCGGCCGCCGGTCGTCCTGCCCACTTTCAAGGGCAAAGGCCTCCGTCCTGGTGTCGACCTGGACGACACCGCAGACCTCCTCGACATCATGGACGGCGGCCGTGATCCTTCCTGACGTCAACGTCCTCGTGTATGCGTATCGAGAAGATGCGCCGAGGCACGAGCGATACCGCCACTGGCTCGAGGGTGTGCTCACCGGGCGCGAGTCCTATGGCGTCTCCGACTTGGTGCTGGCGGGCTTCGTACGCGTCGTCACTCATCCCAGGGTGTTCTCGCCGCCGAGCCCCACTCGGCACGCGCTAGGGTTTGCCGAGGCATTGCGGGATCATCCGAACTGCGTCCACGTCGCTCCCGGAGAGCGCCACTGGAACATCTTCATCGACCTGTGTCGGGATGCAGGGGTCAAGGGCAACCTGGTTCCGGACGCCTATCTGGCCGCGCTGGCGATCGAGTCGGGAAGCGAGTGGATGACGAGCGATCGTGACTACAGCCGTTTCCCCGGTCTTCGCTGGCGCGATCCGGGCGCCTGACGACGAGACAACCGCGCTGCCATGGCCTTCAGACCCAGATACGTCACCTTCGACTGCTACGGAACGCTGACTCGCTTTCGCATGGGCGACATGGCGCGGGAGATGTTCGCCCATCGCATCGAGCCTACGCGGATGGACCAGTTCGTGGCGGACTTCGCTTCGTACCGGCTCGATGAAGTGCTGGGCGCCTGGAAGCCGTACGTCGACGTGCTGAAAAGCGCCCTGCGGCGCACGTGTAAGAAGTGGGGTCTGGCATACAGCGAGGCCGAGGGGCAGGCCTACTACGATGCGGTGCCGAGCTGGGGTCCGCATGCGGACGTGGCGGCAGGGCTGGCCCGCATCGCCCCGCATATCCCGCTGGTGATCCTGTCGAATGCCTCGAACGAGCAGATCCAGCACAACGTCGCCAAGCTCGGCGCGCCCTTTCATGCCGTCTTCACGGCCGAGCAGGCGCAGGCCTACAAGCCGCGGCATGCAGGCCTTCAGTACATGCTCGATCAGCTCGGTTGCGCACCGCGGGATGTCCTGCACGTGTCGTCCAGCCTGCGCTACGACCTGATGACAGCGCACGACCTCGGCATCGAGAACAAGGTGTTCGTGAACCGCGGACACGATCCGTCGGTGCCCTACTACGGGTTCACCGAGATCGAGGACATCAGCGGGTTGCCGGCCGTCGTCGGTCTCTGAGACTCCGACGCCGCCCTCCCCAGGAGCTTGAACATCTCAGCGGGCCTAGGGTTGGTCGCGGCCGAGTCCGCCGGGGTGAGTGAGGCTGGTTGCCTCCTGTTGGGCTTCGTCGATGGGCTCGAGATTGACGACGATCGGGTCGCTGACCGTTGCGCACGATGACCCACTTCGAGGTCTCGTCGGCTGGATTGATCTCCTGGTGCGGAACGAAGGGAGACACGTAGATGAAGTTCCCGGCCCCGGCGTCCGCCTCGTATTCCAGGCGGTCACCCCAGCGCATCCTGACATGGCCACTGACCACATAGATGACGGTCTCTTGCTCGCCGTGATGGTGGGTTCCGGTCGCCGCATGCGCAGCGACGTCTGTTATCCCCGCCCATATCCCCTTCGAGCCAACAGTGTCCCGCGATACCGCCGCCACCCGGTGCATCCCGGACGTCTGTGGCGTATTCGGGTCGAAATGCTCCGCGTTGACTACACGCACGGCGTGGGTCCACGCTGTCGGATCCCTCTTCCGGATGTCCGGTCGGGTTCGCGCTCATCGGTCTCCTCCTCCTCTTTCGAGGAACCCCGGGCCTGGCCCGGCGCGGACGGAGCGCGTGCAGGTGGAATGTTTTCGCAAGAATCAGCAAGCCCACGCTCGATCGGTGGGCGCTCAGCCGCCGAGGTAGTGGGCCCGCACCTCGGGATTGTCGAGCAGCGCTTGCCCCGTCCCTTCGAATCGGTTCTGTCCCAGCTCGAGCACGACCCCGCGATGGGAGATCGCGAGCGCCCGCTTGGCGTTCTGCTCGACCATGAGCACCGCGGTGCCCTCGCGGTTGATGGTGACGATGGTCGAGAACACGGCCTCGACCATGCGGGGTCGAGGCCGAGCGACGGCTCGTCGACGAGCAGGAGTCGAGGGTGTAGCAGCAGCGCGATGGCCATCTCGAGGATCTGTTGCTGCCCGCCCGAGAGCGTTCCCGCGAGGGCGCGCCGCTTGTCGCCGAGCATCGGAAACCGGGTCATCAGCGCCTCGATGTCGGCGCGCACGCGAGCGTCCGAGCGCGTATAGGCGCCCATCTCCAGATTCTCCGCCACGCTCATGGCCGGGAAGTTACACCGCCCCTGCGGCACGTAGGAGCAGCCGCGCCGGAGCACATCCACGGGATCGCGCCCGCCGATGTCCTCTCCCCGAGCCGGATGCCGCCCGCGGTGGGCTTCACCATGCCGAAGATCGTGCGGAGCAGGGTGGACTTGCCCGCGCCGTTGGCGCCGATGATGGAGACGATCTCTCGGGCGCCGACCGTGACCGTGACGCCGCGGAGGACCTCGATCTCGCCGTAGCCCGCGTGGACGTCCTGGAGCTGGAGCAACGCCTCTCCGCCGGCTGGCTCAGGAGCCAAAGTAGGCCTCGATGACCCGAGGATCGCGCCGGATCACCTCCGGCGTTCCTTCCGCGATCTTCTGGCCGTGATCGAGCACCACCACGCGCTGGGAGATGTCCATCACCACGTCCATGTTGTGCTCGACGAGCACGACGGTCTTGCCCGCGCGGTGGAGCGCGCGGATCTGCTCCTTCATCTGGTTGATCATCGTGGGATTGACGGCGGCGGCCGGCTCGTCGAGCAGGACGAGATCGGGGTCGGGCATGAGCGCGGCGGCAAAGGCGAGGAGCTTGCGCTGGCCATAGGAGAGGCTCCCCGCGGGGCGCCGGCGCGCGCCGCCGAGCCCGACCGAGTCGAGGAGGTGGTGGGCGCGCTCGACGGCCACGGCCTCGAGCCGCCGCACGCCCGGCAGGCGCAAGAGGCGCCCGACGAAGCGCTCCTCCTGGTGCTGCTGGAGGAACGTCACCAGGTTCTCGAGCGCGGAGAGGCGCGGGAACACGCTGACGAGCTGGAAGGTGCGGCCGATGCCGAGCCGGGCGATCGTGTGGGACGCGGCGCCCGTCACGTCGCGCCCCGGAAGGCCACGCGCCCGCCGTCGGGGAGCAGCAGGCCGGTCACGCAATTGAAGAGCGTCGTCTTGCCCGAGCCGTTCGGGCCGATCAGGCTGACCAGCTCGCCCGCCTCCACCGCGAGATCGACCGCGTCGACCGCGGTGACGCCGAGGAACCGCTTGGTGAGGCCGCGCACCTCGAGGAGCGGCATCGCTACGAGCCTGTCGGAGAAATGCAGCTAGAGCGATGAGAAGGGTTCAGCTGCGAGGCGGCGCCCGATGGCCGCACGCGAGGCGTACTCTCTGTACGTTGAGCGTGCGGTCGAGGCGCCAACGAAGCAGATGGGCCCTTATCATCGCTCTAGGGCGCGCGCCGGCGCAGGACGCCGCCCACCCCATCCGGCCAGCGGATGACGACGACGAGCAGCAGGAGCCCGTAGATCACCATGCGCCAGGTCGGCGCCATCCTCAGAATCTCGGGCAGCGCGGTGAATGCCGCCGCGCCGACGAGCACGCCGCGCAGGCTGCCGACGCCGCCCAGGAAGACCATGACGAGCAGGTTGACGGTGAGGCTCACCGCGAGCTCGCCCGGGCACAGCACGCCGACGTAGGAGACGTACAGCGTGCCGATGCCGCCGGCGAGCGCGCCGCCGATGACGAAGGCGAGCATCCGGTACTTGAGCGGGTCGATGGCCGCGGCGGCGGCGAGCGTCTCGTTGTCGCGCACGGCGTGAAAGGCCCGGCCGAGCCGGAACGTCGTGAGGCCGTGATAGAAGAGGCCCACGAGGGTCACCGCGGCCAGGCCCATCCAGTAGAACGCGGGCAGCGTCGCGATGCGCCATGGCCCGAGCGCGGGCTTGGGGATGCCCGTCACGCAGAGTGGCCCGCGCGTGAAGTCGACCCAGTTGGTGGCGACGATCTGGACGACCACGGCGAAGCCGAGCGTGCCCATGGCGAAGCTGTGCTCGGTGAGGCGGAACATCGGCACGCCGATGGCGAGCGCGACGAGCCCGGCCGCCGCCACCGCGGCGAGGAGCGAGACCGGGAAGGGCCAGCGCGCCTCGGTGCCGAGCAGCGCCGCCGCATAGGCGCCGATGCCGAAGAAGGCGGGGTGGGCGAGCGACAGGTTGCCCACGTGGCCGATCACCAGGTCGTAGCTGAGGGCGAGCGCCGCGTAGAGGCACGGTGAAGATCAGGACGTGCAGGACGTAGCCGCTGGACCCCGGGCGCGATGGCGGCCACGATCCACGGCGCCGCGACGAGCACGGCGGCCGCGGCGCGTGACGCGCGCGGCGCGCACGGTCAGATCCCGATCCGCCGGCCGAAGAGCCCCTGCGGCCGGACGAGCAGCACGACCACCATGACGACGAACGCGATGGCGTCCTTGTACGCGTAGGAGAGATAGCCCGCGGCGAGCGATTCGGTGATGCCGATGAGGAAGCTCGCCGCGATCGCCCCCGGACGTAGCCGAAGCCGCCCGCGATCACCGCCGCGAAGGCCTTGAGCGTCAGCAGCGCGCCGACGTCGGGGAAGATATTGAAGAGCGGCGAGACGAGGACGGCCGCCGCCGCGGCCAGGGCCGCCGAGATCGCGAACGTCGCCAGCGCGACCTGCTGGACGTCGACGCCCACCACCGCGCAGGCCTCGCGGTTCTGGGACATCGCCCGCATGGCCTTGCCCATCTTCGACCGGGCCACGAACCACTCGAGGCCGGCGAAGATGACGATGGCGGCGGCGAGCACGACGAGCCGCTGCCACGCCAGGCGCACGCCGCCGACCTCGAGGATGGTCGACGATCAGCACTGTCGGCACCTCCTTCGGCTGGGTGCCGAAGACGAGGATGGCCAGATTCGTGAGCGTGATCGACGTGGCCAGCGTGGCGATGAGCTGCACGTGCCACGTGCGCGCCAGGATGGTGCGGATCACCGTATGCTCGTAGGCCCATCCGAAGGCGCTCAGGATGCCCGTGGCGGCGAGGCCGGCCACGGGGTACGGCAGCCCCAGTTCCCGGTAGGCGTACCAGAAGGCGTAGCCGCCCAGCATGTAGAACTCGCCGTGGGCGAAGTTGATGAGGCGGACCACCCCGAACATGAGCGCGAGCCCGGCCGCCACCATGGCGTACAGCGCGCCCAGGGTGAGGCCGTGGATCGCCAGCTCGAGGAGGTCCTCCACGCGGGGCGCTACGGCTGGATCGGGATCGTTGTCCACGAGGTGGAGCTGGCCGCCCTTGATCTCGACGATGAGCATGTTGATGAAGGCCTGGTGGGTGTCGTCGAACTTGATCCGCCCCACCGGCGTATTGGGGACGTCGACCTCCTCGAGCGCGTCGCGGATCGCCTTTCGATCAGCGCGGCCCGTCTTCTTGATGGCCTGCTCGATGGCGGGGGCGACGGCGTAGCGGAAGGCGATGGCGGCGAGGCTGCCGTGGATGCGGACGGGCACCTTCCAGCGCTCGAGCCACCGCTTGTCCCACTCGGGGTCGATGGCGGGCGTCCAGTAGGTGGCCTCGACGAGGCCGTCGGCGATCGCCGGCGTGTCCTTCACCTGGAAGAGGAACTCCGGCGTGGCCATGCTGCCGCGGGCGAAGAGCTTCTGCGTCAGGCCGAGCTCCCGGAACTGGCGCATGAAGACGCTGCCCTCGCTCGCGAGCATGACGAGCAGCACGCCCTCCGGGTTGGCGCGCTTCACGCGCGTCAGCACGGGGCGGTAGTCGGCCTGGCCGCGGTCGAAGAACTCCGTCGACACCAGCTTGATGCCGACCTTCTTGAACGCGGCGTCGTAGGCGGTGGCGGCGCCGCGGCCGAAGTCGTCGTTCTGGGCGAAGATCGACACGGTCTTCGCCTGCTGGCTCATGTACTTCGCGAACTGGTTGGCGAGCATCACGTCGTCGGGGTTGACGCGGAAGGCCCACTCGTTGACGGTCTTGCCGATCAGCTCGCGGATCTTCGGATTGCTGCACGCCTCGATGACCATCGGGACGGCGAGCTCCTTGACGACGGGCAGCGCGCCCAGGCAGGCGCCGCTGTGCGTCTGGCCGATGATCACGTCCGACCTTGTCGACGTCGACGAGCTTGCGCACCGCGCTCACCGCCTCGCCGGGCGTCCCGGCATTGTCGCCGAAGTACAGCTCGATCTTCCGGCCCATGATGCCGCCCTTGGCGTTGTACTCGTCGGCCAGCATCTGGGCCGCCCACTTGACGCCTTCGCCGGTGATGGCGGAGGGGCCGGTCATGGCGGAGGAGAAGCCCACCTTGATGGGCGGCGGGCTCTGGGCGGCCACGCGCGGCACGCCCGCGCCCGAGGCGAGAATCAGTGTGGCGACGGCGGCGATCGCAATGCGTCGGGTCAGGGGCATGAGCGGTCTCCTTCGCTCGGCTCAGCCGAGGATGTGCAGTTCCTGGCTCGAGCGCGTGAGCTGGCGCACGCCCGTGGCCGTGATCTCGACGGCGTCCTCCACCTGCACGCCGCCCCAGCCATGCTCGTAGTACGGCGTCTCCACGCAGAAGACCATGCCGGGCTCGAGCGGCGTCTCCGTCGCCGCGTTGATCGTGGGGGTCGTAGGGCTCGAGCCCGATGCCGTGCCCGACGTGATTGCGCTTGTAGTGCGGCATGCCGGCCTCGCGGGTGACGCGCATGCCGATCTCGAAGATCTGGCTGACCGGCACGCCCGGCTTCATGGCGGCGATGGCGGCCCGCTCGCCGTCGCGGATCGCGTCGTAGTAGCGCCGCTGCTTGTCGGTCGGCGCGCCCAGCACCGCGGTGCGCGAGATGTCCGAGCGATAGCCCTGATAGACGCACCCGAGGTCGAAGCGCACGAGGTCGCCCTTGGCGAGCGCCCGGTCCGATCGCGTACACGTCGGCGAGCGCCGCCCGGTCGCCCATCGTGACCACGGTGAAGAAGGGCTGGGCGCCCTTCCTCAAGATCTCCTGCTCGAACGCCAGCGCGCCCTCTCGCTCGGTGACGCCTGCCTTGAGCATGCCCAGCACGGCCGCGATGCCGTCCTCGGCGATGAGCGCGGCCCGCTCGAGGCGACGCACCTCCTCGGCGCTCTTCACCATGCGCGCGGTCCTGAAGTGCGCGTAGGCGGGCACTGAAGCGTCGTCCCCGCGAGCCGCTCCGTCAGCCGCTGCCACGTGGCCGGGAACATGCCCGCCTCGTCCACGCCGATCCGCCCGCCCAGCGCGCCGAGATCGCCCAGCACCTGGGCCAGCGCGTCCGCCGGGCTCGCCGCGGGCGCCGACGTGATCTCCCGCACGCGGGTCCCGACCGGTCCCGGCGCGTCCGTGTAGTTGAAGAAGAAGTTCCCGTAGCACGCGATCTTGATCGACCTCGATGCCGTCCGAGGACACGCCCGTCGCGTCGATGAACGGAATCACGAGCCCCACGCCCTGGCGGGTGAACACGCCGTACAGCTCGAGGCCGCGGAAGAGGGCGTGCGCGATCGAGCGGAACCCGGTCACGTACTGCAGATTGTCCGTCGTGCTCGACGACCAGCGCGTCGAGCCCCTCGGCCTCCAGCACCGCCGTCAGCCTTGCGCTTTATGTGCTGATCCATCGCTCGGGTCTCCTGAAGCTAGCGGCAGTCGACGCTAGCGGAAATTGGGTAGGACCTCGCGCCCGAACAGCTCGATCGCCTCGCGCATCTCTGCGCACCGAGCCCGCCACGAAGAGCATGCCGGAGCAGGTCGTCACGCCCGCGCGCTCGTACACGCGGATGCGCTCGGAGATCTCCTCCGGGCTGCCGATCAGGTTGCGCTGCTCGAAGCCGCCCGTCTGCTCGCGGAGCGTCGACTTCTTGAGCGACTCGAGGTGCTTGAAGAGCTGCGGAGCCCGGAAGCGCCGGTCGGCCTCCTCGCGGGTGCGCCCGATCGACACCGCGAACTGCGGCGCGATGTCGATGGCCGCCCCGTCGCGGCCGGCCGCCGCCGCCGCCCGGTGGACGTCCTCGACCCCCGCGCGATCTCCTCGGGCGACAGGACCGCGGGCATCCATCCCTGGCCGTACTGGCCCGCGCGCCGCCGCACCTCGGGATGATTGCCGCCCGCATAGATCGGCATCGGGTCCTGCGCGGGCTTCGGGAAGCATTCCACCTCCTCGAAGTGCACCGTGCTGCCGCGGAACGTGGCCTTCCGCTCGGTGAAGAGCAGGCGCAGCGCCTGCATGCCCTCGTCGACGATGGTGCCCCGCCGCACGGCGCGGGCGTCGGGAAAGAGCGCCTCGTATTCCTCGCGATAGGCGCCCGCGCCGACGCCCAGGATCAGCGCGCCCGCCCGAGAGCTGATCGAGCGTCGCCACCTGCTTGGCGAGGACCGGCATGTTGCGCATGGGCAGCACGATGATCCCGGTGGCGAAGCGGAGCCGGGTCGTTGTGCGCCGCGCAGTAGCTGAAGGTGATGAGCGGCTCGAAGAAGTTCGGCGGGTCGGCAAACTCCTGCTGCACGTAGCGCTGGGTCGTCATGTGGTCGTTGCCCCACACGGAGTCGAACCCGAGCTGCTTCGCACAAGAGCGCCGTGGGCAGGATGTCGGAGGGCTTCGCGAAGGGCACCGGGTACATCATGCCCTCGATGCACGTGGGGATGTGGACGCCGAATCTCATGCGCAGGGCTCCGGAAGTCTCAGGGCCGCGCCTTCGAGTGACGGCAGTAGCTCGCTCGCGATCAGCCCGAGCTGCTCGACCGGGTCGGCCTCGCCGACGGGCAAGGCGATGGGGGTGTCGAGGCCCGCCTCGATCCAGGCCGCCGAGCCGCCGCCGCGCGTGATCGGGAGAGCCGGCGAGCGCGAAGGCGTCGATCTGGTCCTCGGTGACGAGGGCCGCGCCCGTCTCGCCGCGCGCTCGCGCCGCGCGGATGGCGAGCGTCTGCGACTCCGAGACGCCAGCTTCGGCGAGGATCGTCTGGCCGTGGAGATGCGCGAGGTAGCGGGCGAGGGCGGCCGCACGGATCGGCGCGCGGCGGCGCCGTCACGGCCGATCGCGACGGGCACGTAGGCGAGCACCGGGCAGGGGCCGCGCCCGGATTGCCGGCGCGCCGGCGCGATCGTCTCGCGCACCCGGCGCACGTGGGCGGGGAGGACATGATCGAGCACACGACGCCGTCGGCCACCGCGCCCGCGAGGCCGAGCGCCCGCGGGCCCTTGACGCCGAGGACGATGGGCAGCTCGGGCTGCGCCGGCTTGTACTCGAGCGCGACGTCGGCGAGCGCGAAGCCCTGGCCCTCGTGCGTCACGCGCTCGCCGGCCCACAGGCGGCGGATGACGTCGACGCACTCCCCGAGCGTGGCGAGCGGCCGCGGCGCCGGGATCCGCATCTGCTCGGCGATCCATCGCCGGACGCCCGTGCCGAGTCCGAGCACGACGCGTCCGGGCGCGATGCCGGCGAGCGTCGCGGTCTCCATCGCGATCAGCGCCGGGTGGCGCGTGAACGGATTGACCACGGCCGTGCCGATGGCGATGCGCGCGGTCACCGCGGCGGCGGCGCCGGCGAGCGCGAAGGCGCCCGTCTGGAAATAGTCCTCGATGAACCAGAGGCTGTCGAAGCCGGCGGCCTCGGCGGCGCGGGCGCGCTCGACGATGCGGGCGGGGTGTCCTCGCCCAGAAACGCCGCACCGAGGCTACGGCCGCGAGCCCCAGGCCATAGCTGTCTTCGAGGATGCGGAGCGTGCTGTCGAAGTCCGGCCCCGCGCTCGGCACCGGGGGAGCCAGGCGCGGCTCGCCCCGTAGTCCTTGAGCCCACCGGATGTCAGGATCGACGGCGACGACCTGGTCCGGCGCGATCTCCTTCTGCCGGGCGAGCTGCATCACCGCGGTGAGCCCGACGATGGCCGAGGGCTCGGCGTAGATGCCCTCCTCGCCCGCGAGCGCGCGCTGCGCCTCGAAGATGCCCTCGTCGGTGATCGGCACGCCGAGGCCGCCCGACTCCTTGAGCGCTGCCAGGCCCTGGTACGTCCCGTAGGGCGAGGCGATCGAGAAGGCCACGGACGATCCCGCCGCCACCTTCTCGGGCACCGCGAGGCCCCGGGCCAGCGCATGGCCGAGCGGCCCATACGGCTCGGCGGCGAGCATGCGCGGCCGCGTCTTCACGAGGCCGAGGGCCGCCAGCTCGGCCCAGCCCTTCCAGATGCCGTAGAGCCCGTCGCTGTAGCAGCTCGGCACGGCGACGACGTCCGGCGCCGTCCAGTCGAGGTCCTCGGCGATCTCGCACGCGATCGTCTTGTAGCCCTCGATGCCGAACGGGTTCGAGCCGATGGGCGGGACCGACCAGCCGCTCGTCGGATACCAGCCGTGCCGCTCGATGCCCTCCTTCATCAAGCGCCCAGCGCGATTCCGACGTCGGGCAGGCGACGACGGCGGCGCCGTAGGCCTGCATCAGCGTCTTCATCGTGTCGGGCACGGAGGCGACGGTGAAGATGACGCAGGGCAGGCCCGCGCGCGCCGCGTAGGCCGCCGTCGAGGCGCCGTGGTTGCCCGTCGAGGAGATGGTGATGACGCGGGCGCCGGTCGCGACGGCGTGCGTGACGGCGAGCGAGCAGAGCCGGTCCTTGTACGACCACGTCGGGTTCTGGCTCTCGTCCTTGGCGTACAGCCGCGGCAGGCCGAGCCGGCGCCCGAGGCGCTCGAGGTGGACGAGCGGGGTCGCGCCCTCGCCGAGCGAGACCGGGTCAGCATCGCCGAGCGGAAGGAGCCGCCGGAAGCGCCAGAGGCTTCGCGGCGTGGCCGGGAAGCTCGCCGGCGTGAGCGGTCCGCGCGCCGTGTGATCGAGCACGACGCTGAGGTTGACGTTGACCGATTCGCGCGCGCAGCGGGACCAGCCGGTGAAGAGCCGCTGATCGTCGTAGACCGCGCGGCACCGAAGGCACTCGAGCGCGGTCAACGTCGGGGCGGGCGGCATGGCGCCACAGCGTAGCAACCGCGTTCCGAAGCTGTCAACCGCCGAGGCTGAGCCCGCCCGAGGCTGAGCCTCACTTCTTCTTGAGCCGCACCTCTTCGAGCGGTGCCGACCAGGGGTAGGGGTTGATCAGCATGAGCGCGGGCTCCTCCACACGCGGCCCCACCCCGCTCGGCCAGATATATTCCCAGATGGGCGCGAACCTCACCCGCTCGTGGAGCAGCTGCTGGATCTGGTGCAGCATCGCCTCGCGCTTGCGGCGGTCGGTCACCAGGGCCTGCTCCTTGTACATCGCGTCGATGTCGGGATAGCCGCCATAGGCGTAGGCGCCATTGCTCGGGACCAGCTCGGACAGCCGCGATGCGGCATTGCCGTAGTTCGCGGTCGCGCAGACGCAGACCCCGCGCAGCTTCTTGGTCATGAGCGCCGAGGTGTAGGCCGCGCGCTCCATCGGCCGCATCTTCAGCTTGATCCCCACGGCTCCGAGATAGCTGATGATCGTTTCGCCCATCGAGAAGTACGGCGGAAGCTGGTGCAGCTCCCCGGCATCAAACCCGTTGGGATAGCCGGCCTCGGCCAGCAACTGCTTCGCCTTCCCCGGGTCGTAGGGATAGGGCTCGATGGGCAGGGCGAACTCGAACGTGCGCGGGACGATGTTCCCCACCGGCTTGGAGGCCCCGAGCGTCTCCGCATCGCTCAGCGCCCGGCGATCGATGGCATAGTTCGCGGCGAGGCGAACCCGCCGGTCGGCCCAGGGGGACTTCGGGTCCCACTGGTCGAGGAAGTCCAGGAAGAACGAGGCGATCCCCCGGAGAAGGCCAGCTTCATCGCGGGATCCCGCTTCACCTCCTCGGCCTGCGGGACTTCCAGCAGGTAGGCGACATCGACTTCCCCCGCTTCAACATCGCCGCTCGCGTGGTGGAGTCGGGGACGCTCTTGAAGACCAGCCGCTTCACCGAGGGCATCTTGCGCCAGTAGCCCTCGTGCGCCTCCATGATCAGCTCGATGCCCGGCGTGTGACTCACGAACTTGTACGGGCCGAGGCCGATCGGGTGCTTCTTGAAGCCCTCATCGCCCACCCGCTCGATATACTTCTTCGGCACGACCCAGCTCGCGCCGCTCACCAGCGTCCCGTAGAAGGTCATGAAGTCGGGCCACGGCTCATGCAGGTGGAAGCGCACCCGGTAGGGATCGACGACCGTCACCTCCCGGACCTTGTCGTGGAGGATCTTCGCTCCCCTGGCCCGGTGGAAGCTGAACCGCACGTCCTCGGCGGTGAACGGGTCGCCGTTGTGGAATTTCAATCCCTCGCGGAGCTTGAATTCATAGACGCGCTGGTCCGCGCTCACCGTCCAGGACTCGGCGAGGCTGGGCGTCATCAGATTGCCGGGCATGGGTTTGACGAGCGCGTCGTGGATGGCATAGAGCACCCAGAACGGGGTGAGACCCGCGCTCTCCGCCGGATCGAACCACATGGGCGACAGCGTCACGTACAGCGCCCAGCGCATCTCCCCTTCCGGCTTCGGCTGGGCTGCCGCGTCCGTCGCCGGCGCCGCCCACGAGCACGAGGCACAGCAGGGCGGCGGCCAACGCGAGCCATCGGGCAACACTCCGGTTGGATTTCATGCTCTCTCCTCCCGTCCGGTCGTCCTGTCCATCCCGTCACACCGGTGGCCGGTATCCTCGCCTTGCCGGCTGCCGTACGCAAGACGCACCACGCACGTAGCAGCGCGGTCACGGAGACGACAGGCGCTTCACGAGGCGATAGAGGTAGTCCTGGCCCTCGTAGAGCGATCGCACGAGGATGCGCTCGTCGCGCCCGTGCGCGCGGACGTCGTCGATGTCGCCGAAGATGCCGGAGGTGCCATAGGCCGGGATGCCGGCCGCCCGCAGGTACTTGGAGTCGGTGGCCCCCGTGCCCATGACGGGCACGACGGGCACGCCCGGCCACAGCTCGCGCGTCACCGTCTCGACGGCCCGCATCAGCTCGGGCGTGAGGGGAGAGGGCGGGCTCGGGAAGAAGGAGCCGATCGGCGTCACGGCGATCGCGTCATTGGCCAGGATCGCGACGAGCGTCCTGGCGCGTGTCCTCCTGCGTCTCGTCGGGCAGCACGCGGCAGTTGACGACAGCCGTGGCCGTCTGCGGCAGCGCGTTATTGGCGTGCCCGGCCTCGAGCCGCGTCGCGACGCAGGTCGTCCGCATGCGGGAATTGTAGACGGGGCTCGCCGCGGCCACACGCGCCACGACGCTCGGGTCGCGCGACCCGCGCGCGCACGGCGATCATGTCGGGCGCCGAGCGGACCACCGGAGAGGCCGCCCGTGCGCTCGAAGAATGCGCGGTTGACCTCGTCCAGCCGGACGGGAAAGTCGGCCTGGGCCAGGGCGCGTCAGCCCGTCGGCCAGGTGGTAGATCGCATTGTCCTTGACGGGCAGCGAGCTGTGCCCGCCCTTGTTCTTCACCTCGAGCCGAAAGCTCTGGACGATCTTCTCGCTCGCCTGGATATTGTTGGACACGTAGGCGCCGTCGCTTGATGGCGCCGCCGCCCCTCGTTCAGCGCGAGCTCCGCGTCGATCAGCGGCCGGTGATTGGCCAGGAGCCAGCGCACGCCATTGTGCCGTGCCGCCCTCCTCGTCGGCGGTCAGCGCCACGATGAGGTCGCGGTCGGGCACGAAGCCCTCCCGCTTGTAGCGGATCAGGTTCGCCACGAAGATCGCGGCCATGGCCTTGTCGTCGCCCGTGCCGCGCCCGTAGAAGTAGCCGTCGCGCTCGAGGAGCGTGAAGGGATCGACCGACCAGTCCTCGCGCCGCGCCTCCACGACGTCGAGATGCGCGAGCAGCAGCAGCGGCTTCGCGCGCCGCTGCCCCGCAGGCGGGCGACCAGGTTGCCCTTGCGCGGCGCGGGAGCCAGGACCTGCACGTCGCCGGCCGGGAATCCCGCCGCCAGCAGATGTGCCGGCCATCGCCTCCGCCGCACGCGTATTGTCGCCGGCGGAGTGGGTGGTATTGATCTCCACCAGCTCCTTGTAGATCCCGCGCAGCAGCTCCTGCGGGGGCGGCGGCGCGACGGGCTGGGCGCTCGGCCCCGAGAGAGCGCCCGAGCCGGCGACGACGAGCACCGCGACGAGGGGCAGCAGGGAATGGAGCAGCGGCAGCAAGGTTCGTGTGCGCATCGCATCCTCCTCGGGCCGGCCTCGATCGCGGCGAGTATCGCACCGTCCCCTCGGGCGGCCAATCCCCCGGTTCCCGGCTCCCGCTGGTGGGTCAACGTGGCACCCAGTGCGGGTCGCTTGACGCTCGAACGGCCCGAGCGACTAAGATCGGGCGGCATCGAGGATGAGCGAGTGAGCGAGCACGCGACAGTGGCGCTGTCATCGACCCCGATGAGCTGGATCGGACAGCCCGTCAAGCGCGTCGAGGACGCGCGGCTCCTGTCCGGTCGCGGCGCCTTCATCGACGATCACCCGCCCGTCGCGAACATCCACCACGCCGCGATCGTGCGGTCGCCGTATCCCCACGCGCGCATCCTCGGCTACGACGTGTCCGCCGCGCTCGCGATGGACGGCGTGGTCGGCGTCGTGACGGGCGAGGACGTCCTGCGGCACACCCGGCCCTTCGCGGTGGGCGTGCCCGCGCCGGTGCGCTACTACTGCACCGCCACCGACAAGGCGCGCTTCGTCGGCGAGCCGGTGGCCCTGGTCGTCGCGCGCAACCGCTACCTGGCCGAGGACGCCGCGGAGGCCGTCGTCGTCCGCTACGAGCCGCTGGCCGCGGTCGTCGACGTCGAGCGCGCGCTCGAGCCGGATGCGCCCGTCCTTCACGAGGACGTCGGCTCGAACCTGGCCGGGCAGCGCCGGCTCGTCTACGGCGATCCCGACCGCGCCTTCGCCGAGGCGGAGGTCGTCATCCGCGAGCGCTTTCGCTATCCCAAGTACAGCTCGACACCCATCGAGACCTATGGCGTGATCGCCCGCTGGGATCCGCTCGAGGGCAGCTACACGCTCTGGGCGAACTTCATGGGGCCGTTCATCATGCACCCGATCACCGCGCGGGTGCTGGGCGTGGCCGAGAACAAGCTGCGCCTCATCGTCCCGCCCGACATCGGCGGCAGCTTCGGCATCAAGTCGAGCCTCTACCCCTACATGACGCTGATCGCGCTGGCCGCTCGGCTCACCGGCGTGCCGGTGAAGTGGATCGAGGATCGGCGCGAGCACCTGATGGCGTCCTCGAGCGGCACCGACCGCGTCGCCTACCGCGAGCTGGCGGCGCGAAAGGACGGCACCGTCCTCGGCATGCGCTTCCGCTGGCTCGACAATGTCGGCGGGTACCTCCGCAGCCCGGAGCCCGGCTGCAGCTTCCGCCCGAGCGGGAACTTCGTCGGCCCGTACCGCTTCCAGCACCTCGAGGTCGACGCCTCCGTGGTCATGACCAACAAGAGCCTGACCGGACCCAATCGCGGCTATGCCTGCGGCCACCTCTACTTCGAGACCGAGGGCATGATGGACCGGCTGGCCGCGGCGCTTCATCTCGATCCGGTGGAGGTGCGGCGGCGGAATCTGATCCCCGCCGGCGCGTTCCCGTACCGCACGCCGACGGGCGGCATCTACGACAGCGGCGACTACCCGGCCGTGCTCGACAAGGCCGTCGCGCTCAGCCGCTACGAGGAGCTGCGCCGCGAGCAGGCGGCGGCGCGCGCGGCGGGCCGCTGGTTCGGCATCGGCGTGGCGCTCGCCGTCGATCCGTCCGTGTCGAACATGGGCTATGTCGCGACCGCGCTCGATCCCCAGCTCCGCGCCAAGCCCGAGTACTTGCCGAAGTCGGGCGCCATCGACGCGGCGACGATCCGCGTGGATCCGCTCGGCCGCGTGATCGCCATCCTCGCCACGACGCCGCAGGGCCAGGGACACCAGACCGTGGTCTCCCAGATCGTCGCCACCGAGCTCGGCTGCCGGCCCGAGGACGTGACCGTCGTCGACGAGATGGACACCTTCACCCGCTTCTGGTCCATCTCCTCCGGCAGCTACTCGAGCCGCTTCGGCGCCGTCGCCACCAGCGCCGTCGCCCTCGCGGCGCGAAAGCTCAAGGCCAAGCTGGTCGCGTACGGCGCGCATCTGATGGAGCGGCCCGCCGACGAGCTCGAGTTCCGCGACGGGGCGGTGCGGCCGAAGGCGGGCAAAGGGCCCTCGTACACCGTCAAGGATCTGGCCGGGCGCGCGCACTGGAACACCGAGTCGCTTCCCGAGGGGATGGAGCCGGGGCTCGAGGCCCGCGCCGTCTTCGGCTTCACCGGCTCCAGGTCCGTGGACCAGGACGACTGCATCAACTCGTCGAACACCTATGGCTTCATCGCCGAGGTGATGGCGGTGGAGGTCGATCCCGAAACGGCGGCCATCAAGATCCTGCGGTACGCCTCCGTGCACGACGCGGGCACCATCATCAATCCGATGATCGCGCGGGGGCAGATCTACGGCGGCGCGCTCCACGGCCTCGGCGGCGCGCTGTTCGAGGAGCTGCAGTACGACGGCGACGGGCAGTTCCTGACCGGCTCGTTCATGGACTACCTCGTGCCGACCGCCGTCGAGGCGCCGGTGATCGACATCGCGCATCTCGAATCGCCCTCGCCGCTCACGCCGCTCGGCTCGAAAGGGCTCGGCGAGGCGAGCTCGATGACCGTCCCCGCGGTGATCGCCAATGCCGTGAGCGATGCGCTGGCCCCGCTCGGCATCCGGATCAACGAGCTGCCGATGACGCCCACGCGGCTCTGGGAGCTGATCGAGCGCGCCCGGGGGCGGCCTCCGGGCAAGCGTGAAGCCGCCGCGCTTCGAGTACCACGCGCCCGGCGATGTCGACGAGGCGCTGGCGCTCCTCGGCCGCTACGGCGGCGAGGCCAAGCTCCTGGCGGGCGGGCAGAGCCTGATGCCGCTGCTGAACTTCCGGTTGAGTCGCCCCGCCGCGCTCGTCGACCTGAACGGGATCCGGAGCCTCGCGTACATCGAGGAAGACGCCGGCCACGTGCGCCTCGGGGCGATGACCCGCCAGCGGGCCATCGAGTTCTCTCCCGTGGTGCGGCGGCGGCTGCCGCTGCTCGCGGAGGCGACGGCGCTCGTCGGGCATCTGCCGATCCGCACGCGCGGGACCATCGGCGGCAGCCTCGCTCACGCCGATCCCTCCGCCGAGTACCCGGCGATCCTGGCCGCGCTCGACGGCGCCGTGGTCGTGCGCGGACCCCGCGGCGAGCGCGTGCTGACGTCTGCGGAGCTGTTCCGGAGCTATCTCGCGACGAGCCTCGGCGCCGACGAGATGCTCGTCGAGGTGCGGCTCCCCGCGATGCCGGCCGGCGCGGGCTTCGCCTTCGAGGAATTCAGCCGGCGGCACGGCGACTTCGCCATCGTCGGGATCGCCTGCGTGCTGATCGGCGAGGGCGGGCGGTGCACGGCGGCGCGGCTGGCCACGGCGGGAACGGGTCCCGTGCCGACTCGCCTCGTGCCCGCGGAGGAGATTCTGGAGCGCGACGGCCTCTCCGATGCCGCGATCGACGCCGCGGCGGCCCGGGCCGCTGCGCTCGTCACGCCCGACGACGACCTGCACGCCTCATCGGCCTATCGCCGGCACCTGACCCGCGTGCTCGCCGGCCGCGCGCTCCGCCGCGCCGCCGCGCGCATGGGGTCGGTAGCGTGAGCGAGCCCACGCCGATCCGGCTCACCGTGAACGGCCAGGCGCGCGAGGGCCGGTGCGAGCCGCGCAAGCTCCTCGTGGATTTTCTCCGCGAGGACCTCGGCCTCACCGGCACCCATGTCGGGTGCGAGCACGGCGTCTGCGGCGCCTGCACCGTCCTCGTCGATGGCGAGGCCGCCCGGTCCTGCCTGATGCTCGCCGTCCAGGCCAACGGCGCCGAGGTCCTGACCGTCGAGGGCCTGATGGTGGACGGCGCGCTCCATCCGCTCCAGCAGGCCTTTCACGAGCACCACGCGCTTCAGTGCGGCTTCTGCACGCCGGGCATGCTCCTGACCGCGCTCGACCTGCTCCGGGTCAACCCGCGGCCGACCGAGGACGAGATCCGCCAGGGCCTGTCCGCCGTGCTCTGCCGCTGCACCGGCTACCAGGGGATCGTCGACGCGGTGGCGGCGGTCGCCCGCGGCGCCGCGTCCTGATCACGCAGCACTCACGTCGTCGGGACGTCTAGCAAAGCGGCGGCGTGGTCGTCTGCGTCGTCAGCGTGAACGACGAGGTCCCGTCGACACTCTCAGCCGCCGGTGGGGTGACGTGGACGAATCGCGCGTGCTCGGGAATGGACAACGTGATGAGATGCGGCTCACGCGGCCGTTGGCGACGATGCGATCGGTATCGCGACCGGCGACGATCATCGGCGGGTTGAGCGCGGTGCGGGGATCGACAAGACACCGGGCGCGGACGGAGGCAATGAATACCTCGCCGAGCGCGGCGTCGCAGACCGAGTCGACAGCTCGTTGCATGAGCAGGGCGCCGAGGCCGCGGCGGTGACAGTCGGGGCGGGTGAGGCCGCGGCCGAGCTCGTACGAAGTCATTCCAGGGGCGATACATCATTGTCCTGGAAGACACGAGGCGGTTCTCTTCTTCCGCTACGATCTGGAAGTTGTGCGGATCGGCGAGGAAGCGCGCCACGCGACGTCGTCAACGCTCTGACAATCCGGTTGGCCCGTCCGCGCCGGTCCCCGGTGACATGGCGGCTTTCCGCGCCTCCGCGGCGCGCTCTTGATCGCCTTCCGGATCTGGGGATGCGTGTCGTGACGGCAGAGTCGGTCGGCGATGGCGAGTGCGGATGTCCGCAGTCGTCGGGATCCTCCCGGTGGCCGAGCAGCGCGACCGCGGCCATGATCTGCGCCGGACCGGCAATAGCCGCACTGCGGCACCTTCTCGGCCAGCCAGGCGTCCTGGACGACGACGAGGGCGTGTATCATCCAGGCCTTCGATCGTGGTGATGTCGCCGGTCGCGCGCCGGACCGGCGTGACGCAGGAGCGATCCGCCAGCGCGGCGGCGCTCATCAGCGCCCTGTCGACGACCTGCGGGCGCCGGCGAGCAGCGGTAGCCCGCGAGATCGCGGTCACCCGCCTGCGGGGACTCCGCCGGCCCCGCTTCGCGACGCGCGTGCGGGCTCGACCGCCGCCGCGGCTGCCCGGAGGTTCCTCCCGTCTGCGCAACTGAGCGTCGCGGCGCGCCAGCACCTCTTCGAGCGCGATCGGCCGGTGGCCTCCCAGCTTCCGGAGCTCGGGATTGCTCAGGATGGGGCGGCATCGGATCCGGGACGCGAGACTCGTTTGGATCGCGCCGTGCCGTGTACATCCGCTGCAGGACCTGGGACATGAGGGGCCGGCGGCGATTGTACGCCAAAGCGGGTCTTGTACGAGGCCGTGGTGAGGTCGTGGGAGCGGAGGTGCGTGTTCGTGAGCTGGCGGAAGCACTTTCCGCAGACCAGACACATGATGTCTTGCTCGTGGACGGCCCGCCGCGGATCGAACCACTGCGGCAGAACCACCACGCCGCCCTCTACCACCACGGCGTCCTGCACTGCCACGCCGCCCTGCACTGCGGGAACGTCGCTCGGGACTGCCGATCTGATGGTTTCCATGCCGCTCCCATCGCAAGCGGCGCGCCAAGAGTGTTCGTGCTTGATCGGCGCGGAGTTAGCGACGGTGAGCAGTGGTCACGGACCTGGTTAGACAGTGGTCACCCAGTGGTTCGACAGCCGGTTCGACAGCATCGACTGCCGCCGGACATTGACGCGCGCTGGGCGGCTTGGCTACGATCCTCCCACCCATGAACGGAGACCTCCTCATCAGGAACGTGAGGCCCATGGCCGGGACAACGGTCGACGTGCTGGCCACGGCCGGCGTCATCGCGCGCGTCGGCCCCGGGCTCGCCGCGGTGCCCGGCGCCGAGGTGGTCGACGGGCAGCACGGCATCCTGTTGCCCGGCTTCGTCGACGCGCACATGCATCTCGACAAGACGTTCTGGGGCCTGCCGTGGCGCGCGCACGCGGCCGGGCCCTCGGTGCTCGATCGCATCGACAATGAGCGGCGCCTGCGCCGGGAGCTGGGCCTGGCGCCCGATGTCCAGGCCGAAGGCCTGGCCCGCCAGGCGGTGAGCCGCGGGACACTGCACATCCGCAGCCACGTGGACGTCGACACCGAGATCGGCCTGCGGAATTTCGAAGGGATCATGGCGGCGCGAAGCCGGCTGAAAGACATCGTCTCGATCCAGGTCGTCGCCTTCCCGCAGAGCGGGGTCGTCACTCCGTCCGGGCACCGCGGAGCTCCTCGATCGCGCGGTGCAGGGGGCGCCGAGCTGATCGGCGGCATCGATCCCGCCGGCATCGATCGGGATCCGAAGGGGCAGCTCGACGTCGTCTTCGGCATCGCCGGGCGCCATGGCGCGGGCGTGGACATCCATCTGCACGATCCGGGCGAGCTCGGCGCGCTCCAGATTCGCATGATCGCCGAGCGCACGCGGGCGCTGGGACTCGCGGGCAAGGTCTCGGTCAGCCACGCGTTTTGCCTCGGCATGGTGGACGAGGCCGAGCTGGGCCACCTCGTCGACCTGCTCGTGGACAACGGCATCTCCATCATGACCAATGCGCCGGGGACCGGCCGATGCCGCCGCTTCGCCACCTCCGCGCGGCCGGTGTGACGGTGTTCTCCGGATCGGATGGCGTGCGCGACGCCTGGACGCCGTTCGGCACGGCGGACATGCTCGAGCGGGCCATGCTGCTCGCCTATCGCAGCGGCTTCCGGACCGACGATCTCCTGCACGCCGCGCTCGACACGGTGACGCGCGGCGGCGCCGACGTGCTGGGGCTCGAGGGATACGGGCTCGACGTCGGCGACCGCGCGGACGTCGTGATTCTCCCGGAGAGACGCTCGGCGAGCTGGTCGTGATGCGCCCGCCCCGGTCCTGGGTGGTCAGGCGCCGGCCGCGTCGTCGCCCGCGACGGCCGTACGTTCTCTAGCGGGGTTTCTCCGACAGGCTCTAGGCTAGTGACCGCGGGCCCGCACGCTCGCTCGGGGGGCGTGCCGGGCTCACGGCTTCTTCAGGGCGGAGTAGAGGCCATCGAAGACGGCCATGCCGCGGTCCAGCAGCTCGTGGTCCTCGTGGATCGTCGTCGCCAGGCCGCGGACGGCCAGATCGATGCCCGCGGCTTCCGCGCGGGCGAATTTTCCGTCGTGCAGGTCGGCCTCGTGCACGATCTCCGCGATGGCCTGGAGTCGCCGGTCTCGTAGCCCGAAGCGCTTGAGCAGGGTTTCGAACGTGCAGTCCTCGCCCTGATGACCGAACTCGGCGCCAAGGATATCGAATGGGATCCCCTTCTTCGGGGCGTCGGCGGCGTCGGCGAAGGCGAACCGGGCGTCGGAATCGACGAAGCGCTTGATCAGCCATGCCGAGGCGATCCGGTCGATGTGAGGGCGCGGTCGCGTCACCCAGGTGCTGCCCGGGAGGCACCGAGGCCCGGCGCCGCCGGCCGGCCGGCTGACTCCGCGCCTCCGCGGCAGCGAGCCGCTTCGCGAGCGCTTCCCAGGTTGCCCGGGCGCGCTCGCCGGCGCTGCTGTCGAAGTAGTCGATGGATCGGATCCGCTCCAGCTCGCGCTTGATCCCCTCGGCTTTCGCCTTGAGCGCGTCACCGCCGGTGTGCGGCGCGGCCCGATGGCGGTCGAGCTGCGCAACCGCTTCGCGGCACCCGCGGATGATCGGCTGGTAGTCTGCTTCTCTCGCCTGATCGAAGAGTCGCCGGAGCTGCTCGTCGGTGATCGGCTCGATCTGGTCGACGTGCAGCAGGACGGCCTCGCCCTTGGCCGACCGGATCTCCTGAACGAGCCACTGGAGCAGCTCCGTCGTCTCGGGCGTCTCGGGCAGGATCCCAGGCCGCGCCGCGCAGGTTGACGGCGCCCATCCGCCGCAGCTTTCGCCACGCCGCCACGCGATGCCGCGTTGGGGATGCAGGCAGGCTGATCAAGAGGGTGAGCCAGCGCACCGGCACACGATAGCACGCCACCCGGCACCGGAGCCGGCCTCCCATGATCGATCGGGAAGGTAACACTTGACACATCATCGATATACACGTTACATTCCAGTCATGCCTCCCACTCACGTCCTCCTTCACCGGATAGACGTCGCCGAGCTCCTGATTGGCGGACGCGAGCCTGGCCGACGGCAGCCGGGCTGGCGAGATGATTCCCGCCGGCGTGACGCGGCCGAGCACGGCGCGCGCTGATCAAGTATTTCCTCTACCTGGGCAGCGCCGGCTTCGGCGGGCCCGTGGCGCTCATCGGCTACATGCAGCGCGATCTGGTCGAGCGCCGGGGTGGTTCAAGGTGCCGGAGCCCGTGCTGATCGGCGCGGGCGCGGCGGCGGGCCTCATCATCTTTGCGCTCCGCGCATAGGAGACAACACTCATGAAATGGATCACTCGCGAACGTGCAAGAGTCGACCGCATCGCGTGCCCCTGGCTCATCACGCGCTTCATCGACCCCGCGCCCGAGTTCTCTCTTCGTTCCCCGGGCGACGTGAGGGCCGTCGCCGCCCGTGAGCATGCCACGCCGTTCGACGTGCCTGACGTGGAGCTCGGCCATCACGGTGCGCGCTGCTCATCTCGACGCCTTCCTCGACCGCTACGACCTCGACGATCCCGGGCTGGTCGCGCTCGCGGAGATCGTGCGCGGCGCCGATACCTGACCACCGCGCCCTCACCCCGAGTCGGCCGGTCTCTACGCCGCCGCGACGGGCTTTCAGGCAATCAGCCGGGACGACCACGACAACATGGCGCGCCAGTTTCCGCTGTACGACGCGCTCTATGACTTCTGCCGGGCCCGGGCGGGATCGCCGTCGACGAAGCGCGTGCTGTTCGTCTGTCTTCACGGGGCCGCGAAGAGCGTCGTGGCCGCGGCGCACTTCCGGGCGCTTGCGGCCGCGCAGGGCCTACGGCTGTGCCGCCGTCGCCGCGGGGACCGAGCCCGATCCGAGCTGACGCCAGCGGCGGTCAACGGGCTGGCCGCTGATGGCCTGATCCCCGCGCCCAGGCACCCGCGTCCCGTCACGCTCCACGATCTGCACACGGCGACGCACATCGTCAGCTTCGGGTGCGATGTCGCGGCCCCGCGCGGCCAGCGTGTCGAGCGGTGGGATGACGTGCCCGCCGTGAGCGAAGGCTACGAAGGCGCGCGCGCCAGGATCGTCGAGCGGCTCCAGCGGCTCGTGGGAGATCTGTCGGGTCGCCAGAGGTGACGCGATTCCGGCGGGCCAGCGATCAGTGGAGGCGATCGAGAGGGAGCTGGCGTCGCTCGCGTCCAGGCATGAAAGAAGGTGCACGAAAGTTCCGGCGGGGTCGGCGCCACTCCATAGATCGAGGAGCGCGCTGGTGGCCAATGCCGACGCACCTGCGCTGCAGGTGGCGACCGGGGTGTTGTTCGTCGTGTTCCTGATCGGTGTCACCTTGCAGGTGAGGCGGTTGCGCGCTGGGAGCCGCGCGTCGTCGACCTGATTGGCCACGCTACACCGACACGCCTCGATGCCGCGCCAGGCTCAAGGCCGGCGGGCCGACGGGGACCTGAGCGGGGAGCGAGCGGTCGAGCGGCGCGCCGATCTCGAGGCTTGGGGAACTTGGCGCGCAGGCCCTTCGCCTGACCTGGAAGAGCGTCTCGGATGTCCGGAAGGCCGGGCAGGCGATGTCGGCCGAGGCTGTGGAAGCGGACGCCTGTCGGGCGCCGATGCCCCGACGGCGGTCCTGGTGTCGCGGGAGACGACGATCTGCCCACCGTGGGCCGCCGAGCAGACGCGCGCCGTGGTGTGCACGGCCAGCCCGATGTACCCGACATCGGTCAGCGTCGGGCGGCCGCTGTGAATCCCCGCACGGACGCGGACGTCGAGATCGCCGGGCCATGCCCGCTTGCCGAGCGCACGCTGGATGGCCACCGCCGCGTCGATGGCGGCGGCCGGCCGCTCGAAGACCGCGAAGTACTCGTCGGCGCGGGCGTCGATCTCGTGGCCGCTCGCGCGCAGCACCGCGGTGCGGAGGATGCCTCTGACGCCGTTCAGCAGGTCGCCGTAGCGGTCGCCCAACCGTCGAAGCAGGGCCGTGGACGCCTCGATATCGGTCATCAGGAGGGTGACGAATCCGGTGGGGAGCGCCGCGGCGTCGGTCGACGTGGCCTGGATCTGGCCGTGCACCAGCTCCTTCTCGACGACGAAGCGCACGGCGGCCAGCACGGTCTGCGCGAGGCCCGGATCGTCGAGGACCGTCGGGTCGTGCACGAGCGCCGTCATCGGCCGACCCTGGCGCTCGAGGAAGGTCACGCCGCGCTGGTCTCCCTCGGCGGGAAGCGGAACGGGCTTGCCCGTGCCGTCGAGATACGCGCCGGACGCGTCGGACCAGTGCAGGACGGCGAGGGTCGGATCGCGGAGGACGCTGCGCAAGCGCTGTTCGAGCTCACCTGGCGCCGCGTGCTGCCCGAGCTCGATCACGAGGCGGCCGGCCGTCGCGTTTCTCCGCTCCGACTGCAGCTGCCCGGTGATGAAGCCGACGGGCACGATGCCGTACTTCTTCGCCGCGTTCAGGAGGCGCGTGCGAGCGCGCTCGCGGGCGGCCTCGTCCTCGAAGGCGACCTGGCTGAACCGGGCCAGAGCGTTCCGCACGTGCGACTCGTCGTGGATCGGCAGCCGCCGCCGGCCGCGCGAGTCGACGTAGGCGAAGGCGCTGGCCGGGAGGCGGGCTCGTTTGCTCGAGGCCAGTCGAGACATGCCTCAACGATAACCCGCGCTTCGCGCTCGCGGGCGGAGAGACGGCGACGTCTCGGCCGCCGTTTTCGGCCGTCGGCGCTACGAGCGTGTCGATTCGAGATATGGGTTGATATGGTAGTATGGTAAATATGGTGAAAGTGACGTTCACCCTGGATGAGCAGACGGCGTCGAGCGACTGCGGCGGCACCGGCATCCCGCCTCGCGAAGCCGCAGAGCTGACGTGGTCCGCGAGGCGGTCCGGGAGTACGAGGCGCGCTCCACCAAGCTGAGCGACGAGAGAGCGAGGCCTGGATGCTGGCGATCGTCGATCGCATGGTCCAGGAGCCGCCCACCCGGACCGCCGCGGAAGTGGACGTCGAGCTCGGAGAGGTCCGCGCGTCACGCCGCCGCTGGGGCCGGCGCCGGACGCCGACGCGGCGTCGGTGATCCATCTCGACACCTCCGTACTAGTCGACGCGCTGACCGGACCGCGGCGCTCTCCGCTCCGGCGCTGCGCGGAGTGCTCGATCAGGGCGAGCGCATCGGATCGCCACCCTCGTCCTGTACGAGTGGTTGCGAGGGCCACGGCGCGAGGCGGAGCTCCTGCATCAGGAGGCGCTGCTTCCGGCGGCCGAGGCTCTCGCTATTCGGCCCGCGTGAGGCCGCCCTGGCCGCCGAGCTGTATCGGTCGGTGTCGCGCGCGCGCCAGCGTGAGCTCGATCTCTGCGTGGCCGCCTGTGCGCGTACCAGGCGGCGCGGCGCTCTGGACGCTGAACGCCCAAGACTTTCGCGACATTCCCGGGCTCGCCCTCTTCCAACCCTCAGGCGAAAGCTCCGTCGGCGAACTGGGCGAGCCGCGTGCCCCGGCTGACTCGGTTCTGCCCTGCACGGTAGGAGTCGGGCGGCAGGTGCAGTGAGCCGTTTACCGCGGGCCGACCAAACCGCTTTTCGGCGGGAGAGAGGCGCCGGCGGCCCGGGCGGTGCCGCCGGCGCGCGTGGCGGGCCCCACGGCGCGGGAAGGGCGCTGATGGGCGTGGAAACCTGGCCGAGCCGTCGGACGCAACGCGCGGACGCGGCTCGGCTGCGCGGCGGCTGCGGCTACTTCAGGCCCATGCAGTTGGCGTAGTACGTCACCGTCGCCGCCCAGTCGGAGAAGATGCCGAGAATGCCGACCTGCTTGGCCAGCACGTCGAGCGTGACCAGGATGTCGCCATCGTTGTGCGAGGGCGTCCAGCGTCGTCTGGTAGTAGAAGGACGGGCTCGCGGTCCCCTTCGTCGGCAGCACTTCCTCCACGATGCGGCCCGACCGCTCGAGCGTCCAGGTGATGATGTCGAGGTTGGCGGCCTTGGCGTTCCGGGCGTACTGGGAGGGCACGATCTTGCCGTGGCCGTCGACGGTGAGGAGCGCCCACATGGGCGGCGCCACGATCTTCACACCCTGGGCCGCCAATGCCTTCAGCTCGGCGAGCGTGGGGAGCTCGCTCGGTACGTTGGCGTCGTCGAGGAACACCGCCTGCTTGCCGAACTTCGGCTCGTGCTGGATCCAGTAGAGGATGTCGGCGAGGCTGAACGATTGCGCGAACACGTCCTTGGGCGCGATGCCGGCCGCCTTGTAGTCGTTGATCATGGCCTGGGCGTAGCCCGCCTGGCTGCCGAAGACGGCCTCGACCTGCAGCTTGGCGCTGCGGTTGGGCCCCTTGAGCTCGGGCGTGAACTTCGCGCCGAGCGACTTGATGAGCTGGATGCTCTCCTTGTGGCTCAAGAGCGTCCCGCCCGTCGAATACAGATCGGTCCGCCAGTTCGGGGTGCCGCCCTGGAACTCCCGCGCCGTCGTGGCGTTCAGGGTTGAAGGCATCCATCTTGCCCTTGAGGGACTTGAACTCGCCGAGCGTGAGGTCACTCGTGCAGCAGAGTGCCGACGCTGCTCTGGTGAGTGCGCCGGTCGCCGGATCGAAGACGGCGGGCGAGAAGGGCACGGAGCACTTCTGGGCCAGGTCCGTGACGAGGATGTTCGTGGTCGTATGCAGGTCGCACTGGTCGTGGCGGCAGACGAGCTGCCCATCGCGGGTGAAGGTCACGTCGCACTCGAGGACGCCCGCGCCCATGCGCGCCCCCGCCTCGTGGCTCTCCTTGGTGTGCTCGGGGAACTGCAGCGTACCGCCGCCGCGGTGGCCGATCGAGAACGTCGACTGCTTGAACGAATCGTCGCCGCATTGCTGGAGCGCGCTCTTGAGCGGGCTCGGGCTCATCTTCTCGACGAGGTAGAACGGGCGCGGACCGAGCTGCACGCTCGGGTCAGCGAACGCGTCCACGGTGAGTGCAGGTGAGACAGCCAGCACGGCAGCGATGGCGACCCGTAGGTGATGTTGACGCATGGCAACCTCCTCTCGTTTGAGGAACGGCACTGGACTTCGGGGCGACGAGAGGACGCTACGAGGAAGTTGCTGCGGTCCGATGTCAGTCTCGATACAAATTGACGACGGAAGCGGCTGGCGCCGAGCCGCCGCCTCTGGCGGGCGGCTCAGATGCCGCGGGGGCGATCGCCGGCGAGCGTGATCCGGTGCATCAGCCGGCGGTGGCCGGGGTAGTCGTTGATCGCGTTGTGCTGGGCGCAGCGATTGTCCCAGAAGGCGATCGAGCCCGGGCTCCAGCGGAAGCGGCACGTGAGCTCGGGGCGGACCTGGTGACGGTAGAGGTAGCGCAGGATCGGCAGGCTCTCCTCGCGCGTCATCCCGGCGAAGCGCTCGGTGTGAGCCACGTTGACGTAGAGCGCTTTCTTGCCCGTCTCCGGGTGGACGCGCACGACGGGGTGCTCGGCGACGTACCGCGTGGCGGCGTCGCGCCGCGCGCTGTCCTTCACGCGGTCCTCGCGCGTCTTCGAGGCATCGGCCAGCGCCGAGCTGTTGACGGCGACGAGCGGCTCGAGGAGCCGCTGCATGCCCTCGGACAGCGTCTCGTAGGCGAGGTACATGTTCGCGAACTCCGTGTCGCCGCCCGCGGGCGGCACCTCGCGCGCGATGAGCATGCTCGCCATCGGCGGGCGCTCGAGATAGCTCGTGTCCGGAGTGCCAGATGCCGCCGAAGTTGTGCTGCTCGTGCTCCTGCTTCAGGACGGGGATGACCTCCGGGGTGTCCGGCAGCCCGCTCACGAAGGGGTATTCGATGGGCTCGCCGAAGCGCCGGCCGAAGGCGAGGAACTGGGCGGGCGACAGGCGCTGGTCGCGGAAGAAGATGACGAGGTGCTCGAGCCAGGCGCGGCGGATCGCCCCGACCGTCTCCTCGCCGGGGTCGCGAGAGAGGTCGACGCCGGAGATCTCGGCGCCGAGCGCGCCCGCGATGGGATGAACGCCGAGCGCCGTCATCGCGCCACCGGCAGCTCGACCACACCGCCGCCGACGACCGACAGCTCGCCGTCCTGATTGCGCGCTTCCTGCTCGATCTCGACGAGGTGACGCCCGCCCTCGACGCGCTTGCCCACGACGGTGCCCTCGATGCGCAGCGTGTCGCCCTCGGGATTGTGACGGCGGATCTTGCAGTGCGCGCGGCGGAGGATCCCGTCGTCGCCCATCCAGTTGGTCAGGTGGTGCGTCAGCCACGAGCAGCGCTCCGGGCCGTAGTCGTAGGCGCCCGGCGCGCCCACCATCGTCGCGAACTCATGCTCCCAGTGCACGCGCTCGGGACAGTCGGGGATGCCGAAGCGGTTCTTGATCCCGAGCCCGGAGTGGCGGTGGATCTGCTTCCAGGCGAGCTTGTTGGCGCGGATGTAGAGGCCGCCCCAGCCCTGGGCGTAGGCGATGAAGCCGGTGACCGTCATCGGGCCCTTCGCCATCGCGGGCAGCCGGTCCCCTTCGCGCACGTCGCTCCAGTAGCGCGGGACGGCGCCGCGCACTTCCTCGCGCGCGTAGAGCCCGTACACCTCGGCCAGCTCCTCGTCCGTGTAGCGCTTGGGCGGCTTGGCCTTCACCTCCGTGTACTTGGTGCCGTGCTCGCGCGCCAGGTCGCGGTCCGTGCGGAAGCACCAGCTATCGGCGGCCGCGACCAGCTCGCCGCGCTGGTTGGAGAAGTCGACGTGATAGATCTGCTGGATCGCGCGCCCGGCGAACGCCGTCTGGTGCTCGACCAGCTCCTTGAGCCACGCCCTCGCCGTGATCGCGTCATTGCGCCGCACGGGGAGATGCCAGGTCCAGTCGGCGCCGGCCCACATGGCGTGAACGCCGGGCAGCCCGCCGACATAGCCGGAGATGATGCGGCTCGTCGCGAACAGAAAGCTGGGCGGCGCGATGACGTCGCCCCAGCTCGTGCCCTTCGCGTACTGCCGGATCGCACCAGAGCGGATTGTCGTCGCCGATGCCGTGCGCGTAGTGGCGGATCGCCGTCGCGCGTGGCCTCGTGGCACCAGGGCTCGAGCGTGTCGGTGATCTCGACGCCGATGCGGCGCCGGAGGTCGTCGAGGCCCTGGTCGGTGATCTTCGGGAACATCGAGGTCGTGGCTGTCGTGGGTGCTGTCGTCCGGTCAGGGGCATGCGTGGGCTCCACCTCGCCGCTCGCGGGCGTGACGGTCTCGGAATCGCGCAGCGCCTTGCGGTTGATCTTCCCCGCGGGCGTCTTGGGAAGGTCGGGGACGAAGGCGACATGGCGCGGATACTCGTGCTGGCTCAGGCGCGTGCGCACGAGCTCCTGCAGCTCGCGGGCGAACGCGTCGTCGCCCGGCCGCGGGCTCACGATGAAGGCCTTGACGACCAGGCCGCGCAGCGCGTCGGCCACGCCGATGACGGCCGCGTCGCGGACGTCCGGGTGCTTGAGGAGCACGTCCTCGATCTCCACGGCGCTCATCGTCCACCCCGCCGAGATGATGGCGTCGTCCGCACGGCCGGCGTGGTAGAAGTAGCCGTCCGCGTCGATCCAGCCGCGGTCCTTCGTTGGGAACCACGCGCCGCGCCGCCAGACCACGATCTCGCCCAGCTCGTCCGGCGCGCAGCGCTCGCCATCCGGTCGCTGCACCTCGACGCGCACGCCCGGCACGGGCCGGCCGAGCGCGCCGGGCTTGACGGCGTAGTCCGCGGCGCCCGGGTAGTCGGCGAGGATGACGCCGACCTCGGTCGTGCCGTACATGCTGCAGACGGGGACGCGGAACGTCTCCTCGACGAAGGCGCGCGTGGCGGTGTCCATGGGCTCGCCCGTGAACGAGAGCTTGCGGACGGCGTGGCGATACCGGCCCGCCGCGCCGGAGCTCTTCATCATCCGGAAGTGGGTCGCGGCCGCCGACAGCACCGTGATGTCGTAGTCCTGGAGCGCGCTGAGCAGGCGCACGGGATCGAACTTCCCCGCCATGGTCCCGGTGGTCACGCCGAGGGCGAGGGGAGCCAGCGTGCCGTGCCAGAGCCCGTGGCCCCAGGCCGGGGACGACGGGCAGAAGAACCGGTCGCCCGGCCGGATGCCGGTTCCGTAGCAGCGCGGCGATCATGAGCACGACGATGGCCCGGTGGCGTGTGCCGCACGGCGGCGGGGAGCTCGCGCGTGGTGCCGGACGTGTACTGGAAGACGGCGAGGTCGTCCGGTGTGCTGCGCACCTCGCAGCGCGAGGGATAGCCCGCCAGCGAGGCCAGCAGCGCGTCATCGGCCACGACCACGTCGAGGTCCTTGATGCCGCGCGCCGTGTCCGCCTTCTCGGCGTTCGTGACGAGGATCCGCGGCGTGCAGTCCTCGACGCGGAGCCGCACGCCATCCGCGCCGAACAGCGTGAAGAGCGGCACCGCGATGGCGCCCCGCTTGATGGCGCCGAAGAGCGCGGCGTAGAAGGCCAGCGACGGCTCGAGCATGATCGCCACGCGGTCGCCCGGCGCCACGCCGCGGGCCGCGAAGCAGTGGGCGAACCGCGCCGACCACTCGGACAGCTCGCGGAAGGTGATGGCCTCGTCCCGGCCGTCGGCGTGGGCGACGCGCACGGCCACGCGGTCGGTGGCGGCGTGGCGGTCGACGCACTCGTGCGCGATGTTGAGCGACGTCCGGTCGCCGTCGAACAGCTCCCAGAGCGCGGCCGCCGAGAAGTGACGGTGGGCGTCGGCGTAGCTCGTGTAGTCGGTCAGTCGGGTCATCGCCGTGTCGCGCGCCTGCAGGGGCGGCGCTCGGTCATCAGAGCATCCGTACTCGGAGTTGTCAATATGACGCTGCCGTTGTATAACGACAACGCTCGAGGGCAGGACGACCTGCGAGGAGACATGGCCGCGATCAGGGACGAATCGGCGCGAGGCGAAGGGGTGGGGCGGCGCGTGCGCCCCGTCCCCGCGGTGACGCGTGCGGTGGCGATCCTCCGATTGCTCGGCCGGCAGCGAGGAGGCCCTGGGCGTCCACGCGATCGCGCGGGCGCTCACGCTGATCCCGAGCACCTGTCTGCACATCCTGCGCGTGCTCGTGGCCGAGGGCCTCGTCGCCTTCGATCCCGAGACCAAGCGGTACCGCGCCGGCGCGGGCCTGTTGACCATCGCGAAGGGTGTGCTGCGCCGGCCGGGCTTCGCGGAGCTGGTCCAGCCCGAGCTGGACCGCCTCTCGCGGGTGCACGGCGTCACGGCGATCGGCGTGGAGGTCGTCGGGCTCGAGCACATCGTGGTGGTCGCCATCTCGCGCTCCGACCATGCCGTCCGCCTCCACGTCGACATCGGCAGCCGCTTCCCCGCGCTGATCAGCGCCTCCGGCCGGTGCATCGCCGCGTTCGGCGGTCACCCGTGGAGCGCGGTCGAGCGGCACTTCCGCGCGCTCCGATGGGATCGGCCGCCTCGGCGAAGCGCGTGGCGGACGGAGGTGGAGGCCACGCGCGTCAAGGGTTACGCGGTGGACGAGGGCAACTACATCAAGGGGGTCACGGTCATCGCGGCGCCGGTCGGCGCGGGCTCCGAGCGCGTGAGCCACGTCGTCGTCGCGGTGGGGCTGACCGAGCAGGTGAGGATATCGGCGTCGACCGGCTCGCCCGCGAGCTGTCCGCGACCGCGAGCGAACTTTCGAAGAAGCTCGGAGGACAGTGATGGATTTCCACGCGTTCATGTACGTCACCATCGGCCGGCGCCACGAGCTGGAGCGCGGCATGGCAGGCAAGGACCCAGTGCTGTACCAGCGCATGCTCGACGAGATCGCCGAGTACGCCCGGACCTGCGACGCCACGGGCTGGGCCGGCATCGGCATCCCCGAGCACCATCTGCAAGTCGAGGGGTTCGAGCTGGGGCAGGACCCCGGGCTCATGGCGATGTTCCTGGGCCAGCACGGGCCGCGGCTGCGCATCAACCAGTTCGGCTACGTGCTTCCCACGCACAACCCGCTGCGCGTGGCCGAGCACGCCGCCACCCTCGATCACCTCCTCAACGGCCGCCTCAACGTCGCGTTCGTGCGGGGCTACCAGGCGCGCTGGTTCGAGAACTACGCCGCCGTTCCCGGGGTGAAGGCGACGGGCCCGTGGAACAGGAAGACCGCCGAGGACGCGATGAACCGGGAGCTGTTCGAGGAGTGCGTGGCCATCATCAAGACGGCGTGGACGCACGACACGTTTTCGTACAAGGGCAAGTACTGGTCGTTTCCGCCCGACGGCCAGCGTCAGCCTCACGAGCACCCCGTGTATCTCAAGTATGGCCGCGGCGTCGATCCCGACGGCGCGATCCGCGAGGTGGGCATCGCGCCGCGGCCGCTGCAGAACCCGATCCCCGTCTACTCCGGCTTCACCCACAGCCTGCAGACCTCGCTCTACTGGGCCAAGGAGGGCGGCAAGCCCATCGTGATGGCCAATGAGATGGACTTCTGCGAGATGCTCTGGAGTCGCTACCGCGAGGTGGCGGAGGAGCACGGGCGCCACGTGCCGCGCGGTGAGGAGGCGGCCTGGGGCGGCTATCTCGTCCTCGCCGACACGAAGAGCGAGGCCGAGGCGTGGGCGGAGGACTGCCTCTGGATGTGGGACTCGTGGTCGACGCCGTTCGGCCAGGACCGCCCGCCGCTCCTCATCGGCGATGCCGACACGGTCTCGCGCATGATCGAGAACGCCGCGCGCCACGTGCCGTTCCGCGAGGTGTTCCTCCTCTTCGGCCAGGGCATCCTGGAGCGCGACCGGTGCCTCAAGACGCTCGAGCTCTTCGCGGAGAAGGTGATCCCGCGCTTTCAGTGAGCGACGGGCATCTCGGCGGGCCCGGCCGCCGCGCCCTGTTCGTCGGGGGACGGGGCCGACCGGCCGCTTTGTCGTGAGCGGGGCTCCTCAGAGCGCAGCTATCGGATGGCGTAATCTCACGCAGGCCGACAGCGGCTGGACGAGAGCCATGAGAAGGGAAACGGTACTACATTAGCCGCCTGCGAAGGTCTCCGGAAACCCATCGCCCTTTTTCTGGGCCCAAGGTGTCGCGTCAGCCCCGGCGCGAGCGAAGCGAGCTGTGGTGCGTCTGCTGCGTGTGACGGTTGGAGCGCACGAGCGACTGCTTTCGCTACTGCGCCCAGATGTGAAGGTAGGAGGTCGGCGATCGCGATCCTACTCGAACGCGTGGTTCGCGCGTGTGCTCACAAGTCCTCGGCCCGCAACCCGGTGCGCTTCGCGATCCGGGCCAGCATTCGGGGCCCGATCTCGTCGTCGTCATGAAAGGCGAACACGAAGTCGGCCCAACCTGTACGGGATAACGTCCGGTGTGAACCGGACTGACGCTTGACCGCCCAGCCAATCCTCAGAAGGGCCGCCAGCACCCGTCGAGAACGGGTGCTCGGCCAAGCGCTCATGCTGCGCGGAAGGATATGCTCAGCAGCTCAGGGCCAGCCTCACCGTGCTCCAACCGCTCGGCGATGACCCGGAGGGCGAGCGCCTGAACCTTTGACAGGGCTGCCTCCTGTGTCTCACCGTACGCTAGGACCCCGGGTAGCTCGACGACTTCTGCCAGCCACCGGCCGTCGTCTTCCTGCTCGGTCTCGACCTTGAACGCGATCAATGGCTCAGCGCCTCCAGATCACGAGTATACGATGTGGGCACCGGCCGGCGAATCTCGAACATGCACAGGGCGCGGCCGGGCAGATCTACAATTCCGGCGATGAGCGCCAGATCAGCGCGCGCCTGTGGGTAAAGGTGATAGCCGCCGAGCTGGGACACTGCTCGGAGATCGTAAGCGTACCGGATGCGATCCCGCATGCTGGACGCCTGCACGCCGGCGCTGATAAACCAGCCATGAGGAGGACATGACCGTGCCGCCAACAACCGACGAAGTGCGCGTCGATCGCGACGGACCCGTGGTCACGATCACGCTCGACCGGCCCGGCGACCAGAACCGGCTCACCCGGGACGTCCTGGCGGCGCTGCAGGGGATCGCGGATCGGCTGGCCGGCGACGAGGAGGCGCAGGCCGTCGTCATCACCGGCCGCGGCGCCGAGTTCTTCTCGATGGGCATCCTGAACCCCGCGGTGCGGGCGAGCTATACCAAGGAGCAGATCCTCGAGCTGGTGCGCGCGGGCAACCGTCTCTTCGATTCGCTCGAGGCCCTTCCCCAGATCGTCATCGCCGCGCTCAACGGTGCGGCGCGCGCGGGCGCGGCCGAGATGGCGCTCGCGTGCGACATGCGTCTCGCCGCCGCGCACGCGACCTTCGCACTGCCCGAGGCGCTGTGGGGCGGGTTCCCCGGCGCGGGCGGGCCCGTTCGCCTGCCCGGCATCGTCGGGCGCGCGCGGGCGCTCGAGCTGATCTGCACGGGGCGGCAGGTGAGCGCCGACGAGATGGAGCGGCTCGGCCTGGTTCTCGCCGTGCACCCCGCGGAGCGGCTGCTTCCGGAAGCCCAGGCGCTGGCGGCGCGCATCGGCGCCAGCGGGCCGCTCGCCACGCGCGGGGCCAAGCGCATCGTGCGCGTCCGTCAGGCGGCCGGCTTCGCGGAGGCGCGCGCGCTCTCGGACGCGCTCCGTCACGACCTCGAGTGGAGCCGCGACGTCGACGAGGGCATGGCCGCGCACCGCGAGGGCCGGCCGCCGCGATTCTCCGGCCGGTGAGCATCTGGGTGGGCGGGCACAGCCGGCCGCGCTGCGGCGGACGGTGGCCTTCGGCGCGGCGTGGCACCCCATCAATCGGCCGCCGGAAGAGCTTCGGGCCGGCCGCGCGGAGCTGGGGCGCCTCGCTCAGGCGGCCGGGCGGGCCACCGCGCCGGCCATCACGCTCCGCAACGACGTCCGCGTGCTCCGGCCGGGACAGGCCGTGCCGACATCGGCGCATGCCGGCCGGGTGATGGCGGGCGAGCCGAGCGCTCTGATCGATCAGATCGGAGAGATTGCCGGCTGCGGCGTCGAGCACCTCGTACTGGAGTTCCTGTCCGAGGACGGCCGGGTGCTCGACGAGCAGATGGACGCCTTCGCGTCAGAGGTGCGCCCCGCGTTCGCCTGAGTCCGCTCGTCGTGCACGGTCAGGCCGGCGGGACCAGCGGGAGCCCCTCCTGTCGCCGCACGTCGTTGATGACCTCGAGGACGCGCGTGTGCAGCCCGGGATACTCGATCCCGAACTCCGTGGCCAGGCGCGTATTGTCCACCAGGTAGTTGCCCGAGTCCTCGCGCCCGCCCTCCTGGGCAAAGGTGATCTGCGCGTCGGGGAGGAACCCGCGCACGATGTCGGCCAGCTCGCCGAGGCTCACGGGGATCCCGCCCGAGTTGTAGAGGTCGTGGCGCGGAGCGTCGGCCAGCAGCACGCGGGCGAAGACCTCCGCCATGTCCTCCACGTGGACGAGCAGGCGCATCAGCCCCTTCTTCGGAAGGTGCACCGGCTTGCCGCGCGCGGACTCCGTCATGATCTGCACGTGATCCGTCGAGCCGCGGAGCTTGTCGGGCCCGGTGACGTTGGCGGGGCGCACGCCCGTGATCGACATGCCGTAGTTCTTGACGTACTTCCGCGCCTGGAACTCGTTGAAGATCTTGTGCGTGGCGTACTGGCCGATGCCGTGGGTCGGATCGTCCTCGTTGATCATGCCGGTCGCCGAAGTGGCTCTGCTGGCCGCTCACCGCGATCGAGCTCGCGTACACCACCCGCCTGACGCCGGCCAGGCGCGCGGCCTCGAAGCAATTGTCCATGCCGAGGATGTCGAGGCGCATGACCTGGTGCGGATTGCCCTCGCCCGCCCCGAGCCCGTAGGCGAGGTTGATGAGCCGATCCGGCTTCACGTCGAGCACGGTGCGCATCACGTCCTCGAACTGCGTGACGTCCCCGCGGACCACCGGCGCCCGGAGCCCGCACGTCGGACAAGGACGCGGCGAAGGGGTTCACGTCCATGCAGACGACGTCTTCGCCTCGCGCCACCAGCCGCCGGATGAGCCGAGGACCGATGAAGCCGGTGCCGCCGATGACCAGCACTGACATGACGAGCCCCTCCCTCGATCGAAGTAGCGAAGCGCGGCCATCCTAGCACGGCGCGCGGCCGCGGCGGAGGCGGTCTAGGTAGGAGCGCGTCGGCGTAACCACCGTTCGAGCGCCGGCTTGCCGGCGCAACCCATTTCTGGGGAGACCTGGCAGGGGCTCTTGCAGATGGGCCCTTATCATTGCTCTAGGAGCCTGTCGGAGAAAGCCCGCTAGAGCGATGAGAAGGGTCCAGCTGCGAGGCGGCGCCCGATGGCCGCCCGCGAGGCGTACTTCTGTACGTTGAGCGGGCGGTCGAGGGCGCCAACGAAGCAGATGGGCCCTTATCATCGCTCTAGCGCGGGTTGAACGGGGAGTATTCGCGGAAGCGCCAGCCGAGCGGTCCGTGGCCCTGCGTCTCCACGATCTCCTCGATCTGGATCTCGACGGCGCGCTCGGCGCCCTTCAGCTCGGCGAAGTCCGGGCGATCCCAGAGGAGGCGCGCCTTGCCGGTGAGCTGGAGCGTCGTGCCCGTGTCGAAGTCCACGAAGAGCAGTCCCACGCGCGGGTCTGCCGCGATATTGCCGAGGGTCTGGAACATGTTGTTCCCGGAATAGTCGGGAATCGCGCAGTGTCCGCTCGTCCAGGACCCGCACGAAGCCGGGCTGCCCTCCGCGATGGGATGCGTCCGCCCCGGTGCCTTCATGGACGCTCGCGATGAAGAGCGTGTCGGCGCCCTCGATGGCCAGCCGCTGCGGCGCGGTGAGCGCGCGGCCGCGCCGGGCCACGCCGGTCCGGCGGTCCTCGGTGTCGTCCTGCGGCACTCGCGCCTGGATATATTTCGGGCAGTTGCCGAAGACCTCCTCGGTCTCCACCTCGATGACGCCCTCATCCGCGACGATCACTCGGCCATTGATGCGGGAGGCGACGGCGCCGCTCCGGATCGAGCACGAGGACGCCGAGGGACTGACCCGGTGTGAGCCCCGCGCCCAGAGGGTCCCCGCCGGGCAGGCTCGCCGCGATGCGCAAGGTCCGCTCGGCCGGGGCCGTGATGAATCCGGGATTGCCCGTCACGAGCGACGCCCACACATGGCCCGCGCCGTCCATGCCGGCCAGCACCGCGAGGCGCTGAGCCTCGAGGAAGGGCTCGGCGCCCGCCGGAATCCCGCGCGAGATCCCGCGGCCGAGGGCTCGAGCCTCGGCCGCGACGCCCGCTCGCGCCTGCACCTCCCGCTCGCCCGCGTGAAAGGCTCCCATGACTGTTGGGACGCGGGTGACCTCACGCGGGATTCAGGACGGCGGCATTGGCTTCCGTGCGATCACGCCCTGGTCCTTGACGGGCGCAAGGCGGCCGGGCTGGCGTCGACGGGCAGGGGCGGCGGGGCGCTCGCTGCCGCCGGAGCCTCCTCCGCGTAGTCCTCGAACCGTCGTTGAACGAGCAGCATGGCGAGGCCGGCGATCAGGTAGAGGTGCACCTCCAGCCAGAAGTCGGCAAAGATGGAGAAGAAGACCCAGATGAAGAAGAACCCCGGAGGAATCGCGTCACGTGCCAGAGCACGTCGTCCTGCGGATACAGCCTCTGGGCCGTCCGGAGATCGCGCCAGATGGAGTAGAAGAGGATCAGGTACAGGAGGACGGTCGGGATCCCGCCTTCCGTGGCCGCCCAGAGGTAGGAGTTGTGGTTCGGCCGGCCGGCGGACAGCGCATAGGGATAGCGCTCCCGGTGCAGCCACCGGAAGTCCCCGGGACCGACCCCGAGCAGGGGCGCGCTCAGGAACACCTCGATCGCGTGCTGATTGGTCTCGATCCGGCTCTGGGTCGATCTCCACGCCTCCGGATGCTGCGACTGGTCGACGGAATAGTTGAGCAGCCGCTCGTAGGACGCGCGCGGAAGCACGAGGAAGAAGATCAGGCCGCAGAACATCGATGGCCCCGAGCACGCTGCCCCGGAACGGCCAGGAGACGCCCTTCTGGAAGAGAAGGAACATGAACACGAGCCCCAGGCTCAGGAACCCGCTCCGCGAGGCGGTCGACAGCGTCAACCCTCCCATGATCATGATGAGCGGGAACCCCATGGCCCACACCCACCACCGCCTCCAGAACTGCATGAACATCCAGATCAGCAGGATGCTCACGTTGCACATGAAGGCGAGGCGGTTCTCGTTCTTGCCCCACGACGTCGTGTCGGATGTCACGCGGAACTCCGTGGCCTTGCCGGTGTCCGCATCCAGGGTCTTGCCCGTCGCGATGTCCTCCTCGCCCTTGTAGTTCGCCAGGTTGGTGAAGGCCGACGGGATGACCGCCATGGTGAACACGAGCACGGCGAACAGGATGAGGATCACGTGCCGCTTGGTCCTCACGAAGTTCACGAACATGCACAGGAAGAGCAGCCGGCTGAAGAAGATGAACAGTGGTGTTCTCGGTCTGGTCCTTCGGCGGCGGCACGGCGGGGATGTACACGAGCCGGGCGTGCATCAGCGAGCCGAGGAGGACGACGCCGATGAGGGCGAACAGGATCACCTGCGGCGTCTTCATGAACCAGAGGTCGCGCGTGAGGCAGACCTGGACGATGAGCACCGCGAAGAGGATGAGGCCCAGGAGATTGTTTGCGGTCAGGCGGCCGTCTCCGGCGAGGAACCACGGCAGCCCCAACAGCAAGGTTCCGACGAAGACGACGATGCCGAGCACGGGCGCGACCACGACCATGATGACCGCGAAGACCGCGAAGACGGCGACCAGCGCGTAGAGGATCCCGAGGTTGGCGCCGATGAGCATGAGGGCGGCGCCGGCCGACTATCGCCAGCACGGCGAGGGCGACGACCAGCGCGCGGCTGCTCTCGACTCCGATGTTCTTGTGCGCAGTGGCGGCGGGCATGGGGACGCTCAGCCCGTCGGGCCCGAGGTCGGCTGCTCACGCTCGAGCGGGCGGTCGAACAGCTCGCGCAGGAACGCCCCGCCGACGCCCGACACCAGCCCGACCGCGATCGCGAACACGAGGGACAGATTCTTGGGCGGCCCCACTGGAGCGCCCTGGCGCGATGCCGGCTCGCCGATGGCCACGTTGGTGATCATGTTGTCGTCGAGGGCGGCGGTGAGGCGCGCCTCCTCGGCCTTCTTGCGGTAGAGCAGGTAGGTGTCGGAGCTGGCCTGGATCTCCCGGTTGAGGGCTTCCCTCCGGACGTCGTCCACGCCCAGGTCGCGCACGCGCTCGTGCATCTCGGCGGCGATCGTCCGGGCGCTCTCGGCCCGGAGCGCGTTCTTCTGGGCGGCGAGGGTCGCCGCGATGTACTGGACCTCGAGGTCGCGGTGGCGGTCGTTGAGCTGTGTCACCTCGCTCTCGGGGCACCCAGCCGCGCGCCTGAGCCTCGGCCAGCCGTTGCTTCTGCGCCTCGATCTCCGTCCGCTTGTCCTGCACGCGGCGGTCGGTGTCCGTGTAGAGGGTGAGGAACTGCTGCTCCTCCATCTCGAGGGCGAGCAGCCGCTCCTGCAGCGCCTGGATCATCGGGTTGTACCGGATCGTCGACGAGAACTGGATGCGCTCGGGCTCTCGGTCGAGCTCCTCCTTGATGATCGCCGCGCGCTGCTCGGACTCCTTCAGGTCGTGCTGGGCGTCGATGGCGTCGTACTCGGCTTCGGCGAGGCGCCGGCTGTAGGCGTCGACCTGCGTAGCGGCGGCGGCCAGCGCCGTCTTGTTCCGGAAGGCCGTGAGCGTGTGTTCCGACTTCTTGAGGCTCGCGGCCAGCTTGTCGCGCTCCTCCTCGAAGAACCGGGTGACGCCCGGGGTGGCGCGCATGTGCAGGTACGTCTCGCGGTACTGGTCGAGGAGAGCATTGACGATATCGGCGCCCTTGACCGGGTCGGTGCTCCGGTAGCGGACGTAGATGAGGTTGGAGTTGGGCACGACCTGGATGGTGAGCCCGTTGAGGATGGTCTCGACCTGGCCATTGAGCCGGGCCTCGGACGCGCTCGTGGCCGCTCCCCGGTCCAGCCCGAGCTGCTTGACCACGGCCTCGACGAGCGAGCGGTTCTTGAGCAGCTCGGCGTGGACGGCCATGTCCTGAATCGTCGGCGCCGTCACGGCGTAGTTGAAGTTCCGCTGATCGCCGGGGGTGACGAGCAGATCGCCGCGCTCACGCGTGACGACCAGCTTGCCCGCGACCTCGTAGCTGGTCGGCACGCTCACCACGGCCACGGAGATCCCGAGGGCCACGATGAGGAAGAGCCCGAAGATGAGCCGCTTGCGCTTGGAGACGACCCTGAGCGCGTCTTTCAGCAACCACCGCACGTCTGATGTCCTGGCTGTCATTGGTGTCCTCCTCTGGTATTGGTGCATCCCCGCCTGCGGATCGGAAGCGCCGCAGGCGGCAACGACGAGGGCGTGGGTCAGACCAGAGGAGGTGCGCGGCCCTGTTTCGTGGGTCGGCTTCGACAGACGAGCGGTCGTCGACCCGGCAAGATCAACGGGTGTACGAGTGAATCGAGGGCGAGCGATGGCGTCGCGCAGGTATCGCAGGCGCTCGCCAGCAGCCCGATTTGGATCACGACATCATCGAAGTCGGCGGCGTCGTAGAGCCCGGGTATCCAGGTGGGATCAGGCGGGCTCGCGGCGGCGAGCGGGTTCAGCAGGATGCACAGCGCGATGGCGAGCAGTACGGCCACGCGACCCGGCGCAGAGGCCGGGGTCGTGCCTGGTGGCCGGCGCGGCGCGGGAGACACGACGGCCGTCATGGCATCACGGGCCGTGACCACGCCGGTGTCTGCCGGCTCGCTACCGTACGCACTGAGCGGTGTGGCATGTCCTCCTCGCGGGGCACTGAACGATTGACAGCTCGGCTGATGGGTGATGCTCCCCGACGCCGTTGAGCGCTGCCCAACGACTTCAGTGACTCCAGCTTTGCTGCCGGCGATGAGATCGGAAGGGGTGCTACGAGGCAGGCGGGCCGCGAGGGACGGAATGCTGCTGCCGAGCGGCTGACGGGAGCCCGCTCGGGGAGCTGCGTGAGGCTGCCGATCATCTGAAGCATGGGCTCGAGATCGGCGATACGCAGCGGGGATACGGCCCCGTCGCGCACGTGACCAGCACGACGACGTCGTCGTAGTCGGCCCCGTCGTAGATGCCGGAGATCCAGGAGGGATCCGGCGCGCTCGCGTGGGCCAGGGGCGCAAGCGTTCCCAGGACGAGCACCAGGAGTGCCAGGAGGAGCTGCGAGAAGATGGTCCGGCCCCGCACCTTCATACCGGTATGAGAGCTACGCTCCCATCGGGGGCGTGTCAAGGAGAATTGATCTTGGCCGCCTCATCCGGCGCGGTAGCGCTTGACGCGGCAGGCGCTTGGCCCGCACTCTGCGGCCATGACGCTCGACGCCGGCGACCGCATCCCGCGCGTGCCGGCGGTGGAGCCCCCGACGGCGCCGAAGCCGGCGCGGCTGGCGGCGCTCCGGCACCGAGACTTCCGGCTCTTCTGGGGCGGACAGCTCGTCTCGCTGATCGGAACCTGGATGCAGAGCGTGGGCCAGGCGTGGCTCGTCCTGGAGCTGACGGGATCGCCGGTTCAGCTCGGGCTGGTGACCGCGCTGCAGTTCGCCCCCATCCTCGTCCTGTCGCCCGTCGGCGGCGCCATGAGCGACCGCTTCCCGAAGCGGCGGATCATCCTGCTGACCCAGGCGACGATGATGGTGCAGGCGTTCGCGCTGGCCCTGCTCGTCTGGACCGGGCAGGTCCGGTACTGGCACGTGGCTGTCCTCGCGCTGATCTACGGGCTGGGCCGCGCGATCGACATCCCGGCGCGTCAGGCCTATATCACGCGATCTCGTGGGCAAGCCCGACCTCGCCAATGCCGTCGCCCTCAACTCGCTCGTGTTCAACGGGGCGCGCATCGTCGGGCCCGCCGTGGCCGGGCTGCTCATCGCCGGATTCGGCGTGGCGGCGGCCTTCTTCCTGAACGGCTTGAGCTTCGTCGCCGTCCTCGCCGCGCTCCTGGCGACCCGGACCCCGGCAATCCCGACCCCGCCGGCCGGCTCGGCCTCCGCGAAGGGCTCTGGGGGCGCTGGCCTTTGCGGCGCGGACGCCTCCGGTCGCCTTCACCCTGGCCCTGATCGTCGTCGTGAGCCTGCTCGTGATCAACTTCAATGTGCTGGTGCCGCTCGTCGCGCGCGAGGTGCTGAACGAGGGCGCGCACGGGTTCGGCCTTCTCATGTCGTCGCTCGGCGCGGGGGCGGTGATGGCGGGCATCGGCTTGACCCTGCTGCGGCGGGGCCGGCCCCCGCTGTGGTTCCTGGCCGCCTCGGCGGCCGTCCTCAGCGCGGGGACCGGTGCGCTCTCGTTGGTGGGACACTTCGGGACCACGGCCGCCTTGCTCGTCGTCCTCGGATGCTGCCAGATCCTGTTCTCGACGGGCTGCAATACCACGCTCCAGCTCGACACGCCGGACGCGCTGCGGGGACGGGTGATGGGCCTGTACGCGCTGGCCAACGCCGGGATGACTCCGTTCGGGTCACTCCTGGTCGGCACCATCGCCGAGCACCTGGGTGTGCGCGCCGCGTGCGCGCTGGGCGGCGGCACCGGCCTCGTGGCGGTGGCCGCCCTCGTGCTGATCGGCCGCCGCGCGGGCCTCGCCTGGTCGCATGGCCGAGACCTGTAAGACGCGTATGATAGCGTCCTCGAGCATCCCACGCGCGGGAAGTTCACCATGCCGGGCAACCCGGTGCGCCTGTCCGCCTCGCCGACCACGGTAACGCCCGCGCCTCTTCTCGGCGAGCACAATGCCGAGGTCTACGGCGCGCTGCTCGGGATCGGTCGCGACGAGCTGGCCCAGCTCGCGCGCGACCGCATGATCTGACGCGCGTATGCTGAGCATCCTGCGAGGTCTGGCACGCTGGCCACCGGCGGTGAGCGTCAGCAGGCGGCGGGGGATTGTCGACGAGGATCGCCTGGACTTCCGCCTCGGAGAAGCCGCGGCGGCGCATCAGGGGCACGACGTTGGCGAAGATGTGGCCGTAGCCGTGGCCGCCCCAGCGAACGAGGCGCGAGCGATAGCAGATGTCGTGCGAGATGAGCGATCTGGGCCAGATGCCCGCGCTCGACCAGGTCGCGGATCGCGCGCAGGCGGACGGCGTCATTGGGCATGTCGATGTCGGCCAGCGGATAGTAGGACGACTCCTGCCCGAAGAGGTCCCACTCGAGCACGCAGCCCGTATCCGCGAGCCGCCGGAGCCGCTCGGCGTCGAAGACGGTGCGATCGATGTGGCTGATGATCAGTCGCTCCATCCGGCCGCCCTTGACGCGGACGAAGTCGGCGACCTCCTGCGGCTGGTCGGGGTGGCGGCCCGGGATGGACATTGATGGCGGCGCCGGTTTGCCGCTGGGCGAGGACGGCGCCCAGCATGACCCGCTGTTCCTGGGCGGTCCAGGGAGCCTGGCAGCCGATCTCGCCGATGATGCCCGCGCGCACGTCCGTGCCCCAGGCGCCGTCCTGCATCCGACTCGACCATCTCCTCGGCGAAGTCCTCGACGCCGCGCGTGGCATTGGCCGGATCCTGGTAGGCGTGCACGTAGTGGCCGCAGCCCATGACGATGTGGGCGCCGGTGGCGCGGGCGATCTCGACGAGGCCGAGGGGATCGGGACTGAGCCCACCAGATGAGAGATCGACCGCGCTCCGCCCGCCCGCGGCCAGCATGCGCTTGACCTCGTCGCGCCGCGACGTCGCGCGCATCGAGGAGGTAGTTGCGCGCGGCCCGCTTGACCGTGCCGTAGTTGATGGCCCAGACATTGTCGAGGGCGAGCTCGGGTCCGAGCGCCTCCTGCGTGCGCTGGGACGGATGCCGGATATCGCAGAGGAGATGCTCGTGCATCAGCGTCGGCCCGAGGTCGTCGGGGGCGATGGGGCCGAGCACGGTCTGCACCTCGCCCTGCCGCGCGGGACGGTTGGCTGGTGTCATCGCGCCTCACCGTACGCCGCGGCCCCGCGGGCCGTCAATGTTGCAGACCGGTTGCGCCCGCGAGCGACGGCCGATCATACGGAGCCTGGAGCCGCCAAGAACGCTCTTGCGCACGCGCTTCATCCTCGACGAGGATGTCAACGCCGCAGGCGCCGTGAACGTCGAGGGGCTACTCATTTCAGCGGAGGGCAAGGACAGGAACACGCTCATGGAGACGGACGAGCACGCCGCGGTGATCCGCCGCTTGTACGGTGCGTTCTTCAGCGAAGGCCGCGTCGCCCTCGCCAAAGAGCTGCACGGCCCGGGCTTCGTGTATCACGACGTCACGCACCCCGACCAGGTCGTCGATCTCGACGGCTACCTGAAGCGGAACGCGGGGTTCGCGGCGGCGTTCCCGGATCGGCAGGTGCGCCTCGACGACGTGGTCGCGGCAGGCGACCGCGTCGTGGCGCGCGCCACGATGCACGCGACGCACACGGGCGATCTGTTCGGCATCCGGGCGACGGGCAAGAAGGTGCGGCTCGCGTCGATCATCATCTACCGCTTCGCCGGCGGCAAGATCGTCGAGGAATGGGAGATCTTCGACGTCCTGGGCCTGTACCAGCAGCTCGGTCTCGCGCCGCCGCCGGCTTGAGCATCTGCATGGACAGATCGGCGTTCTTCTGGCAGATCCAGGACGGCAAGCTCCTCCCCCGAGGTCGGCGGCGACGCTCGGCATCTCGATTCGCGAGGTCTCGCCCGAGGCCGGCACCATCGAGGTGGAGTTCGAGGGCAAGCCGGAGTTCACGAACCCCGCCGGCCACATCCAGGGCGGGTTCCTGGCCGCCATGCTCGATGACACGATGGGGCCGGCGCTCGCGGCCACTCTCCGTGCCGGCGAGCTCGCGCCCACGCTCAATCTCAACGTCTCGTTCGCGCGGCCGGCCAGGGTCGGCAGGCTGCTGGGCAAGGGGCGCATCGTGAGACGCGGCAAGGACATCTGCTTCCTCGCCGCCGAGCTGTTTCAGGACGGCGAGCTGGTCGCCTCCGCGACCGCCACCGCCATGGTCCGTCGGTTGGAGGCCCGAATCGCAGCGAGCCGATGACAGGAAGACCGGCGCCCGCGCCGATCGCCATGGAGCGCCAGCGAAGGACGAGTCGCGAATCTTCCAGTTCAAGGTCGTCCTCGAAGAGGTCGAGCCGCCGGTTTGGCGAAGCATCCAGGTGCCGGAAACCTACAGCTTCTGGGATCTGCACGTCGCCATCCAGGACGCGATGGGCTGGCTCGACTATCACCTGCACGAGTTCCGCGTGAAAGAGCCGGGCAGGGAAAAGGCGCGGCAGATCGGCATCCCGGACGACGATCCCTTCGAGGGTCAAGAGCCGACCTTGCCCGGTTGGGAGCTGCCCATCGCGTCTCAGTTCACCCAGCCTGGAATCACTCTCCCGTACGCGTACGACTTCGGCGACGGCTGGGAGCACGCGGTGACCCTCGAGGCGATCGTGGCGCGCCAGGATGGCCAGAAGTATCCGGTCTGCGTCGCCGGGGCGCGAGCCTGCCCGCCCGAGGATTGCGGCGGCCCGTCCGGCTACGACAACGTCCTCGCCGCGATCCGCGACCCCGACCACGAGGAGCACGAGAGCATGCTCGAGTGGCTCGGCGGGCGGTTCGACCCGGAACGGTTCGACCCGAGCCAGGTGAAGTTCGACGATCCTCGCAAGCGATGGAAGCTGGCCTTCGCGCCCGCGCCGCCAGCACGGGCGCGTCGGGGCCGCGCCCCTCGCGGTCGAGGGCGGGGACGACGCTGATCGCGCGGATGCCAGCCAGAAGGATATACGATGGGACGCCGTGATATATTTGCGCGCATGGCAAAGCGTCTCGTGGACATCGACGAGAAGGCTCTGGCGGCGGCGAGAGCCGAACTGGGTACGAGGACACTGAAGGACACGGTCAACGAAGCGCTCCGGCGGGCCGCGCCGGCGCGGAACCGGCGCGTGGCGAGGGCTCTGGACACGCTGGCGAAGGCGCGGCTCCGGGACCGCAGCGCGGCGTGGCGCTGACCCACCTCGTCGATACCAGCGTGCTGACCCGACTCGATCGGTCGACAGTACGCGAGGCGATCGAGCCGCTCGCCGGTGATGGGCAGGTCGGCCGGGCCGGCATCTCGGATCTCGAGGTCGGGTTCTCGGCCCGCAACCTCCGCGAGTGGACACGGCTGACGGCGGCGCTCACCGCATTCCCTCTGATAGAGACGGATGCCACTCACGTACGGCGGGCCCGCCAAGTGCAGCGGCTACTGGCTTCCGCGGCCTCCGCGGGCGAAAAGTCCCCGACTTGTTGATCGCCGCGGCGGCCGAGGAGAGTGGCCTCGCCGTGCTCCACTACGACGCGGACTTCGATCTGATCGCCCGGGTCACCGGCCAGCGATGTGGAGTGGGTGGTGCCGCCTGGCACCATCGATTGACTGTCTCTGAGAGCCAGCGCCCGGCGGCGCGTCGCGTCATTCGGGACTTTGACTCCCGGGGTGTTCGTGCTACTCAAGTCGTGCCCGATGGAGTCGAGGCCGCCAGCGCTGAGTTGAGGATCAGCCGCTTCGTTCACGATGCAATCACGCCGGCAGGGAGGAACGCGCGATGAAGACGAATCACACATCTCACGTGTACGTGGGCCTGGCCGGCGAGACCGGCTCGGGCCGTGCCGTCCAGTCCGGCCTGTATCGCATGGCCGTCGGCGACGACCGATGGGAGCTGGTGACTCGCGGCCTGCCCGACGCGCCCGCCATCAGGGCCATTGCCACACACCCCCAGCGCCCGGAGATCGTGTATGTCGGGACGCAGCACGGGGCCTACCGCAGCACGGACTGCGGGGAGCGCTGGGAAAAGCTCAACATCCAGGACCACGGCCTACCTGTCTGGTCCCTGTTGTTCGATCCTCGCGACCCCAGGGTGCTGTACGCGGGTTACGAGAACTGCGAGATCTTTCGGAGCGAGGATGGCGGTGAGCGCTGGCAGCAGCTCCCGGTGACCGTCCGCTTCCCGGAAGTCACCGTGGCGCCCGGGGCCAACCCGGCCAAACGTGTCCTGGAGCTGGCCGCCAATCCCGCCAACCCCGACGAGATCTACGGTGCCATCGAAGTCGGCGGCATCATCCGCAGCCTCGATGGCGGCGAGCACTGGGAGAACATGAGCCATGGGCAGTACCTGAACGATGACACCGTCGACATGCACGGCGTGCTGGTCGGACGCTGGCGTCCGGGGATGGTCCTCGCCATCGGCCGCGCCGGCCTCTTCCGCAGCACGGACCAGGGCGCGCACTGGGCGAGCGCCCGCCTGGAGCCGCTGAATCCCAAGGGACAGACCTACTGCCGGGACATCCGCGAGGTCCCGGGTGATCCGAAGACCATCTGGGTGGCCGCCGGCGCGAATTTCCAGAGCGACGTCGGGGTCCTGTTCCGCAGCACCGACGGCGGCTCGAGCTGGGCGCGGGTCGACATGGGCGTCGAGCCCAAGACCACCATGTTCGCCATCGTCTTCGACGAGCGGCAGCCCAAGCGCATGTACTGCGCGACGAGCGGCGGAGAGGTGTTCGCCAGCACCGATGGCGGCCAGAGCTGGGCCGCGCGTCCCTTGCCCGACGGGGCCACGCAGGTCTACGCGATGGGGTGTGCCTAGCCGTCCACGGCCTCATGACCGAGGCGGGCCGCTCCTCGCGGTCGTCGATGTGACCAAGCGCTTCGGCGGCGTCGGCGGCGCTCGCAGGTTGTGCATTCGACGTCGGGCCCGGAACGATCACCGGCATCATCGGCCCGAAGAGCTTGGAGCCGAGCACCGCCATGGTGATGGCCCTGTCCCGCGCGATCGCCAGAAACGGGTCGAGTTCCATGAAGTTCCGCGCCTCGCTCAGCACCCGCTCCAGGACGTGCTCCTTCCGCGACCCGCAGGAAGGGTGACATTTTGAGTCGAAGGCCGCGCCCGATGCGACCGGCCAATCGGCGCCCGGCTCCCCGCCCGGCTCCCACACCGTCCGCGCGCGCCGCCTTTGCTTTGGGCGGAGGGCTGCTCGTGGCCGTGACCGTCGCCGCCTACTTTCCCGCTTTGGACAACGGCTTCATCTGGGACGACGATCAGTACGTCAGCGCAAACGCGGCCTGCGGAGCCTCGACGGATTGCGCCGGATCTGGCTGGAGCCCGGCGCCGTCCCGCAGTACTACCCGCTGACGTTCACGAGCTTCTGGGTGGAGTACCAGCTCTGGGGCTCCAGCCCGTCGGCTACCATCTCGTCAACGTGCTGCTGCACGCGATCAATGCCCTGCTCCTGTGGCTCGTGCTGCGTCGGCTGCACCTGCCGGGCGCCTGGCTGGCGGCGGCCATCTTCGCGCTGCACCCGATGCAGGTGGAGTCGGTGGCGTGGATCACCGAGCGCAAGAACGTGCTGGCAGGCGTGTTCTTCTTCTCCGCGTTCCTGGTGTATCTGAAGGCGGAGGCAGCCGACATGGCGCCGCTAGCCCCGCCCGCATTCGGTGGCGGCCGTATCTGGCCGCGTGCGCGCTCTTCGTGGGCGCCCTGCTGAGCAAGACCGTCACCTGCTCGCTACCCGCCGTGCTCTTGCTGGTCATTTGGCGGCAGCGCGGGGCGATCGACCGGCGCGCCGTGCTGAGGCTGGCGCCGCTGTTTGCCGTGGGCCTCGTCATGGCGGCGGTGACCGTCTGGGTGGAGCGCTATCACGTCGGCGCGCAGGGCCGGGAGTTCACCCTCTCGCTCCTCGAGCGGTCGCTCGTGGCGGGACGCGCACTGTGGTTCTACCCGTGGACGCTGGTGTGGCCCGACAACCTCGCGTTCATCTATCCACGCTGGTCGATCGATGTGCGCGTCTGGTGGCAGTATCTCTTCCCCGCCGCCGCCCTCGCGGTGATCGTCCTGCTGCACGGAGCGCCGGCGGCGGATCGGCACGGGGCCACTGGTCGCCGGGTTGTGCTATGCCGGCGCGCTGGCGCCGGCGCTCGGGTTGATCAATGTCTATACCATGCGCTACTCGTTCGTGGCGGATCACTTGCCTACTTCCCGATCGTCGCGCTCATTGCCCTGAGCACGGCCGCCGGCACGTCGTCTCGTGGCCGCGTCGGCCAGGCCCGACGTGTCGTCGGCTATGCGATCGGCGCGCTGATCCTCGTGGTCCTGGCGCTGCTCACTGCCCGGCAGTGCGGCATCTACCGTGATCTGCGCGCGCTGTGGACGGATACCCTGGCGAAGAACCCGGAGGCCTGGATGGCGCACAACAACCTCGGACCCTGCTCCAGGAACAAGATCGAGATTTCGATGGCGCCATCGCCCGGTACGCGGAGTCCCTGCGGTTGAACCCGGGGAACGCGGAGGCCCATATCAACCTCGGCACCGCGCTGGCGGCAAGAGGAGCTCGAAGCCGCCGCCAAGGCCTACGAGACGGCTCTGCGACTGAAGCCCGAGATCCCGGGAGCCCATCACAACCCGGGCTCGCGCTGATGATGAAAGGCGGGGCCGAGGAAGCCATCGGGCATTATCGGGAGGCGCTGCGATTCAGGCCCGCCTACGCGGAGGCGCACAACAACCTCGGGGTCGCGCTGGCCTTGCAGGGGAAACTTGAGGAGGCCATCGGGCATTTCACCCAGGCCCTGCGATTCAAGTCCAACTATCCTTCGGCGCACAATAACCTCGGGAGCGCCCTGCAGCAGACGGGCCGGCTCGAGGAAGCGATCGCGCAGTTCGAGGACGCCGTGCGGCTTCTACCCACGTACGACCAAGCACGGACAACCTCCGGGCGGCGCTGGCCGCCCGGGACCATCGCAAGGAGCGTCCCTAACCGACAGGGCCGGTGCACCGCTGGCCGTCATCGGTCACCCGGTAGCGCGCGAGCGCCGTCGGAATCGATCGTGGCGCCGAGGCCAGGCGCGTCCGACAGGGGAATCACGCCGCCATCCAGCCGGACGGGATCGACCACCACGTCGCCCGCCATCTTGAGAGGGCCCACCGCCTCGCAGCCGTCGATGACGGCGTCGCTCGCCGCCGCCACCGCGGCCTCCGCGAGGGTGGAGAGCGTGAGGCCGAAGCCGTGGCCGAGCACCACGCGGAGCCCCGCCGCCGCCGCGCACTCCACCATCGCCAGCGTGCGCAGCAGGCCGCCCTGCTTCATGACCTTGAGCTTCACGAGGTCGACGGCCTCGCGCCGGATGATCTCGACCAGCGCCGCCGGGCTCGCCACGCTCTCGTCGGCCATCAGCGGGATGGCGATCTCCCGGCGGATGCGGGCCAGGCCGGCGATGTCGTCGCGCGGGACCGGCTGCTCGACGAGCGTGAGCCCGTAGGGCTCGAGGCGCCGGATGAACGCCGCGGCGTCGGCGGCGGCCAGGCTCTCGTTGAAGTCGACGCGCAGGGCCATCCGGTCGCCGACCGCGGCCCGGACCGCGGCGACGCGCTGCACGCCCTCGTCGCCGGCGCCCGACACCTTGATCTTCGCGGTGCGGAACCCCTGCGCGAGCCAGGCGAGCGCCTCGCGCGCCGCCTGCGCGGGCGGCACCGTCCCGATCCAGGCGTTCAGCGTGACGGCGTCCTTCACCCGCCCGCCGAGGAGCGAGTGGACGGGAATGCCGAGGACGCGCGCCTTGAGATCCATCAGCGCCATCTCGACGGCGGCCTTTGCCTCGGAGGCGCCGGCGAGCTGCCGGTCCATCAGCGCGAGCGCGGCGCGCACGTTGAGCGCGTCGGCGCCGGCGAGCGAGGTCGCCAGACGTTCGACGCTGTCGTGGACGTCCGCGGCGGAGACGGCCGAGTAGCCCGGCGTGGGGTCCACGTTGCCCCACCCCTCGGCCCCCGCATCCGTGGTCACGTGGACCAGGACGCTGCGCTGGACCGCGGTGACGCCGTGGACGCCGCGGACGGGCTCGCGGAGAGGAACGTCGACGAGGATCGGCTCGATCGCCTTTACTCGCATGACGTCGCGAGCATGGCCTTGCCGCCCGCCCGCGTCAAGCGCCGACGGTTTCGGGCGGCGCATCGGATGCACACGGGGCGCGCGCCGCCGGCGTCGCTTGACAGCGCTGCGGTTGCCGCACCACTATTGCGGGCGGATAGACGTCGATGCCGCCCTCCCGGGAGGCTCGAATGGGCGCAGCAGCGTGCGCTGAGCCGATGCGGCGAAGATCGGAAGCACTCTGGCGTCGCCTGGTGCTGGGGCTGTTCTTCGTGTCCGGGATCAGCGGTCTGCTCTACGAAGTGGCCTGGACGCGGATGCTGCACCTGTTGTTCGGCGACACGGTCCTCGCCGTGAGCACGGTGCTGGCGTCGTTCATGGCCGGACTGGCCCTGGGCAGTTTCTGAGCGGCCGATACGTCGACCGCCGCCCGCCCAGCCTCGCCCTCTACGCCGGGCTCGAGGCGGCCATTGGCGTGAGCGCCGTCCTGTTGCCGGTGGTCCTCCTGGCGCTGACACCTGTGTACGTCTGGCTGCATCAGTCCCTGCACGCCTCCTTCTGGCTCTTCAGCGCGGTACGCTTCGTCTTCGCCTTCTGTCTGCTGGCCGTCCCGACCACGCTGATGGGCGCGACCTTGCCGGTGTTGAGCCGCTACATGGTGCAGAGCCACGCCACGCTGGGATGGAGCGTCGGCACTCTCTACGCGCTCAACGCCGGCGGCGCCGTGCTGGGCTGTTTCGCCGCCGGCTACGTGTTGCTCGGCCACCTGGGCCTGTCCCAGACGGTGTGGCTCGGGGCGGCGCTGAACCTGGCCATCGCCCTCGTGGCGTGGGTCGGGCCGCGGTGGACGGGCGCGGCGCCGCGAATGCCCGAAGCCCTTCGCGAGCGGACCGGATGATGCGCCTCGTGCGGCTGCCGTGTACGACCGCAAGACCGTGCGCCTCGTCCTGTGGAGCTTCGCCGTGTCCGGGTGTGCGGCGCTGTCCTACGAGGTGATCTGGACCCGCGCCCTGACCTTCTTCATCGGCAACTCGACCTACGCCTTCAGCGCCATGCTGACGACGTTCCTCGGCGGGCTCGCCCTCGGGAGTCTTCTCTGCGCGCGCCTCAGTGACCAGCCGCGGAACCTGGTCGCGCTGCTCGGCGCGCTGCAGGTGGGGATCGGCGTCTACGGGCTGCTGACGATCGCCATCCTCGGGCGCGTGTTTTACGGTCTCGACGCCTGGTGGGAGGGCTTCAGCAACGCCTACTGGGGCACCCCGCTCTGGCTCACCTTCGTGAAGACCGCGGTGGTGATCCTGCCGCCGACCCTGTGCATGGGCGGGACCTTTCCGCTGGTGGCCAAGATCGTCGCCCGCGGCCCTCAAATGGTGGGCCGCGGCATCGGCAACGTGTACGCGGTCAACACGCTGGGGGCGATCGTGGGCTCCTGGGCCGCCGGCTTCGTGGCCATTCCGCTCCTGGGCATCCACGCCAGCCTGGCCCTCACGGCGCTACTCAGCGTGGCGGTGGGCGGGGCCTTGCTGGTGTCGGGCTCTCCTCGCGCCTTCGGCAGGGGTTGCTCTACGCCGGCCTGCTCGGCCTCTTCGTCGTCGTACTGCTCGCCGCGCCGACGCTGCGCTTCGCCGACATCGCGGGCGAGCCCGAGAAGGCGGTGCTGCACTACGAGGAAGGCGTGGCCGGCGTGGTGAAAGTCGCCACGGACGTCTACGACCGCAAGCTGTTGAGCATCAACGGCTGGTCCGTCGCCGGCACCGGCACCCCCAACCGGGACGTGGCCCTGGTCAACGACTACCCCGAAGTGCAGAAGATGCTCGGCCATCTGCCCATGCTCTTGCACCCCGCGCCCCGCCGGGCGCTGGTGATCGGCTTCGGCGCGGGCGGCACCGTGTGGTCGCTCAGCCGGTACGCGGCGCTCGAGCGGATCGACGTCGTCGAGTTCGTGCCCGGCGTGATCCGCGCGGCGTCCTTCTTTCCCGAGGTGAACCACGGGGTCCTCGCCGACCCGCGGGTGTCCGTCACCATCGACGACGGGCGGAACTACCTCCTCGTCACGCCGCACACGTACGACGTGGTGTCGGTCGATACCCTCGATCCCAAGCACGCCGGCAACGGCAATCTCTACACGCAAGAATTCTACGAGTTGAGCAAACGGGTGCTGAAGCCGGGGGCATCTTCGTGCAGTGGCTGCCCTATCACCAGGTCGACAATGCCAGCCTGAAGATGATCGCGCGCACCTTCCAGCACGCCTATCCGCACGCCACCATGTGGCTGAACCGCTTCAAGGGATACACGCTGCTCCTCGGCACCCTCGAGCCCCTGCAGATCGACGTGGCGAGGCTCGAAGCGCACTTCCGTACTCCCGCCATCCAGGGCGACCTCGCCGAGGTGCACGTGGCCACGCCGTGGCAACTGCTGGAGAGCTTCACCATGCGAGCCGATACATTACGGCGTTACACCGCCGGTAGTTCGCGCGTGCAACAGCTACGACCACCCCTACGTGGAGTTCTACGGCGTCTCCTGGCACGACCCCGTCGAGGAGAACCTCGCGGAGCTGGCGCGCTTTGCCGACGACGTCACGCCGCTCCTGACGTTCTCCGGCGCCTCCCCGGAGGCGGAGCGGCTCACCCGTGACCGCCTGGCCGTCCAGCGGCGCATCTCCCGCCACATCTTCCGCGGCTACCTGGCCAACTGGCGGCGCCAGTTGCAGGAGGGGACCCGCGAGTATCGCAAGGCTCTCAAGCTCGACCCGCAGGACGAAGGCGTCAAGTTCGCCCTGGGCATCTCCCGCGTGCACAAGCAACAGGCCCTGGCGACGCTGGAGCGCCACCCCGGCGACATCAAGAGCCTCAGCAAGCTCGGCTACATCGCCTGGAGCGAGCAGGACTACGATGAGGCGATCCGACGGTTCCAGCAGGTGCTGGCGATCGACCCGCGCCACGCCGCGGCCTACGTCCATCTGGGAGTGAGCTACGCGGCGCAGGAGCGCCACGCCGACTCGATCGCCGCCTACCGGGAAGCGGGGCGCCTGCAGCCCGACCTCGCGACCCTCGTCACGCAGAGCATCGAGCTGGTCGAGCATCGGCGGCGGGCCGCGGAACACCCGGACGATCCCGCGGTGCAGGCTGGCCTGGGCGAGCTGTACGCCGGTGACGGGCGCTCCGATCGCGCCGTGGAGTGCTTCGAAAAGGTCGTCGCCCTGGCCCCGCATCGGCCGCAGGGCTTCTTCACCCTGGCCCGCCACTACGAGGCGGAGGAGCGCGACGCCGAGGCCCTGCGGACCTATGGCCAGGGGCTCACCCTGGAGCCGGGCAACGCCCAGGCGCGCAACAACTACGAGAAGCTCGCCATCAAGGCCGCCCTCGAGTCGGGCAAGCCGGTCGCGCTCACCCTCGGCACGGACCAGACAGTGGCGATCGATCCCCAGAGCGCCACGAGCTACTATCAGCTCGGCCTGCGCTACCTCAAGAACGACGAGGCCGACGCCGCCGTCGGCGCCCTGCAGCAGGCCATCGCCTTGCGGCCCGACTTCGACGCCGCCCACCTGTTCCTCGGCCTGGCCTATACCTCTCTGGGCGCCCATGCCAAGGCGGAAGCGGCGTATCGCCGCGCGATCGCCCTCAGCCCCACGAATCCCCACGCCTACAACTATCTCGGTCTGGTGTACCACCAGGAGCGCCGCTACGGTCAGGCCCTCGCCGCCTACCGCCAGGCGATCGTGCAGGCCCCTGACTACGCCGTCGCCTACGTCAACCTCGCGGCCAGCCACGAAGCGCTCGGGCAGACCGAGCAGGCGCTCACCGCGTACCGCCAGGCCCTCCAGCGCGACGCGAATCTGGAAGCGGTGCAGGAGAGGATTGACGCGCTGGGCAAGAAATCGGCGAAGTAGTCAAGGTCTCCTCCCTTTACTCGATCTGGGCGTTGTGCTACAAGAGCACACCCCCGAGTGGGCATCAGGCCGCTGTGGTCGAGGGTCGGCCTCCGGGGCGAGGGCACAACGCGCGAAGCCCGTCGCAGTGGACGGGAGGTGTGGCGCATGCTGGTGACATTCATCCAGCAGGTCATCAACGGGCTGATGCTGGGCGGCAGTTACGCCCTGATCGCCATCGGCTACACGTTGATCTTCGGGGTGCTCAACCTCCTGCACCTGGCCCACGGGGAAGTCGCGATGATCGGCTCGTACATCGGGCTCACCCTTGTGCTCACGGCCATGACGCAGCTAGGTGTCCTGCCCATCTGGGTCGTGCTGATCGTGGCGATGATCGGCACGGGGATCGTCGGCATCGTCGTGGAGCTCGTCGCCTTTCGCCCCTGGGACGCAAGCAGCTGCACATCACGCCGCTCATCACCACCATCGCGGTGGCCTTCGTGCTGCAAGAGGCCGCGGTCAAGGTCTTCGGCTCCGAGCAGCGCAGCTTTCCCATCCGGATGTTCGATCAGCTCAAGACGCACGACCTGCAGCTCGGCACCTTCCGCATCACGTTCGTGCAGATGTTCATCGTCGCCGCGTCGGTCATCCTGATGGTGGGCCTCTACTTCTTCGTCGAGAAGAGCAAGATGGGCAAGGCGATGCGCGCCTGCGCCGAGAACACCATGACGGCGCGCCTCCTCGGCGTGAACGTGCACTGGATCACGGTGTGGACCTTCGGCATCGCCTCCGCCCTGGCGGGGGCGGCGGGAGTGTTGATCGGGCTCGCCTACAACATCACGCCGCTGATGGGGGCAACCTGGGGCTCAAGGGGCTCACCATCATGCTCTTCGGCGGCTCCGGGAACATCGTGGGGGCGATGGTGGCCGCGCTCATCCTCGGCATGATCGAGACCATGAGCGTCGCCTATCTCGTCCCCGCCTGGAAGGACGGCTTCGCCTTCGGCATCCTCATCTTGATCCTCCTCTACAAGCCAACCGGGCTGTTTGGCAGTCGCCTGCAGATCGAGGCGGGCCGGTAGGACGGCGCGCCCATGCACGAGCTGATCAAGGCCCTCGTGAGTATCGTCACCGGCCTGTTCACCCTCGGCGAGGCGGACCTCATCACGATCGGGATCAACATGATCATGGGCCTCTCCATGTTCCTGCCCATGACGGTCGGCCAGCTATCCTTCGGGCAGGCCGGGTTCATGTCCATCGGGGCGCACATCGCCGTGGTGCTGACGCTCTATGCGGGCGTCTGGTTCCCCATCGCGCTCCTCGTGGCGGGGCTGGGGCGGGCCTGGTGGGCTTCCTCGTCGGCGTGCCGGTGCTGCGCTTGCGGGGCCTGCTCCTGGCGCTGGTGACCTTCGCCTTCGCCCAGGTCGTCGAGGTCTTCTTCCTCAACTTCAAGCCGACGGGCGCCGCCGAGGGATCCGGGGCATCTTTCCCCATACCGATCTGTGGTACGTGTACGGCTTCCTGGCGCTCGTCATCGTGTTCCTGGCACGCCTGCGCCACTCGCGCATGGGGCGGGCCTTCGAGGCGGTCAAGCTGGATGAGACGGCCGCCGAGGCCATGGGCGTCAACGTGACGCGCGCCAAGCTGATGGCCTTCTCGACGGGCGCGTTCGTCGCCGGGGTGGGTGGCGCCCTGTACGCCCACCACGCCGTGTTCATCCAGTACGACAACTTCGACTTCAAGCGGGGCGTCGACATCGCCATGTACATGGTGCTGGGGGATGGACGTGTTCTACGGCCCCTCCTCGGCGCCTTCATCATCACGTACCTGTCGACGGCCTTGCAGTTCCTCGCGGACTGGCGCTGGGAAGTGTGGGGCTGCATCGTCATCCTGGTGATGATCTTCCGACCCCAGGGCATTCTGGGGCGCGACACCCTCAACGTGCGCCGCTGGTTTCGCGCGAGACAGGCCACCGAGGCGTGAGGCCCGGTGGACGCCGACAACCGAGGAGGTGGTGACCATTCCGGCAGCGCAGCAGAGCCTACGGTCGCAGGGCGCCGTTCTTTCAAGGTGAGGAGGAGACACAATGAAGAGATCTCTCAGGCTCCTGGGGGTGGCCTCGTCGCGCTTCTGGCGCTGCCGGGGTTCGCCTACGCCTTCGGCGATGAGATCGTCGTCGGCTTCATGGTGCCCCTGACCAAGAAGGGGGCCAGCTACGGCGTGCAGAGCCGCGCCGCCACCGAGGTGGCGGTCGAGGAGATCAACGCCGCCGGCGGCATCGGTGGGCGGAAGCTCACCATGGTCACGAAGGACACCGAGGGCGACAACGCCCTGGCCATTCAGCTGGTGCGCCAGCTCATCGACAAGGACCAGGTCATCGCCGCGCACGGACCGCAGTGGAGCGCCGAGGCCGAAGCGGTGTTCCCGATCTGTGAGCGCTCCAAGGTCCTCTGCTTCTCGCCGACCTCGACCAAACCGGGGTGTCCGCCCCCTACACGTGGGCCTTCCGCAACACGGTCGACGAGAACGTCCTCGTTCCCCAGACCCTCAAGTGGGTCAAGGACAACTATCCCTGGGTGAAGAAGGCGGCGATCCTGACCGACATCAAGGACGCCTACTCGAAGAGCCTCGGGCACGACACGTTCCGCCCGCGCCTCAAGCAAATGGGCATCGAGGTGGTGGAGGACGTGGACTACGTCACCGGGGACACCGACTTCAGCGCCCACATCACCAAGATCAAGGCGAAGAGCCCCGACATGATCGCCGTCGGCGGCACCTGGGTGGAAGCCGCCAACATGATGAAGGAGGCGCAGAAGCAGGACCTCAAGGTCCTGTGGGTCGGCGGGGTCGGCCTGGGCAATGCGCGTATCGTCGAGAACACCGGCCAGGCATCGGAAGGGGCCGTCCACAATGCGACCTATGACAAGGACGCCAAGACGGAGCTGAACCTGAGCTACGTCCGGCGCCTGCTCGCCAAGGTCCCCAACGAGACCCCCACTGGCCGGCCGCCAACTGCTACGACGCCATGAAGATGCTGGCCTTCGCCATCAAGCAGGCGAACATCGGCAATACGGCCAAGACGCTGGAGGCCGATCGCAAGAAGGTGCGCGAGGCGCTGGCCACCGTGAAGGACTTCCCCGGCCTCACCAGCGCCGACGGCAAGATCACAATGGTCGACATGGTCGATGGCAAGCACGCGGGCGACGCCATCAAGAAGGGGACGTTGATCCAGATCCAGAACGGCAAATTCGTCCCTGTCGGCGAGGGCAAGGCCGCCGCGTTGAAAGTGCGATAAGCGCGGCGCGTGGATCGACCGCGGGGGCGCACCGCCGTGCGCCCCTGCGCTCACAGCCTCCTTCGCACTGCCGACCGCGAAGGCGGAGGGGACGCATGGCACTGCTCGAGGCGACACGGGTCACGAAGCGATTCGGAAATCTCATCGCCGTCAACCAGGTGGACGTGTGCATCGAGCCCGGCACGATTCACGCCATCATCGGCCCGAATGGCGCCGGGAAGACCACGTTCTTCAACTGCGTGACAGGTCTCTACGCCCACGACGAGGGCACCATCGTGTTCAAGGGGCGGCCCCTGGAGGGTTTCAAGCCCTATCAGCGCGCCGCGCTGGGGATGAGCCGCACCTTCCAGAACATCCGCCTCTTCCCTCAGATGACGGTGCTCGAGAACGTGATGGTCGGGCGCCATTGCCGTACCCACGCCGGCCTGCTGCGCATGTTCCTCCGGCTCGGCCCCCTGCCGGAGGAGCGGGCCATCCGCGAGCGCGCCGAGGAGATCCTGGCGTTCATCGGCCTGAAGCGATCGGCGTGACCTTCCCGCCACGACCATCCCCTTCGGCGAACAGCGGCGCCTGGAGATCGCGCGCGCCCTCGCCACGGACCCGGACCTCCTGCTCCTGGACGAGCCGACCTCCGGCATGAATCCCCGCGAGACCGATGAGATCGACGAGCTGATCAAGAGGGTGCAGGCCCTGGGGAAGACCGTCTTGCTCATCGAGCACGACATGTCGGTGGTCATGAAGATCTCCGACGTCATCACCGTCCTGAACTTCGGGGAGAAGATCGCCGAGGGCCCCCGCAGCCGATTCAACAGGACGTGCGCGTCATCGAAGCCTACCTCGGCACCGAGGACTAGGGCCCATGCTGCGCGTGAGCGCCCTGCACGTCGGGTACGGAGCCATTCGGGCGCTGCGGGGCATCAGCCTCGAGGTCAACGAGGGCGAGGTGGTCGCCCTCATCGGCGCCAACGGCGCGGGCAAGTCGACCCTGTTGCGGACCATCTCGGGCGTCTTGAAGCCCACCAGCGGGGACGTGCTCTTCGAGGGCCACAGCCTGCGCGGCATGGCCGAGGACAAGATCGTCCGGCTCGGCATTCTTCAGGTGCAGGAAGGCCGGGGCATCCTGACCCGCATGACGGTGCAGGAGAACCTCGAGATGGGCGCCTACGGGCGCTCCGACAACAAGGCCGAGATCCGGCGCGACATGGAGGCGGTCCTCGACAAGTTTCCCGTGCTGCGGGAACGCCGAAAGCAATTCGGAGCCACGCTGAGCGGCGGCGAGCAGCAGATGCTCGCCATCGGGCGCGCCCTGATGGCCCGCCCGAAGCTCCTGATGCTCGACGAGCCGTCGCTCGGCCTGGCCCCCATGCTCGTGCGCGAGATGTTTCGCATCATCCGGGACTTCAAGCGGGAGAAGCGCACCGTCCTCCTCGTGGAGCAGAATGCCCGCAAGGCCCTGCAGTGCGCCGACCGCGGCTACGTGCTCGAGACCGGCACCATCGTCCTGTCCGGCTCCGGCGAAGCCCTCCTCAAGAGCGAGGAGGTGCAGGCCGCCTACCTCGGCGGCCGCGCCTGAAGCCGAACCCACGGCTTCGAGTTCAGCTCGCGGGCGGACTGAGGGCCCGCCGGTACTCGGGGGCGCGGCCGGAGGAGCTCGCGGCAGCGGCAGTCCGTCGGCGCGGCGAGGCGGGCGAGGAGCCGGAGCTCGAGCGTCGCCGCGACCTCGGGGAGCGTCTCGCAGATAGAGCGCGTCGAGCGAGCCGGTGAGGTTCTGGGGCCGGAGGCCCTCGGCCCAGTTCGACGGCACGTGATAGTAGCCGAGGTGCATCCCGCAGACCCGCGCCAGCACCGGGCTCACGCAATCCCCGGTGATCACCGGGCATCCGATGCTGCGCCCGTACTCTCGCAGAAATAGCGCGTGCCCGGCCGACTCGAAGCCCGCGCCATACTGCCAGCGGTGGAGGACGACGCGCGCGTCCTGATCGTGCACCCGGCGGAAGCGCGCGGCGTCGAGGGCGCCGACCTCACGGATCAGCTCGCGGGAGAGCGCCGGGCAGAACGGCTCGTCCATCAGCGCGACCCGCTCGGCCAGCACGTTCTCGAGCTCGGTGCCCGGGAGGCCGGACGGGATGGTGTCGAGGCTGAAGTACGTCCACGGCAGGACCAGGTCGCCAGGACGTACGGCGTCCTCTCCCTCGCGCCAGTCGCAGGTGCCGCTGGTGCCGCCGACGAGCAGGACCTCCACGCCCGCCCGCCAGAGGATCCAGAACACCTTCCACTCCGCCGCGCGGAGCGCCCAGTCTTCACCGGCGACCATCCCGTAGCTCGGGATGCGCAGGACCCGCGCGCCCCCGGCGCTTCGTAGGCTTCCACCTGCGGGCCGAGGCCGTACGGCGTCATCGGGCGATGGGTGCCGAGCAGGCGATAGCCGTGGCGCTCGGCGAAGGCCGCGAAGCGGTCCCCGAGGCCCCAGACCGGGCTGCCCGTCAGCGTGGCCGTCCGCGCCCGCGGTCCCTCGTAGATCACGCTCGAGTCGATCCTCCCCTCCAGCACGTGCGCCTCCTATGTTCCCGGCGCGCGAGCAGCCCACGCGTCCTGCACGCGGCGCACCAGCGCGCCGCCGCGCGTCGACCGGCGCGAAGGTCGCCTGCGCGGCGAGCGCGGTCGCGCGGGCCAGCTCCGCCCAGGACAGCCCGAGCGCGCCGGCCGCCAGCGCGTACTCGTCCGACAGCGTGGTCCCGGAGATCGTCCGATTGTCCGTGTTCAGGCCCACGCTCACGCCCCCGCGCAGCAGCGCCGCGAACGGATGGCGTGACGGCTCCGGCACCGCGCCCGTCTGCACGTTGCTCCGGATCGCCATCTCGAGATGGAGCCCGCGATCGCGCAGCTCGGAGACCAGCTCGGCATCCTCGGCGGCGCCGACTCCGTGGGCGATGCGGTCGGGCGCGAGCAGCGCGAGCGCCTCCCGCACCGCGGCGGCCCCGCCCGTCTCGCCGGCATGCGTGGCGAGGGCCAGCCCGGCCTCGCGCGCCAGGCGCGCCGCCCGCGCCAGCGGCGCGAGCGCCGCCCAGCGCCTCGTCGCCCGCCACGTCGAGGGCGACCACGCCGCGGCCGGCCCAGGCCGCCGCGCGGCGCGCCTCGCGCTCGGCCCGGTCCGCGCTCCAGCCGCGGAGCATCACCGCGATGAAGCCGAGCGCCGGCGTCGTCGCCGCGCGCGCCGCCTGCACCGCGGACTCCATCATCGCGTGCCAGAGACCGTCGTCGTCGGTGGGCGGCCGAAGCCTCACCTCCGCGTAGATGACGCCGTCCGCCATCAGGTCGGCGGCGAGCTCCGCGACGACGCGCGCGATGCGGTCCGGGCTCTGCACGGTCGCGTCCCAGGCGGCGAAGCGCGTCAGGTAGGCCGGGAGCCCCTCGCCCGTCGCGGCGGGCGCGTAGCGGTCCGCCAGCGCCGGCGGCAGACCGTCGGCCGCGACGAAGGCGCGCATGGTCGCGGGGCGCACGGAGCCCGCCGCGTGGAGGTGGAGCTCGACCTTGGGCGCCTCGCGGAAGCGATCAGACTCGGACATCGGCGAGCCGCCCCGCGGCCTGCGCCGCATCGGCGAGGATGCGCTCGGAGTCGAGGTGCACCGGCCGACCGCCGCGCACGCAGCAGCCGGCCGTCGACGAAGACGGCGACCACGTCGGACCCGCGCGCGGCGTAGACGAGATTGGCCACGGGATCGTGCCAGGGCAGGCAGACGGGGGCTCCGGGTGCGCACGGCGATGATGTCGGCCCGCTTGCCCGGCTCGAGCGTGCCGACGAGGTGGTCGATGCCGAGGGCGCGAGCAGCCTCGGAGGTCGCCGCGCGGAGCAGGTCGAGGGCCGGAAGCGCCGCGGGATCGTCGGCCGCCACCTTGTTGAGGAGCCCGGCCACCTTCATCTCCTCGAACAGGTCCATCCCGTTGTTGCAGCACGCGGCGTCGGTCCCGAGCCCCACGATCGGCGCCGGCCCGCCGCATGCGCGCGATCGGCGCCACGCGACCCTCGAGCTTCGCATTGCTCGACGGGCAATGCGCCACCGCCGTCCGGCGGCTCCCGACGAGATCGGCCTCCGCGTCCGACAGGTAGGTGGCGTGCGCGGCGACGACGTCGGGGGCGAGCAGGCCGAGGGCGTCGAGGTAGCTCGCGCAACCGGCCGCGCCGCGCGCGACCACCGCCGCGACCTCCTCCTCGGACTGGGCCACGTGGATGAACACGTGCGCGCCCGTGCGGTCGGCGAGCCGCCTCACGCGGCGGAGCAGATCGGGGCCGCAGGTGTCGGTGGCGTGCGGCGCGAGCCCGGCCCAGACGCGAGAGCGCGCCGGGTCGGTGCCGAAGCGCTCGATGAGGCGCTCGGACAGCGCGAGGTCGGCCTCCGCCGTGCGGTCGTAGAGCGAGTGGCCGACCACCGCGCGGAGGCCGCTCGCCTCCACCGCCGTCGCCACCGCGTCCATGTGGCCGTAGCGATCCGCGATGGTCGTGACGCCGTTCAGGAGCAGCTCGAGGCAGCCCGCCAGGGCGCCGGACCGCAGCTCGTCCGGACCGAGGCGCCGCTCCAGCGGGAGCAGCCGGCCCGTGAGCCATTCGCCGCGCGGCACGTCCTCGGTGAGGCCGCGGAAGACCCACATCGGCGTATGCGTGTGGGTGTTGACGAGCCCAGGGAGCAGGACCGAGCCGCGGAGGTCGACGATCTCGCCGGCCGGGCGCTCGGGCGGCGGCCCGACGGCGCGGATCTCCGCCCCCTCGACGGTGACCGCTCCGGGAGCGTGGATCGTCGCCGCCGCGTCGAGCGTGAGGACCTGATCGGCGAGGAGGACGACGGGCGAGGGACTCACGGGGGCAGCGTCGCGGGCTTCCAGCGGACGACGGCCTTCTCGAGCGCCACGACGGCCAGGAAGAACGCCAGGCGCCAGGAACGAGCCCACCGCGGTGGTCGCGTAGAGCAGGCCGGTGCGGAACTCGAACGTGGCGACGATGATGAGATAGCCGAGGCCCGTGTCGGCGCCCACCCACTCGGCGACGATGGCGCCGATCACGCAGGAGGCGGTGGCGATCTTGAGGGCGGAGAAGAGGAACGGGAGCGAGGACGGCAGGCGCAGCTTGAAGAAGACCTGACGGCGGTTGGCGGAGAGGACGCGCATCAGCTCCAGCGCCGAGGGTTCCACCGCCTCGAGGCCGCGCACCATGTTGACGAGGGTGGGGAAGAACGAGATCAACGCGGCGATCACGACCTTCGGCGCGTAGCCGTTGCCGAGCAGCAGGACCAGGATGGGCGCGATCGCGATGATGGGCACGGTGCGGATGGCGACCGCCACGGGATAGAGGACGCGCTGCACCGCCGGGCTGTGGACGAACACGATGGCGAGGACGACCGCGAACCCGTTGCCGAGGACGAAGCCGCCGACGGCCTCGACCAGCGTCCGTCCCACGTTGCGCTGGATCGTCGGCCATTCCTCGACCAGCGTCCACGCGATGAGGGACGGCGCGGGCACGAGGTAGTGCGGCACGTGGAAGACGCGTATGTAGAGCTCCCAGGCGAGCAGGATCACCAGGATCCCCGCCGCGGGCAGTGCGTACTGGCGGACGAATCCCCGCGAGGCCGCCGGCCTGAGCGCGGTGCCGGCGAGCGCCATTACTCCGGCCGGGCCTCGCCCGCCAGCGCCCGGCGCAGCGCGGCGGTGTAGTGGGCGAACTCGACCGTCTCCTTCACCGACGGGTCGCGCGGCCGGGGCAGCGCGATCGGCAGCTCGAGCTTCACGCGCCCGGGCCGCGCGCCGAGCACCAGCACGCGGTCGGAGAGGAAGACCGCCTCGGGCGAGCTGTGGGTGACGAAGAGGATCGTCGTCCCCGTCGCCTGCCAGATGCGCAGGAGCTCCTGGTTCATGAACTCGCGCGTGATCTCGTCGAGCGCGCCGAACGGCTCGTCCATGAGCAGCACCTGCGGCCGCGTGACGAGGGCGCGCGCGATGGCGACCCGCTGCCGCATTCCGCCCGAGAGCTGCCACGGATAGGCCGCCTCGAAGCCGCGCAGGCCGACGAGCTCGAGGAGGTCGAGCGCGTCGGCTCGGCCCCGGCGCGCGGACCCCCGATCTCGAGCGGCAGCAGCACGTTCTGGAGCGCGCTCCGCCAGGGCAGGAGCGGTCGAGTCCTGGAACACGAAGCCGAAGACGCGGCGGCGGCGCGCGACGCCGGGCGGCTCGCCTCCGACCTCGATCCGCCCCTCGGTGGGGGCGAGGATATCCGCCACGAGCCGGAGCAGCGTGGACTTCCCGCAGCCGGAAGGGCCGAGGAGGGAGACGAACTCCCGGGGCTGGATCGCGAGGCTCGCGCCGGCCAGCGCCTGGAGGGGGCCGGAGGAGTGGAGAACGTCATCCCCACGTCCTCCACGAGGATCCCGCGGGGCCGTCGCGCCGGCTCTGCTAGCGCCGGGGCCGGCCGTCGACACGCTTGAGGATGTCCTGCGTCATCGTGTCCTTCGAGGTGACGGGCGTCTTCAGGAGTCCGAGGTCTCCGTAGACCTTGATCGCGTCGTCCCAGACCTGCGGCTCCATCCAGCCCCAGCCCTGCTCCTTGGTCCTGTCCGACCAGAGGAACGGCGTCTCCCGCTTCCACGTCGCGAGCTCCAGGTCGCGCTTGAGGTCGCGGGCGTACTTCAGCACGATGTCGACGCTCTCCTCGGGATGATCGGCGGCCCACTCCCAGCCCCGCGCGCTCGCCGCGAGGAAGTCCGCCAGCATGTCCGAGCGCGTCCGGAGCACCTCGTCGGTCGTGAAGTAGGTGAAGGCGTAGAGGCGGATGCCCATGTCCCAGAGCAGGAGCGCCTTGGCCTCGGGGCCGACCGCGGCCATCTGGGCCGCGTCGATGACCCAGCCCGTGATCACGTCCACCTGGCCGGTCTTGAGCGGGAGCGTGTCCGAGCCGATCACCTGCACCTGGACCTGCTCGCGCGGGAGCTGGTACTTCGCGATGACGGCATTGATGAGCGGCCGCGCGGTGGCCTGGATCCCGATCTTCTTGCCGACGAAGTCCTTCGGCGAGTTGATGCTCTTGTCGAGCGTGATGAAGGCGAACGGATGGCGCTGGAGCGCGGTGGCGAAGGCCTTCACCGGGAGGCCGTTCGAGCGGGCGAGGAACATGGCGGCGATCGAGGCCACGTTGCCGATCGTGCTCGAGCCGTTCGCCGGTCAGCGAGATCGGGTCGATGCTCGGCCCGCCCGGGTCGATCTTGAGCTCGATCCCGCGCTCCTTGAACCAGCCCTTGTCGAGGGCCACGAAGTCGCCCGCGTACTGGGCATTGGCGAGCCAGCCCAGGCGCATGCTCACGCTCTCGGGCTTCGCGGCGTGCGCCGCCCTCGGGAAGGTGCCCCCAGCGCCAGCGTCACCACGCTGGCCCGACGGAGGAATGCGCGACGAGAGATGGAGTCCATGGTGTCTTTCGTCCTTTCTGTCGTCAGGGCAGGAGGTCCGGGTACCACGTCGGCTTGCCGCGCGCCGCCACGTCCGCATCCCAGGCCTGGAGGATCCGTACCGCCTGGTTGGCCACGTCGATCGCCGTCTCGACGCCTTCCTTCGAGAAGGTGTCGGTCACGCGGTTGGCGGCCACCGCGCAGACGCTGCCTCCGCGCAGCCCGTAGAGGCCGAGCATCGTGAAGATCGTCGCCGCTTCCATCTCGAAGTTGAGCACGCCCGCGCGCTGGAGATCGGGCAGGATCTGCTCGATCGAGCTCTGCGTGTACCCCCGCCAGCCGGGTCGGCCCTGTCCCGTATAGAAGGAGGCGGTCGAGGCCGACACGCCGAGGTGGTAGCGCACGCCGAGCTGCTCGGCGGCCTGGACCAGCGCCAGGACCACCAGATGGTGGGCCACGGCCGGATACTCGATCTGCACGTACTGCGGGCTCGTGCCGTCCAGGCGCACGGCACCGGTGTGGATGACCACGTCGCCGCACTCGATGTGGCGCTGGATGGCGCCGCAGGTCCCCACGCGGATGAACGTGTCCGCGCCGATCGCGATGAGCTCCTCCAGCGCGCTGGCGGTGGAGGGGCCGCCGGCGCCGGTCGAGCAGGCGGAGATCGGGCCGCCGTCCCGCAGCGTGCCCGTGAAGGTGACATGCTCGCGCTCCACCGCGATCTCGCGACCCTCGGCCCAGCGCGCGGCGATGAGCGGCACGCGCGTGGGGTCTCCGGGCAGGAGCACGTAGCGGGCGACGTCACCCGGGCGGCAGCGGATGTGGTACTGGAGCCCGTCCTGCTCGGGCCGGCTCGCGCCGGAGGTCCAGGTCGTCACCTCGAATCCCCCTCAAGGAAGACACTCGGATACGTCGCTCCACGCCTCCCGGCCCGACGCCCGCGGCGAGCACCGGTCGGTCCTCCCGGCCCGTGGCGCGCATACGGTACCATCGGTGCTCGGACCTGCTCAACCGCTATCGGGCAGCTCGAGTCTTGACATACCCTGGAGGAAGGTGCAACCACAGGAGGCCCTTGCCATGTCCGATGATGTCACTGCGCGCGTCCGCCCAGTCATCCAAGGGCATCGAGCGAGCACGAACCGTGGGCACACCGATGGACCTGAACCGCGACCACTGGGACGAGGCGACCGCCATCCATGCCCGCGGGAACGTCTACGGCATCGAAGACTTCAAAGCCGGGCGGTGCCAGCTGCACCGGATCGAGGTCGAGGAGCTCGGCGACGTCGCCGGCAAGACGCTCCTGCACCTGCAGTGTCACTTCGGGCTCGGCACGCTCTCGTGGGCCCGGCGGGGAGCCATCGTCACCGGCGTCGACTTCTCCCCGAAGGCCATCGCGCTCGCGCGCTCGCTGGCCACCGAGGTGGGGATCGACGCGCGGTTCGTCGAGTCCAACGTCTACGACTTGCCGGCCGCGCTCTCGGGGCGATTCGACATCGTCTTCTGCTCCTACGGCGTGCTCTGCTGGCTTCCCGACCTGAAGCGCTGGGGGAGATCGTCGCCAGCTACCTCGAGCCCGGCGGGATCTTCTACATCGCCGAGGCCCACCCGTTCATCCGGGTCTTCCCGATGGACAACGACATCAAGGACGGCTCGACCGAGCTTCGCCCGTACTTCCCGTACTTCCATGACCCGGCCGGCACGCGCTGGGAGCCCGACGCCGACTACGCCGACGAGGCGGCCCGATACACGACGCCCGAGCACACGTGGCAGCACAGCATGGGCGATATCGTGAACGCGCTGGTGACCGCCGGGCTCCGGATCGACTTCCTCCACGAGTTCCCCTACTGCTTGTGGAAGGTCATCGCCTTCACGGAGCCGGTCGAGGCGGCGGCTTTCGCCCGGGCCCGCGGTTCCCGCGCGCTCCCGCTGATGTTCTCGCTGAAGGCGACCAAGCCGGTCTGATGGCCCTCCGGGGTGGTCAATGCTTGAGCGCGCCGGCGGTGAGTCCCTCGATGAACTGCTGCTGGAACACGAAGTAGAGCACGAGGACGGGGATGGAGAACAGCACCAGGGAGGCGGCGAGGATCGGGTAGTTGCCGTAGAACTCGCTCGACAGGAGGGCGTAGATGCCGGTCGGGAGCGTCCGCATCCCGCCCTCGGTGATGAAGGTCAGCGCGAAGAGAAACTCGTTCCAGTTCTGAAGGAAGAGAAAGATGGCGATCGTGGCCAGCGCCGGGCGGGTCAGCGGCAGCATCACGCGCCGGAAGATCGCGAACTCGCCCGCCCCGTCGAGCCGGGCCGCCTCCTCGAGCTCCCGCGGCAAGCCCTCGAAGAAGCCCTTCATGATGTACGTGCCGAAGGCGAGGCCAAACCCGGTATAGGGTCCGATCAGGGCCAGCCGCGTGTTGAGCAGCCCGAGCGAGCGCAGGTTGATGAAGAGCGGGATCAGGGCGATCTGGACGGGGATCGTGAGCCCCACGAGCACCAGGGCGTAGACCATCCCGCGCCCCGCGAAGCGGATGCGCCCGAGCCCATAGCCGGCGAGCGCCGAGATGGCCAGGGTGAGGACCGTCGAGGCCGTCGAGACCACGATGCTGTTGCCGTACAGCCGGCCGATGTCGCTCGCCACCCAGGCCTGCGGATAGTTCTCCGGGCGGAGCGGCCACGCGATGATCCGCCCGGCGAAGAGCTGCGGATTGTCCATGAACGACATGCTCAGCATGTAGACGGCGGGCGCGACCGAGATCGCGAGCGCGATGAGGAGGACGGCGCCCGCCCCCACGCGCCCGGCGAGGCCGCTCCAGCCGTCCCGCGCGGGACGCATCCCCACCCGCGGCGCGCTCACGCTCACCCTGCTCGCGAGGACCCGCCCTCGCGGAGGAGGAGCGTCTGCAGCCGGGCCGTCCCCAGCACGAGCGCCACCAGGATCACGGCGATCGCCGACGCGGTTCCCATCTCGTTCAGCTCGAAGGCCTGTCGATAGAGCATGGTGGCGAGCACCTCGGTCGAGTAGGTCGGGCCGCCCCGGGTCATGATGAAGACGAGGTCGAACACCTTGAGTCCCCGATGATCGACAGGAGCGCCGTCAGCGCGAGGATCGGCCGCATGAGGGGCGCGATCACCCGCGTGGTGAGCTGCCAGGCATCCGCGCCGTCGACGCGCGCCGCGTCGATGACGTCTCGAGGCAGGCCCTGGAGGCCGGCCAGCAGGATGACGAGGCTGAAGCCGACGTTCTTCCACACCGACACGGCGATCACCGCCCCGAGCGCGGTGGCGGGGTCGCCGAGCCAGGGGTGAGCGAGGGCCTCGAGACCGATCCCGCGCAGGAACGTGTTGAGGAGCCCGGTGTTCGCCTCGTAGATCCGCTGGAAGATGATCGTGACCACGATCAGGGACATCACGACGGGGACGAAGAAGAGCGTCCGAAGCAGCGAGCGGCCGCGCATCTTGCGGTTCAGGAGCAGCGCGAGGAGGAAGCCGAGACCGACCTCGAGGGGGTGCGCACGATGACGAATACGATGGAGTTCCAGGTCGCCTTCCAGAAGACCTCGTCGCGGACCAGGGCCAGGTAGTTCGCGAGGCCGACGAAGGGCCCCCACCGGGGGTATAGCCACTCCACTCGTGGAAGCTCAGCCAGAGGAATAGCCGATCGGGTAGAGGAGGAAGGCCGCGAGCACGACGATCGCCGGGCCGGTGAACAGGTAGCCCGTCGCGTGCCGCCGCCAGGAGCGCGCCGAGGATGCCGGCCCCGCCCAGGTGACCGCCCGGGCTTCAGCCGACCTTGAACTTGCGAACACCGACCTTCTGCGACGCGGCCTCCACCGATTCCATGACGGCCCTCGGGGTCTTCTGCCCCACGAAGAGCGCCTGCATGCCCTGGGTCAGGGCCTCCTCGACCGGGGGCGTGAAGATCACGCGGGTGGTGCCGGTCGGCTGGAGCTTCAGGAACTCGGGATAGAGCGGATCCTTGAGGGACTGCATCTGGTACGCGATGGCCTCGGCGCTGATGGGGCCGTTCGGCGAGAGGCCGAGGTTCCGCGTGTACTCGATCTTGCCCCAGGCGCCGGTGAGCGCCTTGATCATCTCGAACGCGAGATCGGGATGCTTGCTCCGCGCATTGACGGTGAGGGTGATGCCGACCGAGCTCAGGACCGGCTTGTGCCCGCCGGCCACGACGGCGGGGAACGGAAAGATGCCGAGGTCGAATCCCGGGGCAGCGCCGCCCGGATCGACCGGCGCATCCACTGCCCACCCCAGAACATCGCCGACTTGCCGCCGGCAAAGATGGAGATCGCGTCGGGCTCCTTGATGCCGAGCGCACCCTTGGCGTACAGGCCGGACTTGGCCATCATGTCCGACGAATTCTGCCGCCGCCACCAGCTCGGGACTCGTCCACGGCTTCGTGCCGAGGTCCGCCTCGCGCAGGAGCCGGTCGGCCTTGGTCCCGCCGGCATACGTGTAGAACGGAAAGATGGGGAAGTTCCGGTCCTGTCCGGCGGGGTAGGCGATCGGCGCGATGCCCTTTGCGCCGAGGACGGCGCCCACCTTCTTGAGCTCGTCCAGGGTCTGGGGAACCTCGAGCCCGTGCTGGGCGAACAGCCCCTTGTTGTAATAGACGATCACCGTGTTCGTGACGGCGGGGACGGACGCGACGGCGCCGTTGATCGTCAGCAGCTCGAGCGCGTTCGGCCAGAACCCGCGCTGGTACTCGGGATCCTGGGCGAAGATCTTGGCGAAGTCGATCACGCTGCCGCTGGTGTACACGTCGACCGCGTACGCGCCCGGCTCCACGGCGATGATGTCGGGGCGTGGCTCTGGGCGGCCAGCGCCGCCTTGACGCCGACGCGCTGCTCGTTGAGTCCAGGGTACGCGGTGATCTCGAGCGAGAGGTTCGGGTCGAAGCGCTTCTTGTACTCGTCGGCGATGAACCGCTGGGCGGTGACGTGGAACCCCACGTACTGCCAGAAGGAGAGCGTCGTGGGCGCACTCGCCTTGACGCGCGGCGGCTTGAACTCCGCGGGGTTCTTCAGCTCTCCAGACGGCGCCGCGGGGGCCGCCGGCTGGGCCCCGCCGACCTGGGCCGCCACTCGCCCGGTCCGCGGCAGACCGGTCGCCGCGGCGGCCACGGAGCCGAGGCCGAGGCGGAGCAGGCCCCGCCGCGTCATCGGCCAACGCGCGCCGTGACGGGATGATCCCTCGCGAGCACTCCGGTCGCTCATTCTTGACCTCCCCTGGCTCGGCATCGAGCAGATCGAGGTGAAACAGCGCCACACGCTCTGACAAGGTCAGGGCAGTTCTAGCCCGCGGGCCAACGACCCTGTCAAGCGGGTGGCTTGCTCGACTACCGTGGCGCCAGCGCCTCTGCCCACGGCGGCCGGTACTTCGACGCGAACATGGAAGCCCTCGTCACCATGGCGGCCGGACTCGGGGCGCTCGAGGAGATGGTGCGGACCGCGCCGTACTATCCTCACGGCCCATCACGTTCGCGACAGGCGCGGTATTGATCGGCCGTCGCCTGCGGACGAGATTGACAACTGGTGAGGCGCCGCGATCCAGTGCATCGTACCGGTGAGCGTAGGCGTCATGAACGTCGACACCGAAGCCTACAACTAGTCGTACGGCGTGGACCTGCGCAGCGCCCCGCGGTGATCACGGACGGCGACGCACCCGGCAGTGAGGCGCCGGCCACGATCGTGATGAACCGCACGCGCCGGCGCTCCGTCCACGCCGTCGATCTCCCCGACGGCAGGCAGCCCAACTCGCTGGCCACCACGAGGATGTCCGCTCCACTTTCTCTTCGTTCTGTCCCGAGCCGCGACCACGCTCCGGTGCGACGGCGCACTCGGGCGGTGGTTGAGGGGTCACCCGGCCGGTGGCGGCGGGCATTCCGCATGTCACGAGGGCCGACGCGCGGGGACACGGCGTCAGTGCGCCCCGCGGTGACGACGCAGGGCTCCCGAGACCCGTCATGAGCAGCAGGCCGATCATGGCGAGCATGGCCCATTCCGACAGCGTCGGGATCGAGAGCACAGGATCACCAGCGCCAGGTCAAACGTCAGCCGCGCGACGAGGCATCCTGGCCGAACCACCGAATCGCCGGCTGCGCCCCCGGCGGTGCCGGGAAGGCTGCTGGAGGTGGTGACGGCCGGCCACGATAGACGTCGCCGGTCGTGGGGTGGATCGCGAGGGCGCGCGCGCCGTGTCGGAGCCGCCGCCCCCGAGGTAGGTGGCCATGGATGAGCGAGGTCAGGGTGCTAGGGAACCGGCGACGAAGGCATCGTGCCACCACCGATTGCCGGCTGCGCCCGCGGTACCGGGCAAGTTGCTCGAGGTGGTGAAGCCGGTCACGTAGGCGTCGCCAGTCGTGGGGTGGATCGCCAGGGCGATCGCCCACTCGGTGCCGCTGCCCCCGAGGTAGGTGGCCTGGGTGAGCGAGGTCAGGGTGCTGGGAAGCAGCGCGACGAAGGCATCGAAGCCGCCACCGATACGCCGGCTGCGCCCCCGGCGTGTACCGGGAAGTTGCCGGTGTCGGTGAAGCCGGCCACGTAGACGTCGCCGGTCGTGGGGTGGATCGCCACGGCGCCCGCCACGTCAATGCCGCTGCCCCCGAGGTAGGTGGCCTGGGTGAGTGAAGTCGGGGTGCTGGGGAAGCGGGCGAGGAAGGCATCCTGAATGCCAGCCGCCGAGCACCGGCTGCGCCCCCGGCGGTGCCGGGAAAGTTGCTGGCTGAGTGGACGCCGGCCACGTACACGTCACCAGTCGTGGGGTGGATCGCGAGGGCCTCCGCCGCTCCGATCAGCTGCGCTGCTCCCCGAGGTAGGTGGCCTGGGTGAGCGAGGTCAGGCGTGCTGGGCGAGCCGGGCGACGAAGGCATCGCCGGCTCCGCCAGAACACCGGCGCCGCCCCGGTCGTCCCGGGAAGTCGCTAGAGGAAGTCTGGCCGGCCACGTAGACGTCACCCGTCGCGAAGGAGATCGCGAGGGCGTGCGCCAACTCGAGACTGCTGCCCCCGAGGTAGGTGGCCTGGGTGAGCGAGGTCAGGGCTGCTGGGGAAGCGGGCGACGAAGGCGTCGCTAACGCCGCCACCGAGCGCCGGCTGCGCGCCCCCGTGCGTGCCGGGAAAGGCTCTGGAGACGGTGAAGCCGGCCACGTAGACGTCGCCGGTCGCGGGGTGGATCGCGAGGGCGAACGCCACGTCACGACTGCTGCCCCCAGGGTAGGTCGATTGCAAGAGCGGATCAATCACCAGCGGCAGAGTCTCGGATCGTAGGCGCCCACGCTGAAGCCGTACTCGAACCCGTGAAGGCGATACGCGACGGCGACCGGCCGGCGCACGCCGCCGCGCTCTTGATAGGCGACCGGCGCGGTGAACGTGACGGCCCCGAGTCCCGTGCGCGCCACCAGCGCCCCTCGCCACATCCACCGAGAGGGCGTGCGCCCCCGCCACGCGCACCCGGATGCGCGCCACCGCGCCGCCTGGGTGCACCGTGAACACCTTCTCCATGCTCCGCCCCTGCGCCCGCAGCGCCACGGTGACGCCCGGCCACACCTCGCCCAAACTGACCTGCTCCCAGGTGGGCAGCGCCGCACGCCAGCGCGCGGGATCGTTGCCCAGAAAGGTGCTGACCCCGGTCGTGCTGCGGTCCTGCGCCACCGGCCGCGCGCGGCCGCCGCGCAGGGTCTCGGTCAGGCTCCAGCCGGGGTTGACGGAGGGTCGGCCCCGATCGCGCGGCGCATCGGTCTGCGGCCCGCTGAGGGCGTAGACGGGCTCCCCCGCTGGGTAACGAAGAAGCGTGCCGGCGAAGGTCGGGGCGTAGTAGGCCACCCGGGCATCGACCTGTCCCTGGTTGGCGATGAAGGGCAGACGGACGCCGGCGAGCTGGGTCTGCACCTGCGCGGCCTCGGACGGCGCGCGCGCCAACGCCGGCACCGGAAGCACCAGCGCGCTGAGCGCGATCACCACCCCAGTCAACAGCCGCGGCCGTTGTCGCATGCGGTCCTCCGTTCGCACCTGTCGCTCGCCCACCGTGACCCTCAGAGCCCCTTGTAGCCGTTGCGGGAGGAGCCGGGCAAGGAATTTCGACCATGGGCCCCGTCGGAGATTTGCGTACCAGGGTCGCCGATGCTGGGCAGCCCGCTCGGGACCGCGAAGCCGACCACGTTCGCGCCAGGCGCGGTATGATCGGCCGTCGCCCTGCGGGCGAGACGGAGGCCAACCTGCACGGGGAAGGGGAGAGTGACATGAAATTCGGGATCCACATCGGCCACATGGGCGGTCCGCTTGCCGAGATGCGCAAGCTGTGGAAGTTCGCCGACGCGAAGGGCTTCGACTGGTTTTCCGTGTCCGACCACTTCCAGGAATCGCCGCCGCGCGGGGGCGAGATGGACTGCTACGAGGCGATCGCGACGCTGACCGCGGCGGCGATGGACACCTCGAAGGTCCGCCTGGGCAGCGGCGTCTACTGCGTCGTCTACCGCAACCCTGGACTGCTCGCCAAGTCGCTGACCACCATCGACCATCTGTCGAACGGGCGCGTCGACTGCGGCCTCGGCGCCGGGTGGCACGACGTCGAGGCGAAGGCCTACGGCTATCCGTTTCCGACGATCGGCCCGCGCGAGGACATGCTCGAGGAGTACGCGCAGATCATGCGCCTGCTCCTCGATCCCGAGCAGCGCCGCGCGAGCTTCGAGGGCAAGCACTTCCGCGTGGCCAACGCCCCGAACAATCCCAAGCCGCTGCAGCCCCGCATTCCCGATCTGGATCGGCGGGCGCGGCGAGAAGCGCACGCTGCGCGCCGCCGCGAAGTACGCCGACGGGTGGAACGGCGCCTATATCGGTCCGGACGACTGGGCGCACAAGGGCCGGGTGCTCGACCAGTGGTGCGAGACGGAGGGGCGCGACCCGAAGACGATCATGCGCACGGTAAACCTCGGCTTTTATCTGGGAGTGGACGCCAAGGGCGCCGCGCGCGCGGAGGAAACCTTCCAGCGCCACTTCGGCGGCAACGACCGCGCCGACCGCACGGGCTATCTGCGCGGGACGGTGAAGGACGCGCACGCGATGGTGGACCAGTTCCGCGCGCTCGGCTGCACGCGGCTCAGCATCGCCTTCCGCGAAGGCCCCTATGACTGGGAGGCGCTCGAGGCCTTCGCCGCCGAGATCGTGCGGCCCGGTTGACCGCCGCGTACCCGATCGACTCACGTGAAGGTGCCGTCTCACTCGCCTCGACTCGGCGCATCTGCCTGCGGCGACGCATGCTTGATCGCGGTGGGGCCGCGATCGTGATCTTCATCGCCTGGTTTCGAGGCCATCGCCGGTCACCCTGCGGCCGGAGGCGATCAGATCCGTCGTCGGCAGCATCCGCATCCAGGCATCCGATCCGGCATTGAAGCAGGCGGACGCGGCGATCCGTGGTCTCGTTTCGCGCGCCTGCGGCGTCGCGTCGCTCACGGCGGCCCGGGGCTGCGCGGCACCGGGCCCGGCGTGACTGAGGCGGCGGTCGCCAATATCCATCCCCTGCTCTTCCACGACGCGCTGATCTGCGCGGCGGCGCGCGCCACCTCGAGCTCGCGCTTCTGACTCGGGACGGCGATATCCGGCAATCCGGTCTCGTTCGCGTGATCTGGTAGGCGAGCAGGGTCGGGCCCTTGTCGCAGACTTGAGGAGAAGACGGGATGGAGCTGGGACTCAAGGGCAAGACCGCGCTCGTCACGGGCGCGAGTGAAGGCATCGGCATGGCGATCGCGCGGAAGCTGGCCGAGGAGGGCGTGCGCGTCGCCATCTGCGCTCGCACCGAGGCGAAGCTGAAGGAGACCGCGGCCGAGATCGCGCAGGCCACCGGGATGCAGATCGAGCCGATCCCGGCCGACTTGCGAACGCTCGCCGGGTGTCAGGGGTTCGTCGCGCAGGCCGCCGAGCGATTGGGCGGCATCGACATCCTGGTCAACAATGCCGGGGCCTCGGCCTTCGGCGCGTTCGTGGACTTGCCGGACGACGCCTTCGTCGACGCGATCAATGGCAAGCTCCTGGGGTACATCCGCTGCGCGAAGGCCGTCATCCCGCACATGCGGCGGCGCGGCGGCGGCACCATCATCAATATCACCGGCACCACGCAGCAGGCCGTGCCGTTGCATACACCGGGCAGCGCCTGTAACGCCGCGATCCGGATGTTCAGCAAGGAGCTCTCCATGGAGCTCGGCCCGCTGAATATCCGGGTGAACAGCGTGGCGCCCGGCCGCATCCAGACCGCGCGGTCCGATCGGCTCCTGGACGCGACCGCCGCGGCCCAGGGCACGTCGCCGGATGCCATCCTGAGCCAGCTCGTCCAGACGATCCCGTCGGGCCGCGTGGGCACCATCGACGACATCGCCGACGCGGTGTGCTTCCTCGTCTCCGAGCGGGCCAGCTACGTCAACGGCGCCGCGCTGGTGGTCGACGGCAGCAAGTCGGTCGTCATCTGATGGCGGCCGCGCTTCCCCATCGTCAGACGCCCCGCGCCCGGGACGCGCACGCCGGTGCTGGTGAGCGTGCCCCACTACGGCACGCAGCCGTTGCCCCACGTCACGCGCGACGACTACAGCGAGCCGTGGTTCGAGACGTTCGCCTACGGCTTTGCCGATACGTTCGTGGGCGATCTGTACGGCGACCTGCACGAGCACGGCGCCACCGTCCTCGCCACGCCGTTCTCGCGCATGTTCGTCGACGTCAATCGCCGGCGCGACGACTTCGAGCACCACGACGGCGAGGTGCGCTCCCGGCGGGGCGTGGTGCGCACCCATACCATGCGCGACGTGCCCATCTTTGCGCGCTCGCTCGGGCTGGCCGACCTCGAGGCGCGATTGCAGGCCCTCTACGATCCCTACTACGCGACCCTGGAGCGCCTGCTCGGCGAGCTCCGCGAGGCCTACGGGTATGCGATGCTCCTCGACGGCCACACCGGGAGTCCGCGCCGGATGAAGGACCATCAGGTGATCATCGGCACGCGTCACGCGGCGACCTGCGCCCGGAGCTGGCGGCGACCGTGGCGGCGATCTTCACCCGCCACGGCTTCGAGGTGCACGACAATGTCAGCGGCTATACCGGCGGCAATATCGTGGCCACGTTCGGTCAGCCCCAGGCCCGGCGCGTCCACGCCATCCAGCTCGAGATCAACGCGTCGCTGCTGATGACGACGAGCCGCGACGAGTACATCGCCCACGTGTCGCGCGGCGGCATCCCCGAGAAAGCGGAAGAGAATATCGCTCCGCGTCCGCCAGTGTCTCGAGGAGGTGGTGTCGGCTCCTCCCCGCGGTCCTCGCGGCGCGTGCACGAGGGCCGATGGTTTCTCCGACAGGCTCTAGCGCCGGCTGAAGGCCCCGTCAGGAGCCCTGACCCCGCCGGCAGTGCGGCATCACCTTCTGGGCGATGTGCACCATCAGCCCGGTGATGTGCGCCAGATCTCCCGAATTCAGTGCCAGCACGATATGCTCCACACCCGCGCGCGCATAGGCCTCGATGCCGGCGATCATCTGGTCCGGATCGTCTCCGGGAGACGCGGGCGGCTCGCCGCTCGCGGGCTCGACGCTCGGCCATTCACATCCACTTCCACGCGGATGGACATGGTCAGGGCATCCGGGTCGCGTCCCGCCGCGGCAGCGAGCTTTCTCACTTCTTGTCGCCCGGCGCTGAACTCGTCGGCAGGCATGCCGGTGGGTGCCACCCATCACCCATCGTGGCGGCGCGGCGCAATGCGCCCGGGCTCGAGCCTCCCACCCATAGCGGGATCGCGGGCTGCTGCACGGGCTTGGGCGCGAACTTGAAGCCGGTCAGGTTCCACCGCGGGCTCTGATAGTGGGGATCGGGGCTGGTCCACAGCTCCTTCATGATCGCCATGCACTCGTTCGTGAGGGCGCCGCGTTGCCGGAAGGGGACGCCCAGGGCCTCGAACTCCTCCGTCATCGCGCCGGCGCCCACGCCCAGGATCACGCGCCCGCCTGACATCTGATCCAGGCTCGCGGCGTACTTCGCGAGCTCCACGGGATTGTGGTAGGGCAGGACCAGCACGGACGTGCCCAGCGCGACGCGCTTCGTGGTCGCCGCCAGGTACGACAGCGTGCGCGAGGGGATGATAGTACGGCCGGTCGTCGAGGCGCTCCCGGATATAGCCGCTGTTCAGCAGATAATAGAGCGATGATAAGGGCCCATCTGTGGAGGTGTACGGCGCCCTCGACCGCACGCTCAACGGCGGCTCGCTCACGCTCGCCCGGACTTCCGTATCCGCTCGCCTCGCCTCCGGCTGCGGCTCGCCCATCCTGAGTACGCCTCCGCGTGCGGCCATCGGGCGCCGCCTGCGCAGCGAACCCTTCTCATCGCTCTAGCCGGGTTTCTCCCGACAGGCTCCTAGTGCCGACCGACGGCGCTCCTGTCAGGAGCCCTGGCCTCGCCGGCAGTGCGGCATCTACCTTCTGGGCGATGTGCACCATCAGCCCGGTGATGTGCGCCAGATCTCCCGAATTCAGTGCCAGCACGATATGCTCCACACCCGCGCGCTCATAGGCCTCGATGCCGGCGATCATCTGGTCCGGATCGTCTCCGGGAGACGCGGGCGGCTCGCCGCTCGCGGGCTCGACGCTCGGCCATTCACATCCACTTCCACGCGGATGGACATGGTCAGGGCATCCGGGTCGCGTCCCGCCGCGGCAGCGAGCTTTCTCACTTCTTGTCGCCCGGCGCTGAACTCGTCGGCAGGCATGCCGGTGGGTGCCACCCATCACCCATCGTGGCGGCGCGGCGCAATGCGCCCGGGCTCGAGCCTCCCACCCATAGCGGGATCGCGGGCTGCTGCACGGGCTTGGGCGCGAACTTGAAGCCGGTCAGGTTCCACCGCGGGCTCTGATAGTGGGGATCGGGGCTGGTCCACAGCTCCTTCATGATCGCCATGCACTCGTTCGTGAGGGCGCCGCGTTGCCGGAAGGGGACGCCCAGGGCCTCGAACTCCTCCGTCATCGCGCCGGCGCCCACGCCCAGGAATCACGCGCCCGCCTGACATCTGATCCAGGCTCGCGGCGTACTTCGCGAGCTCCACGGGATTGTGGTAGGGCAGGACCAGCACGGACGTGCCCAGCGCGACGCGCTTCGTGGTCGCCGCCAGGTACGACAGCGTGCGCGAGGGGATGATAGTACGGCCGGTCGTCGAGGCGCTCCCGGATATAGCCGCTGTTCAGCAGATGATCCATGACCCAGACGGAGTCGTAGCCGAGCGACTCGGCGAGCGGCCCCATGGCGAGGACCTGGCGCGGATCCGCGATGCCCCAGTTGTTCGGGATGGTCACGCCGAACCGCATGACTAGCTCAGCACCTCCCGGAAGGACCGGATCGCGTCGATGTGCGCCCGCGGGGTCGCGAAGCCGGCGCGCATCGTATCCACGGCCAGGTGGCTGGCCCCCAGGCCGCGCCACGCCTCGACGCGGCGGCGCCATTCGTCCTTGTCGAGCCCTGCAATGCTGATCCAGGGATCGATGCCGAACTGCTTGCGATCGCGGCCGGCCGCCGCCAGATAGCCAGTTGAGCTGGTCGACGTAGCCCTTCATCCGATCATCCGGCGGCCGGCCCGCCGGCATCCAGCCGTCCCCGATCCGCGCGGCGCGCTCGAGCACGGGCTCGGCGGCGCCGCCGAACCAGACCGGGATGGGACGCCGAATGGGCAGGGGATTGATGCCGGCATTGTCGATGACGTGGTGCGCGCCCTTGTGCGTGACGAGCGGCTGGGTCCAGAGCTTGCGCAACACCTCGATCTGCTCCTCGACGCGGCGGCCGCGCGTCCGGAACTCTTCGCCGAGCGCGTCGTACTCGACGTAGTTCCAGCCGATCCCGATGCCGAGGCGCAGGCGGCCTCCGCTCAGCACGTCGACCTCCGCGGTCTGCTTGGCCACGAGAGCGGTCTGACGCTGCGGCAGGATGAGAATGCCGGTGACGAGCTCGAGCTTCGTCGTGATCGCCGACAGGAATCCGAAGAACACCATGGGCTCGTGGAAGGGATGCTCGTACGTGTATGGCCCCGTCAGCTTCGGCTCACGGCTCGGGTGCGCCCCGAGCACGTGGTCGTAGACGAGCAGGTAGTCGTAGCCGAGGCCCTCGGCCGTCTGCGCGTAGTCCTTGATGGCCTGCACGTCGTTGCCGAACTCCGTCTGTGGAAACACGACCCCGTGCTTCATCGCGCTCGCTCTCCTTTCCGTCAATGGCCCGGTTGACCCTTCGGCGCGAGGGCGGCGAGCAGCCGCTCGTCGGGCAGGGCGGGTGTGGCTTCGTCGGGGTTGAGCGCCTGGATACAGACATGGTCGGCGCCGGCCGCCCAGTGCTCGTCGATGCGCCGGCGAATCCCCGCCGCGTCGCCCCAGGCGATCATCGCGTCGACCAGGCGATCGGACCCGCCGCCGGCGAAGTCCGGCGTCCCGAAGCCGAGGCGGAGCAGGTTGTTGCGGTAGTTCGTCATCTCGAGGTAGCGGCCGAGCCACGCGCGGCCGATGCGCCGCGCGCGAGCAGGATCGGTCTCGGCGAGGACGGTCTGCTCCGGGCACAAGAGCTTGTCCGGGCCCAGGAGGTGGCGCGCCTCTTTCGTGTGCGCCGCTGAGACCAGGTAGGGATGCGCGCCGTCGGTATGCGATCCGGCCAGCGCCAGCATGCCCGGGCCGAGCGCGGCGATCACCGTCTTCGGCGCCTCGGCCGGCCGCGGCGCGGCATAGCTGGCCCGCCGCATCGCCTCGACGTAGTCGCGCATGGTCTCCACCGGCTTGCCGTATCTGTGGCCGCGGAGGCCCTCGACGAGCGGGACATGGGACACGCCGAGGCCGAGCAGGAAGCGCCCGCCCGATTGCTCGGCGAGGGCGAGCTGGCCCGACGCTGTGGACTGCGGATCGCGCGCATAGATGTTGGCGATGCCGGTGGCGACGGTGAGCGTCTTGGTATTGGCCAGGAGCCAGCTCGAGATCACCAGGACGTTGCGGCCACGCGACTCCGGCACCCAGAGGGCGCCGTAGCCCCAACCTTCGACCCGCCTGGCGAAGTCCGCCGCCGCGGCGGCGGTCATGCCATCCATCGAGGACCAGACACCGAGCCGGCCAAGCTGCATCACGATACCTCCTCGGGAATGTGCGCCGCGCTTGTCGAAGCCCGCGGCGCCGGCGACATCGTATCACCGGACCGCGTGCTATCGTGGGGCCCGAGGAGGAGGCCATGGACAGGACGCTGATCGTCAACGCGATGATTTTCGATGGCAGCGGGGCCGCGCCGTTTTCCGGTGACGTGCTGGTCGAGGGCCAGCGCATCGCCGCGGTGAGCGATGGGCGGGGGCCTGCCGCGCGGCGGCGCGCGCGTCATCGACGGCGCCGGCGCCACGCTGATGCCGGGACTCGTGGAGCCCCACGGCCACGTCAGCTACGCCGACGCGGCGTCGAACGCGGAGTTCACGCGCCTGCCGCCCGAGGAGCACGTCCTCGCCACCATGCGCAATGCCCGGACCATGCTCGAGTGCGGCTACACGAGCGTGCTGTCGGGCGCCGCGGCCAAGCCCCGGCTCGACGTCGTGATCCGGAACGAGATCAACGCCGGGCGCATCCCCGGCCCGCGCTACCTCGCCAATGGCCCGGAGATCACGGTCACGGGCGGGCTGGGCGACGAGAACGCGCTGCACCTGCCCCATCTCGAGACGCCGACCTTCACCTGGGTCGCCGATGGGCCCGACGAGATCCGGAAGGTCTGCCGCCTCCTCGTGCGCGAGGGCGTCGATCTCCTGAAGCTCAACGTCTCTGGCCAGACGGGGCAGGGCGACCTGCGCGCCCACCGCGCCGTGACGACCGACGCCGAGGTGGCCGCGGCCATGGAGGTCGCCCGGCACCGCCGGCGTGCGGGTGTGCGCCCACGCCCGGAGCGCGGACTCCGTCAAGATGTGCATCCGCCACGGCCTCGGCATCATCTACCACGCCAACTTCGCCGACGAGGAGGCGCTCGACCTGCTCGAGGCCAACCGCGACTGGTGCTTCGTCGTCCCCGCGCTGGGCCTCACCTACCAGGCGTGCTACGCGGCGAGCGAGTGGGGATTGACCCCCGAGATGGCCCGCGAGCGCGGCCTCCTGCACGAGCTGGAGGTCTCGGTGGAGACCATGGGGCGGATGCGCAAGCGCGGCATCCGCGTGCTGCCGGGCGGCGACTACGGCTTCGCCTGGAACCCGCACGGGACCTACGCGCGCGACCTGCTGCTGTTCGTCGACGTGCTCGGCTTCACGCCGATGGAGACGCTGGTCGCCGCCACCCGGCTGGGCGGCGAGATCATGGGGCGCCCGGACGAGCTCGGCCAGGTCAAGCCCGGCTACCTCGCCGACCTGCTGCTCGTCGACGGCGATCCCCTCGCCGACATCAAGCGCCTGCAGAGCCAGGACGCGCTGCTGGTGATCATGAAGGACGGCCACCTGCACAAGGCCCCGGCGACGGCCTGAGGCGGCGATGACGATCGCCTCCGATCTCTTACGACGACATTTCGAGACGCTTGTCGCGGACAACGCGCAATGGCAGACGCTGATCGCCGATGATCTGGTGTGGGAGCTCCCCTTCGCGCCCGCCATCGGCCATCCAGGCTCGGCTATCGGGGCGGGTGGAGGTGGTGCGTCACGTGACCTGGTTCCTGGGGGCGGTGGAGAATTTCCGCTTCTTCGACCTCGAGGTGCATGCCTTCGCCGATCCGGAAGCGGCGGTCGCCGAAGTCAAGGCGGAGGCGCTGATCAAGCCGACGGGGCGTCTCTATCGCCAGGAGTATGTGGTGTTCCTGCGTGCTGCAGGCGGCAAGATCGCCTTCCTCCGCGAATACTTCGATCCGGTGCGTGCGTCCAAGGCGCTCGACACGCCGATTCTTGGCTGAGGACACTCGATGAGCGACTACCGCGAGATTCGCTACGAGGTGGAGGACCAGATCGCCACCCTGACGTTCAATCGACCGGAGCACCGCAACCCGATCTCGGTGGACATGCTGGGTGAGGTGGCGGACGCGGTACGCGCCGCGCAGCAGGACGACGGTGTGCGCGTGCTGGTGCTCACGGGAGCGGGGCGGGCCTTCTGCTCGGGCGGCGACGTGAAGAGCATGGCGAAGGTGGCGAGCGCCGGGGAGGCGCGGTCTCCGCGCGGCAAGAGCAGGTCGGGCTGATCCAGGAGACGCAGCTCTTGCTGCGCCGCTTTCCCGAAGGTGCTGATCGCCGCCGTGAACGGCGCGGCCTACGGCGCGGGCCTCGACCTGGCGTGCGCGGCCGACTTCCGCCTGGCTGCCGACACGGCGCGGTTCTGCGAGGTCTACGTCCGGCTGGGCCTGGCCCCGGGCGGCGGCGGCGCGTGGCTCCTGCCGCGCATCGTGGGGCTGACGAATGCGCTCGACCTGATCCTGAGCGGCGAGCCCATCGACGCGCAAACGGCGCTCTCCATCGGGCTGGTGAGCCGGGTGGTGCCGGCCGATGAGCTGCCCGCCGCGACGCGAGAGTTCGCGCGGCGATTCGCCCTGTCTGCGCCCCGCGGGGTTCAGGTGGCCAAGCGGACGGTGCTGCGCGGGCTCGAGATGTCGTTCGAGGCTGCGCTCGATTTCATCCGCCCGCAGATCGGCGTGCTGCGACAGACCGAGGACCACAAGGAAGGCCTGCGCGCCCTCCAGGAGCGCCGTCCACCGCGCTTTGAGGGACGCTGAGGCCCGTATCCGTGTCACGTGACCGCGCACGGCGATCCAGGTCGCAGCGGCAACCAGGTCGCCGACCATCGTCGCCGAAGCGTCGTGCACAGGCGGCGATCTCCCCGGAGGGGCGCGATGATGGCGCTCTGGCCGAGCAGGTCGCATCCTTCCCTACTTCTCACGTACTCCCAGCCCCAGGAACAGATCCCGAGTCACCATCTCGGCGACGTCGGCCACGGGCCTGTCGAGCACTCCATCGAGGAGGAGGGCGGATAGGCCGTGGACACTGGACCACGCGGTGAGGGCAAGGTCCGCCGCCGGCTCCTCCGAGCGCACGAGTCCGGCGCGCTGGCAATCCGCTATCGCGTCGACGACGATGGCGAGCGTGTCGCCGGCGACCTGACGGAGAGTCGGGAAGGCCGACCGGTCGGCCATGTCGCGTCCGAACATGACGCGGAAGTGTGCTGGATGGCTCGTGGCGAACGTCACGTAGCCGATCCCCACCGCCCGGAGCCGTGCAAGGGGCATGTCACCGCAGGCCTCGACTGACTGACGCATCGCGCTCATCAGTGAGCGGAAGCCCTCCTCGGCGACCCCGGCCAGGAGGGCTTCCTTGTTCGCGAAGTGCCGGTAGGGAGCCGCTTGCGAGACGCCGGCCAGGCGGGCAACCGCCCGCAGGGTCAGCGCTTCCGTGCCCTGGGTCTCCACGATATGGAGCGCCGCATCCAGGAGCGCCGCGGGCAGGTCGCCGTGATGGTATCGCTTCGGGCGCTTGGGCCGGCGGGGCTGACGCTGGTTGGCCGGAAGGTCTTCTGGGGTCGACCCGTCGCACGATGGTCCCTACCCTAGCTTTTCGGTGTTGACACTGTCAACATGTGCATGTTACCAGTGTTCACATCAGTCGCGAACCATGCCGGGAAGGCCAATGGGAGGACCGAGAATGCGTGAACGACGATGGGTTCGGAAGTGGAGGCTGGACGCCGAGACCGATGGGCTTTCGCCGCTCCCCACGCAGGTCGTCTCGAACGAGGAGTACATCCCGTTGTCCCAGACACGCGAGCAAGAACGGGTCGCCGCGCTGCTGCAGGAGACGGCGCGAACGAACGCGCGCCGGCTGGGCGTGAGCCGGCGCGACTTCCTGTCCTCCAGCGCGGGGATGGCCGCCGCCTTCCTCGCCTTGAACACGGTCTTCGGACGATTCTTCGAGGTCGATCCCGTCGAAGCCGTCGAGTCGGCGGCGGCCGACGCGCGGAAGCCGTCCGACCAGTTCATCTTCGACGTCCAGACCCATCACGTCGCCGCCCCCGCCAGTTTCCGCAGCTCCTCGGCCTGCGCCGCGTCGGGCGCGCCTGGAACCCCGAGCTCGAGAAGGATCGCGGCACCATGGAGGACCTCTATCTCGGCAACTACATCAAGGAGATCTTTCTGGACAGCGACACCACGGTCGCCGTGATCAGCGGCATTCCGTCGGCGACCGACGCCGGCAATATCCTGCCGCCGGACAAGATGGCGGAGACGCGGGACGTGATCAATCGACTGGCCGCCTCCCAGCGGCTCATCGCGCACGGGCTCGTGTCCCCCAACAAGGGCACGGCCGACCTGGACGAGATGCGGCGTCAGGCCGCCGACCTCAGGATCAGCGCGTGGAAATGCTACACGGGCCTGCCCATGGGCAACCCGCCGAAGCCGTGGCGTGTCGACGACGAGAAGGTCGCGTACCCCATGCTGGAGGCGTCGCGCCGCCTCGGCATCAAGAACATCTGCCTCCACAAGGGGCTGCCGCTCCAGGGCGGGGTCGAGGAGTACTGGCATCCCCGGGACCTCGAGCGCGCGGCCAGAGACTTTCCCGACCTGAACTTCATCGTCTATCACTCGGCCTTCCACTCCCTCCGACCGGCCATGGAGGCCGCGCGCGACGAGTTCCGCACATCGTCACGCGTGGACTGGGTCACCGACCTCTGCGACATCCGCCTGCGCAATCCCGGCCTCACCAACATCTACGCCGAGCTGGGCGCCACCTTCGGACAGATGGTGATCACCTCTCCGCTGGTCTGCGGCCACGTGCTCGGCATGCTCGTCCAGGCGTTCGGCGCCGATCACGTGCTCTGGGGCACGGACTCCATCTGGTGGGGCTCGCCCCAGTGGCAGATCGAGGCCCTGCGCCGATTCACGATGCCCGAGTCGCTCATGAAGCGGTTCGGGTACCGCCCGCTCACCCCTGACGTGAAAGCGCAGATCTTCGGCCTCAACGGCGCCCGCGTCTACGGGATCGATCCGGGCCTGCATCGCAACCCGGTCCCTCCCGACTACGTGTCGAAGCTGAAAGCGGCCTACCTGGACGAGGGGCCGCGACCGAGCCTGACCCAGTACGGATGGGTGCTGCAGGGCTGAGCGGACGCTGAGCGTGAAAGGAGACCTCGTCATGAAGACCCGCCACGGTAGCGACCTCGTGATCGTCGCGTCAGTTGCCCTCGCCTTGGTCTGCTCGTGGATCACCCCTGCGCTCGCGCAGGCTCCTCCGGGCCGCTTCGCCAGCGTGGTCAGCGCGGCCAGGGCGTGGCCCGGGTGTCTCGGCGTGGAGACGGGGCAGACGTCGAGCGGCAAGCAAGTCATCTTCGCCTGGTTCGAGAACAAGAAGGCCCTGGTCGGGTGGTATCACTCGGAAGTGCATCAGAAGGCAATGAAGACTGCGTTCCCGAACCAGACCTTCGACCGCGAGCCGCTTCCTGATACGCCGGAGGACAGCGGACCGATTCTCGCCATCGTTTCCCTGAAGCTCCTCGACACGCCGAGGCCGGACGCGCCGTCCATGCCCATTGCCACGATCGGGATCGAGCTCTACACGCCCTTGCCCGGGGGCGTGGCGGTGGGCGGACGGTTCGCCCCGAAGCCATCAAGGTGCGTGGACTGCGGGAGATCGAGCTGGGGTCGGCGCAAGGTCGACCTCGCTGACGGGAACCCTCGGGGTCGCCCCAAAAACGGAGGCGCTCACCCTAGTAGGACCATCGCGGGAATCGAAGAGCGCGAGAGCGCCTTGCGGCCCGAAAGCTCCAGCCGGAGATCAAGTTTCTGCGTGGTATTAACACCAAGGATTCCATGGTACGCATACCAATGCTTCGGCCGGTCGGGCTTTAGGAGTCTCAAACAGTCAAGCACTTAGCTTCGCCGGTATCCCGGCATCCTATTTGCCTAACCTGCCACCTCAAGCATGAGACAGTGGGCCTTGCGGTATCGAGTCCTACGCTCGCCATCTGAGTGGGCGCTCACTTGACGGCTGAGGGGCAAGTACGCATTCGCGTTCTGATTGTCGAGGACGACGAAGTTTTTCGGCGTCCGCTGCAACGGGCGTTGGAGGCCGCCGGGTGCGAAGTTGTCGCCGTGCCCAGCGGGGAGGACGCTCTCGCAGTTCTGGATCGGAGCACGGTTGACTTGCTTCTCACTGACCACCGCTTGCCGGGGATGGACGGAGTCCAACTCATCACACGGAGCAAGGCGATACATCCCGCCCTGGCGGTCATCGTGATGACCGCGTACGGGACGGCCAAATCGGCGGTCGACGCGCGGCGCCACGGGGCGGATGCCTACCTCGTGAAGCCCTTCGCGATGCCGGATCTCCTGGTTGCCCTTCACCGGGCCCTCGAACAGCAGAAGTCGCCGGCGCGTGCCGCGAGCTCTGGAGCGTGAGCAGCAGGACTCTTCCCGCCCGGGGTTGCATGGACGATTACCCGATGTCGACGTGAACCCGACGCACCATAGGGGAATACTATGGCCGGTAAGGATCAGGTCCCCAAAGACTTCCGCCGCGTGGTGGTTGCCGCCGCCGTGGGGAACGTCATCGAGTGGTACGATTTCTACATCTTCGGGAGCTTGGCCGCGATCCTGTCGGTCAAGTTCTTCGACAAGACCCACCCAGTGGCGGCGCTGCTGAGCACGATCGCCCTGTTCACCGCCGGCTTCCTGATTCGCCCACTGGGCGCCTTCTTGTTCGGATGGCTGGGTGACCGAGTGGGCCGCAAATACACCTTCATCGTGACTCTAACCGGCATGGGCCTGGCCACAGCCGCCATCGGTCTGATACCGACCTTCGCCTCCATTGGCCTTGCCGCTGCTTTCATTCTGTTCGGCTTGAGAATGATCCAGGGGCTGTGCCTGGGCGGGGAGTACGGTGGCGCGATCACATACGTCGCCGAGCACGTCGTCGGACGAGCGCCGGGGCTACTACACCGGCTGGCTGCAGACGTCCCCGACGCTGGGCATCGTGGTTTCCTCGCGGTGATCGTCGGCACCCGGACCTATCTGGGAAACGACGCGTTCACCGAATGGGGCTGGCGGATTCCGTTCCTCATCTCTTTCCTGCTGGTGATGATGGCCATCTACATCCGGCTGCAGCTGGGTGAGACTCCGATCTTTCAGGAAATGAAGGCCAAGGGCGGGATGGTGCGGAACCCGTGGAAAGAGGCGTTCCTGAGCTCCAACATCAAATTCATCCTGGTCGCCATCGTGGTGCTGATCGGGCAGGGCGTCGTGTGGTACAGCGGCCAGTTCTGGGCCCTCTATTTCTTGCAAACGGTGAAGAAGCTCGACGTGCTGACCTCCAGCTACATCGTCGGCGCGGCGTTGCTCATCGCGACGCCGACGTTGATTTTGTTCGGATGGCTCTCCGACATCATCGGCCGGAAGCCGGTCATTCTGGCGGAATGGCGCTGGCCTCCCTGACGTACTACCCGCTCTATGCGTGGCTGGGTCAGGTCACCAATCCCGGCGCCGTCAACTATCCGGTCGCCATCTTCATCATCTTCATCCTGGTGTCCTACGTGGGCATGGTGTACGGCCCGGTCGGGGCATTCCTGGCCGAGTATTTCCCGAGCCGGATCCGCTACACGTCCGTTTCCGTGCCCTACCACATCGGCAACGGCTGGGGCGGGGGTCTGGTGCCTTTCATCACCTCCGCGGCATTTCTCGTCCACCGGCAGCGTCGGCTATGCCTTGATCTACCCCATCGTGGTGCCGGCGCGTATGTTTCATCATCTGCCTGTTCATCATGCCGGAAACGCGCCACATCAGTATCTGGGAGCCCGGAAGGCCAAGGCTGTTCGCACGTAATGTCGTTCCCGCCGGGCGGGGCCGTCCTGGCCCCGCCCGGCGGCGACGCTCGCGCAACCTCAGGGTGGTTGGCCGACGAGATCCGCCCGCCCATGTTTCGCTCGGCTCAGCCCTTCACCCGCTGCCAGCTCGCACCATCCCTGTACGAGATAGTCGCTCTGCACCGCGCCATCGAAGAAGCCGACGGTGCGGCACCAGTGGATCGACTGCACGCACGCCGCGATGATCATGCCCACAGTCCACGATCGTCAGGCGGTGTAGGACGTGACTCGCAAGATATGGTGCCGCTCCTGGTGCTTCCGCGGATGTATGGACATCGGTTCCGTGCGAGCGCGATACGTGGTGTCGTGGGGTGCCCGCTCACAGATGTATGGGGAATTGACCCGGCGGCGCGCCGGCGTCGATAGTGAGCGCATGATGACGACCAACGATCTCCAAGCGTTCTTCGGCAACGGCTGGAACCGTCACGACGTCGACGTCCTGATGACCTTCATGGCCGACGACTGCATCTTCGAGAGCACCGCAGGTCCGGAGGTCTGCGGCGCGCGCCACGCCGGGCGCGAGCGGGTGCGTCAGGCATTCGCGCGGGTGTTCGAGGTGTTCCCGGACGCGCGGTTCGGCGACGCGCGCCACTTCGTAGCCGGCAACCGCGGCGTCTCGGAGTGGCTCTTCACAGGCACGACCGCCGAAGGCAAGAAGGTCGAGGTCAACGGGTGCGATCTCTTCACGTTCGAGGGCGACAAGATCGCGCTGAAGAGCTCGTACTTCAAGACGCGCACGTAGCGGATCTTACTGCTTGCGTGGGCCGCCTCGGGGCGGTAAACAGACGAGCCATGCACGGAAAGTGGTGGTGATCACCGGGGCGACGTCCGGCATCGGCCAGGTCGCGGCGGAGCGGCTCTCCGGCATGGGCGCGCGACTGGTCCTGGTGGCGCGCGACCGCGCGCGCGGCGCGGCCGCGCTGTCGCGTCTCCGCGAGCGCGGGCCCGGCCTCGCGCACCGGGCGCACTACGGAGACCTCTCCTCGGTGGCGGACACGAAGCGGGTGGCGGCGGAGATCGCGGCGGCGGAGCCGCGCATCGACGTGCTGATCAACAACGCGGGCGCTCTGTTCAATACGCGGCGGGTCACCGCCGATGGCCTCGAGCTCACATTCGCCACCAACCACGTGGCGTACGCGGTGCTGACCCACGGGCTCCGCGAGCGTCTGCGTGGCCGGGGCGCCCTCCCGCGTGATCAACACGGCCTCGGACGCCCACCGGGGCGCGACGCTCGCCTTCGACGACCTGCAGGCGGCTCAGGGCTACTCGGGCTTCAAGGTCTACGGCCGCTCCAAGCTCTGCAACATCCTCTACACGCGCGAGCTGGCCCGGCGCTGGGCCGGCACCGGCGTCACCGCCAACAGCCTCCATCCCGGCTTCGTGGCCACGCGCTTCGGCGACCAGAGCGGCGGCCTCTTCTCGTACGTCGTGCGCGCGGCCAAGCTCTTCGCGGCGATCTCGCCCGAGAAGGGCGCGGAGACGCTCGTGTACCTGGCCTCCTCGCCGGAGGTCGCCGCAATCAGTGGCGGCTACTTCTACAAGTGCACGCTCGCACAGCCGACGCGGGAGGCGCAGGACGACGCGGCGGCCCGGCGCCTCTGGTCGGAAACCGAGCGGCTGGCGGGCATCGAGGGCTGATCGGTGCTCGGCCGAGGCAGTGCCCGCGCCGCCATCCTGCTCACGCTCCTGGTGGGGTCGGGTCGGGACGTGTCGCTCGGTAGGAGTGGAACACACGTAATGCGCAGTTGCTCGAGGCGTGCCGACGGTGACAGACTGACGGCCGTGCCGCCACTCTTCAAAGATCGCCGCCATCGCGCTCGCCGAGCCGTGGGCCGTGCGCCGGCTCGACTCTGCGTGCAGGACATGGCCGCGTTGCCGCGGCGGCTGCTGCTGGTGGAGCACCTCACCAGGCGATAGGTATCGACGGGGCCTCGACGCCCTCCGAGCCTCGGCGATGGCCGACAGAGGGCTGATGAAGTAACACGTCCGGTCCAAGGAGGGACAGCGCCATGACACCGACACCGCACAGCCGTCGCGACGTATTGAAGGGAGCCGTGGCCATCGCGGCTGCCGCATCGGTCGGGACCACCAGTGCTCGCCGGGCGATCGCTCAGGGGAGCGCCCGGGCGCAGATCGACGGCGTCCTGCGGCAGGCCGTCGACGCCAAGGAAGTGCCGGGCGTGGTGGCGATGGCAGCCACCGACAAGGGCGTGCTCTACGAAGGCGCCTTCGGCCTGCGCGCGCTCGACCAGAGCACGCCGATGACGCTCGACACCGTCTTCCGCATCGCCTCGATGACCAAGGCGATCACCTCCGTCGCGGCGATGCAGCTCGTCGAGCAGGGCAAGCTCAAGGTCGAGGAGCCCGTGCCGAACATCGACCCGGGGCTGGGCTCGCCCCAGGTGCTGGAAGGCTTCGACGCGGCCGGCGCGCCCAAGCTGCGTCCCGCCAAGCGGCCGATCACGCTGCGCCACCTGCTGACCCACACGGCCGGGTTCAGCTACGACATCTGGGACGCGAACACGGGGCGCTACATCAAGGCAGCGGGGCTGCCCGCGCGGCCCACCGGCAAGCTGGCGTCGATCCGCACGCCCCTGTCCTTCGATCCCGGCGACCAGTGGGAGTACGGCGTCAACATCGACTGGGCGGGTCGCCTCGTCGAGGTGCTCAGCGGCCAGTCGCTCGACGTCTACTTCCGGGACAAGATCTTCGCGCCGCTCGGCATGAAGGACAGCGGCTTCGTCGTCTCCGCCGAGCAGCGCTCGCGCCAGGCTCGCGTGCACGCGCGCCAGGCCGACGGCGTGCTCGCACCCCAGCCGTGGGAATCGGCGCCGGTGGCCAACCCCGAGTTCTGGTCGGGCGGAGGCCCCCTCTACTCGACGGCACGCGACTACCTCACCTTCCTGCAGATGCTGCTCAACGGGGGAAGCTGGAACGGCGCGCGGCTCCTGAAATCGGAGACGGTCGCGGAGATGAACAAGAACCACACCGGCAACATCCCCGCCGGCATCATGAAGACGCAGAATCCGGGGCTCTCGAACGACGTCGACCTCTTCCCCGGGGCCGAGATCAGATGGGGACTGGGCTACATGCTCAACATGCAGCCGGGGCCGAACGGCCGGAGCGCCGGCACGGTGAGCTGGGGCGGCATCTACAACACCTACTACTGGCTCGACCCGTCCAAGCGCGTCACCGGGCTGATCATGACGCAGATCCTTCCTTTGCCGACACCCGCGCGCTGAAGCTCTACGGGCAGTTCGAGCGCGGCGTCTACGAGGCGTTGAAGGCGGGCTAGTCATCGCGCGCGCTCGAGGACCGCCTAAGCGTCCCAATCAAGTAGACGGGGACGCTTACCTCGTATTTGGTCAATGGTGTGCTACCCCAACTGCGGAAGTTGGGCTAGCCGCCGTGGGCCGCCGCGATCTGCGCCGCGTGCTCCACGGCGTGCTCGCCGATGCGCCGGGCGAGAAACTCGATCGACACGACGCCGAACACCGGATGGCGGCCTTGCCGGGCCCAGTCGGCGTCGGGAAGGGCGGCGAGCAGGCGCGCCGTCTGCTCGTGCTCGCCGGCGATCGTATCGAGAAGCGCGCCCGCCGTCTCGCCGCGTGCGAGGCTGGCGCGCCGGTAGCCCTCCTCGTCGAAGTCGGCGAAGACGGGATCGTCCTCGTAGAGCAGTCGCCGGATCCGGAGCCCGTAGACGTGGACGACGACGTCGCGCACGTGAGTCAGCGTCTCGAGCGCCGACCATTCGCCCGCGCTCGGGGTCCGGGTGAGCCGGCCCGGCGGCGCGGCCTCGACAGCGCGCCGGAGGACGGCAGAGGACGAGTGCATCTGCTCGACGATCTCGCGGTGCTCGGGGGTCATTCGCGTCCTCCCAGGCGAAGTATAACGCGCGCCTCTGCTGGGACGGCAGAGGCCGGGTCCTACACCTTCCCGCTGATCCCTGATACCTCGGGCGCCTTCACCCACCTCCATTCTCCGCCGGCGATCAACGCGTCGGGCACCGTTCTCTTCACCGCGGACCTCGCCGCGGGAGGGCGGAGGGTGTTCGCCGGTTCGGGGGCCGCTCCCGACCATCGCCGAGAGCGGCGGGCCGTTCCTCTCGATCGGGGGAACACCATCAATGCGGGCGGGACCGTCGTGGTCGGGGCAGAGCTCGCCGCCGGCGGAGACGCGCTCCTGACCGGCAACGGCGGCGTCCTGACGACCATCGCCGATCCGACTACCTTCGCTTGGCTGTGCTGTCGCGCCTCGATCAGTGACGACGGCACGGTGGCGTTCCCGGGTGCGATTGCCGGCGGCGGCGAGAGCATCTTCGCGAAGGCCGGTGGCGGTCCCCTGCCGATCATTCTCCCCAGCACGGGTCAGCTCAAGCCCTCGCCTGGTATCAACATGGGGCGACCAGGCACGGATGCAGCGGACAATGTCCGCGCATCTGTTGGCGCTCGGATCTGTCCGTAGTCTCGGCACAGTGGCGCACGGAACGAGCGCATCCAACGGCAACCAGCGACCTCCGCTCCGCGCCGACTCCGGTGCCGCGGCGAGGTTGCGGTCCGCGCAGTCCTTTCGCGCCAGCCACACCATCGACTGCGCCTAACGACGCCAGCTACCATCCGGCATGCAAGTATAGGGGCCCACTCTGGTTCCGGTCTGATACGCTGCCCCGTTCAGAGTGCACGTCGCGGCCGCCTCCTGTACGGAGCCCACCATCAACACTATGACCACTCCGCCCACCAGGCAAAGGCCTCGAATCACAATCTCCGCCTTCATTGTCAGCCTCCCTTTACTTACATTTCGGATCCGCCACCCTTCGGGTGTCTGGAAGCGCTTCTTACTGCATACACCTTTGCTTCCCTCGACAGCTTCGCGCAGCCGAAGATGCGGCGCGCATCCGTGAAGCCAATCTGCAGCAATGGGGCAACTCCTTCCCCTCTTCTATCGACGTCGCACCGCCCCTGGAGATCGGCCCTAGGGACCGCTGCTCCCCGGCCCTCAGGCCCCAGCACAAACAGCTCCTTCTGGAACATCTCGTGTTTCGAGCAAATTGCCGCGTGGCCGCTGCCTACTCTGTTGTCAGTAGCGAATTCGACTCTCGCTTCGAACTCTTGAGGCACAAATGGGCCCTTCCCTTCGTAGTACAGCTCCCGGAGCTTCTTCGCATTCGGCTCCTCGTACTTCAGATTCACGATGCCGAGAGCCACAAGGGCCGGGTCTTGGAGCTGGTAGTACTGCCGAGGTTGTACGAGCAGCCGGAACGTCTTCTCTCTGCCTTCGTCGTTGAATAGATCGCCGATCAACTTCTCGATTCCTACGTTTCCATCCTTGATCTCCATTTCGGCGAACTTCTTGTCGCCGTAGAACAGCGTCAACTTTCCGTTCCGCTGGCTATCCTTGTTCATCATGTACGCGAATCCTGCGACGACGATGAGAATGGCCAGCACCGCTCCCGCGGTCATCAACACCGTACGCCCGCTTCTCGGCTCGCCCTCGTCACCAGCTGTTGCCATGACTTCTCCTTCCGCTGCACATGTGAGGTCTTGTCACTTGGCCTGGATCCTCACTTTGGCTCGCTCGGATGATCGGAATCGCGGATGTCCCGCACTCTTGTTGTTTGCCAAGGCGCCGCCGTCTTCTCGGCTTGTGGCTGCGCGTGCGCATGACTCACTATGGCGCGTGCGCGTGATCCGTCAAGAGATTTGTGCCCATATTGCATGCCCGTGCGTCATGGGGACGATCGGCTGATGAGCACGGATGGTTCACGGCCAGAGAGCGGCACATACCTCAAGGTGTCGGGACGATGATCCGCGCGGAGATCGTGCTGCGTTCGCTCACACGTGAATAGTTCGGATGATCTACGTGACTGTCCGGGCGACGGTCAGCGGTGAGCCGTCGCTTGGTCGCGCACGCGCTCCACGGCAAGCGGCAGCAGGTCGAGCACGCGATCGATCTCGGCCTCGGTGCTCGGCGCGCCGAGGGTCAGGCGCACGGCGGTGTGGGCGAGCTCGGCGCTGCGGCCGATCGCCAGGAGCACGTGGGAGGGATCTTGCGAGCCGGCGTGACACGCTGAGCCGCTCGACGCATAGACGTCGTCGTGCTCCAGCTCGAGCAGGATCGTCTCGCCCTGCACGTCGCCGAAGCAGAAGTTCGCATTGCCGGGCAGCCGGCGATGGCGGTCGCCGTTGAGGAGCGCGCCGGGCACGGCGGCTTCGATTCCGGTGATCAGGCGATCGCGCAGGGCGGTCAGGCGGGCGCAGGTCGCCGCGCGATGCTGCTCGACTCAGCTCGAGCGCGACACCGCACCCGACGATGCCGGCCACGTTCTGCGTGCCGGCCCGGCGCTGCCCTTCCTGATCGCCCCGTGGATCAAGGGGACCAGCGGCGTGTCGCGCCGAACATAGAGGACGCCCACGCCCTTGGGCGCGTAGACCTTGTGGCCCGACAGCGAGAGCAGGTCGACGCCGAGCCGGTCGACGTTCACGTCGAGGAAGCCGGCGGCCTGAACGGCGTCCGTGTGGATCGGGACACCGCGCGCCCGGCACGCTCGCGCGATCTCGGCGACCGGCTGGATGGTGCCGATCTCGTTGTTGGCGAGCATGACGCTGACGAGGCACGTGTCGGGCCGGAGCGCCGCGACCAGCGCCCCGGATCCACGATGCCGCGCGCGTCCACCGGCACGTACGTCACCTCCATGCCCCAGTGCTCCTGGAGGTCGCGGGCGGCGCCCAGCACTGCGCTGTGCTCGATCGTCGTGGTGACGAGATGCCGTCGCCTCGGTGTGGCCAGGGCCACGCCCTTCAGCGCCAGGTTGTCGCTCTCGGACCCCCGCCGGTGAAGACGATCTCGTCCTCGTGGCTGCCCAAGATCCCAGCCACCTGGGCTCGCGCCCGATCGAGCGCGTCGCCCGCTCGCCGGCCGAGAGCGTAAAGATTCGAGGGATTGCCGAACTCCTGACGCCAATAGGGCGCCACGGCCTCGAGCACCTTCGGATGCACCGGAGTCGTCGACGCGTAGTCGAGGTAGATCGGGCGATGGGGAAGCGTCGTGGCGATCTCCTCAGTCGATTTCGATCTCCAGGCTGATGTCCAGCGCCTTCGCCGAGTGGGTCAGCGCACCGGAGGAGATCAGGTCGACGCCGGTCTCGGCGCGCTCCCGAATCGTCTCGAGCGTGACGTTGCCGGAGCACTCGGTGAGCGCCCGGCCTCCGATCCGACGGACGGCGTCGCGCATGGCGTCGTTCGACATATTGTCGAGCAAGACGATGTCCGCCCCGCCGGCGAGGGCGGCGTCGATCTGGTCGACCGAGGTCACCTCCACCTCGACCTTCATCGTGTGGCACGCGCTGCTTGATGGTCCGGATGGCATCGGCCAGATCGAGACCCCGGCTCTTCAGAGCGGCCAGGTGATTGTCCTTGAGCAGCACGGCGTCGGCGAGATTGAAGCGATGGTTATGGCCTCCGCCGACGCGGACGGCATACTTCTCGAGCACGCGGAGACCCGGCGTCGTCTTGCGCGTATCCACCAGGCGGGTGGAAAGACCGCGGAGCCGCTCGGCGAACGCGGCGGTCATCGTCGCGATGCCGCTCAGGCGCTGGACGAAGTTCAAGGCCGTGCGCTCCGCGGTCAAGAGCGCCCGCGTCGGACCCTCGATGCGCGCCGGGACGCTGCCTCTCGAGATATCCGCGCCGTCGGGCAGCGCGATGTCGACCGTCACGGCGGGATCCACCAGGGCGAGTGTCTCGGCGAAGACGTGCACGCCGCAGAGCACGCCGTCCTGCTTGACGAGCAGCACCGCCCGCGATCGCTGATCGGCGGGCACGCTGTTGTCGGTCGTCACGTCCCCCAGGCGATGTCCTCGTCGAGCGCGCGCTGGACGATCGCCCGAACCTCATGGAGCGGCGGAAGCGCGTGCCCCAGACCTTTCATGCGGCTGCCGATGACGACCGCTGAGCGCGCCATGGCCTACCTCCGCGCCGCCGCGGGGCTCGGCGCTGCGGCCGGGAGCGCGAGCATGCGATCGAGCGCGAGCCGGGCCGACGCCTTCACCCCATCGGACACCGTGATCTCGTTCAGCACGCGGCCGTCGACCAGAGCTTCGAGCACCCACGTCAGATAGCCCGGTGAATCCGGTACATGGTCGAGCAGGGACAGATGACGGGATCGAGGCAGAAGATCAGCTTGTCGGGGTGCTCGGCGGCGAGGCGGTTGACCATGTTGATCTCGGTTCCGACGGCCCACTGGCTCCCGGCGGGCGCCGACGAGATCGTCTCGAGGATGAGCTCGGTCGACCCGTCGACATCGGCCGCGTCCACGACCTCGCGCCGGCACTCCGGGTGGACGATGACCGTGATGCCGGGGTGATCGCGCCGCGCCTTCTCGATCTGGCCGACCGTGAAGCGGGCGTGCACCGAGCACCAGCCGCGCCACAGGATCAGGCGAGCGCGGCGGAGGGCTTCGACAGAGTTTCCGCCGAGTGGCCGGCGCGGATCCCAGACCACCATCGCGTCGTCGGGGATGCCGAGCTTGACGCCGGTATTCCGACCCAGGTGCTCGTCGGGGAAGAACAGCACCCGCTCGCCCTGTTCGAAGGCCCATTGCAAGACGCGGGTTGCATTGGATGAGGTGCAGACGACGCCGCGCCGCTCGCCGCAGAATGCCTTGAGAGCGGCCGACGAGTTCATGTAGGTGACCGGGATGACCGGCGACCGCTGACCGAGAATTGATTCGGCACCGCTCGGGGCGCGTGGGTCGGCGCCCGCGTCGAAGCCCAGCGCCTCTCCCAGTTGCTTCCAGCAGGAGAAGACCTGCGCCTCGTCGGCCATGTCGGCCATCGAGCAGCCGGCGGCGAGGTTGGGCAGGATCACCCGCTGGTGATCGGCGGCGAGGATGTCGGCGCTCTCTGCCATGAAGTGCACGCCGCAGAACACGATGTAGTCGGCTTCGCGGCGGCTGGCTGCCTGCTGGGAGAGCTTGAAGGAGTCGCCCTGAAAATCGGCCCAGCGGATGATCTCGTCGCGCTGGTAGTGATGCCCGAGAATGACGAGTCGCGAGCCGAGACTCGCCTTGGCCGCCGCGAGACGACGCGCGATCTCTTCGCCCGACATCGAGCGGTAGCGTTCGGGAATCTCGGTTTGCACGGGGGCCGACGGCGGGATCGTGTCCCACTGGCTGGCGCCCGCCCCGTAGACCGGCGGGCGAGACTCGTCGGGCTTGACGTCATAGGCCCACGGGTCCCATTGAAGCTCGCTGCTGCACAGCTCCGCGGTCGGGGCGGCCTTCACCTTCGCGTCGATCGAGATGGTGGTCGGCATGCGTTCCTCCGTCGCTGTGCCCGGAGGTGGCGGCCCCGGAACAGCGTTAAGGTTACTACCACCTTTACTTGGGTTGACTGAGACGCAGCTCACGACCGGTTGCCTTTTAGGAAGTGCTCGAGGTCCGGCCAGTCAGCTCGGGCAGGGACCTGAGCGTGCGGCGCGGGCGCAGGGTCTTGACCAGGCTGGCCGGGTCGCCGGCACAGCGATACAGCGCCGGCGGGCGGTGACGGCCGCCCGGAACGGAGTTGCCCGTGGGAGAATGCTGCCCGTCGCTTCGACGCGACGGCGGAAGTTGGTGGGGTCGATCCGGCGTCCCAAGATGACTTCGTAGACGGCGCGCAACTGCGCCATCGTGAAGAGGGGCGGCAGGAACTGGAACGCCACCAGCGCGTACTCCACCTTGTTGCGCAATCGCTGCAGGGCGTAGTGGAGGATCTCGTCGTTGTCGAACGCGAGCTCCGCGGGGAGCTCATCGACAGGGAACCAGGCCGCTTCCATCGTCTTGCGGCCCGGCGCGATCTCGGTGCCATCCGTGCGGACGAGCGCATAGTACGCGACGACCGCCGCCTCGATCTGCCGGGAGGCATCGCGGAGCTCGAAGGTGTAGAGCTGCTCGAGGTAGGAGGCGCGGAGGGCGCTCTTCTCGAGGAGCTGGCGCCACGCCGCCTCGTCGAGCGCCTCATCGCCCCAGAGCTTGCCTCCGGGAAGCGACCACGAGCCGGCGAACGGCTCGACCGCCCGCCGGACGAGGAGGACCTGCAAGCGAGGCTGGCCTTCAGGATCCGGCCGGATGCTGAAGATGACGACGGCCACGACGACTGACGCCTGGGCACCGGGCGAATGCGGAGAGCTCGCGGTGAGCGGATCGGATTGAGGCCTCATGGTCGTCGGCACGGACTTAAGGTTACCACAACCATAACGTGAATGTCTTCTCGATTCTTGCGAAGAACTGATCACACGTGACCTGCGGCGACGGTCAGTCCCTCTGAAGAGCAGGACCAAGGACCGCGGAGGTGAACTCTCGATGAAGACGATCGTCGCCGTTGCCGTCGCCCTCGCACTCGCGGCATCTGCCCACGCCGCCTCAGCCTATGTCGCCGTCGTTGGAACGGCCATTTCGGTTCCGAGTGTGCCGGACGCCGAGCGGTCGGCGCGCCTCGAGGAGGCCATCTGGGCGGCGATCCGTGACGTGCTCGAGCACGCCGTCGCCTTTACGCCCACCGTCGTGACCATCGAAGATGCACGAATCGTCGGCGATCGGCTCTACCTCTCAATTTTCCTCTCCGATGAAGGCGGGAGTCGGTCACCCGCCCGCCGAGACGGGACGAGGGTCCCGGCAACAGACCGGACGACGAGGCCGGTAGTGGCCCTCGGCGGAGACGCCGAAGCAGCGGACCTGGCTGTAGCGCGAGGCTTGTGACCGCCGTGCTCGCCGGGACCGTGCTGTCGCTCGCAGGCTGTGGCGGCAGCGGCTGGTTGAGCGGGACCGCTCTCTGCGAGGCGGCCGGAGGCACGTACACGGCGGGCACCTGCAGCCGATGGGGTCCGGCCCAGCAGGCGGCGCAGGACGATGTGCGAAACCAGCGGGGGCGTGTATCTCGCGGGTCAGGAGCAGTGTGCCTTCGGCATGGTGGACCTCACGTCTAATGACTCGACAACCCAGTCGGCTCCAAGGTGTGGGCCACACGATAGGAGGATCGGCAATGGTCGGACGCAGAACGCTGAAGCTGGCAACGGCAGTGCTGCTTGGGATCGGGCTCATCATGGCGCTTCCCGTCCTGGGACGGCAGGCGGCCAGGCCGCGAGCCAGGCGGAGTTAGGTGCGGGCATGCAACAGGCCCCTATCCGGCGCTGGCTGACCGTCTCTTCCGCGTCGAATGGAGCGCGGGCGCGGCCGGTCAGGGTCAGTCTCGGATCTTCGGCTATGTCTACAACGAGTATCGAGAGGACGCGGTGAACGTGCAGCTGCGGATCAGCGAGCTCGATCCGTCCGGCCAGGCCGTCGCCAGCATCGATCAGCCCGTGGGCGACACGGTCCCCGCCGGGGGCCGTGTCTTCTTCGACGCGCGAGTGCCGGGCCTCGCTCCTTCCTACCGCGTGGCGGTGGCGTCGTTCGACTTCATGGCCGATGGTCAGTGGAAGACGCTCACGACGGAGCAACTCCTGACGGCCGTGGGGTTCCAGAAGAAGGTCGCCGACACGCCCGAGAAGCTCGCCCACCTGGGCACCCTCACGCCGGCGCGCAGGCTCATCGCCCACCGGCGGGATGGCCAGCTCTACTACGTCTATGCGGATCCGGTGATGTGCAAGTGTCTGTACGTCGGGACCCCGGCGCAGTACCAGCGCGTGCTCGAGAAGCGCCTTGCGAACGAGCAGCTCGTCGCGCAGCAGGAGCTCCTGAACGAGGATGCGGTCATCTGGGCCCTCTGGGGTTCTAGCCTCCCGGGCCGAAGGGTCCTGGACTCGTAGAAGACCCGCTTCTTGCGGAAGTCGGGGTCCCGATGCAGGGTAGCCCGCGCTACTCGCCGGCGCCCTCGGCCTTCTGCCGCTCCAGGACGCGCGCGGTGGCGCGTCCCTTGTCGGGGTGGGGGTCCTTGACGAGCCCATAGGCGGCGCGCCCTTCGTGGTCCTCGGGCAGGTACTCGGTGATGGGCAGCCCGTCCGGCGCCACGAAGAGCAGGCAGTGGCAGTACTTCCACTTCTGCATCTCGTCGCAGGCGCAGATCCAGCGGCGCAGCTTGGCCTCCGCCTGGGGATCGGGGTAGAAGTTGCACGGGCAGAGGGGCCGCCCGACCAGCTCGATGTGGCGCGCGAGGCCCTCCACGACGGCCTCGGTGACGCTCACGTCGGGGTGCAGGGAGGTGCCGGACTTCTCCGCGTACTTGCGCGCGTAGTTCCACATCTTGTCGATATTCGCCTGCGAGGGCTTGACCGGCTCCAGCTCGCTCATCCCTGGACCTTCGCCAGCGCTTCGTCGATCTTCGCCGGGTTGAAGCCGGCGAGCCGCGTCTCGCCGATGATGATCACCGGCAGCGACATGAGTGCCGATCGCCATCAGCTCCTTGCGAGCCTCCGGATCCTTCCCCACGTTCTTCTCCACGAATGGCACTCCCTTTTGCGACAGATACTCTGTCGCGCGATGACAGGGGCCTCAGCCGATATTCGTGTAGACGGTCACGTTCGCCATGTGGTCCTCGCTCTCCTGAATCGGGTTTGCGCCCGCGAGACTCCGCCAATTTGCACCGGCCGGGACGCGCGGTCAAGCCCCGGCCGGGATCGCTGTCGGGCGCTAGAGCCTGTCGGAGAAGCTCTGTCAGCGCAATCCGCCGGTGATGAGCATCGTTTCGCCGGTGATGTAGGCCGAATCCCCGGACGCGAAGAAGACCACGGCAGGAGCGACGTCCTGCGTCTGGGCGATACGGCCCAGCGGGGTCTGCGCTTCGATCTGCTTTGCGGAAGTCGCTCTCGTGAAGGCCAGCGGCATGCACGCCCTCCGTTTCCACCATACCTGGGTTGATGGCGTTCACGCGAATCTTGCGCGGGCCCAGCTCCTAGGCCAGCGATCGGGTGATGGCGTCGACGGCCGCCTTGGTGGCCCTGTACGCCGAGGTATTGGCCGGCGTCAGCGTACCGACGCCCGAGCCGATATTGCTCATCTGCTGGTTCCTCATGTCCGTTTGCGCCCGCCCGTCGCGGTCGGGATCGCGGTGAGGACCTGCGTGATCCTGCCGATGGATGCGGCACCTCGTTGCGTACTCTTTGGATGCGTGTGACCCTGTTGCCGTTGCCCGACCGCTCGAAAGGCCCGGCGGCGTGAATCCCTCGCGAGCGATTGTCCGTCCCAAGCGCGTCGGCAGCGGGTCGATCGCGTCCGACCAGGAGGAGTATGAGCCCCGCTGACAGCCTTCAGATCCTCGAGCAGTACGCCGTCGTGATCCTGCCGGCCCTGGTCGTCGCCGAGCAGCTTGGCGTCCCGCTCCCCGCCGTGCCGGCTCTCCTGGGCGTCGGCGCCCTCGCTGCCCATGGGCGGGTCAGCATCCCGCTGGTGCTGTGCGCGATCGCTATCGTGGCCCTGACCGCTGACTTCGGCTGGTATGAGCTGGGCCGTCGCCGCGGGGCGAGCGTGCTGGCGAGACTGTGTCGCCTGACGCTCGAGCCGGACTCGTGCGTGCGCCGGGCCGAGAGCGTCTTCACCCGCCATGGCGCCCGGAGCATGCTCGTCGCGAAGTTCGTCCCCGGGCTGACCACGGTGATGCCGCCGCTCGCGGGTATCTTCGCGGTCGGACGCGCGCGGTTCGCCCTCTATGACCTCGCGGGCGTGGTGCTCTGGGCGGGCACGTGGATGGCGATCGGGTACGCCTTCAGCGACGCGATCGTGCTCGTCACGGAGCGCGCCGCCGAGCTGGGGCGCATGCTCGGTGTCGTCGTCGCGGCGGCGCTCGGCGGATACATCCTGGTGAAGTACGTGCGCCGCCGGCTCTTTCTGAGGAATCTTCGGATGGCCCGCATCTCGCCGGAGACGCTGAAGGGCCGGCTCGATGCCGGGGAAGACGTGACGGTCATCGACCTGCGCACACCGCTCGACGTGGTGGCCACGCCGTATGCGATCCCGGGAGTCGCTGGATGACCGCCGATGCCATCGACGAGCACGAGGCCGAGCTCCTCCGCGCCCGCGAGCTGGTCCTCTATTGCTCCTGACCCAACGAGGCCACGAGCGCCCGGGTGGCGCTTCAGCTCAGGCGCAAGGGGATCACGCGCGTCCATCCTCTGCACGGCGGTCTGGCCGCGTGGATGGACCTGGGCTTCCCCGTCGAGGCCGTTGAGCCGCCGGTGATCGCCGCTATTTCGCCCTGAGCTTCACGTCCTCGTACGGCGCGGAGAACGCGTATCCCGCGATGAGGCCGAGCGCGGATTCTTCGAGGCGCCGGCCCACCCCCGTGAGGAAGGCGAGCTCGTAGATCGGCGCGACCATCGCCCGCTCCTGGACGAGCTGCTGAATCCGATGGAGGGTGGCCTCGCGCTTGGCCCGGTCGAGCTGAGTGGATTGCTCCCGGAAGAGGCCGTCGATCTCGGGATATCCTCCGTAGGCGAAGGTGCCGTCCGAGACCGCATACGCCTCGAGCCGCGTGGCCGCGTTGCCCGACGTGCCGGCGAGGATCTGGACCAGGTTGCGGAGCTTCTTGTCGGCGATGCTCTTGTTGAAGGCCGCCCGCTCGAGCGGGCGCAGCTTGGCGCGGATACCGACGGCCTGGAGGTACCCGATGATGGCCTCCGCCGCGTCGGTCGAGGCCATGTCGCAATAGTAGTCGCCGGCGTCGAAGCCGCCGGGATAGCCGGCCTCGGCCAGGAGCTGCTTGGCGCGAGCAGGGTCGAAGACCGGGGTGGGCGGCGGCCAGAAGAAGTCAGCCGTGCTCGGGACGATGCTTCCGGTGAGTCTCGACAGGCCGAACGTTCGGGCCTCGTTGAGCGCCTTCCGGTCGATCGCCAGGTTCGCCGCCTGCCGGACCCGCCGGTCCTGCCAGGGCGATTTCGGGTCCCACTGATCGGTGAAGGACAACCAGTGCACCGACGGGTAGGTCGGCTTGAGCGCGGCGCCCGGCATCCGCCGGACCTCCTCGGCCAGCTCGGAGGTCATGGAGAAGGCGATGTCGATCTCGCCCTGCTTGAGTGCGACCAGCCGCGTGGCCGGGTCGGGGATCACGCGCAGGACCAGGCGCTTGACCGCCGGGGTCTTGCGCCAGTAGCCGTCGAAGGCCTCCAGCACCAGCTCGATCCCCGGCTGGAACGAGACGAAGCGGTAGGGGCCGGCGCCGACGGGCGCCTTCTTGAAGCCGTCCTCGCCGACCTTCTCGACGTACTTCTTCGGCACGATCCACGCCGCGGCGGTGGTCTGCGTCCCGTAGTAGGTCATGAAGTCGGGCCACGGCTGGCGGAGCCGGAAGCGGACGTGCCCGGGATCGGGCGTCTCGACGGCGGCGACCCGCTCCTTGAGGGTCTTGGCGTAGACGCCGCGATAGCGCTCGAAGGAGAACTTGACGTCGTCGGCGGTGACGGCCTCGCCGGTATGGAACTTCGCGCCCTTGCGGAGGACGAACTCGTAGACGAGCCCGTCGGGCGACACGGTCCACGACTCGGCCAGGCTCGGCGCCACCGTCTTGCCCGGCATCGGCTTGACGAGCGCGTCGTGCAGCCCGTACAGGACCATGAAGGACGTGCCGGCGAGCGTCTCCGCCGGGTCGAAATACGCGGGGACCAGCGTCGTGTGCACGCCCCACGTCACCTGGCCCTCGGGCGCGGCGCCGGCCGGGGCGGCCGCGGCGAGGCAGAGACACAGCGTGGCCATCGCGATCGCGCGTATACGCATCGCGCCGACCATCAGGCGATCCGCAAGCGGACGCCGGGCTGTCGCGCCTGCCATTCGATGTCGCCGGTGATGAGGATCTGTGATCGAGGGGTGCGGGTCGTCATGGTGGGCTCCGTCGAGATGTCGAGGTCGGGTAGGAGGCATCCTGGGCCGAGCCGGATTCTATCAAGGGCGCGATCACCCTGCCACGCGCGCCACGGACTCGGGGACGCGCCCTGCCGAGACGCCACGGCTCCAAGGACATTCTCGCGCATGAGATTCGCCGCGCCTTGACAGAGCGTATCCCTTACCCTAATGTAAGGAATGTGACTGCATGGTAAGGAGGAACCGATGCCGAGCGCCACGATTACCAGCAAGGGGCAGCTCACGTTGCCCAAGGCGATTCGTGACCTGCTTCACCTCGACGCGGGCGATCGCGTCGATTTTGTCGTCAAGGATGACGGTACCGTCGTCCTGAAGCCGGCGACGGTCGACGTTCGCGAGCTCAGGGGATGCTTCACCGAAAAGGCCTGAAGCCCCTGACCATCGAGGAGATGAACGCAATCATTCGCCGGCGTGGTGCGGGCCGCGCGTGACCGGCGTCGACACGAACGTCGTCCTGCGCTACCTGCTCCGCGACGAGCCCGCCCAGGCCGCACGTGCCGCCCGGGAGCTGGAACGGGACGAGCGCTTTCTCATCGGCAGCGTCGTGCTTTGCGAGCTGGTCTGGGTGCTGGAGGCTGGCTACGGCTTCACGCGGGCTGAGATCGGCGTCACGCTCGAAAAGGTCCTCGCCACCGCTCAGTTCGAGATCGAGGGCAAGGATCTTGCGCTGGCGGCCCTCGACGATTTCAGAAGCTCGACCGCGGACTTCTCGGACTGTCTCGTCGGCAGGCGGAACCGAGCGGCCGGCGCGGGCGAGACGGTGACATTCGACAAGGGCCTTCGCGGCCTCGAGGGTTTCCGGCTCTTGTAGTGGGCGCGCTTGAGGAGAATCATCTGCCGCCTCGTCCCGATCGATCCAGGTCATCAACCCCAGAGCCGCCGGGTGGCCAGGCGGGCGCCCTCCGCCAGAGCGGCGAACTTCAGCCACGCCACGCTGGGGTGCGTATCGTTGAAGCGCACGGCGGAGGCGGCAAACCCGCAATCGGCGCCCGCGATGACGTTCTCGCGGCCGACGAGATTGGCGTACCGCTGGATCCGTTCGGCGATCAGCTCCGGGTGCTCCACCAGGTTGGTGGTGTGACTGATGACGCCGGGGATGAGGATCTTGCCCTCGGGCAGCTTGACGTGCTCGAAGACGTGGTATTCGTGCTCGTGCCGCGGGTTGGCCGCTTCGAACGAATACGCGCCGGCATTGATCTTCAGGATGATGTCGACGATGTCCTTCAGCTCCATTTCGTGGATGCGCGGGCCGACGTCGATGCTGTAGCACGTATGAAAGCGGACCTTCTCCGACGGGATGTCGCGGATCGAGTAGTTGATCGCTTCGACGCGCTGCGCCGCCCACTTCCGGCAGTCGTCCACGCTCTTGCCGGGATTCATCATGTAGTACGTGACCAGGCGGGGATCATCGATCTGAAGGATGAAGCCCGCGTCGACGATCGCCTTGTACTCCTCGCGAAGGGCATCGGCGATGGCCTGCTCGTATTCTGACTCCGTGCGGTAGTACTCGTTCGGCAGTGTCGCGGCGATGTAGGAAGGCGCGATCGCCGGCATGAAGACTTCCTCGTGCCGCAGGCCCTGCAGCGCGGCCTTGAGGTTCTCGATCTCCGTCTTCACGGCCGCGAGTCCCTTGTAGCTGATCGGCCCCGTGCAGGTATCGACGCCGTGGGAGCGATCGCCGCCCCGTCCGCCCGCCCATTCCGCAATGCGCTCGGACCAGGCGTAGTAGTCGGGGAAGGCCAGGTATTCGCGGCCGGTCGCCCGTGGCGTGCCTTCCTCGCCCGGCCGGGCCGGCTTGCGCTCGAAGCCGTTGAATCGCTCGACGATGTAGCCGAAGAAGCTTGCCCTGCCCTGCTCGCCGTCGGCGACCACGTCGATGCCCGCCTCGACTTGCTTCCGGACAGCGTCCGCGACCGCCTCGCGCGCCAGCCTGGCGAAGTCGCCGGCGTCATAGGGTTGGCCGCGCTCTTTCGCGCGGAGGATCGGGATGAGGGAGTCGGGCCGCGCCAGGCTGCCCACGTGGGTGGTGAGGATCCGATGTGTGCTTCGCTTCATGGCTTCGCTCCAGTTCTTTCCGGCGGAATCGGGAAAGCAGTGCGTGACCGGGGGAATACTGGGCCGCGGGCCCGACGCTGTCAAGCGCACGATTGGCGAAGCGCGCGTGATAACGTGCACGCGACGCATGGCGCCGAGGTCAGCGCGCTTGTGTCCCAAAGGGAGGACCGGTGATGAGACTGGCGGGCAAGGTCGCGCTGATCAGCGGCGGGTCGCGGGGCATGGGCGCGGTGGAAGCGCGGCTCTTTGCGCGGGAAGGGTGCAAGGTCGTGCTCGGCGACGTGCTCGACACGGAGGGACGGGATGTCGAGACCGACATTCGAAAGGCGGGCGGTGAGGCGGTCTACGTGCGCCTCGACGTGACGCGCGAGGCCGACTGGACGGCCGCGGTGAACACCGCGGTGAGCCGCTTCGGCAAGCTCGACGTCCTGGTGAACAATGCCGGGGTCGGCGGACCGGGCCGGGTGGAGGACGTCACGCTCGAGGAGTGGAACCGGGTGATGGACATCAACTCGACCGGCGTGTTCCTCGGCACCAGGGCGGCCATCGGCGCCATGCGCCGGGCGGGCGGCGGCGCCATCGTGAATATCTCGTCGCAGCTCGGCCTCGTCGGGGTGGACAATTCGAGCCCGCAGTACCAGGCCTCGAAAGGGGCGGTCCGCCTCCTGACCAAGGCCACGGCCATCCAGTACGCGAAGGAGCGGATCCGGGCCAACTCGGTCCATCCCGGCCCGATCGCCACGCCGATGACCGAGGCGCGGCGCAAGGATCCTGAGACCCGAGACCTGACGATCTCGCGCATCCCGCTCGGGCGCTACGGCGAGCCCGAGGAGGTCGCCCTGGGCGTGCTCTATCTCGCCTCCGATGAATCCTCGTTCGTCACCGGGGCGGAGCTGGTGATCGACGGCGGCTGGACGGCCCAGTAACGACGGTCACGCCGCGCTGCGGTCGATCAGGCCCTCGGGGAGGCGCTCCAGCCGGTGAGCGTGCGGTCGGCGTGATGCAGCCGCCAGCTCAGCATCTTCTGCGGCGTACTCCAGCACGCGCGCGGCATACGCCGGGTCGCCCGCGAGGTCGCGGAGCTGGCCGGGATCGCGCTTCGAGGTCGAAGAAGAGCGGCGGCAGCGCGTCGAAGTGCACGTACTTGTACCGGGCGTCCTGGATCACCGCCAGCGAGCACTGGTCGACGTGCAGGCCGAGCGGGCGCTCGTGCACGTCGCCGAAGTAGCTGCGGAAGTCGAACTCGTAGTGCACCTCACGCCGCCAGCCCGCCGGCGTCTCGCCGCGCAGGAAGGGGCGCAGGGAGGCGCCGTCGCAGGGGCGCGGCACCGGCTGCCCGACCCACTCGAGGATGGTGGGCAGGACGTCGATCGTCTCGGTGAAGGCGTCGACGATTCGCCCGCGGCTGGCCCGCGCCTCGGGCGAGGGATCGCGGACGATCAGCGGGATGCGGAAGCTCTCGTCGAAGTAGCCGAGCTTGCCGAGCAGGTGATGGTCGCCGAGCTGCTCGCCGTGGTCGCAGGTCAGCACGATGAGGGTGTCGTCGTACTGGCCGGTCTCGCGCAGGAACGCGAGCACCCGGCCCACGTAGTCGTCCACCTCGGTGATCAGCCCGTAGTACGCCGCGCGCATCGTCCGCACCTGGTCCTCGGTCATCGCCGAGCCGAGGCCGTGGCCGTCGCGGAAGAACTTCGACTGCTTGATCGCGCCCATGTAGTAGGCGAGGAGCGGGTGCTGGCGCCCTTCCGCCTCGGGCGAGGCCGCGCGCACGGGCGGCGGCACGTCGGCCGGATCGTAGCGGGCGTGATACGGCGCCGACGCGATGAAGGGCGGGTGCGGGCGATAGTACCCGAGGTGCAGGCACCAGGGGCGGCCGCGCATGCCGCGCAGATAGGTGAGGGCGCACTCGGTGGCCCAGGCGCTGTCCGACAGCTCCGTCGGCACGCGCGATGGCGAGCGCGTGGGGCCCGCGCCCGGGCCGTCCGCGGGCAGCCAGATGTCCTCCGGCACCTCCGGCAGCGCAAAGCCGCGGTCGCGCAGCCAGTTGAAGTAGTGCGCCTTCTCGGGCTCCCACGGCCCCACCGGATACCACCCCGGCATGAGCGCGCCGAGGTTCTTGAAGCGCGGGTCCTCGGGCGGTGTCACGCGCGGGTCGGGCGTGGTCGTGGTGTAGCCCACCAGGCCCGGCTCATAGCCCGCGCGCCGCATCTCGAGCGCGAGGTTGGTGTGGCGCGCGTCCAAGGGCACCGAGTTCTGCGCGACCCGGTGGTTCATCATGTAGAGCCCGGTATGGAGCGAGGCCCGGCCGGGCCCGCACGGCACCGCCTGCGTGAAGTGATTGCGGAAGGTGACGCCGTCGGCGCAGAGGGCGTCGAGGTTCGGCGTGCGCAGGCACGGATGCCCGAGATAGGACAGGCAGTCGGCCCGCCACTGGTCCACGACGATGAGCAGGACGTTCTTCGGCCGGGCGGCTGCGTCGGGCATCGGGCCTCCTTGGGCCCCGGGCGCGGGGCCGCATGGCATCGAGTCGAAACCTCACCATACTACCGTCACGGCCCGCGAATGGCCGCAGACGTGTATATTCGCGACGAGAGGACAGGTAATCACGGGCCCGCGCGGCGCCGCCACCGGAGGGATCGAGACCATGCTCCCAATCACCGAGCACATCGTGAAGACCGCCAGACAGACGACGTTCTATCTGAGCCTGCGGCGCGGAGGATGCACCCCTGATCGTGTTCGTGCACGGGTGGCCGGAGCTATCGATCAGCTGGCGCCATCAGTTGCCCTGCCTTGCCGCCCTCGGCTTCCGGGCCGTCGCGCCGGATATGCGGGGATATGGCCGATCGAGCGTGTACCCGCGCCACGAGGCCTATGCGCTCGAGGAGATCGTGAAGGACATGCTCGAGCTGCTCGATGCCCTGGGCCGAGACAAGGCGGTGTGGGTCGGTCATGACTGGGGAAGCCCGGTGGTCTGGAGCCTGGCCAGCCACCATCCCGAGCGATGCTTCGGCGTGGCCAACCTCTGTGTGCCCTATTTCGCGCGAGGCTTTGCTCCGGACACCCTGGTTCCGCTCGTCGATCGCTCCGTCTACCCGGAAGCGCAGTATCCGGTGGGGCAGTGGGACTATCAGCTCTTCTACGAGGAGAGCTTCGACAAGGCGAGTGCGGCGTTCGAGGCCAACGTGCGCAACACCGTCAAGGCCTTGTTCAGGAAGGGGAGCCCGAATGGCAAGGGCAAGCCGTCACGCACGGCGCTCGTGCGTCGCGACGGCGGCTGGTTCGGCGGGACCGGTCAGGCGCCCGATCTGCCGATGGACACGGATGTGCTGACGGAGGAGGATGCGCACAAGTATGCGGCGGCGCTCGAGGGCAACGGATTCTTCGGGCCGGATTCCTGGTACATGAACCGCGGGCGCAACCTGGAGTTCGCGGCGAACGCCGTGAATGGCGGCAAGCTGATCATGCCGGTCCTGTTCCTGCACGGAGAGTACGACTACACCTGCGAGACCGTCACGTCCCGCCTCGCGGAACCCATGCGACAGGACTGCAGCCATCTGACCGAGGTGACCGTGCGGTCCGGGCACTGATGGCCCAGGAAAAGCCGGCCGCCGTGAATGCCGCCCTCGTCAGATGGCTGGCCAAGGAGTTTCCGGAGCTCTGGCCCGCCTGACGTCCGCGGCAGCGGTCAGCTCTTCGCGGCGAGCAGGATGATCTCGACGAGACAGCCGTCGGCGAGCGCCGCGCCCACGCAGGCACGCTGCGGCCAGTGATCGGGGTTCGGCCCGATCCAGGCGTTCCAGACCTCGTCCATCTCGGGCTTGGTGGCCATGTCGACGAGGAAGATCTGGGCCGAGAGGATGCGGGTCTTGCCGCTGCCAGCCTCCTCGAGGCTGCGCTCGAGGGCGGCCAGGCACTGCCTCGTCTGACCGGCGACGCTGTCCTTTGCGTTCGGCGCGGTGGCCACGGTCCAGACCAGACCGTTGTACTCGACGGCTCGGTTGCGTCCGACGGCCGATCCCCTGAAGCGGCGAATCTCCATGGTGTCCCTCCCGGACACCGATCCTATCAGCCTGACCTACCCGAGGTAGGCTCGCCGCACTCGCTCGTCGGTCAAGAGCTCGGCGGCGGGCCCGGCGATCGTCAGGCGCCCCGCCTCCAGCACGTACGCGCGGTCCGCGATCTGGAGCGCGAGACTGGCGTTCTGCTCGACGAGCAGGATGGTGACACCGGCGGCGTGCAGGTCGCGGATGATGTCGAAGATGCCGCGCACGATCAGCGGCGCCAGCCCGAGTGAGGGCTCGTCGAGCAGCAGCAGGCGGGGCCGGCTCATCAGGGCGCGGGCGATCGCCAGCATCTGCTGCTCGCCGCCGCTCAGCGTGCCGGCGATCTGGCGCCGCCGCTCGGCCAGGTGCGGAAAGCGCGCGAACTGACGCTCGATATCCGCCTGGATCTCGGCGGTGTCCGAGCGCGTGTAGGCGCCGAGCAGGAGGTTGTCGAGCACGCTCTGGCGCGCGAGCATGCGGCGGCCCTCGGGGACCTGGGCGATGCCCATCCGGACCACGTCGCTCGGGCGCGCGCTGCTGATGTCGCGCGCGGCGAAGGCGATGCGCCCGTGGTGAATGGGCACGATCCGGGAGATCGAGCGCAGGGTCGTGCTCTTGCCCGCGCCGTTCGCGCCGATCAGCGTGACGATCTCGCCCGCGTGCACCTCGAGGCTCACGTGCTCGAGGGCCTGCACGCGGCCGTAGCGGATGGAGAGGTCCTCGACGGCGAGCAAGGGGGCGCCCGACACGACCGTGCTCACACGCTGTCGCCCAGGTAGGCCTCGATCACCGCGGGGTGCTTCTGCACAGCCGCCGGCGCGCCGAGCGCGATGAGCTCACCGAAGTTGAGCACGGCGATGCGGTCGCACAGATCCATGACGAGGGGCACGTGGTGCTCGATCAAGAGAATTGTCAGGCTCAGGCGGGCACGGATGCTCTTGATCAGCTCGCTCAGTGCGCGCTTCTCGCCGGTGTTCATGCCCGCGGCCGGCTCATCGAGTAGGAGCAGCTCGGGCTCCAGCGCCAGCGCGCGGGCGATCTCCAGCCGCCGCTGGTCGCCGTAGGACAAGTTGCGAGCGGGCTCCTCAGGCCGGTCGGCGAGGCCGACCAGGGCGAGCAGCGCCGCCGCGCGCTCGCGCGTCTCGCGCTCCTCCCGCCGGGCCGAGGAGAGGCCGAGCACGCCCGTCACGAGTCCACTCCGCGTCCGCACGTGGCGCGCGATCATCACGTTGGTGAGCGCCGACAGCTCGCCGAAGAGGCGCACGTTCTGAAATGTCCGCGCGATCCCGCGCTCTGCCACCCGGTGGGGGGCAGCCCGGTGATGTCCTCGCCCCGGTATCGGAGGTTGCCGCGGGTGGGCGTCGTGAGGCCGGTGATGAGGTTGAACAGCGTGGTCTTGCCGGCTCCGTTGGGTCCGATGAGGCCGAACAACTCGCCCTGCCCGACGCCGAAGGAGACGGCGTTGACGGCCAGGACGCCGCCGAACTGGCACGTCACGCGGTCGACCACGAGGAAGTTCGCGGCGGACGTGGCCGCGCCCTCGCGCGCCGCCGCGGGGGCGACGCTCATGCGGCGGGCGCTCCGCGCCGGCGGCCGAGACGGCGAAGGAGGCCGGGCGTGATGAGCCCGTGAGGAAAGAACACGGTGCCGATCGCGATGAGGACGCCGAAGATGATGAGCCGGCCGTCGCGCAGGAACTGGGCGAGCCACGGCGGCAGCACGCCGACGTCGGCGAGGCCGCGCAAGGCCTCGGGCAGGGCGGTGAGCACGAGGCCGCCCACGACGGGACCGACGAACGTTCGCGAGCCGCCGACGAGCACGAAGGCCATGAGGTTGACGCTGGTGTCGAAGGTGCCCTGCCGGGTGTTCCACGTGTTGATGAAGTGCGCGCTGATCGCGCCGACCACCCCGGCCAGCGCCGCGCTCGCCGTGAATGCGAGGACCTTGTGGTACGTCGGGTTCACGCCCATGGCGGCCGCGGCCAGCTCGTCCTCCCGCAGCGCCACCAGCGCCCGTCCCGTCCGGGTCCGCTCCAGCCGAGCGACGAAGAGCATCGAGACCAGGAGCAGCGGGATGGCCAGCCACATGTACTGGAGCTGGCTCGAGAACGGCTGCGGAATGCCGAAGATCCCGATCGCGCCGCCGGTGACCTGCAGATTCAGGGCGACGACACCCAGGATCTGCACGAAGGCGATCGTGGCCAGGGCCAGGAAAATGCCGCGCAATCGGAGGGCGGGCACACCGACGACGAGGCCGAGGATGCCCGAGACCACCGCCGCCACGGCGATCTCGACCAGCACCAGCGACACGGGGTAGAGCCCGGGGCCGGGATGGAAGACCTTGGTGGACAGGATCGCGGCGACGTACCCGCCCAGCGCGTAGAACCCCGGGCTCGCGACCGAGAGCTGCCCCGCCATGAGGGGCAGGTAGAGCGTGAGGGCGAGGACCGCGGCGAGCACCATCGAGACGAGCAGGAAATCGTAGGTCGCGAGGAACGTGGCCACTGGCTGTCCCTAGTCCAGCCTTTCGCTGAAAGATCCTGCAGGATGCTCAAAAGGTCCAGATGCGAGGCGGCGCCCGACGGCCGCACGCGAGGCGTAGTCTCGTGAGGGGAGTGCGGGGCCATGTCTGGGCCCCGCAGACGAAAGTTCGTCCGTCCGATAGTCTTCGCGCGTTACGTGGCACGGCGGCCGAGGGACGCCGTACCTCCGCAGATGGGCCTTTTTCAGCATCCTGCGCTAGACCTTCTGGACCTGGGCGCGGCCGAGCAATCCCTGAGGCCTGACGAGCAACACGATGAACAGGAGCGCGAACGGCACTGCCTCGCGGTAGGCGATGTACTGGGCGGGCACGAATGACTCGGCGAGGCCGATCACCAGCCCCCACCACCGCGCCGGGGATGTCGCCGAGGCCGCCGAGCACGATCACCGCGAGGCCCTTGAGGCCGAAGGCAATCCCGAAGTACGGGCCGGCGATGCCCACGCTGAGCCCGATGAGCGTCCCCGTCACGCCGCCGAGAAACCCGCTGATGACGAACGTCAGCAGGATGAGCCGGTCGGTGTCGATCCCGAGCAGGCTGGACGTCGTCGTGTCCTCGGCCACGGCCCGCAGCGCCTTGCCCGTGCGGGTGGCGTTCATGAGATACGTCAAGAGCGCCAGCATCACCATCGACACGCCGAAGATGACGACCTGGACGGTGCGCACGAGGACGGGCTGGCTCGCGGTGCCGAAGTTCACCGCGGACGGCAGGTTCTCGAGCGGATCGGGATAGGAGTACGGCTCGGCGCCGAAGAGGTACTGCGTGATGTTCACGAGGGCCACGGCCACCCCGAGGCTGGAGACGAGGCTGAGCAGCGGATCGGCGCCGCGCACGCGCAGCGGCCGGAACGCCAGGCGCTCGACGAGCACGCCGCAGATCGCCGCGACGAGCGATCCCCGACGAGGGCCAGGACGAAGGGCAGCTTGAACGGCACCGTCGCGCCGGCCAAGAGGCCGTTGATGCCGAACGGTGACCCGGTCAGCGCGTAGGTCGCGTACGCTCCCAGGGTGAAGATGGCGCCGTGGGTGAAGTTGATGATGCGGAGGACGGAGAAGATCAGCGTGTAGCCGAGGGCGAAGATGGCGTAGACGCTGCCGATGGCCAGCCCGTTCAACACCTGCTGTAGCAGGAGCGTCCGGTTCACGGGGTGGGAACACCGGGCGGCGGTGAGTCGCCCCGCCGCACCGGGCGCCGCGGGCAACGCGTGGCCTCCTACTTCACGAAGACGAACGTGCCCTTGGTGCCGTCGGGGTCCATCTTGATCTGCGCCACGTACGACTGCTTCTGCACGATCTCTCCGCCCATGCCCGGGCCCGTCGTGAACGAAATCTCCCCGAGCGGCGTGTCGTACGTGCCGGAGATGAGCTGCTTGTTCAGCTCGACGCGCAGCGCGGCCAGGTCCATCTTGGCGATGGGCGACTTCTTGTCGAGCGCCCGCAGCGCCTCCACGAACACCTGGATGCCGGCGAAAGCCTGGGCGCTGAACTGCGGCGGGTCCTTCTTCTGCCTGTCCTTGTAGATGGCCTTGAACTCGTCGTTGATCTTGCTCTTGTAGGCCGGGCTGTAGGCCTGCGCGATCAGGATGCCGTCGCATTTCGCCTTGCAGATGGGAAAGATGGCGGCGGTGTTCACGCCGTTGCCGCCGACGATCAACCCCTTGTAGCCCAGGTCGCGCAGCTGCTTCACGAGATTCGCGCCATCCACCTGCAACCCCGAGATGATCACCAGGTCGGGCTTGACGTTGAGCACGTTCGTGATCTGCGCGGTGAAGTCGGTGTCGGTCGTCTGGAAGGTTTGCACGGTCGCCAGGTCCAGCTTGAGGTCCTTCACCGCCTGCTGGAACGTCTCCGTCTCCGACTTGTTGAAGGCGTCGTTCTGCGCGTACAGCACGGCGACCTTCTTCAGATCCTTGTTGATCTCCATCGCCGCCTTCACGGCATTGGGGGCGACGATGGCGACGGGGGCCGATACCCGCGAGACGAACTCGCCGATCTGCGCGATGCCCTTGGCGGTGTTCGAAGGCCCGATGACGGGGACCTTGGCGCGGACGGCGAAGGGATCGGCGGCGAACGCCTGCTGGGACAGGCTCGGTCCCATGATTCCCACGACCTTCGCCACATTGATCAAGTTCTGGAAGGCGTTGATGGCCGTCGGCTCGTCACTGCCTCCGTCCTGGAACACGAGCTTGATCGGCCGGCCATTCACGCCGCCGTGCTTGTTGAAGTACTCCTCGGCGATCTGCGCCCCGAGCACCTGTTCCTGACCGGCGAGCGCGACGGGACCGGTCTGGGCGACCGAGACACCGATCGGGATCGGCGGGTCGGCGGCGAAGGCTCCCACGGCACCGCACAGCAGGGCGATGGCGATCATGGCGATCACGGACGGACACGCGAAGGCGGCGACGGCTCATCATGGGATCCTCCCTCTCGGGGGTGAGAATGCGCGGCAGTCTAGCACGCCCGGTGATCCCTGCTATCCAAATCTCACGCCCAGCACCGAGCCCCGAGGCAGGCGATCGGCGATTTCCGCGGTGATCTTGCCATCGCCGCAGCCCACGTCGAGGACGCGCTCACCATCGGCCAGCGTCAGGCTGGCGAGGTGCTCGTCGGCGACCCATTTCTGGAGCGCCGACTGGCGGTAGTACCCCCGGCGTTCCACTCGGTCATGACGCTGACGGTGCGTCGGCGGGGCGCCGGCGGATGAGCTGCTTGGCCAGCATGGTCATGACGGGCTCGCCTCGCTGGTTGCGCGTCGTGTACTTGACGGTGACGATGCCGCGGTCGGGCTTCGAGGTCGACGCCCGCGTCTCGAGCACCTCGACCACGGCGCGGAGCGTGTCGCCGGGCCGAACCGGTCGAAGCCAGCGGACCTCGTCGAGGCCGGGCGAGCCGAGGCTTGCCGTCGCCAGCGCATTGGTCTGCACGTAGAGCCGGAACGTCAGCGCCATCGTGTGAAACCCGCTGGCGATGAGGCCACCGAAGATCGTCTGCTTCGCCGCTTCGACGTCCAGGTGGAACGGCTGCGGATCGAAGCGGAGGGCGAAGTCGATGATCTCGCCCTCGGTGAGCGTGACCCCGGAGGTATGGAATTCCTGACCGGGTGTGAAGTCCTCGAAATAGAACTGGGGGATCTGCACGCGCAGGAGTTACGCCGCGAAGCGCGGCATGATCTCCTCGCCGAGCAGGCGCAGCTCGTGGCGCTGCCGGTCGAAGTCGCCGCCGCCGAGGCCCACCCACAGCTTGGTGGCGCCGGCGCTGGCGAGCTCTTCGATGCGCGCGATCCAGTCGCGGGGGCGCCGGCGAGGGCGAAGCGGCGGAGGGCATAGTCGGTGAGGCCCAGCTTCTCCATCCGCTTGGGATTCTGCCCGCCCTGGAGCACGTGGTCGTAGAGCACGTAGCCGTCGACGTACTCCTGGACCTTCTCCCGCAGGCCCTCCGGCACCAGCTTGCCGTCGAGGCCGAAGCGCATGGAGTGGTTCAGGATGGACGAGACCGAGGCCTTGACCCGCTCGATGGCGGTGTCGCGATCCGTGTCGAGCGCGGTGCGGGTGGTGAACCAGATGTCGACGCCGGCGGGGTCGCGGCCGGCCTCGCGCGCGCCCGCGTGGATGCGGGCGACGGTGTCCTGGATCACCTCGGGCAGGAGCCCGGTGCCGGCGATGACGCCCTCGCCGATGCGGCCGCCGAGATGCAGCATGCGCGGCCCCTCGGCGCAGATCGAGATCGGGATGCGGGCGCGGACGGCGCTCTGCGCCCAGCGGACGCGCTGGGCGCGGCCCTGATACGTCGCTTCCCCGCGGGCGAGCAGGTCGCGCACGCAGGTCACGTAGTCCTCGATCCGGGCCCGTGACGCGGCCGGATACCCGATATTGAACACGGCGCTGTCGCCGCTGGCGACGTCGAGGAAGGCCCGGCCGCCGCTCAGGCTGTCGAGGGAGGCGAGAAACGAGGCCATGATCTGCGGCTCGCGCGTGAGGGGATTGCTGGGGCGGAGGCCGATGGCGGCGCGCGAGGACGCCATGGCCATGAGCGTGGCGCGCACGTACGCGTCGCCGCCGAGGAAGGCGGAGTCATAGGTGCCGATGGCCGCCGCGCCGTAGCCCTCGGCCATCCGCACGAGCTCCATGAACGTCGAGGCGTCTCCGCCCCGGAGCAGCGTCGGATTCCGCCGAAGCCGATGCCGAAGAGAACTTTCACCGGCGGCATCATAGCAGGAATGCGTGTCGATCGAGGATCGGGCGCAGCGCCGCCGAGATGGCTTGCCGCGCGGGTCGCACGTGATCCGCGCCGTAGTGCTCCAGCAGTCCTTGGCACAGGAGCGGCAGCGCGACGCTCACGTCCGCGAACACCATCACGTTGTCGCCGTCCGCCGACTCCTTGCCCCACGAGAAACACTCGCTGGCCACGCTGGCGCCGCCGAGCCCGCCGTAGACCGCGTTGTCGGTCGTGATCTGGATGGCCGCCACGTGCGGGCTCGGCTCGCCCGTGCCGCGCAGGGTCGAGACGCTCGTCGCCGCGATCTGGATGAAGTCCTTGGGCACGCCGCCGCCGAGGAAGATGGCGGCGGTGCCCGGCCCGGGCGGCATGAAGCCGTGCATGATCTCGATGAGCAGGTGGTAGTCGGCGAAGAAGTCCACGACGGGCCGCGCGACGCCGCCGGTGCGGTACCCTCGGACAGCGGGCCGTCGGGCGCGGCGGGGACGAAGAGCGGCACGCCGTGGCGGAAGCACGTCGCCGCGAGCGACGGGCCGAGTCCCTGGGCGTCGAGCCAGCGGCCCAGCTCGCGCATGAAGGCGAGCCCGGAGATGGTGGGCGCGGGCCACGTGGCGCCCAGGTGCTTGAAGAACTCGCCGGTGAAGTCCTCCATGGCGTCGTAGTCCGCGGCCGACACCACGTGGTCGTAGAAGCGGTAGTAGCCCTGCCGGCGCAGCTCGACGTCGTCCACGCGCTCCGGCTCGACCTGGTAGAAGCGCGCGCCGCGGTGCTCGAGGAGGTCCTCGGTCGCGTTGGCCGAGGTGGACACGAGCACGTCCACGTAGCCGCGCCGGACGAGCCAGGTGAGCAGCGGCCAGAGCCCCGCGCTCGCGAGCGATCCAGCCAGCCCGAGCGCGATCATGTGGCCGCGGTCGATCATGCGGGTCCAGGTCGCGAACGCCTGCCCGAGCTGCCGGCCCTGGAAGGCCCCGTGTCGCATGCGCTCCAGCATCCGCGAGACGGATCCGCCGGGTTCGCCGCCGCCGGGCGGGCCGACCAGCTCCACCGGCCGGCGCTCGGGCCAGGAAGGCTGCGCCGGCGAATTGTGCCCGCGTGAGTCCATCGGGATAGACTCGCATCATGCCCGGGCAGGCCGAGACTTTTTCGACGCGATGGCCGACGGATACGACGTGCTCGAGCCGTGGTACGAGCACCTCTATGCGACGCTACACGCCGTGCTCCGCCGCGAGCTGACCCCGCCCGCGGACATGCCGCGGGCCCGCGCGCTCGACGCGGGCTGCGGGACCGGGTTCCAGGCGGCCATCCTGGACGAGATGGGCTACGCGGTCCACGGCCTCGACCTGTCACGCGCAGCTCCTGCGCGGGGCCCGCGAGAGGCTCCTCCGCGCGCCGCTGGTGCAGGGCGACGTGCAGACCTTGCCCTACCGCGACGGTGGCTTCGACGCGGCGACCTGCTGCGGCAGCACGCTGAGCTATGTCGACGATGCCCGGCAGGCCCTGGCGGAGATCGCGCGGGTGCTGCGGCCGGGCGGCCGGCTGCTCATCGAGTGCGAAGGGCGATGGAGCCTGGACCTGGCCTGGGCCTGGCTCAGCGGGCTGCTCGGCGATCCTCTGGACTACGAGCTGACACCCGGGGAGGTCTGGCGCGCCGCGACGACATCGCGCGACCGGGAGTGCCGGCTGCGGTATCCCGGCTATGGCACGCTCCGGCTGTTCAGCGCGGCAGAGCTGGCGCGGCTACTCCGGGCGGCGGGGCTCGAGCCCGTCCGCGTCTGGGGCATTCACTCGATCACCAACCTGCTGCCGTCCACCGTGCTGCACCGGGCCCATCTCGGCCGGCGGGTCGCGGCGGTATATCGGGCGCTGCGCGGCGCCGACCGGGCGCCTGGCCGCGCGGCTGGCCGGCGGCGCGCCTCGCCAATAGCCTCGTCGTGCTCGCGCGCAAGGGCCCGACCGAAGAGCCTGAACGGACGCGACGCCAGCCGGCGAGGGCCGGTAGAACTAGGAACTGTCGAAGAAACCCGGCTAGAGCGAGGAGAAGGTCCAGCTGCGGCGGCGGCGCCCGATGACCGCACGCGAGGCGTACTCTGTACGTTGAGCGTGCGGTCGCGGGCGCCAACGAAGCAGATGGCGCCTTCCTCGCTCTAGCGCGGCGGTGGCGCCCGCGCCCAGGTCCACGCCATAGCACGGGGCCGCGCCGCGTCGGCAGACACGGGCTGGCTCATGCTGGCTCGCGTGCTTGACAGCGCATGTGGCCGCGCCTAGCATCCTCGCGGGAGGAGACAAGACATGCTGATGACCCGAGAGCAGATTCGTCAGGACACGTTCTTCGACGGGTTGACCGAGGCCATCCTGGAGCGCGATCAGCCGCGGACGGCCGATCTGTACTTCCAGATGGTCGCGCGCCAGCGGCGGTCGGCCGCCGATGCGCTCGGCGTGCTGACGACGGCCGAGGCGCCCTTCGTGCAGGTCCCGAGTCACATCAATATGCGGGACGGGCAGATCACTCTCGTCAACAACGACCACACCATCCTCGGCCTGCGCACCTCGGCCGGCCTGACGCCCTTCTTGCCCGAGGCGTATCGGCTCCTTCCTCTCCTGCAGAGCGTGTGGTACGTGCCGGTGGGCCTCGACATCTGGAATCAGCTCCTGGGCCGCTATCCCGGCCGGTACGCCACCATGAAGGGCATGGTCGTGCCGCCGCCCAGCTACGGGCCGGTCGTGTGGAACCAGGACCAGGACCCGATCACCCCCGAGGGCAGTGCCGAGGAGAAGCTGCACGCGCACCTGATCGCCACGATGAGCGGGGACGTGCGCCACTCCTACGGGCTCTTCCTCGGCCTGGCCGCCGACCCGGAGACGCGCCCGCTCGTCCGCGATCAGCTCCAGTTCCTGGGCCTCATCGATCTTCAGGATACGATCGCCGGCCGGAAGGCCAGGAACACCGGTCACAAGGCATTGAGGGCCCGCGCGGTCGTCGAGCTCGCCGATCTGATCGGCTGGGAGCGCGCGCACGGGGTCTACTACATCGGCGTCCCCGACATGGCCGTCGGGCCGCTCTACTATTCGCTCTACGACGCCGCCTGCGTGATGGTCACCAGTGAGCTGCCCGAGGCCGGCAAGAACCTCAAGCGCGACAATGTCGCGCCCCTCACCGAGGGGAGGCCGAGGAGATGGTGCGGCTGCTCACGGAGGCGGACGGCCAGACGGTCTGGAATCTGCTCACCGCGCACCTCAGGAATGGCAAGTCGATCCGGAGCCTCGGGGACACCATCCAGATCGGCGCCGCGGAGCTCATCCTCCGCACCACGGTGCCGCGCCAGTTCACGGACGCGCAGCACGCCTTCGACTACAGCAATGCCGCCAACTCCTGGATGCGGTCCAGCGACAACCCGTACCAGGCGCGCGTGCTCTACCTGATGGCGGGCTTCGTCAACGACGCGGCGCGCTCCAACAAGCTCTTCACGCTCGGTCATCGAGAGTGAGTGCGCGGGATTCGACGTCGCGGGCCGGACGCCGCAGGCGCTCCTGGCGGAGCTGGACGAGGCCATCCTGGCGTACGACGTCCCGCGCAGCACGGCGCTCGCCCAGGCCTATCTGAAGTCCGGCGCCGACCGCCGGGCCTTCCAGGCCGCGGTCGCGGTGACGGCCTGCAAGTTCCAGGACGATCCGCACAATCAGAAGATCACGCTGTCCGCGTACGAGGAATACGGTCAGAGCTCGAGCCACCTCCGCGACCGGCTCCTGCTGGCCGCCGTGCGGCTCCTGGCCGGCTGGCCCAAGATGCCGGGCGAGCGCGAATGCTATGCCCGCTTCATGCGGGAGTGGATCAACAACTGAGGGTTGCTCCAGCCGGCACGGGGCACTCTGAAGAGCGCGATGATGCGTCGCCGGCTGGGTGGGCTCGAGGTGTCCGCCATCGGCCTCGGCGCGCCGGTCTACGGCGAGCCGAGTGCCGATGCCGTGATCCCGAACCTGCACCGCGCGCTCGATCGCGGGGTCGACCTGGTCGACACCTCCGACATCTACTGGCACGGCGTGCACGAGGAGCTCGTCGGCCGGGCCATCAAGGGCCGGCGCGATCAGGTCGTGCTCGCCACCAAGTTCGGCAATATCCGTCCGCCGGGCGGCACGCCGTCGGCCGATGGCCGTCCCGAGCACGTGATCCAGGCCTGCGAGGCCAGCCTGCGCCGGCTCGAGGTCGACGTGATCGATCTCTACTACATCCACCGCGTCGATCCGACCGTGGCCATCGAGGACACGGTGGGCGCCATGGCGCGGCTGGTCGCCCAGGGCAAGGTCCGCCATCTCGGCATCTGCGAGGCGGCGCCCGCGACGATCATCCGCGCGCACGCGACGCACCCGATGACGGCGCTGCAGACCGAGTACTCGCTCTGGTCCCGCGACCCGGAGGACGCGCTGCTCGACCTCTGCGCCGAGCTCGGCATCGGGTTCGTCGCCTACAGCCCCTCGGCCGCGGCTTCCTGACGGGCACGATCACCGATGCGGGAGGATTCGGCGCGGCCGACCTCCGGCGCAATATGCCGCGCTTTCAGGCCGAGAACATCGACCGCAACCTGGCGCTCGTCGAGCGTCTCAAGCACATGGCCGCGGAGGAGCACTGCAGCCCCGCACAGCTCGCGCTCGCCTGGCTGCTCGGCCGGCGGCCGTTCATCGTGCCGATCCCCGGGACCCGACAATTGCGCTGGCTCGAGGAGAACATCGACGCCGCCCACCTGTCTCCCGCGCCGGCCACGCTCGCGGCGCTCGACGGCCTCTTCGCGCCCGGGGCCGTCGCGGGGGCGCGCTACAGCGCCGCGGAGAAGCGCCGCGTCGAGCTGTAGATCGCTCGGACTCGAGCCTCGCGGAGGGAACAGCGGTCGCGGCTCGATGGGACTTGTCAGGAGAGCGGGCCGCGGGCAATATCAACGACGCGATGGGTCCGGCTCGAAAGTCCCGGCTGAAGCGGGTGCGTGCCACGCGCAAGCCGGCAGGAGCGCGTCAGCCGGCGGCACCGGAAGCGGACTGACCCTCCCGCCGCGAAGGTCGGGTCTCGCGCGGCCGAGGAAGCTTCCCCATCGTCGGGATCGGGGCCTCTGCCGGCGGTCTGGCGGCCCTTGGCGAGTTCTTCGCACCGGCGCCCCTGGACATGCGGCGCCGCCTTCGTCGTGGTATCCCACCAGCCTTCGGGGCACGTGAGCCTGCTGCCGGATCTCCTTCAGAAGCACACCAGGATGCCCGTCGTCGAGGCGACCGACGGCATGCGGCTGGCGCCGAACCACGTGTATCTGTCGACGCCCGGCCGGACCTTGGCCATGCTCCAGGGTGTGCTCCACGTGATGGACCGCGACTCGGATGGCCGACGTGGCGTTGCCCATCGACTATTTCTTCCGCTCCCTGGCGGACGACCAGGGCGACCGTGCGATCGGCGTGATCCTGTCGGGGACGGGGACGGACGGGACGCTCGGGCTGAAGGCGATCAAGGCGCACGCCGGCATGACGATGGCGCAGGAGGCAGAGAGCGCCAAGTACGCCGGAATGCCGGAGAGCGCCATCCGTTCGGGTGCCGTGGACTACGTCCGGCCGGCGGGCTCGATGGTGGAGCAGATCCGTGCGTTCCTGACGGGCGTGGCCAGCCGAGACGCTCAACGGCTCGCCGGTGACTCGCCGGCGCTCGGGCGCATCTTCGTCGCGCTCCGCGACCGCACGGGCCACGACTTCTCCGTCCACAAGGCCAGCACGAGCCGGCGGCGCATCGAGCGGCGCATGAACGTGCATCAGATCGAGACGATCGACGAATACCTCCGCTACCTGCAGATCAATCCCCAGGAGGTGGATGCCCTGTTTCGGGAGCTCCTGATCGGGGTGACGAGCTTCTTCCGGGACCCGGCGGCGTTCGACTCGCTTGCCGGGAACGGGCTGCCGAAGCTCCTGGATTCCCGACCTGACGGAAGCGACGTGCGCGTGTGGGTTCCGGGCTGCTCGACCGGCGAGGAGGCGTACTCCATCGCGATTCTGCTCCGCGAGTACCTGGGGGCCCAGGAGCGCTCGCTCCGGGTCCAGATCTTCGCCACCGATCTCGACCTCGCGGCCATCGAGACGGCCCGGGCCGGGGTCTACCCGAGCGGCATCGTCACCGACGTGACGCCGGAGCGTTTGCGGCGCTGGTTCGTCCAGGAGGACAGCCACTACCGCGTCAAGAAGGACATCCGCGACCTCGTGATCTTCGCGCCGCACGACCTCCTCATGGATCCTCCCTTCACCAAGCTGGACTTGCTCTCGTGCCGCAACCTGCTCATCTACGTCGAGTCGCGGGCGCAACGCCGCCTGATGCCGCTGTTCCACTACGCGTTGAAGCCCGCCGGCCTGCTGTTCCTCGGCGCCGCCGAGTCCATCGACCAACACGAGGGCCTGTTCTCGACGGTCGATCGAAAGTGGAAGATCTTCCGGCGGGTGAACGCCAGGCGCCAGGCGCTGGAGGGGTTTCCGATCGGTCGCGGGAAGACTCAGGCCTGTGGAGGCGGCGTTGGCCGACCGACGCGAGGTCCCAGACATCCCGCCCTCGCCACGCTCGTCGAGCGCATGCTGCTGGCGCGCTCTGGACAATCGGGCGTGGTCGTGGACAAACGCGGCGAGACCCTCTACGTCGCCGGCCGAGCCGCTGAGTATCTGGAGCCCGCGGCCGGCGAGCCGACGCACCGTCTGCTCAAGATGGTGCGGGAGGGTTTGCGCCACGACCTGACCGCTGTCCTCCGGGAGGCCGCAAAGACACAGCGGCGAGGCCGTCCGACGTGGTGTGCGGGTCACGATCAACGGTGGCATCCGGTTCGTGACCATCGCGGTGACACCGATCACTGAACCGAAGCCTCTTCGCGGGCTGTTCCTCGTCACGTTCGAGACCGCGCCGAGCGCGGGGTCACACCGACTCCGGGCGGGATCGGCGGCCGGCGCGGAGCGCGCGGCACGCGAGCGAAGCGCTCCTGGACGAGCTTCGGGACACGAAGCGGCGCCTCCAGCACTCGTTGGAGGAAACGCAGGCGTACAACGAGGAGCTCACGTCGGCCAACGAGGAGCTTCAGAGTGCCAACGAGGAGCTCCAGAGCGGCAATGAGGAGCTGGAGACGGGGCGGGAGGAGATGCAATCGCTCAACGAGGAGCTGGCGACGGTCAATGCCGAGCTCAGAGCGAAGGTCGACGACCTCGCCGACGCCCAGAGCGATCTGCAAAACCTGCTCAACAGCACGGACACGGCCACGATCTTCCTGGATGCCGATCTGAACATCAAGCGCTTCACGCCGGCCGCCCGGGCCGTGGCCAACCTGATCGCGTCCGACCTGGGGCGCCCCTCTCCGATATCGCCTCGAAGCTCGAGGGCCCGCCCCTCATGGACGACGCGCGGGAGGTGTTGCAGTCGCTCATCTCCCGATCGCGGGAGATACGAAGCGCGGCGGGCACGTGGTACCTGATGCGGACGCTGCCGTATCGCACCGTGACGAACACGATCGGCGGCGTCATTCTGACATTCTCCGACGTCACCGCCATCAAGCAGGCGGAAGTGATTCTTCGCGAGGCGCAGGCGTACTTCGAGAGCATCGTGCAGACCGTGCGCGAGCCTCTCGTCATCCTCGACCGGGAGTTCCGCGTGGTCTCGGCCAATGGAGCATTCTACGAAACCTTCGGCATCACGCCGGCCGACTCGGAGCGCCAGGTCATCTATGGGCTCGGCAACGGCGCCTGGGACATCGCCCGGCTGCGCGAGCTGCTCGAGAAGATCCTGCCCACCAACTCGCAGTTCGATCGCTTCGAGATCGACCACGTGTTTCCGGGAGTGGGGCGCAAGGTGATCGTCCTGAACGCCCGGCGGCTGGAGCGCCAGATGGGCTTGCCCGGGCTCATTCTCCTCGCCATGGAGGAGAAGGGATGAAGAAGACGCGGCCGCGGACCGAGGAGGTGCAGCGCCTCGTCCACGAGCTTGCGCGTCCAGCAGCTCGAGCTGGAGCGGCAGAACGAGGAGATCCGACAGCGCGCGGCACGAGCTCGAGGCCGAACGCGATCGGGTCGCCGACCTGTACCAGCTCGCCCCGGTCGCCCACCTGACCTTGGACCGCATGGGGACCGTCGTCGAGGCCACCGTGCTGGCCGTCGCGCTGCTGGGTGTCGACTACGGCCGGCTCACACGTCGCCGTCTTCACGAGCGCGTGGTGCCCGCGGACTGGGTCACGCTCTCCCGGCATCTCGCAGACGTCTTTGCGGGCGCCGCGCGGCGGACATGCGACCTCGGGATCCTCACGGGTCGCGACACCGCGCGATTGGTCCGGGTGAGCAGCGTCGCGGTGCCGGATGCTGGAGGGCAGTCGACCCGGTGCCGGACGGCCCTCATGGACATCACCGAGCGCAAGCAGGCCGAAGAGGGACTCAAGGACAGTCGGGCCCAGTTCGAGAGCATCGTCATCTCGGCCCTGGATGCCATCGTGACCGTCAGCGGCGATGGGCGTGTGGTGCTCATGAACCCGGCGGCCGAACGGATGTTCGGCTGTACGGCCGCGACCGTCATCGGCCACGCGTTCGATCGCTTCATCCAGGAGTCTTCGCGCAAGTGGTATCGGGCCGTCATCCTGGCTGACGCCGACAACGATGTTGCCAGCCCCGCTCCGGGTCGGTTGGGCGCGATGGTGGCTCGACGGGCCGACGGTACGGAGATTCCGGTTGAAGCGTCCATCTCCGAGGTCCTCGGGAGCTGGGGACGGCTCTTCACGGTGATCCTGCGGGACGTGAGCGCGCGCCAGCGGGCCGAGCAGGCGCTCGCCGAGCGCCTGCGCCTCGAGCAGCTCGTGACCCATCTGGCGATGACGTTCGGCCATCTCTCGACCGTCGACGCTTCGATCTGGAGGTCCAGCGCGGGCTCCGAGCCGTCGTCGACTTCCTGGAGGTCGATCGCGGCAGTCTGATCGAGTTCTCCCGAGGACGGCAAGGGTTGCCCGTTGCTGGGCGATCGAGGATTGGATGGACGTCGAGGACTTCCCGTGGATGGCGGCCCGTCTCCAGCGGGGAGACTTCGTCACGGTGTCACGGCTCGAGGAGCTGCCGGATGAGGCGGCGATGGATCGGCAGAGCTATCTCACGTACCGGGTCAAGCCACAGGTAGCGCTGCCACTGGAAGCGGGCGGGAGAATCGTGGGAGGGCTGGTGTTCAGCACGATCGGTGACGAGCGCGCGGCGTCTGGACGATCTGAAGCGGCAACTCCACCTTGTCGGAGAAGTGTTTGCCAATCTGTTGTCCCGCAAGGTGGCGGAAGTCGAGCTGCAAAAGCTTCGAGAGGATCTCGGCCACGTCAATCGGGTGGCGACGATCGGGGAGCTCACCACGTCGCTGGCGCATGAGCTCAACCAGCCGTTGACCGCGATCCTGAGCTGCGCCCAGGCCGGCCAGCGTCTCATCGACGGTCGACTCCATGGACCGCGGGGAGTTCCGCGAGATCCTGACGGAAATCGTCGAGGACGGCAAGCGCGCCGCCGCCGTGATCGACCGGCTGCGCGCTCTCCTCAAGAAGGGCGACCCTCGAGCTCACGGTTCTCGACCTCAACGAGACGGTGGGCGAGGTGGTGCGGCTCATGACGGAGCGACGCGCTGGTGCGCGACATCTCCATCCGGCTCGAGCTGGACCCCACGCTTTCTCCGGCGCGGGGCGACCGAGTGCAGCTGCAGCAGGTGCTCCTCAACCTGGCCCTCAACGGGATGGACGCCATGCAGGAGTTGCGCACGGGTGAGCGGACCCTCGTCTTCCGGACAGCCAGGGATCGCCCGGGCGCCATCCGGGTCGCGGTTCGAGACTCCGGGGTCGGAATCGGCGGGCGCGACGTGGAGCCACATGTTTCAGGCGTTCTACACGACCAAGGCTGGCGGGATGGGGATCGGGCTGACCATTGCGCGCTCCATCATCGAGGCGCACGACGGAGAGCTGGAGGCCGAGAACAACCCAGGTGGCGGGGCGACATTCTCCTTCACGCTGCCCGTCAGCGAGGAAGGGCCATGACCGCTCCAACGGCACCGCTGGTGTTCATCGTGGACGATGACTCGTCCGTGCGGAAGAGTCTGGCGCGCCTCGTCAGGGCCGCCGGGTTTGACGTTGAGACATTCGCCTCGGCCCGCGAGTTCCTGACTCGTCCCCGGTACGACGGTCCCTCGTGCCTGGTTCTCGACGTGCGGATGCCCGGCCTCTCAGGGTTGGACCTGCAGGAGACACTCGCAACAGCGGGGCAACGCGTGTCCATCGTCTTCATCACGGGCTTTCTCGACGTCCGGGCTCGGGTCAAGGCCATGAAGGGCGGTGCGATCGATTTTCTCACCAAGCCCGTCAATGACCAGGGACCTCCTGGATGCCATTGAGCGGGCGGTGACCGAGAGCCGCCGGGCGCAGCATGACCAAACCAGAATCGCGGAGATCCAGAATCGCATCCCGATGATGGGAGGGTAGCCCTCCGGTCGCTCAAACGTGGAGGGGCGGGGAATGATCCGATTGACCCATTCCCCGCCCGCGAGACCGCGACAATAGTGCGCGCTAGGAGCCTGTCGGAGAAACCCGCCTAGAGCGATGAGAAGGGTCCAGCTGCGAGGCGGCGCCCGATGGCCGCCCGCGAGGCGTACTCCTGTACGTTGAGCGGGCGGGCGAGGGCGCCGTACCTCCGCAGATGGGCCCTTATCATCGCTCTAGGCCTTGAGCTGATCCCGGATGGGCAGGCGCCGGATGCGCTTGCCCGTCGCCGCGAAGATCGCATTGCAGAGCGCCGGCGGGATCGGCGGCACGCCGGGCTCGCCCACGCCGCCCATCGGCTGGGCGAAGTCGCCGGGGATGATGTGCACGCGGGTTTCGCGCGGCGCTCCCGCCATGCGCGTGACCTGGTAGGTGTGGAAGTTGTCCTGCTCGGCGCGGCCGCCCTTGAACGTCATCTCGCCGAGCGTCGCGATGCCCACGCCCATGGCGGCGGCGCCCTGCATCTGGGCGCGCACGCGATCCGGATTGACGCATCGCGCCGCAGTCGACCGCGATGTCCACGCGCGGGATCGTCACGGCACCCTGGTCGTCGACCGCCACCTCCACGACCGCCGCGACGTAGCTCACGAAGCTGTAGTGCGCGGCGATGCCGAGGCCGCGGCCCTTTGGCAGGGTCCGGCCCCACCCCGCCTCGCGCGCGGCCGTCTCCACCACACGCCGCAGCCGGCCCGTGTCGACCGGATATCGCTCGGGGACTCGCCGTGGTTCCAGGTATCCGCCAGCGCCGCCGGGCTGATCCGGCGGGCCGGGCCGATGACGTCCAGCAGATAGTCCTTGGGGTCGCGGCCCGCCGCCGCGGCCAGCTCGGCGACGAACGACTGCACCGCGAACGCATGGGGGATGTTCGAGACCGACCGGAACCAGCCGATGCGCGTGTGCGCGGTGGCCTCGGGGTTCTCGATGCGGATGCTGGGAATCGCAAACGGGACGTTGATGACGCCCATGCCCAGCTCGAGGGGCGCCTCGTTCTTCGCGCCCTCGACGAACGTCGAGATGATGGTCGGCGCCACGCTCCGGTGCATCCAGGCGACCGGCTTGCCCTGCGGGTCGAGGCCCGCTTCCAGATGCTCCACCGACACGGTGTGGAAGTAGGTGTGCATCAGGTCGTCCTCGCGCGTCCACGTCAGCTTGACCGGCTTGCCCTCCATCGCCTTGGACACGACGGCGGCCTCGATGACGAAGTCCGGCTTGGACTTCCGGCCGAACCCACCGCCGAGCAGGGTGACGTGCACGGTCACGTCGGCGGGCGACATCCCCAGCCGCTTCGCCACGAGGTCTCGCGCGCGCCTGGGGTGACTGCACGCAGCCCCACACCTCGCACTTGCCGTTGGCGATGCGGACCGTCGCCGCCGGCGGCTCCATCGGAGCGTGGGCCAGGTGGGGGATGTAGTACTCGGCGTCCACCTGCCGCGCCGCGGCCGCCATGTCCGCGTCGAGGTTCCCGTCATTGCGGACGACCTTGCCGGGCTTGCGCGCCGAGTCCTCCATCGCCGCCTTGAAGGCCGTCGAATCGTAGCCCCCGTTCGGCCCGTCGTCCCATACGACCGTCAGCGCCTTGCGGCCCTGGATGGCGGCCCACGTATTGCGCGCGACGACGGCGACGCCACCCAGCGGATTGAACTGGGCCGGCGCCGGGCTCGCCTCGATCTCCACCACGCGCACGACTCCGGGCACCTTGAGCGCCGCGGCGGCGTCGAAGCTCACCACCTTGCCGCCGTACACGGGTGGACGCGCGACGACCGCGTAGAGCATGCCGGGCAGGCGCGTGTCGATGCCGTACTGGGCCTTGCCGGTCACGATGTCGCGTCCATCGACGAGCTTCACCACGTTCTTGCCGATGTAGCGGAACTTCGACGGATCCTTGAGGCGCACGGTGTCCCGTGCCGGGACCGGCCTGGCTGGCCGCGGCCTTGGCGAGCGAGCCGTAGCCCGCGCGGCGGCCCGTCTTGGCGTGCACGACCTCGTGGTTCTTCGCCTCCACCTCGCTCGACGGGGACGCCCCAGCGCGCTGCCGCGGCCGCCTCCAGCATGGTGCGCGCCGCCGCGCCGCACCGGCGCATGGGCTCGAAGAAATGCCGGGTGCTGCGCGAGCCGTCGGTGTCCTGGTTGCCGAAGCGCTTCTCGTCGCCGGTCGCCTGCACGACGCGCACGCGCTTCCAGTCGGCTTCGAGCTCGTCGGCGACGATCATCGGCATGCCGGTCCGCACGCCTTGCCCCATCTCGGACCGGTGGCAGACGATGCGTGACCGTGCCGTCAGTGCCGATGGCCACGAACACGAGCGGATCGTCCACCCAGCCATTGGGCATGCCGTCGGCGCCGAACTTCGGCGGATCGGCGGCGCGCAGGGCAGACGGGAACCCGGCCGCGAGCACGAGCCCGCCGAGCGCGGTCACGCCCTGGAGGAAGCGCCGCCGGCTCACGTTGGCGAGGACCGACCGGCGCGTCGGTCGCGACGTCCGGCCGCGGGCGCGCTCATCGCGCGGCTCCCGGCTGGACCGCGGCCTGCTTGATCGCTTCCCGGATCCGCACGTACGTGCCGCATCGGCAGATATTGCCGCTCATGGCCTCGTCGATCTGGGCGTCGGTCGGCTGCTTGGTGCGCTTGAGCAGCGCCGTCGCCGCCATGATCTGCCCGGCCTGGCAGTAGCCGCATTGCGGCACGCCCATCTCGACCCACGCCGCCTGCACCGCGCGGCCGACCTTGTCGCCACCGATCGCCTCGATGGTGGTGACCTTGCTGCTCGCCACGGCCGCCGAGCGGCGTCATGCAGGCGCGCGCCGGCTGGCCGTCGACGTGCACGGTACAGGCGCCGCACAGCGCCATGCCGCAGCCGAACTTGGTGCCGGTGAGGCCCAGCTCGTCGCGGAGCGCCCACAGGAGCGGGGTGTCGTCGGGGAGATTGACGGTGTAGCGCCGGCCGTTGACGTTGACTGCGGTCATCGCGAGTCTCCTCTCGTCGGTGAGACGGGTTCGTTCGCGTGTGCCTGCTGTCACTGCGCCGAATAGCACGCGCCCGGGACCTGTCAAGGCGCGCTGCCCCCACCCGGATCAGGCGGTCGGTCGTCCGCGGGGCGAAGGCCTCGGCGCCGGTGGGCACGTGGTGCGCCGCGCGCTGGCGATGGCTCATCAGCCACTTCGACCGCGCGCCGAACTTCAGAATCGGCGTGCGGATCATGGCCGGCCAGGTGGTGAGGCTGCCCCAGAGCCCCGCGACCATCTGCGTGTGCTCCGTGAGCGGTCGCTCCTTCGCCTCCCAGCGGCGCAGCCCTTCCTCGATGGACGGCGCCTCGGAGACGAGGACCGCGAGCGACAGCGCGTTCATCGCCGCGGTGCCCGCGCCCTGGCCGGTATTGGGCGACATCGCATTGGCGGCGTCCCCGACGACGGCCGCGCGGCCCTTCGACCAGCGGTGGAGATCGATGCGCTCGAAGCGGTCCCAGCGCGCCTCCTCGCCGACGCGCCGGATGGCGTCCTCGAGGTGCGGGAACGAGCGGATCCACGCCTCCTTGTTGACCGGCACGGCCGATCCCTCCCGGTCGGCGACGGGCAACATGAAGGCGAGATACACCTCCTCCTGACTGCAGGCGGAGTAGAAGAGCCGGCGCTGCCCCGACCAGTACTCGATCGATTTCTGCCCCAGCTCCGACCGGCGCTCCTCCTCGGTGCGCGGGATCAAGACCCGGATGGCGCCGTCGCGCAGGAGCCGGCGGCGGCGAACGAGCCCGAGGCTGTCGCGCACCCTCGAGTGCACGCCGTCGGCGGCGATGACGAGATCGGCGGGAAGCCGCCGGCCGTCCTCCATCAGGAGCGCGCCCGCGGGATCGGCGGCGACCCCGACCGACGAGACGGAGATCTCGGCGCCCGATCGGGCCGCGGCGCTCGCCAGCGCCTGGATCATCTGGCGCCGGCTCACCGAGTAGATCCGGTCCTCCGGCCTCGTGCTGGCGAGGATCGTGTTGATGACCCGGTTGCGGGCGTCGCGGGACTCGCGCACCACGAACGGCGAGGCGCCGACCACCGCCTCGTCGTAGGCGCCGACCGCCTTCAGGACGCGCATCAGGTTGTACCAGGCGAAGATGGCGGCGCCGTACGCGCGCATGTGGTCCGCGCGCTCGTGGACGCGCACCGACCATCCCCGCTGCGCGAGCGCGGCCGCGGCGACGAGGCCCGCGATACCGCCCCCGCGATCTCCGCGTGGCCCTTCGTGGCCATCGCTCGGCCGCCCGCCGGCTACTTCTTCTTGACGGCCCGCAGCATCACCGTGGAGGTCGCCTCGTCGGACGTCGGCTCCCAGTCGGTGACCGCCTTGCTGACCCCGTAGATGTCCATGCCGTTCCACAGGAAGAGCCACGGCGCCTCGTCGTGGGCGAGCCGGCTCGCCTGGCTGTAGATCCGCCGGCGCTCCGCGGTGTCGAGGGTCGTGCGGCCGGTCTCGATGAGACGGTCGAAGTCCGGGTTGTTCCAGCGCGCGAAGCGCTGGCCGGACCGGAGCAGGGGATAGAGGATCCCGTCGGCGTCCCAGGTCGCCGCCCACCCCAGCATGTACATCGGCGAGAGGCCCTCCGGCCACTTGCTGACGTAGCCGCCCCACTCGTGGGTGACGACCGGCGCTTTCACGCCGATCTTCTGCAATTGCCCGCTGATGGCCTCGGCCACTTCCTTGTCCTTGATGTAGCGGCCATTGGGGGAGTTCAGCGTGAGCGTGAGCCCCGGTACCTGTCCCGCGTCGGCGAGCAGGCGCTTGGCGCGCTCGGGATCATAGGGGTAGGGCTTGACCTGCGCGTCGTAGCCGAACATCACCGGGGTCAAGGGGCCGCCGAGGGCTGACCCATTGCCCTCGAGGACGGACTTGATGATGGCGTCCTTGTCGACGCCGTAGTTGATGGCCTGACGCACCCGCACGTCCGCGCAGCGGTCCCTCGGCGAGCGTGTCGAGGACGATGTGGATATTGAGGGCCGAGGGCACCTTGGCCACGCGCGTCCGGGCATTGCCCTCGATCTGCTTCACCAGGCTGGGCGGCACGCCGCGGGCCACGTCCACCTGGCCCCCGATGAGGGCCGCCACGCGCGTCGATTCCTCGGGGATGGGCTTCCAGATCAGCGTCTTCACCTTCGGCGCGCCGCCCCAGTACGTCTCATTGGCTTCGAGCACCAGCTCGTCGTCCTTGCGCCAGCGGACGAACTTGAACGGCCCCGAGCCCACCGGGTGAGTGGCCACGTAGGCGTCGCCCTTTTCGCGGACGTGCTTCGGCGCGCACGATGGGCATGGCGTACGCGAGGTTCGTGATGAGGGTGGGGAAGGGGCGCTTGGTCACGATGCGCAGCGTGAGCGGGTCCACGACCTCGACCCGCTCGATGTCGACGAAGGCCCAGCGCCAGCGCGCTTTCTGATCGGGGTTCAGCACCCGCTCGATGCTGAACTTGACCGCCTCCGCGTTCAGCTCTTCCCCGTTGTGGAACTTGACCCCGGGCCTCAGCTTGAACTCCCACGTCGTGGGATTGACCGACGTCCACGAGGAGGCCAGTCCCGGCTCGTGGGCGAGCTGGCCGTCCTTGACGGTGCGGCGCACGAGGTGATCGAAGACGTTGTGCACCACGGCGAAGGTGTAGTTCTCCGCGTGCATGTGCGGATCGAGCGTGGTCGGGTCGGCGCCCTGGGCGATGATGATCTGGCCCTCGGGCGCGGCACCCGCGAACGGCGGCAGCCATGCTGCGGCGAGGGCGACGGCGAGAAGGGCGGCGGCGAATCGAAGCGTGCGGCGCATCGGCATTACCTCCCTGAGTGCGAGTCAAGACACAGTGCGGGTCACGGCCGAGAGGATCGCGTCGAGCGAGCGGCCTTCGAGGCCCATGCGCTCGAGCGTCCGACCTTCCCCGAAGAAATCCCGCCCGAGCGCGGCCGAAGCGACCTGGCTAAGTCCCACGGCGATCGGGGTGGCCACGCCGGCCAGTCGGCCCAGCTCCGAGAGCGGGACCAGGCCGAAGGGGACGTCCTCGGTGATGTACCGGGCGTCGAGCCGGCCGGGCGCCGGCGAATTCTTGAAGACCTCGTGGTGCAGCCGCTGGATCAGCGCGTACAGATCATCGCCCTCGAGGCCGTAGGCCTGCGCCAGCCATTGCCGGACGGTCGGCACGGAGACGCCGAACGCGCGCGCGAGGGCAACGCGCTCGCCGTCGAGCGCGTCGACGACGCGGGCCACGCTCTTGGTGATGCCCGCCCCGTAGAACTGGAAGGGCTCACCGGCGTCGAGCCGTCCCTGATTGCCGAGCATGCCCGGCACGTGGAGAATCGGATTCATGGTGGCGAGCGCGGTCTGGAACACATTGGCCGCGGCGACCACCGGTGGCAAGAGCGCGCGCACGGCCTCGACCACGGCAGGGCCGTCCGAGGCCGGCAGCGCGGCGACCTGGAGCTGGCGCTTCAGCGATGCCACGCGCACCGCCGCCGGGCCCTCGATGGCGCCGGTGAACGGGAAATTGTCCATCTCGCCGAGCTTCACCTGGGCCGCGCAGCCGAGGCGGTCGAGCTGGTGGCGAAACTGGAGCGCTCCGCCGATATAGCCCGGGATCAGGCAGACGATCTGGCCGTCGCGCAGCAGCGGCGCCAGTGCGGTCGCAACGGCGTCGTGGTCGTTGTTGACCGTGGTGACGGCGATCAGGCCGCGCCCTCGACCGCCTCCGCGAGGTCGGTCGTCGCGCGCTCGATCCGGGCGAAGCCAGTGACGATGCCCGAGACTTCGAGCCCGCCGCGCTCGCGGATGCCGCCGACCGCCTCGGGACGCACGTCGTGCACGCGCACGCGTCCGCCCTCGACGCCGAGATAGCCCGCCATCTCTGTGCCGCCGATGCCCGTTCCAACGATGGCTACCGTGAGGCCGGCCGATCTCGTCATCCCTCTTTCGTTTCCTCCCGTTAGGTTCCCTCGTCGGTGAGCGGGCGCGGCAAGTGTAAGGAGACGCTCCTCGCGTTGCAAGCCGCTTCACCTTATCTGGCTCGTGCCCGCCGCGCGGCCACCGCGGTCCAGGTTGCTCAGAGAGTAAGATTGAACGGGGAATGGAGGTCGCCTATCCTGTCCCGGTCTGAGAGCACATGTCCGGGCCAGGAGGGCGCCGATGTCGAGTGATCATGCGATTGAACCGGCGATCAAGCCGCCGTATCTGGGTCTGCTCAACGCGATCAGCATCGCCGAGCGCAATGCCGGGCGCTATCTCAAGGCCTGGGCGGACGTGACGCCCGACCCGGACCTGAGGCGAGCGCTCAGTCTGGTCGCCGCCCGCGAGACGACGCACGGGGACGTGTTTCGCCAGCGCATCGAGCGGCTCGGCTTCTCGTTGCTCGACAAGGACGACGACCCCGAGCTGGCGGAGCGGCTGCGCGTCCTCGGCGACCCCGCGCGCTCCGATGCCGAGAAGGTCCGGTCCCGTCGCCGAGACGCGGCCGCGGAGGCCAGCGTCGACGCCTTCTTCGCCTCCCTCGACGACAAGGTGGCGGACGAGTCCGTGGACGCGCTCACGCGCGACACGCTCCGCTGGTACGTGCACGAGGAGCGCGACTCGCGGTCGCTCCTCCGAGCCGCCTATGCCCGCGCCGAGGCCGCGGCCGGCTAGCGCATCATTCGCGAACGAACGGAGCACGCGCGCGGCGGACGGGTGACGCGGCGGGGCCGGGGAATGGGTCCTCCGACCACCGCCGACTCCGTACCGGTCACCCGTGGGCGGGCTAGTCGCGTGTCGGGTAACCGCCGTTCGAGCGGCGGCTTCGCCGACGCAATCCGACTGTTCAGGGAGGCATCGGAAGGGGGCGGCGCCCCTCCGAGTTTCTAGAGGATCGCCACTGCTTCGATCTCGATCAGATAGTCGGGGTGGGAGAGCGAGCTGACCTCGATCATCGTGGACGCCGGCCCGCGCTGGCCGAAGAACTCGTCGCGGACGACGCGGAAGTCCAGGCGCCGGCGGACGTCGGTCACGTAGGTGGTGATCTTGACCACGTTGTCGAGCGTTCCCCCGGCGTGCTCCACGAGCGCCTTCACCGCGCCGAACACCTGGCGCGCCTGGCCCATGAAGTTGCCGACGTGGTTGACGGTGCCGTCGGGCGCATAGGGCACCTGGCCGGCGAGGAACAGGATCGTCTGGGCGTTGGTGACCTTGATCGCCTGGCTGTAGCTGGGCGTGTCGTAGACGCCGGGGGCGCAGTACTTCTCGATGGTCGCCATGTCGTCTCCTTCGCTGGGTGAATGGGTTGGGGTATCGTTGCAGCCTATCGCATTCCGATCGGTACGCGCCGTGGTGGGCTCGAGAGGAGGAGGGCATGGTTCTGGCGGGGATCAGGGTGCTGGATGTCGGCAGCTACGTCGCGGGGCCGGCCGCGGCGACGATGATGGGAGACTTCGGCGCCGAGGTGATCAAGATCGAGCCCCCGAGGGCGATCCCTACCGGAGCCTGCACCGCCTGCCCGGGAGCCCCGTGGGCGATCGGGACTACTACTGGGTCCTCGACAGTCGCAACAAGAAGAGCCTGGTGCTGGACCTCAAGCGGCCGGAAGCCCGGGACGCGCTCGAGCGGCTGGTGCGCTCCGCGGACGTCTTCGTGACGAACATGCCGCTCGACGTCCGGGCGCGGCTCGGCATCCGCTGGGCCGATCTCGAGCCGCTCAACGGGCGCCTGGTCTACGCGTCGCTCACCGCCTATGGCGAGAGCGGGCCGGAGGCGAACAAGACCGGCTTCGACGCCACCGCGTGGTGGGCGCGCACCGGTCTCATGGACAATGTGCGCTCGGGTCCGGACTCGCCGCCGGCGCGCTCGATTCCGGGGATGGGTGACCACGCCACCGCGATGGCCCTGTTCGGCGCCGTCATGATGGCGCTCTACCAGCGCGAGCGCACCGGCAACGGGGGCATGGTGTCGACGTCCCTGATGGCGGCCGGGCTCTGGTCGAACGCCATGTTCGTGCAGGCGCATCTCTGCGGCGCCGCGGTCCGGCAGCGCCCGCCTCGAGAGCAGGCGCTCAATGCCCTCGGGAACATGTACCGATGCGGCGATGACCGCTGGTTCATCCTCGCCGCCGTGTCGGAGGAGCGCCAGTGGCCCGGCCTCGTGCGCGCGCTCGACCGCCCCGATCTCGCCGAGGACGCGCGCTTTGCCACCCTGGGCGCGCGGCGGAAGCACGTGCATGACCTGGTCGCCGAGCTCGACGAGATCTTCGCGACGCGCCCGTGGGCCGAGTGGCGCGAGCGACTGGACGCGGAGGGCATCACCTTCGGCGGGATCGCGAAGCTCGAGGATCTGGCCGGGGACCGGCAGATGCTGGAGATCGGCGCGCTGACACCGCTCTCGGATCCGGACGCCGGGGCCGCGCTCACCGTGAACAGCCCGGTGTTCTACGAGGGCGTCGGCGAAGGTGGCGCCGGGACGAGCGCCTCGCCTCGGCGAGCACACGGACGAAGTCTTGCGGACCTGTGGATACGGCGAGGCCGAGATCGAGGCGCTGCGGCGCTCGGGCGTCGTGGCGGGTGCGAGCGCCGCCTACGCGGTCCCGGCTATCGAGGCGAGGCCGGCTGCTGATGGATCCGGAGATGGGTAGAGGCGGCCGCCAGGACCAGCAGGAAGGTGGCAGCCACGCTCGCAGGTGGCGCGAGGCCGTGCCGGCAGGTAGAGTCGAGTCAATGAAGAGCCGACGGACCGTTGTCCTGCTGGTCGTCCTCGCGCTTGGCGTGTTCCCGGCCCTGGCGCTGGCGAGCCCTACCGACCCGCTGTGGATCGGCGGAGTCTACGATGGCGGTGACTGGGACGACGCCGTCCTGGCCTCGGCGTTCAGCGACGGTGTCGCCGGCGCGACCGGGCCCACGGACCTCTGGACGTCGTGGATCGCTGTCGGCACGGTTCAGTTGGGCTGGCCCGGCCCGCCCACACGCTTCGCCCTTCCGGCCTTCGACGGCCGAGCTCCTCCCGCCGCCTGAGTCGTGCATGGCCTCGCCGCGGCTTGGGCCGCGGCGTCCGGCTCGACGATCGCTCGCTGACGACTGGACGCCTTCGCGGTCCCGTCGCAGACAGGAGGCTCACATGCTAGGACCACAAGATCTATGGATTGCCCTCGCCCTCGGCGTCTTCTTCTTCGGCGCCAAGAAGCTCCCGGAGCTCTCGCGCTCGCTCGGCCAGGCGATGAGCGAGTTCAAGAAGGGCGTGACCGGGACGGCCGATGAGCAGCCGCCGGCTCCGCCGGCCGCGCCCGTCAAGCCGGAGGGCGCGGCGAAAGCCGGAAGGCGCGATCGCGAAGCCGGAAGGCGCGGCCAAGGACGAATCGACCGGCTAGGAAACTCGGAGGGCTCCGCCCGCTTCCGATGCCTCCCCGAACAGGGGCGTGGTACGCTGGCCGCCGCGACGGCGATCGCCGCCATCGCGAGTTCGATCCGAGGAGATGCCCGTGCCAGACATTCGGACCTCCATGGCCAGCCCGCGCTTCGCTCCCCTGATCGCCAGCCTTCCCGCGACCGTGCCCTTCGTCGGGCCCGAGGCCCAGGAGCGCATGCGCGGGCGGCCGTTCCGCGCGCGCATCGGCGCGAACGAGAGCGTGTTCGGGCCGTCGCCGCGGGCGATCGAGGCGATGTGCGAGGCCGCCGCGCAATCGTGGATGTACGGCGACCCCGAGATGCACGACCTCAAGGCGGCCATCGCGCGCCATCACGGCATCGCGCCGGACAACGTCGCCGTCGATAGCGGCATCGACGCCCTGCTCAGCTCGCGGTGCGCATGACGGTGGAGCCGGGCCAGGCTGTCGTCACCTCGGCCGGCGCGTATCCCACGTTCAACTATCACGTCGACGGCTTCGGCGGGCGGCGGGTGGGCGTGCCGTACGCGGGCGACCGCGAGGACCCAGAAGCCTTGCTGGCCGGGGCCCGACGGGAGCAGGCGCCGCTGGTCTACTTCGCCAATCCCGACAGCCCCATGGGATCGTGGTGGGGTGCGGCCGACGTGCAGCGCCTGATCGACCGCGTGCCCGACGGCACCCTCTTGATCGTCGACGAAGCGTATTCCGACACGGCGCCGGCCGCGGCCATCCCCCGCTCGACGTGTCGAACCCGAGCGTGCTGCGGATGCGGACCTTCTCGAAGGCCTACGGCATGGCCGGCGTGCGCGTCGGCTATGCGATCGGGAGGCGGGGGTCATCAGGGCCTTCGACAAGGTCCGCAACCACTTCGACGTGAGCCGGGTCGCGCAGGCGGGCGCCATCGCGGCGCTCGGCGATCAGCCTTACTTGCAGAACGTGGTGTCCAGCATCGCCCGCGCCCGGGCACGCATCGGCGAGATCGCGGCGGCCAGCGGCCTCGCGGCGCTGCCCTCGGCCACGAATTTCGTCGCCATCGATTGCGGCCGCGACGGCGCCCACGCCCGGCGCGTGCTGACCGCCCTCGTGGCGCGCGACGTGTTCGTGCGCATGCCAGGGTCGCCCCGCTGGACCGGTGCATCCGCGTGAGCGTCGGCACCGACGCGGACCTCGCGATCTTCGCCGAGGAGCTGCCGGGAGCCTTGGCGGCCGCCGCGCTCGTGCGTTCCTGACACGCAGCGGGACAACGGTCGGTATCGATGAGCAATAGGGGGCGCCATGAGCGATCTTCTCAGTGACGCGCGGGACCTTCGTCAGAAGCTCTACCGGCTCGAAGTGCTGTTGCAGATCGAGAAGGGCCGGCGAAGCCGGGGCTGGTTCACGAGTAAGGCATCGGAGGAGCCGGAGCGAGCGGCCGCGATGAGGAGGCTTTCAAAGACCGGCCTCATCGAGACCGCACCGCCTCCGAATCATTTCCGACTGACTCCCGAGGGACGAGCGTTCCTGAAGGACGTCCGCGCCAAGGTCGGCGCTCAGGGGAGCTGGATTGGACCCGCGCGGACGAGATCGATTTCTCGAAGCTCTGAGCTGACCGGCGGCCCCGGACCTGGCTCGACACCGCCTGGCAGGCGCTCCGCCCCGACGCCTGGGGCGACGAGGCATGCGCTCCTCCTCAAGTGAGGCCTACGACCGTCTAGTTCTCGCGTCCTGAGTGTCTCTCAAGGAGAGGGCGGTCTGATGATGCCAGATATCGTCCGGCATCTCTGCCTGACCGCTTCCCGGACGGTACTCTGCTGGGCGATCTGCCGGGCGAGCTCCTGCAAGAGCACCGCCTTCAACATCGCCAGTTCCCTCAAGCTGAGCTCGAACACAGGAGCTCGCCGATCAGCTCTTCGGCGTTGAAGAAGTGAGAGAACAGCTCGATGGTGTCGAGATCCAGATCCTGGGGGATACCACCACCGCTCGATGAGATCGCGAGTGCTGAAAACCTTGCCATCGTGTGCTCCTCCGGGGAGAGAAGTGATAGGGCCTCGACGACTGGCGTCGCCGGGTGACGTACGGCGCGCTCTCACATCCTTCGCGCGTGAATGGGCTATCACCATCCTTTCCGCCGACCGGTCGACGCGCGCCAGCGCGGAGCGGTGGTACGCGCCGTCCAGAGATCTTGCGTATCACTGGGCCGCACCGTCCGGACCCGGCCGCCGTGACTGCCGGAAGTTCGCCAGCGGTTGATCCGGTCGGGCGACCATGAGTTCCAGCACGCCTCGAAAGTCGTCGAGCAAGCGACGGACCGTTCCCGCATCGAACAGGTTCGCGTCATACAGGCAGGAGCCGGTCAGGCCGTCCGGGTGCTCGCGCAGCTCCAGAATGATGTCAAACGTGGTGAGCGTCGCCTCTGGGGACAGGCCACGCTGGTCTATGTCGACGAAGGTGACAGGTGGCGCCGCCAGCTGTGACTGGAACAATGCCGCATTCTGCCATATCACCATCACCCTGCTCAAGGAGGCGCGCACGAGACCGCGCTCGCGCTCCAGGATCCGGACGAGCTCTTCGAACGGGAAATCCGCGTGGGTGTAGGCCTCGAGGGTAGCCGCGCGGACGCGCCGGAGAACTTCTCGGACTCCCGGATCGCCGCCGAGATCGGTGCGCAGGATCACCATATCGGCAAAGAGGCCGATCACCCCTTCGGTCTCGTGGCGATGCCGATTCGCCACGAATGTGGCGACCCGCATGTCCTCCTCGCCGGTGTAGCCATGTAGCAGGATCTCGAAGCCCGGCGAGGACGGTCATGAACAGGGTGCCGTCTGCCCGCTGACTCAGCGCGGCCAGCTCCTCGAACAGAGCGCGAGGCAGGGCAAAGGATTCGCGGGTGGTGCGCGCGATGAGGCCGTACCGCCGCGGGCGGTCGGTCGGGAGCTCTCGAGTGCGCAGCGGGCCGCGCAACTGGAGCTTCCAGTACGCGAGCTGGTCGCGCAATGAGGCGTCGTGCAGCCACTGGCGTTGCCAGTGGGCGAACTCCGCGTACTGGATCGAGAGGGGGCCAGGAGGACAGGCCGGTCATCGGCGTATGCGGCGTACACGGCCGCCAGCTCCCGGATGAAGATCCCGAGCGACCACCCGTCGCTGACGATGTGGTGCATCGTGACGAGAAACAGATGTTCCTCCTCATCGACACGCCACAGACGCAGGCGGACGAGAGGCTCGCGGGAGAGGTCGAACGGCTGGCGCGCCTCCGCTTGCGCGAGCCGCCGACCTTCGGCCTCTCGAGCATCTGGCGACGACAACCCTCGGAGGTCGACGAGCACGACCGGTACACGCATGGCGGAAGCGATGGCCAGCTCCAGCCGTCCGTCGACCAGCCGGAACGTCGTTCGCAGAGATTCATGGCGTCTCGATCAACGCATCGACGCTGCGGTCGAGGACGGCAACGACCAGGGGCCCCGTGAGACGCCACACGTGGGAGATGTTGGGTGAAGGCGGATGGGGCTCCGCCTGCTCGAGCAACCACAGATGTTCCTGGGCGACGGAAGCGGACAACCGCCGTCCTCTGGGCACTGGAGGAATGGGCGCGCGACCACGCCCGGTCGGACGAGCCGTGTCGATCCACTCCGCCATGTGTGCCACCGTGGGGGTCTCGAAGAACTTCAAGAGCGGGACGTCCACGCGGGTGGCGGCATGGATGCGGGAGAGAAGTTGCATTGCCAGGAGGGAATGGCCCCCGAGCTCGAAGAAGCTGTCGTGGACGCCCACCTGCTCGACCACGAGAAGCTGGGCCCAGATCCTCGCCAGCAGGGCTTCGGTGGCCGTCCGGGGCGCCACGAAGCCCTCATCGAGCGCCGGTCGATGCCTGTCAGGCGTGGGAGTGCCCGCCGATCGATCTTCCCGCTGGGCGTCAGCGGGAGTCGGTCTAGCGTGACAAGCGCCGATGGCACCATGTGATCCGGCAGCCGCTCCCGGAGGAAGCGGCGCAGGGCACCCAGGGGGTGCGACCTCGCCATTGATCACGAGGTAGGCGACCAGGCGCAGGTCACCCGTGACCTCCTCCCGAGCGATCACGACGGCTTGCCGAATCGAGGAGTGCTGCTCGAGCGCCAGCTCGATCTCTCGGGGCTCGATACGATACCCGCGGAGCTTGACCTGCTCGTCGACGCGGCCGAGGAACTCGAGGTTGCCGTCCGCGAGAAAGCGGGCCCGATCTCCCGTCTTATACAGGCGCGCTCCGGGCTCATCGCTGAACGGGTTCGGGATGAAGCGCTCCGCCGTCAGGTCGGGGCGCTTGAGATAGCCTCGGGTGAGACAGGCCCCTGCGACGTGAAGCTCGCCCTGGACGGCGATCGGCACGGGTTGCAGATGAGGGTCGAGCACGTAGACCTGCACGTTGGGGATCGGGCGGCCGATCGGCACACTGATCCCCGCCAGCGGCGTCCCGTCGGGCTCGTACCAGGTGACGTCGTCGGACATCTCCGACGCACCGTAGAAATTGACGAGACGGCGATGCGGCATGCGGGCGCAAAGCGTCGCCACACGTCGGTCAGCAGGATTTCCCCGCTGCAGAACCACAGCGCCAGGTGGGGCAACTGGCGGGCGAGATCGGGTTGGGTGTCCAGCAGCGCCCGGAGCAACGACGGTACCAGGACGATCCGGGTGACACGACGCTCGGCCAGCGTGCCAACGAACCGGCGCAGGTCCTTGAGCACAGGTGTCCGGGATGAGGACCGTGCTCGTTCCGCTCAGGAGAGGTCCGAAGAGCTCCAGGATGGAGTCCCCGAAATTCAGAGACGTCTTCTGGCAACACACCTCGTCGGCGGCAAACGGATAAGTCTCCCACATCCAGGTGAGGGCATTGAGGGTGGCGCGGTGCACGCCGAGCACGCCCTTGGGGGCTCCCGTCGAGCCGGACGTGTACAGCAGATAGGCGATGTCGTCAGCGGTCACTCCGCGCTTGCCGTTCTTCTCGCTGTGCTGGGCGATGGTCCGCTCGTCGGCATCGAGCCAGACGAATGGCGCTCCGCGACGCGGCAGGCTCGCTGCCAGCGCCTGCTTGGTCACGATCGCCACCACCTCGGCATCGGCGAGCATGAATGCCAGGCGCTCCTTGGGGTACGTCGGGTCCAAGGGCACATACGCGCGCCGGCCTTCAGGATGCCCAGAAGAGCCACGACCATGTCGATGGAGCGTTCCATGCAGAGACCGACCAGCGTCCCCGGTCCTGCGCCACGTTCTCGCAGGTAGTGCGCGAGCTGGTTGGCCCGACCATTCAGCTCGCCGTAGGTGATGCGCGCCTCCTCGCAGATCACGGCCGTCGCCTGCGGGGTGCGTGCCGTCTGAGCTTCGAACATCTGATGCAGGCACACGTCGGCGCGATGGGCGCTCCGGCCGGTGCTCCACGATTCGAGGAGACGCCGGTGTTCCTCCGCCGTCCAGAGGGGCAGCGTGCTCAGGCGCCGTGCAGGGTTCCCGGCGATAGACCGCAACACGGTCCGCAGGTGTTCGCCCAGCCGGTCGACCGTGGAAGCGGCGAAGAGGTCGGTGTTGTACTCGAGCCATCCGTGAATGCCGTCGGGCGTCTCCGCCAGCTCGAGGGCCATCTCGAATCGCGCGGTGCCGACGTCGATCGGAAGGACACGTGACGCCAGACCCGGAGGTGCGGAGCGTGCGAGGGCACATTCTGGAGGACGAACAGCACTTCGAAGCAGAGGGCTGCCGCCCGGATCTCGAGGAAGTGCCTGCGCCTCCAGCAACTTCTCGAACGGGACATCCTGATGACTGAAAGCCCCGAGCATGTACAGCGCGGACCCGATTCAGCAGCTCGTCGAATCGCGGGTCGCCGGAAAGATCCATGCGCAGCGCCACGGTATTGGTGAAGAAGCCGAGCATGCCTTCGAACTCCGGCCGGTTACGGCCGGCTAACCAGGGAACCGATCAGGATGTCGTCCTGACCGGTGTAGCGATGCAAGACGGCCTGAAACGCTGCCAGGAGGGTCATGAACAGCGTGACGTCGTGTTTCTGCGCTGATGGCTCTGAGCCGCTCGGCGAGGTGCAGAGGCAGGCTCAGGCGGGACTTGGCGCCGCGAGATGTTCGGGCCGTCGGGCGCGGATAGTCGCTGCGGAGCTGCAGCCTCGCGGCGCCGGCGAGCTGACGCGTCCAGTAGGCGAGCTGGGCATCGAGCGCGTGGCCGTGCATCCAGTCCCGCTGCCAGCAGGCAAAGTCGGCGTACTGCACGGGCAGATCGGCGAGACGAGCCGTCTGTCCGGCGCAACGGGCCTCATACAGCGCTGCCAGGTCCCGCCAAAAGACTCCATGGGACCAGCCATCGCAGACCAGCTGAGGCATCGCGAGCAGCAGGACCTGTTCTTCCGGGGCGAGCCGAACGAGGGTGACTGGATCAACGGCGCCCGTGCGTGGTCGAAGCGCCCGTGGGCCTCTTGTATCGCGAGGGCTTCGACGCGCGCGGCCTGGGCCGGCGCTGCCACGTCCTGCAGGTCCACGACCGAAACGGGCACGGGCGTGCACGGGCCCACGACCTGCGCGCGGCTCGCCCTCGACATTCACGAAGGTGGTGCGCAGGACCTCACGACGGCTCGTGATGTCCTGCAGGCTCTGCGCGAGGGCGGCGGCGTTCAATCGCCCGCTCAGATGTACGGCGTCCATGATGTTGTAGGCGGGTGGATTCAGCGCCAGCTGTTCCAGGAACCACAGCCGGTGCTGGGGATACGAGAGCGGCAACGAACCCTCCCGAGGTGACGGGCGAACTCGGCAGGGTTTCCGCAGACCGGCGCCCCCTCCCCGCTCGCCGCGATGCGCCGGGCCAGGCCGGCCACGGTCAGCATCGCGAACACGCTCTCGAAGGAGAGCGTCACGTGGGTCGCCCGCGGAGGAGCGATAGGAGCTGGTAGCGAGGAGGAGTCACCACCCAGCGCGAAGAAGTCGTCGTGAACGCCGACGCGCGGCGTGCCGAGCACGTTCGCGAAGAAGCCGGCCAGCATCTCCTGGAGCGGGGTGCGTGGCTCGGTGCCCGTGGCCGCGTCGACGGCGGTCCGGCATTGGCGCTGGTCAGCCCGAGGTGCTCTGCCATGCCGATACGCTGCAGCTTGCCGATCGTCCCTGCGGGAGCGCTCTCCACGACGAAGATCTGGCGCGGACCTTGAACACGGCCAGGCGCTGCGCGACGAACTGGCGGAGGTCGCGGGCGCTCGCGATCAGGCCCGGGCGCAACACGACGGCGGCGGCAATGTCCTCGCCGAGTCGGGCTGTCGGGGACCGCAAACGTCACGGCCTGGGCCACGGCCGGATGGCTCAGGAGCGCGGCGTTCCACTCTCCTGCGGCGCGATCTTCTCGCCGCCGCGGTTGATCATCTCCCTTTGAGCCGACCAGTGACGAACAGGTAGCCATCAGGGTCGAGATAGCCCTGATCGCCGGTCCTGAACCACGCGCCGCTGAACGCGGCCGCCGTGCCGATGGGATCGCGGTCGTAGCCCTCCATGACCGTCACGCCGCGCACGGCGATCTCACCGCTGGCTCCCGTCGGGAGGAGTGTGCCCGTCTGGTCCATGATGGCGACGTGGGGGCCGGCAGCAACGCCCACGGAACCGAGCTTTCGCGGAAGACCGGGCATCGGCTGACAGGTGACGTGACCGGTGGTTTCGGTCATGCCGTAGATCTCCACCACCGGAGCGCGAAACACGCGCTCGATCTCGAGGAGCACCTCTGGCGACAGCGGCGCCGACCCCGATCTGATGAATCGGAGCGGACGGCGAGGAGGTTCCCGGATTGGCGGCGGCGTGGGCGAGGAGCGCCTGATGGATGGTCGGGACGGCGGTGGTACCACGTCGGGCTGAACTCGTCCAGCCACGCGAAGAACTGCGGTACGGAGAAGTCGGGGGCACAACGACGCTCGCGCCGGCCGTCATCGATACGAGCACGGGACCCATGAGGCCGTGCATGTGAAAGAGAGGCAGGACGTTCAGACATCGATCGCCCCGGTCCAGTGCAAGAGCGAGGGCCATGTTATGTGCCGAGACACAGAGATTGTGGTGGGTCAATGGGACGCCCTTGGGTCTCGACGTGGTCCCCGCGGTATGGAGCAGGAGCGCGACGTCGTTGGGCCGGATGACCTCCGGATCCGCAACGGCCGGCGCGCCTCCGTCGAGCAGCGTGGAACATGCTCTGCGGCGCCCTCCAGGACAGGCAACAAGTCGACGACGGTCAGTCCACGAGCGGCGCGCGACCGCCCGGGCGGGGACGGCACATCGAGCTCTATCAGGAGCGCGGAGACGTTCAGGTCGGCGAGATAGGACGCGAGCTCGTCGGAGCTGTGGTCGGATTGAGCGGCACGCATAGTCGCCGCCGCCGCCACCGCGAGGAAGGCGACGGCCATCTCCGGACCATTGGGCAGGACCAGGGCGACTTATCACCGCGAGCGATGCCGCGCGCGCGCAACGCCTGCGCGACGTGTGTGGACCTGCTCTGTACAGTCTCACCATACGTGAGCGGAGCGCGGGCGGGCGCGAGGATCGCCGGCGCGTGCGGGCTACGGGTCGCCCATTCCTCGAGCAATGCCAGGACGGAAACGTGCCGGGGCTGGTTGAACGGCAGATCCGTCGGCGGCATCGATAGCGGCTCCCTCGGGCCCGTCGGCGTGTTCTCGAGCTCAGGCCAGGGCGGTGAGCAGACTCGTGGCCTCCCGCAGATCGACCGTCGCACCGCCCTCCGTGAAGCGGCCGCACATGTCCGCGAGCATCCGGTGGGCGTCCGCCCGTCGGTCCCCCCGCTGCCACAAGCGGCACAGGCTTATCAGCGCGCGGAGCTCGAGCGATTTCGCCTCCTGGTGGCGAGCGATGTCGAGAGCGCGATGAAAGCACGCCTCGATCCGCACTATGGGCGCGTCCGACCGCTCCGCCAACGAGGCCTCGTCGCAGGAGCAGCTCGCCCCTGCAGTCGATGCAGCTCGGCCTCGTAGTAGTGCTCGGCGTTCTTCGCCATACCGTCGAGCCCGTCGGCGACCACTTGAGTCCGGCTTCGATCTGATCACTCTTCCAGTACAGCCTCGGCGAGCCGCACGGAGATGCGCGATCCGTGCCAGCTCCGTCCCCATGGCTTGCCATGTGGCTTGTGGCCTCGCGCAGCTGCGACGATCCTCTTCCGCCACGTCTCCCCGTTCGACCAGGGCCCAGCCGCGCAGGAACGTGCCTCCGGTCACCCACTGGGCGAAGCCGTGCTTGCGGGAGAGCGTGACCATGCGTCTCGGCGATCTCCCGGCCGATCAGCGCTCGCGGCGGCACAGGTGGACCAGCGCCTTGTAGTGCATCGCAAACGCGAGACTGTAGGTATGCGATAGCTCCTTGGCCAGCGTGAGCGCCTCGGTGACCCGGATCAGCGCTTCGATCGGGATAGCCGAGAAGCCACAGGGCCCACGCCAGACGGGCGAGATCACCACGAACCCGGGGTCGGTTCCGTAGACGAACGTCAGGGCGTGATTGTAGCTGCGGATCGTAGTGGGCGATGCTCTGCTCCAAGTGCGGAAGCGCCGCCGCCGGCTGGCCCAGATACACCAACGTGGAACCCACCATCGAGTGGGCCTCCTGCATGTGCACAGGGTCGGCAAGCGCTGGGCGATGCTGAAGCACTGATCACGCCAGTGCTCGCGCCGTCAGCAGCCGCGCTCGATTGAGGGCGAAGCGCCAGAGGCCGATCAGGGTGGAGACGAGCTGCGGGCTGTCGCCGAGTTGATCGCACAGTTCCTGAGCCCGGACGTAGACCCGCTCCACCTCCGGCGCCGTATTCCCCTTGATCATGAGCAAGGGGGCACCCACCGCCAGGTGGAACGCCAGTTCCCGCTGGACGCGTTCGGTGGTGCTGGGCAGCGTTCTCGAGCAGGTCGAGCCCCTTGCTGAGGTGCCGGATGGCTTCCGTAGGCTGGGCCGAGCGCCTGCAGCGGCGCGCTGCCCGGCCTCGCAGCCAGTAGGGCAGGGCCTGATCGACGAGACCTGCCTGGGAGCAGTGGATGCGCAAAGAGCTCGGGTCGAGTCAGCGGCGGTGGTGGTGAAATTGTGCGGCCAGCGCCTGCACGATGCGGTGATGATGCTGCTGCCGCGTGCCTTTGAGCAGCGACTCATACGCGGCCTCCTGATGAGGACGTGCTTGAACGTGTATGTCGCCTGTGGTGGCAGGCCATGCTGGTACAGCATCTGGGCGTCGACGAGCCGGCCCAGCGCCTGGCCGAGCATCGTCTCGTCCAGGGGCGAGACGGCGCGCAGCAGCTCGTAGGAGAACTGGCGACCGATCACGGCGCCGAGCTGAGCCACGGGTTTGGCCGCGCCCAGTCGATCAAGACGCGCCATCAAGAGATCCGACAGCGTGGGGCGGAATGGCCGCGGGCGGCAGGAGGCCGGCAACTCGTACCGACCCTCGCGTTCCTGGAGCCACCCCGACTCCAGCAGCATCTTGGTCAGCTCCTCGACGAACAACGGGACGCCGTCAGTACGGGTCACGACCTGCTGGATGACGGCGCCGGGGAGAAGCTTCGTTTGCCGCGGCCCCGTCACCATCATCTCGGCGTGGCGGTGGCTGAGACGCGCGCCAGCGTGAGCTGGCTCAGGTGGTCCAGGTTGGACCACGGCGCACGAAATTCGGGACGGGACACCAGGATGGTGAGCGCGCGGACGCCGGGCAGTTGGCCGACCAGAAAGTTGAGAAACTCCAGCGTCGAGGGATCTGCCCAGTGAATGTCTTCTACGACGATCAAAACCGGCTGCTGGGCGGCCATCGCGCGGAGCAGGAGCAGAAGCGCCTCGAACGTCTTCTGCTTCTGCAGCGCGGCGCGTCATGGCAAGCGCCGGATAGAGCTCCTCCGACGGAATGGAGAGAAGCGACGCCAGCAGGGCCATCACCTCGGGGGCCAGACCGAACGGAGCGACGCGCCTCGAGCTTCGAGCGCTTGGCGGCGGGCGTGTCGTCGTCCCGAAGGTCGAGCATGCGCCGGAACAGCTCGATCACGGGAAACAGCGCGCTGTGCTCGGTGGACGACGAGCAGCGCGCGTCCCAGTGGAAGTGCTGGTCGTCTGCCATGTGGGTCATCAAGACGTGGACGAGGCGCGATTTGCCGATGCCGGCCTCGCCGCTCAGCAGCACGACCTGCCCGAGTCCGTCCTTGACGCGTGCCCAGCGTTCCCGGAGAAAGGCGACCTCCTGCTCACGTCCGACCAGCGGCGTCAAACCGCGGGACGCCGTGATGTCGAGCCGGCTGTGGGCGCCACTTTCGTGGGCGACCAGCGTACACGGCGACGGGTGGGGAAGCCGGCGAGGGTCATCCGGCCCAATGACTGGCAGAGGAACCAGCCCTCCACGAGTCGCTGCGTCGCGGCACTGATCACCACCGCGCCCGGCGTGGCCAAGTTCTGCAGCCGCGCGGCCAGGTTCGGCACGTCGCCGAGGGCCAGACGTTCCTGCCGCCCTCCCCGCCCACGTCTCCGATGACGACCAGACCGTGTGGATCCCGATGCGCACCCGGAGCGGAGCGAAGGAGGCAGCCTTCCCGCCCGAATCTGAAGGCGTGCGCAGGCGGTGCACCGCCTCGACCAGGCCCAATCCTGCGCGCACGGCCCGCTGCGGGTCGTCCTCATGAGCCACGGGATACTCGGAAGTGCAGACCAGCAGTCCATCCCCGAGATACTGCGCGATATAGCCTCCCATGCGCTCGATCACCGCGGCACAGGCGGCGTGGTAAGCGCGGATCACCTCGCGATACGTTTCAGGATCGAGCTGCGTCGCCAGTTCGGTCGACGTTACGAGGTCGCAAAAGAGCACCGTCAGATGGCGGCGTTCCGCGACCGCGTCACTCGCCATGTTCGTGAGCGAGGCAGGCGGCCTGTGTTCCGGTGTCGAATCTGGCGACGGGGATGAATGCTGCTGGTCGGGCTCGCTCATGAGACATGCTCGCGGGTGTCGCGGGAGGGACGCCACGACGCTCCGGCGAGAGCGAGATCGCCCCACGCGGAATACCCGGGCGAAGTGCTGTCCAACACGTACCTCACCGGTGCATGGGACTCGTTCATGTTATGGGTGCCGTCGTGCGAGCAGCACCCCTCCTCGCCGAGTCGCACCGATCCAGTTCACGCTAGCATCGCGCGCGGCTCGACCTGCGGCGCCCACGCGCGGCATCCGACATCACCGAGCGCATCATGCCTGCGGGGTGGCCTGCAGTCAAGGCAGAGGGCGACCGGTGTCTCACGTTCTCATCAGGGCGCCGGAATCGCATTGCACGGCCAGCGCCGCAGCGTAGCCGTCGCAAGGCCACAGCGTGGAGAGGATTCAGCGCCGCTCGTCGCCCGGGCGGTCGCGGACGTCGAGCAGGAGTGATTGATGCTCGTTTCCCAGCCCCACATCGAAGGCGGACAAGGGGCGCCCCAGTCCGTCGCCGCACGCTTTGAGATATGCCTCCTTCAGGTCCAGCAGGTGAAGAACGAGCGCACGCGGAAGCTGGGCGGTACGGCGGCCAGTGCGGGTGCGCTCGAAATCGGAGAAATAGCGGTCGACGATCTGCTGGAAGTCCGAAGCGGGCGGAGACGCTCGATGTCGACGCCGACCTCCAGACCGGCGGTGAGCGCAACGAGCGCGAGATCGGCGGAGTGGCGAGACATTGAACCGCAGCCACGAGCCATGACGGGCCGGGTCAGGCCTGGTTTCCCGCCGGCGGCGGTTCGGATGGCCACGTCGCGCGCGGGCACCCCGAGACACTGACCTAAGATGCACCGCAACGCGGCCCGAGCTGCGATGAACCGACGGCGACCGGCGTCGAGGGCTGAACTGGCGAGCGCGCCGCATGTCCATGGGAGCTGAGCGCGTCGAGTGCGAGAGCGATGTCCGCGGTCTCATCGAGCCGAATCGTCCACACGTGGACGGTTCCGCTCGAAGGAATGGAGACTCGATCGGCGGGCCACTGCCGCAGAGAGATGTCAGGCATCGGGAACGCCTCTTCCACGGCCGTCCGGCCCCGTCCGCACGGACGACAGGCTAGCGGAAGGTGCCCGCCTGGGCAAGGGAATGGACCGTGTCATCGAGGCACGGCGCGGGCCGGCACGCGGCGTGGCCGCCGGCAGCGCCGGTCGGTCGGCAGGTCAGGCTGGAGTCAATCAGACAGACGCCCGACCGCTTCGCCGGGAGGCGGGAATGCGATCTGGGATTGGTCAGGGCAGCGGTTTCCCCGGCCGGACGGCCTGGGGGCAGGCGGGGCCGGGCCCGGTGGGGCGAGGGCCCCGCATCGTTTATCCAGTTATGGGTTAAGTCACACCAGCAGCAGCGCCGAACTTCGTCCTGACAGCCCTC
>ERZ1370068.1263-contig-11155_pt1 | contig 162377 bp, 194 predicted proteins | sample MGYA00561227_ERZ1370068 | MGnify/ENA primary metagenome ERZ1370068 (study PRJEB38410, sample SAMEA6850437) | metagenome | study: Metagenomic assessment of the ecological functions of the soil: analysis of the soil microbiota associated with the... | reverse complement strand
AGGTCCGCGGCCCACGTTCTTCGCCTTTCCGGCACGTTGTGTTTTCTAGACTGGGCGATCAAGGACGACAGATCGCCTGAGCCGGAACGTGTCGACGAAATATTCATGTCAGCGGCCTGCCGCCTAGTCTGCGATTATTTCTGGCCGCACAGCCGGGCGGCGCTGCGCCAGATCGGATTGAGCGAGCGTCATGCCAATTCACGGCGTGTGCTGCGGTGGATCAAGGCAACCGGCAAGACCGAAGTCTCGATCAAGGACATTCGCCGGGATGCGCTGGTGGGTGCCCTTGATGCCGATCAGACGGAGAGCCTTGTGGGAAGCGCTGACCAGGTCCGGCTGGTTGCGCGCCGAGGCTGTGAAGCCGCCTAGTCCTAAGGGCGGTAAGCCCGTCCGTCGCTGGCAAGTCAATTCTCTTCTATGGGCTGCAGAAACTGCAGAAACTGCAGAAACGGGCTTGAGCACGCACGCGCTATGGTCGCCGCTGCAGGTCGCAGCGATAGCTCGCGTGGGAAATACGGACCCGAACGGCGGACCGACAGGCGGACCGGAGGGCGGCAAAAGACGGTGGTTTCCGTCATGACCGCCGCGCCGATCGACATCCCGCTCGACGATCGCGGCGCGCCCTGATCTCCAACTTCTCGTGCGCAAGCTCGGCGAAGCCGCCGCCAAGGCTCGCGGCGAAAGCCTACGATCCGGCACACAACCCCCGCGCACGCGGGCTATCCCCGGATCACGCCCGCAATCTGGCAGGCGTTCGACGCGGCGATGGCGGAATACCAGCGAGCTTGCCGCGCCGGGCTCGCGTCGGCGGCACCAAGCAACGCGGGGACCCGACGACGCCCGCCTTCCGGCACCGGGGACTTACGCGCCAGCGCCTACCAAACCACCGTGGACACGAACTCAAGCACGACCGGATCAGGGTGCCGGCTGTCGTCGCGCCGACCGAGGCGACCGCCGCGATCCAGAGTTCGACCGGCGCCCTCACGATCTACCGCAGGCACAACAAGCCCGCGCTCGGCCCGTGGGCGACAGCTCGACGGCCTCGAGCGCCAGTCGGCGGAGCGCCGTTCGAAGGCAAATCTAATGCTTGACCATAGTTGCCGGGCACAGCGTCACGCGCATGCCGAGCGTGGACACGATCTGTACTGAAACGCCATCGGTGGCCGTTGAGGCGCTTCTGCGTGTTCTGGGCGTTGCCGAGCGGCAGATCTCGGGAGCCCGCCTACGGTCGCGGCGCAATCGCCAATGTCCTGCGGGCACATGGTCACCGCGTCATATGCACCGATTTGGGTGGACTACGGCGCGGATCCGACCGCGATCTACGGCGTGGACTTTCTAAGGACCACCGAACTCCCGGCACGGTGTCGGCAGCATCGCTGACCAATCCGCCGTTCAAGCTGGTCGAATGAATTCATGACGGCGCACGCGCTCTCGTGCCCGCAACGTCAGTAATGCTGTTGCGCGTCTGGCGCTCATGGGAATCGGAGCGACGATCGTCGGTCCTGGATGGACGCGGGCTAAGGCGCGTCCTCATCTTCCGCAAGCGCCTTCCGATGATGCAGCAGGACGGCTGGAAGGGCCGCAAGGCCAACAGCGGCATGGCCTTCGCTTGGTTCGTTTGGGAGCGCGGCTATAGCGGCAACCCCGATAAGCCCAGCGCATTAGCTGGGACGACGAGCGCGACGCAGGCTCGGTCCTCCTGCCTCACGGCCACCCCACCAAAGGTTCGCGGGCCGGTTCGCAGATCAAACGCGGCGCCAACCGAGCTTAGTGCTTGCGCGCCTGCAGTCGAGACGGACGGACCGACCGATTGCAATGGTCGAGTCCGGGGAGCTATCGGCACGCAGAGCGCTCGCGGCGATTGTCGATAAGCAGGCATCCGAGCAGTCCGGGCAGTAGCCATGGCCCGCGCGCCGTCCACACTTCCGGCAGTCCGATGTCACCAGGGCGGGTGAAGGCCACGCCACCGCGTGCGGCGAGAATGGCGACGGCGGCAGCGCCGCAGCCGCAATGCGCTGGTCGATGAGCTGAACACAAAGCGCAAGGGCTGGCCATAATCACTGCTGGCGGGATCGCAGCGTGCGAACGCAGTCGATTGGCCACTTAGTCGGGCCATCGTTGGGACCATCGAGCCATCGCATGATCCCCGCCGCAAACTCCAGGACTCGATCCACCCTCGCGGACTCCGGGCGACCGCGCTGCTGCTACCTTGGTATGTCTAAGACAAAGTTCCTTGAGCTTGTTGACAAAGACTTTTCCCGCACCTGAAATGCATTGGCGGCATTCGCGTGTGGACAGGCTTGGCAGTAGACTCAGCGTTTAGTGACCTCCCAGAATGCGGCGATGATGGCGACTTCCGGCGGCCGCCAGAACACCTTCGATGTGATCACCGGACGGGGCTGAATATGAGCGATCGTTCGAATCCGCTACATCCATTCCTTTGTGGACAAGACCGGCCGTGTCCGCTTCTATTTTCGCTATCGCCACAAGCGATGGCCTCTTCCGGGCCAACCTGATCGATTGAGTTCGCTCCAGAGATACGATGAGCCTCAAGTCGAGCGTTGTCCTACCTAAGGGCTTCTCGAGCCGAATCGCATTTGGCCCCGGCACTCTGGGATGGGTCATTGAGAAGTGGACCGGTTCGGACGACTTCAAGAAGCGCAAGTCGAGCACACAGGTTCTCTATCGGCGCTTTCTGACTCGATCCGGGAGCGATACGGTCGCGGCCTGATGGTCGATCTTCGTGAGCGACACGTCCGCTCGATGCGCGCGGGAGTTCACCAAGCATACGTCGTCGGCCGATCGCTTCGTCACCCCAGTATCGCTTCTTTTGGCTCCTTCGCGAAAGAGAATCCGCGATGGAATTGGGTCCGAACCCTACGAGAGAAATTCAAAGGCTGCAACACAATCATCTGAGCACGAGCCGTGGCCCGCGTCGCTGATTACGCGAGTTTGATGCCAAGGCGAAACCTCGGCCGAATATGCAACTCGCCTCCTTGCACTTTTGCTCTACACCGGGCAGCGCCTCTGGCGACGTCGCTGCCATGAAGTGGTCACAATATGACGGCCGCGGATATTGGTCCGACAGGAAAAACCGACGAACTTGTTCGATCCCTTGCCATCGCCGTCTTAAGAAGGCCCTCCCGACGAGGCGGAACGGCGTTCGGATTTCATCCTGACGACGCACTTTGGCTCCAGATACAGCACTGGCTCGCTCTCGAACGTCATTTCGTTGGTAGCGGCCGCGATCGGCGCAAAAGGCTACACCGCGCATGGACTACGCAAGAATGCTGGCATTGCCCTTGCAGAGGTGGGCTGCACAGACAAGGAAATTATGGCCGTCCTTGGCCATAGAAACCTACGCTCAATCACATGCCTACACGCGCCGGGCAGAGCAAAAACGACTCGCTGAGCAGGCCATTCGAAAGCTTGAGCGCGCCGAGAAAGTGGCAAACCCACGAACAAAAAGGGATTTATAAAGTGGCTAACGCTTTGAAACAAAACCAATATCGCTAGAACGAAGGATATCTTTCACGAATTCGCGGTCGATTACGCCAAGAAAGTCAACGACATGACCGGCGGCGACCTCAAGATCGAGGTGCTGCCCGCGGGCGCCGTGGTGCCGGCGTTCGGCCTGCTCGACGCCGTCTCGAAGGGAACGCTCGACGGCGGCCACGGCGTGCTCGTCTACCACTACGGCAAGCAGACCGCGCTGGCGCTGTGGGGTTCGGGCCCGGGCTACGCGATGGACGCCAACATGCTGCTGGCCTGGCACAAGTACGGCGGCGGCAAGGAGCTGCTCGCCAAGCTCTATGCATCGATCGGCGCGAACGTCGTCTCGTTCCCGTACGGACCGATGCCGACCGCAGCCGCTCGGCTGGTTCAAGAAGCCGATCACCAAGGTCGACGACTTCAAGGGCCTCAAATTCCGCACCGTCGGCATCTCCATTGACGTGTTCACAGGGCATGGGCGCCGCGGTGAACGCGCTGCCGGGCGGCGAGATCGTGTCGGCGATGGACCGCGGCCTGCTCGACGCGGCCGAGTTCAACAACGCCTCGTCGGACCGCGCGCTCGGCTTCGCCGACGTCTCCAAGGTCTGCATGCTGCAGAGCTACCACCAGAACGCCGAGCAGTTCGAGATCACGTTCAACAAGACGAAATACGATGCGCTGCCGGACAAGATGAAGGCGATCATCGCGAATGCGGTCGAGGCGGCCTCGCAGGACATGCAGTGGAAGGCGATCGACCGCTACTCGCAAGGACTACATCGAGCTGCAGACCAAGGACAACGTCAAGTTCTACAAGACGCCGGATGCGATGCTCAAGAGGCAGCTCGAGATCTACGACGAGGTCGTCAAGAAGAAAGCGGCGGAAAACCCGCTGTTCAAGGAGATCGTCGAATCGCAGCTCGCGTTCGCCAAGCGGGCGACGCAATGGGAGCAGGACACCGTCGTGAACCGCCGCATGGCGTTCGATCACTACTTCGGGCCGAACGCGACAGCGAAGACGATCTGACGGCGCACTGAACCGGCAAAGCACCATTCGGCGAGCGACGACCGGATGGTGCTTTGTCGTATCATCGACGCTACGATCTTCAGCGCTGAGCGGCGCGCGACGCATGAACGTCCAGCGCTTTCTGCACACGATCGACGGCATCAGCACGTGGGTCGGCAAGGCCGCGGCCTGGCTGATCATCGCGCTGATGACCGTCGTTTGCGTCGAGGTCTTCAAGCGCTACATCATGAACGCGCCGACGGCGTGGATCTTCGACCTCGACAACATGCTGTACGGCACGCTGTTCATGCTGTGCGGCGCCTACACGCTGGCGCAGAACGCCCACGTCCGCGGCGACTTCCTCTACAGCTCGATGCGGCCGCGCACGCAGGCCGCGCTCGACCTCGTGCTGTACGTGGTCTTCTTCTTCCCCGGCATCGCCGCGCTCATCTACGCGGGCTACGACTACGCCGCCGACTCCTGGCGCATCGCGGAGCATTCGAACGTGACGGCGGACGGGCCCGCCGGTCTACCACTTCAAGACGGTCATCCCGATCGCCGGCGCGCTGGTGATGCTGCAGGGCATCGCCGAGATCGTGCGCTGCGTCGTCTGCCTCAAGACCGGCGAGTGGCCGAGCCGGCTGAAGGACGTCGCCGAGATCGACGTCATCGAGGAGCAGCTCGCGCACAGCGAATACGTCGACGAGGAGTCGCGCAAGATCGCGATCGAGCGCGCGCAGCGAAATCGACGAGACCGCGCGCCAGCGCGGGATGGGCGGAGACCTGCAATACATGAGCGATCCGGCACTCGGGCTCTTGATGCTGGCGCTCATCGTGGTCGTGATCATGATGGGCTTCCCGACGGCCTTCACGCTGATGGGCCTCGGGATGTTCTTCGGCTTCATCGCGTTCTACGACCCGGCGCAGTCCTGGGCGCACAACCGCGTCTTCGACCTGATGGTCCAGCGCACCTACGGCGCGATGACCAACGACGTTCTGATCTCCATCCCGCTGTTCGTGCTCATGGGCTACGTGATGGAGCGCGGCGCGCTGGTCGACAAGATGTTCTACTCGCATCCAGCTCGCGTTCCGGCGCGTGCCGGCGTCGCTGGCCGTCGCGACGCTGATCGTGTGCACGTTCTGGGGCATCGCCAGCGGCCTCGTGGGCGCGGTCGTGGTGCTGATGGGCGTCATCGCGTTCAACCCGATGCTGCGCGCGGGCTATGACGTGAAGCTCGCCTCCGGCGTCATCACCGCGGGCGGCACGCTCGGCATCCTGATCCCGCCCTCGGTGATGATCATCGTCTACGCGGCCGTCGCCGGGCAGTCGGTCGTGAAGCTCTACGCGGCGGCGATGTTCCCCGGCTTCTTCCTGGCGTTCCTTTATCTCGTCTACATCGTCGGCTGGGCGATGATCAATCCGAAGATCGCCCCGCCGTCTGCCGGAGGAGCAGACGCGGGTGCCGGTGCCGGCGTGGGTGCCGAAATTCCAGGCGGCCTATTCGCGCAATATGCTGGTCGGCGCTGGTCACGGCGCTGTTCTCGCCGTCAAGGGCGATGGCAGATCGAAGCGGACGGTCAAGCCGCATCGGCTACTGGACGCTGCTCAAGAATCTCTGCTACGCGCTGGTGCCGTTCGCGCTGGTCGCGCGGCACGCTCTGGGCCGTCTGGTGGTACGTCGTCATCCATCAGCAGGTGACCGTCGAGGCAGCGCCGGAAGCGCGTGCAGCAGCTGGGCACGCCCGGGCTGGCCACGGCACCGGCCGCGCCCGCCGAAGCGGGGCCGCCGTCAGAGCTTCTACCTCTGGTTCTGGGTCATCGCCGCCGTCTTGGCGCTGCTGCTCGGTGCGCTACTACTCGCGAGATGGACGCCGAGCGCCTCGAGGTCGTGAAGCTCCTGACCTCGTCGGTGATGCCGCTCGGCATTCTCACCGTCGTCGTGCTCGGCGTCATCCTGTTCGGCATCACGACCGCGACCGAGTCCGCCGGCGTCGGCGCCGCCGGCGCCTTCCTGCTGGCGTTCCAGGCCAGGACGCTCGACTGGAAGCGCACCAAGGAAGCGGTGTTCCTGACCGCGAAGACCACCGCCATGGTGTGCTGGCTGTTCGTCGGCTCGGCGCTGTTCTCCGGCGTGTTCGCCATCCTCGGCGGGCAGGCGCTGGTCGAGCACTGGGTGCTGTCGCTCAACATGACGCCCGTGCAGTTCATGATCCTGTCGCAGGCGATCATCTTCGTGCTCGGCTGGCCGCTCGAATGGACCGAGATCATCATCATCTTCGTGCCGATCTTCCTGCCGCTGCTGAAGCACTTCAACATCGACCCGATCCTGTGGGGCACGCTGGTGTTCGTGAACCTGCAGGCGGCGTTCCTGTCGCCGCCGGTGGCGATGTCGGCGTTCTATCTCAAGGGCGTCGCGCCGCCGCACGTCACGCTCAACCAGATCTTCGCCGGCATGATGCCTTACATGCTGATCGTCATCCTGTGCATGGTCATCATGTACATCTGGCCCGGCATGACGCTCTGGCTGCCGAACTACCTCTACGGCGGCTGACGCGCGCCGACGCCCTTCCCAGGAAGGGCGCCGACGGCACGGCCATCGCTCTCTAGTTCAGCGGCCTCGGACAATACGCGGCCCTCGCAGCCGTTCGGCGGCCGCACATTCAGCAGGAAGGCAATGGTGCGCGCGAGGTCCACGACTTCGGAGTCGCCGTACTTGCCGGGCTTGATCCAATTCGGGCCGTACATGGCCAACGGCACGTTGGTGTCATACGACCATGGCGATCCGTGGGTCGAGGCGTAGGTGTTCGGCTTCGCGAACAGATACCAGTTCGGCTTGTTCATGATCGACGATGTCGCCGCTGATCTTCTGGTGCCAAGCCAGGATCACCTGCTTTGCAAGCTTGGTGTTCGGCATCATGCCCTGTTCCATCTGCGTGCGGGTGTAGACAGCCTCCACGCCTGGATAGTCGCGCAAGAACTCCTGCGCCGCGTTCTCGACCTCGACCTTATTGAGCTTGCGGGACTCGATCAGCTTGTAATCAACGTAGAGGTTCGGGTTCCACCAGGCGGTGATGTATTTGCCGTCGCCGAACTTGGCGGAAAGCGCGCGCATTGGTAGCCTCGATCATCTTGTCGGGATCGATGCGGCCTGCATCGAGATTGCGGCTGGCGCTGTACTCCGGAATGTTCATGAAGCCGTGGTCGGCGGACAGCGTGATCAGCACGTTTTGCAGGCCGATGCGCTGGTCGAGGTAGTCGAACAAATCCGCGAAGATGCGATCGAGACGGACGGTCTGATCCTGCGACTGGCGGCTTTCCGGCCCGAACAGATGGTTCACGTAGTCGTGGCTGGTCCAGCTGATGGCGAGAATGTCGGGGACGCCGGCCGGATTGCTGCCGAGATTTTCGCCCTCGATGGCCGCCTTGACGAAGTCGAACGTCAGCAGATCGCCAAACGGCCGACCACATCATTGCATCATAGTAGGCTTTGCCAGGCTCCTTGGCGCCGCCGACGATCGGAGTGCGGAAAGCGCGTGCCGAGGTCCTTGTATTTCGTCGTCCAGGGCCGGTCGTCAGCAGTCGATCGGGCGTACGCCTCCTCCGGCAACAGCAGCGACCAGGTCTGCCCGAAATACTTGTTCTGCGGCTTCGACTCGTAGAATGCCTTCCACCAACCGGGATAGTCCTTCATGTAATAGTCGGACGTGATGAAGCGCCCAGTCGTCGCGCTGTGCATGTAGGCGGTGCCGTACTGTCCGGCCAATCCGATGGCTGAGCGGTCCTTTCCGGCGATCGTGATCACCTTCGACTTCGAATTTGCATAGATCAACTCGTCGCCGACCGTCGTGACCTTCATGTTGAAGGGCGAAGTGCCGGCGTGCTCGGGAGTTTCTTCGTCGAGATATTTGAACCTCGCGTCTTCGGTGGAATAGAGCCGCTTGCCGGTCTTCTTGTCGATCCAATCGTTGCCGACCACACCGTGCTTGTAGGGGTGCGCGCATGACAGCAGCGTCGCATGGCCGACGCCGGTATAGGTCGTGGCATGGCTGTAATGGTTGTTGCCGTACCAGCCGCCTTTGTCGAGGAAGCAGCTTGAAGCCGCGGTCGCCGTAGAGATCGTAATATTTGACCAACTGCTCCTGCGGGAAGCCGTCGACCACCATGAACAGCACGAGCTTCGGAGGCGCCTTGCCGCCCGGTGCGCCGGTGTTTTGAGCGAAGGTAGGAGATGACAGCAGAGATAGTCCGGCGCACAAGCTCAAGACAAAGAGCGGTCGATTGCTCAGCGGCATGGTTTCCTCCCGGTTCTGTTATTGTTTTTGGAGTTTCGCGGGCATCGCGTGTTTTGTCAATCAACCAACTGGTGTGTCGGATGATTCAGGATCGGTTTGAGCGGATACTGCGATCAGCCCTGGCGGCTCTGAGCCGTTGCAGCAGAGCAGCACTGCGAAAACCCGCGCGCAATAATGCAGTTCACTCATGACCGTTAGCGAGCAAAAGTGGGCCGGCACGCGACCAGCCGTAGGATGAAGACGGCCGCAGTGCAGCACGGGTTTCGACCTTCGTCTGTCCTGCCGGGCCCGCCCGCGTCCTAAAGCCGCGCAAGCCTCCTGGCATTCCCCTTGAGCACACAAATATGCCAAGCGCCTTTGGAGCCGCACCGGGGGCGCGCGGCATGACTTGCGCGCCGCGGGTCCGCGGTAGACCGGGCGAGAGGGCAGGAGCAGAGCCATGGCCGACGATGGGCTTGTGACGTTGACCGCGAGCGAGGCTGCCGCCGAAATCGCCGCGCGGCGCGGTTTCCGCCGAGACCTATGCCCGCGCCTGTCTCGCGCGCATCGAAGCGCTCGACGGCGAGATCAAGGCGTTCGCGCATCTCGATCGCGAGCATGTGCTCGCGCAGGCGCGGACGCTCGACGAGCGCCGCGCGCAGGGCCACCCGCTCGGTCCGCTGCACGGCATTCCGGTCGCGATCAAGGACATCATCGACACCGCGGACTATCCGACCGAGCTCGGCTCGCCGCTCGGCGCTGGCCGCCGGCCGCGGCACGACGCCACCGTGGTCGCCAAGGCTGCGCGCCGCCGGCGCGGTCATCATCGGCAAGACCGTGACCACCGAGTTCGCCTATTTCCATCCCGGGCCGACGCGCAACCCGCACGACCGCACCCGCACGCCCGGCGGTTCGTCGTCGGGATCGGCGGCGGCGGTCGCCGCCAATATGGTGCCGCTCGCGCTCGGCACGCAGACCAACGGATCGGTGATCCGGCCGGCCGCCTTCTGCGGCGTGCTTTGCGGTCAAGCCGACCCACGGGCTGGTGTCGCGCGCGGGCGTGCTGCAGCTGTCGCGCAAGCTCGACCATATCGGCGCCTTCGCGCGCTCGCTTCCCGATCTCGCGCTCATCCTCGACGTCATCGCCGGCCACGATCCGGCCGACCCGGACACGCGAGCCTTTCGCCAGCGCCGATTTCCGCGCGCGTGCAGAGCGAAAGCCGCCGGCATGCCGCCGCGTTTCGCCTTCGTGCGCGACGCCGGTCTGGGACAAGGCCGAGGCCGAAACCAAGGCGGCGTTCGAGGAGCTGGTGGCGGCGCTCGGCTCCGCGGTCGCGCTGGTCGAGCTTCCGCAGCCGTTCGCCGAAGCCTGGGACATCCAGCGCACCATCATGGCGACCGAGATGGCGCACAACCTTGCGCCTCTGGTCGCGCGCGGCGAGCCGAGCGAGGCGATGCAGCGCCTGCTGGCCGAGGGCAGGCGGACGAGCGCGGTCGCGTATCTCGACGCGCTCGACAAGGCGTCGCGTTACGCCGCGAGCCTTGCCGAGATTTTCGACGCAGTACGACGCCATCATCACGCCGGCGGCGCCCGGCGTCGCCCCGAAGGGGCTGAGCGCCACCGGCGATCCCGCCTTCTGCACCTTGTGGACGTTGACCGGGCTGCCGGCCTTGTCGCTGCCGCTGTTCGCGGGCGAGAGCGGGCTTCCCATCGGGGTGCAGCTCGTCGGCGGCCCGCGGCCGCGACGCGCGGCTGTTGCGCACGGCGACCGCGCTCATCGAGATGCTGGCCCCGCCCAAGAAGCGCGCGCCGTCGCCGCCTCGCGCTTCGGAGCGCGCAGCCGTCACTTCGGCAGCGTCTGCATCATGCCGCCTTCGGCGGCGCGCCCAAATTCTCCGGCGAAGAACGCGAGCGTGCGGCTCCAGGCGAGCTCGGCCGCCGCCTTGTTGTAGCGGGCGGCGCCGGTGTCGTTGTTGAAGGCGTGCTGCGTGCCGGGATAGATGTGGATGGTGTATTTCTTGTTGTTGGCGGCTTCAGCGCCGCCTCGTAGGCCGCGATGCCCTTGTTGATGTTCTCGTCGTTCTCCGCATATTGCAGCAGCAGCGGCGCCTTGATCGCCGGCACCATCTCGGCCGGGACCTGCACGCCGTAATAGGGCACGCGCGGCGGCGAGATCGGGGCTGCCGGCGGCCATGCGGTTGACCACGCCGCCGCCGAAGCAGAAGCCGACCGCGCCGACCTTGCCGGTCGATTCCGCGTGCTTCTGCATGAACGGGATGGCCGCGAGCGCCGCCGCGATCATGTCCTCGCGCTCGGTCTTCTGGTGCAGCTCGCGCGCCCTGTCCTCGTCGGGCGGCGTGCCGCCGTTGACGGACAGCAGGTCGGGCGCCAGCGCGAGATAGCCCTCGACCGCCAATCGGCGCGCGACGTCCTCGATATGCGGATTGAGCCCGCGGTTCTCGTGGATGACGATGACCGCCGGGCGCTTGCCCATCGCTTTGGCCGCGCACGAGATAGCCGTTGATCCTGCCCTTGGGCGACTCGTAGGACACGCGCTCGGTGACGCAGCCTGCCGTCGTCCGGCGCGACGATCGCGGCTTGCGCGTAGTCGTTCTGCAGCAGCGGCAGGAGCGCGCGACCGCCGCGGCGGTCGAGCCCGCCAGTTCGGCCAGGCGGTCGAGAAATTCGCGCCGGTTCATCCCGCCATGGGTGAAGCGGTCGTAGAGGCTGATGATCTGCTGGTCCACGGTGTTCCCTCCCTCGTCCTGAGCGCCAGCATAGCACGGCGCTATGCGCCGGCCGCGCCCCACGCTGCACGATCAATCGAGGGTCGGAATTCAGGATGGGACCGCGGACGGCCCGTGAGCAGGGCGGCGAAACCAGGCGCCGGAGCCGATCGCGACCAGGAGGGTGACGCCATGCAGAAAGAGCCCGAGCGCGAGCGCCGCGAACAGCCATGAGCAGCGAGCCGGTCGCACGCAGCGCAAGCCAGCCGCCGCCGATCGCGACCAGCATGCGCAGGAAGCCGGCGGTCAGCGGCCAGAACAGCCGCCCGGCGCCCTGCGAGGCAAAATAGAGCGCAAGCCCGAGGCCGAAGAATCCGTAGGTCGGCCCAACGATGCGCAGATAGTCGGCTGCCGGCTGCGAGCACCTGCGGGTCGGCGCTGAACAGCGAGATCCATGCGCTGCGGCCAGACCGCCGCGGCAATGCCCACCGCCTCGGTGATCGCGAACGCGATCGCCCCGCCGACCAAGGCGATGCGCAGCGCGCGCTCGCGCTGGCCGGCGCCGATATTGGTGCCGACCATCGCCACCAGCGGCGCGCCGAGCCCGAACACGAGCGGTATCAGCAGATATTCCAGCCGCGCGCCGGTGCCATAGCCCGCGGCCGCTGCGGCGCCGCCGCGCGGCAGCGACCAACGCGGTCGCGAGCGCGATGATCACGTTGGTCTGCACCGAGGTGACGGCCGCGACGGCGCCGACGCCGCAGGATGTCGCGGAACAACGGCCAGCGCAGCCGCGACGAGCCGCAGTCGCGCGACGTTGCGTCCGGACAGGATGTACCAGGCGAGCACGGCGGTGCCGCGCCGCGTAGAACAGCAGCAGCGCCACGCCGCCGCCGGCGATGCCGAGCGCCGGAAACGGGCCGATGCCGAAGATCAGCACCGGCGACAGCGGTACCAGCACGACCACGCCGGCGCAGATCACCAATGCCGGCACCAGCATGTTGCCGGTGCCGCGGATCGACGCTGGCGAAGCCGTTCATGCACCCACAGCAGCACGTTGCCGGCGAACACGACGTTCGAATAGGCGCAGCGCCGCGTCGAGCTCGCCGCCCTCGCCGCCGAGCGCGCGATAGATCGGCCGCCCGAACGCCAGCATGATGACCGAGAAGCACGACGCCGAGCGCGATGTTGATGATCAGCGCATGCAGCACCAGCGCGTCGGCGTCGTCGCGCCGGCCGGCGCCGAGCGCGCGCGCGATCGCGGACGAGATGCCGCCGCCCATGGCGCCCGCCGAGATCATCTGCATCAGCATGACGCCGGGAAACACCAGCGCCATGCCGGCGAGCGCGTCGGTGCCGAGCTTGCGCCACGAACCAGGTCTCGATCAGGCCGGTCGCCGCCTGCGCCACCATCACCAGCACGTTCGGCCACGCCATCCGCAGCAACGTCGGCACGATCGGTCCCTGCAGCAGCGCGCGCGTGCGCGGAGTCATGGCGCGGGGCCGGCGACCTCGTCGCGGGCGTCGACGGCAGCGTGGAGACTTCCGGTCGCAGGGTCGCGACGCTCATGCGTGTGCTCCGCTTGCGCGCGGCGCGTTCGGCTGTTCGCCGGACCGGGGTCTCCTCGGCGCGCGCATTCTGCCACGTCGATCGATGCGTATCTCCGCCGCGTGCGCTCGGGGCGGCAGGCCCGGGAGCAAACGCGTATTCCGGCGCCTTGATCGGACGTCCCGGTCGCGCGAGTCGACCATGATCGGGTCCACCGTCGCCCCGGTCTCGGTATCGACCAGTTGCACGCTCGCGCCCTCGGGCGCGAAGTGCTTGTTGCCCCAGGCGAGCAGCGCGATCAGCACCGGACGGAAATCGCGCCCGCGCGCGGTCGGCACATATTCGTCGCGCGGCGGCCGCTCGCTGTAGCGGCGGCGCTCCAGCAGCCCGGCGTCGACCAGGGCATTGAGCCGCCGCGTCAGCATGTTGGGCGCGATGCCGAGGCTCTTCTGGAATTCATCGAAGCGCCGCAGGCCGTGCAGGGCGTCCCGCAGGATGAGGATGCTCCACCATTCGCCGACCCGCTCCAGGCTGCGGGCGATCGGGCACGGCATGCTGTCGAGGTTCTTGCGCTGCATTGACGCAATATAGGACAGTGACTATCATAATGCAAGTCACTAGATCCGAGGCGGAGGCGGCCATGGCGGAACCAGGCAAGTTGCAAGACCACGATCAGCGGCTTTATCTCGAGGACCTCGCAGGTCGGCCGGCGCTTCACCAGCGCCACGCACGCCGTCGATGAAGCGCAGATCAAGGCGTTTGCCACCCAGTTCGATCCGCAACCGTTTCACCTCGACGACGCCGCGGCGAAGGCGACGCTGTTCGGCGGGCTGGCGGCGAGCGGCTGGCATACGGCGGCGATCACCATGCGCCTGCTGGTCGAGTCCGGATTGCCGCCCGCGGCGGGATCGTCGGCGCCGGCGGCGAGATCAACTGGCCGAAGCCGACGCGGCCGGGCGATATCCTCCAGGTGGTGAGCGAGGTCGAGGAGGTCGTTCCGTCCCGCTCCCGCCCCGACCGCGGGATGGCGAAAGTGCGCAGCGAAACGCGCAACCAGCGCGGCGAGGTCGTCCAGGTCTTGCTGGCGAAGCTGATCGTGCCGCGCCGGGCAGCGACGCACCCCGCAGCCGCAAGGAGAGCTTGCGGCGGGATAGGCCAGGGCGCGCCGCAAAGGCAGGAACCTCGGCGGCTTGCGGGCCGCGCTGGATTGCTGCCAGAATCCGCGCGCATGTCCTCGATTTCGCGACGCGACTTCCTCAACGGCGCGGCGCTCACCATCGCCGCCGGCCTGACGCCCGCGGCGCAGATCGCGGCGCAGCCGGTGCGCTATCCGCCCGCGCTCACCGGGCTGCGCGGCCAGCACGCCGGCTCGTTCGAGGCCGCGCACGCGCAGGCGTACGACGCGCAGGCGCTTTCCGCTCGACGGCGCGCCGGTCGAGGAGCGCTACGATCTCGTCGTGGTCGGCGGCGGCATCAGCGGGCTCGCGGCCGCCTGGTTCTACCGCCGCGCCGCCGGGCCATCCGCCCGCATCCTCGTCCTCGACAACCACGACGATTTCGGCGGCCATGCCAAGCGCAACGAGTTCACCCTCGACGGCCGCCTCGTGCATCGGCTACGGCGGCAGCGAGTCGATCGATTCACCCGGCACGCATTACAGCGACGTGGCGAAGGCGCTTCTGCGCGAGCTCGGCGTCGACATCGCGCGGTTCGAGAGCGCCTTCGATCGCAACGTTCTATCCGTCGCTCGGCCTCGTCGCGCGGCGTGTTCTTTCCGCGCGAGGCCTTCGGGCGCGACGTGCTGGTGCCGGGCGAGCCCGCGTCGGAGGCGCCGACGAGCTCGCGCGTGCGCCTGGCCAACGCCAAGCCGCTCGCCGAGTTCATCGCCGCGTTTCCGATCTCGCCGGAGAGCAAGGCGCAGCTGCGTCGCGCTCTATGACGGCGCGCGCGATCCGCTCGCGGGCAGGACGGCACGAGCAGAAGCGCGACATCCTCAAGTCGCACCAGCTACCGCGACTATCTGATCAGGTTCTGCGGCTGCAGCGAGGAAGCGGCGAACTGCTTCCAGGGCCGCACGCTCGGCTTCTTCGGGCTCGGCTGCGACGCGGTGCCGGCCGCCGACGCGCGCGATCTCGGCTATCCCGGCTTCGACGGGCCTCGGGCTGCCGGGTCAGCGATCGAGCGCCGCAGGAGCCCTACATCTATCACTTCCCCGACGGCAACGCCTCGCTCGCGCGGCTGCTGGTGCGCTCGCTGCTGCCGGACGTCGGCGCCCGGCCGCACCATGGAGGACGTGGTGCTGGCGCCGTTCGACTACGGCAAGCTCGATCGCGACGGGCAGAATGTGCGCATCCGGCTCGACTCGACCTGCGTCGATGTCCGCAACGCCGGCGACAGCCGTGCTCGTCGCCTATGTGCGCGCCGGGCATGCACGCGCCGCGTCGCGGCCGGCCACGCGGTGCTCGCCTGCTTCCACATGGTGATCCCGCACATCATGCCGGAACTGCCGGCGCCGCAGCGCGACGCGCTCGCGCAGAACGTCAAGACGCCGCTCGTCTACACCAACGTGCTGGTGCGCAACTGGCAGCCGTGGGTGCGGCTCGGGCGTGCACGACATTTCCGCGCCGATGTCGTTTCACACGCCGCGTGAAGCTCGATTTTCCCGTCAGTCTCGGCGGCTATCGCCATCCGCGCGACCCGTCCGAACCGATGTGCCTGCATCTCGTGCACGTTCCGGGCGCGCCCAACCAGGGGCTCGATGCGCGGACGCAGTTCCGCATCGGCCAGCGGCAAGCTGCTTCGAAACGACGTTTGCGGATTTCGAGGCGCGGATCCGCGACGAGCTCGACCGCATGCTCGGGACCGGGCGGGTTCTCGAGCGCGCGCGACATCGCGGCGATCACCGTCAACCGCTGGCCGCACGGCTACGGCTATGTCGCCAACTCGCTGTTCGATGGCGACGACTACGACAACGTGCTGGAGCAGGCGCGGCAGACGGTGGGCCGCGTTGCCATCGCCAATTCCGACGCCGGCGGCGACGCCTACGCCCATCTCGCGATCGACCAGGCGGCGCGCGCGGTCCGCGAGCTCACGGGGTGATGTGAGTGCGCCGCCAGTCGCGGACAGCCCTTGATGTTGTGACAATCCCCTCCTGGCAGATCTGCAGACGTCGGATTGGTTGGATTGCATTAGCGTGCAGGTTTCGTCTCGTTCGGAAGCGGAGGTTGCAATGAAGCGCGTCGGCGTTGCTGTGACTGCGATTGCTCTGGCCATTTCGGCGCCGGCATTGGCCGCCGATCAAGACCATCCCGCTCGGCGACCATGACGTGCAAGCAGTTCGTCGATAGCCCCAAGGATACAATCGGGGTGATCCTGACCTGGATGATGGGCTATCTGCAGGACGAGGATGAACCTGCGGAGCTCGATTTCTCGCAAGATGGAGGACCTCGGAAAGAAGCTCGGCACCTATTGCGGACAGAATCCGACGCACGGCGTGATGCGGGCGTTGGACAAGGTGAGCGATGCCGACGACGATGCCGACGTGCTGAAATCGGTCGTCGGCCTGTGGACCTACGGCGACAAGCAGGTCTGGATCGCGGTCCGGCCCGATGGTTCAGCCACGCAATGCCGCATCGCTCCGGACGGATCGGTCTACTTCTCGAAGGGAGCGTTCCGCGCCCCGAACATTCTCGCCTGGGAGAAGATCTGGGGCGACGACCAGGTCGTCGCGGGAGAAAGATGCGATCAAGCTGACGGGAAAATTCGGGTCTTTCTCCTACAAGCGTGACGACGGCGACCGTCCTCCGGCGCGCTGTGCGGCAACCTGAAGGACGCCCGCGCGCCTCGTTTGACTACGTCGCCTCCGAGGCATGCGACATCGAACGAGGACTTCGTGAGAAGCAATATCGATCTGTCTCGGCCTCGTGACTGCAATGGTCGCGTCCGCATGCCTCGCGGAGCTGCAGGACGAGAACATTCTGGCCAGGCTTGCCCGCCGGCTTCAAAATAGATTTCCAGCAAAGAAACAAGGACCATGCTCATCAGCGAGATGGTGCCGGTGAAGCAGAGCGTGAAGAACTGGACCGAAATGGTCACGGTCCAGGTCTTTTATGGGCTGAAGGTCACGCCGGACCAGTTCAAGGCCGGAATCGAAAGCGGAGCTGGCGACTGCATGTCCGACGAGCTGAGTCGCATCCCGTCGCTCAAGGACCGGAGAACGGCTATCCCTCGATGGTATGGCTGCAGAATTGTCCGATCAACAAAGCCACCGGCAAGCCCGAAATCACCTGGTTCAAGGCGATCCAGGGCAACGACAGCTTCTATATCGTTCAGGTGGCGTTCAAGGCCTGGCCATCGAAAGCAACAGATCACCCAGTGGATGGGCTACCTCAAGGACGTCACCGTGTGCGATACGCGCCTGCCGGACAGAGCCTGCGCGGTCCCCGGGGCCGCACAGCCGCAGCCGCAGTAAGTTGCACGCGCACGGCAGCGGCCTCGCGGTCGCGCACCACCGCCGCGCTGGCAGGCGCCTTCGTCGCCGTCGATCCGCGGGCGGTGCAGTCTTGGGGTGACCCGATCCGCCCGCGACGAGCTCGTAGAGCGCCGGCGGACGTGCGATTGCGTTCAGTGCGCTGATCGTCGCAACACCGATACACCGTCGTCCGGTCCAGCTATGCTTCCCAGTGGTCCAATGCTGCTGGAGGTACATCGTGATGATCACCCGCCGTTGCTTCAATGCACTGGCTGCCGCGTCTGCGCTTGCGTCGGGCATCGCTGCCAAGCGGGCAAACGCCCTGGCTTGGCCTACCCATCCTGTTCGTATCGTCGTGCCGTTCGCGGCTGGAGGGCCGACCGACGTGATCGCCCGCATCGTCGGCGAGCGGCTCTCGAAAAGCTGGGACCAGCAAGTCCTAATCGAGAACCGCCCGGGCGGCGGCACCAACATCGCGAACGAGTTGGTCGCACGTTCGGAGCCCGACGGTCATACGGTGTTGATGGGTGGCTCGTCGCAGGCCGCTACCCGCGGCCTTTATCCCTCGCTCAGCTATGACCCGATTGGCGATTTCGCGCCGGTCGCCTTCATCTGCAGCTACTCGTTCTTCATGTTCGTACCGAACTCCTTACCCGTGAAGTCGGTCAGCGAATTCATCGCCTACGGCAAGGCGAACAAGGGCAAGCTCACGCTCGCGTCCCCGGGCACGGGATCTTCGCCCCATCTTTGTGGCGAGCTGTTCAAGCACATGGCCGGACTGGACATGATCCACGTGCCTTATCGCGGGGCGGCTCCCGCGATGAATGACCTCATCCCCGGCCGGGTCCATCTTCTGTTCTCCGGCGGCGCCACGCTCGATAACGCCAGATCGGGCCAGGTCCAGGTGCTCGGCTATACGGGTGCCAAACGTTCCGCGATCGCGTCCAACGTGCCGACGATCGCCGAAAGCGGCGTTCCAGGTTTCGATGTCGTGTCATGGTACGGCTTCTTTGTGCCGGCCAAGACCCCGACCGAGATCATCACGAAAATGAACGCCGATACCATTGCCGCGCTCGCCGATCCGAGCGTTCATGGACGCCTGGCGCCGCTCGGTTACGAGAGCCGGCCCGACGCTCCCGAGAGTGTCGGCGCATTTCTCAGGGCGGAAGTCGAAATCTGGAGTCGCGTCATCAAGCAAGCCGGCATCGGTCCGGAGAAATGATCGCGCTGTCTGAATCCGGCTTGCCCGCGGCGTAGCGGCTTGCTCTGCCTTGATGTTGCCCGCCCGGATCACCTCGGAGCTCGTCATGGCAGCTCGGAGATTAGTTGTTGAAATTCGGGCTCAGACCAAGCTCTGGCGGTGCGAGTACGTACGTTTCCCAGCGAGCCAGTGGCGAGTGCAAATTTGGCGACGTTGTCCCCGCTGGGCGCATCCACGATAATTAAGAAGATCATTTTCGCCAGAAGTCAGATAAATCTGCTTGACCTCAACTCCCAATTTCTTGGCGAGCTCCCGGGCGGCTTGGCTGCGCTTGGGAGCATCCTTGACTGCACGGATTCCTTGGTCAGTCCAGTTCAGAGATAGTATGAACGTCGGCATGTGGTCCTCCGTGTGGTTGCGTGTAAGAGTTAGCCGCCTGCTGCGGAAGCGGCGCGGGAACCTACGACATGTGAATATCGGCAGCGCTAAAAACGCGCTGAATTGAGAATGCAATGCCTGCCGATGGCACCAAAGCTGCCCATCTTGCGAATGGAAACCTCGGCACGTCCCGCTTGGAGCAGCTGCTCGAGACGATACAGCATGTGCTCGTGTGTAAGGAAGGGGATGGCCTGCCATTTTCGGAAATGGCACAAATGCGACCTCTCACGATGTCCGCTCTGCCGCCGCTCTCGGAGTATAAGCGGACGTAACTTGGACACCGCGGATCGACCCGAATGACCCGAAGCCGACCCTCGGCACCGCTCATACGATCATCTCGGCGTATGCCGATTGGCAATCAAAGGGACGCGATCGCAAAGACTTGCCGCTCGAAACGCGCATACAGTTTTCTCATCTGCACGCGAGCGCTCTCAAATTCCGTGCTTCGGGTTGTCCTTCTATCGTGAGCACGCATCGTGCTTGAGTCGCTGTCACCGGCCAGCCAAGATTCTAGTCATGGTCGCCCCCAGTGGGCCGCTTCCAACCAGACACATGGCGTTACGTAACAAGGTCGGTGGAGCAGATGGGCTGATACCATTCCGTTCAATGACGCGATTACTGATTCATGCTCTTCGCCTGTGCCACCACTGCTGCGCGGTCGAAGTCGTTGCAGGCCGCCAGGAACTGTTCCGTGTAGGAGTCGGTCGCGGCCTCGCTGCCTTTCAGAGTGCCCAGCTTGACAAAGGCGGCGTGCGTGTTTTGCCAATTCGGCTTGATGAATTCGCCAAGACGCGCGCCCTCGGGCTGATCTTGAAGCGCCTTTTCAAGGAAGCGACGCATGATGTGCACGCTATTCTTGAGCGCGGTGGCATCGTCCAAGTTTGCAGGTTTCGTGGTCGGGAACTCCTCCCAGAAGATGCGGATGGCGGCGGCCGAGATTGGTCATCGTAAAGACGAGGCCCTTGGTCATGGCGCGGCAATAGCCCGCAACTTCTTTTGGATTCGAGTTGGCGAACGCCTTCCTTGTCGCGAGCGTTGTCCCGACCATGCGATCCTCAAGCGGAATATTGACCGGGCGCACCGCCAGTCCTGTGTTCTCGGTTGCGCCGAGCATTGCATCCCACATCACCAGGGCATCGATCTGGCCGCTGCGCAGGGCCGCGATCGCCGAAGGCCCGGCGCCGGTCGCAATGCCGGTGTACTGATCGGGCGTGATGCCGATTTCGCTCAAGTTCTGCTTCAAGGCTAATCCACCGCCGGCGCCAAACGAGGGCGCGCCAACGTTCTTGCCTTTGAGGTCTTCGAGCTTCTGGATGGGCGAGTCCTTCAGGACGACCAGGAAGGTCCCGGCGTTGCGCTTGAGATTGAAGAACGAAACCAAGTCGCCATTCTGCTCGCGCACCGTCATGATCGCCGCGGCTGCGGTGGTGCCGACCTGGGCGTTGTTTGACTGCACAACTTGCGCCGAGATCATGCCGGTCTGGGAGTTTTGGATGTCGACATCGAGCCCTTCCGCCGCGAAGTAGCCGAGGCGCTTGGGTACGGCATAGAGAAACACCTCTTCGCCGATGCCCATGTTTGGGTGCATCTGCACCAGTGTCATCTTCTTGAGCGATTGCGCGGGGACGGCTGCGACCAGGCAGCAAGACATGCCGGCGGCGAGCGTCAGCGCGAGCGTGGCACGACAGAGTCGGTTGAGCATGGCATGGCCTCTGCGGTTTAGGTTGATCTCAGTCATGGTCGCGCCGTTGCGTTCGACCGCTGCGCCCAGAAGCAATAACGGCGCTCGATCAGGGTCACGGCGTAATTCATCAGAAAACCAATCACGGCCAACAGCAAGATGACCGCAAACATCGGCGAGATCTCCATCGCCTGGTTGTACTGCATCAAGAGCATTCCGAGGCCGGCACTGGCGCCGACGAACTCGCCAACCACGGCACCGAGGATCGATAGCACAGAAGCGACGCCGAGCCCGGCGAACAGGAATGGCAGGCAGCTCGGGATGACGATTTTCGTGAGGAGGTGCAGCTCACTGGCGTTACAGGAGCGCGCCAGCTCGATACGCTCCGGCTCGACCGCCTGGTAGCCTGCCATCATGTTCACCAGCACTGGGAAGAACGTGATGATCGCTGTGATGAACACCTTGCCCTCGAGGCCGAAGCCGAACCACACCACCATCAGCGGCGCGAGCGCGACTTTCGGCAGCGATTGGAAGCCGACAATGTAGGGATACCAGCTCTTGCCGAGGAGCGGCCAATGCGAGAGCACGAGACCGAGGAGAGCGCCGAGCGCCGAGCCGATGGCGAAGCCGAGCAAGGCTTCCCAGACCGTGATGCCGGCGTGGTACCAGTAGCCCGCCTTGTCCCAGGGCGCGCGGCTCAATCCGCCGATCAGGGCGTGCAGCACCTGTTCTGGCGGTGGCATGACATAGGCGGGCACGCCGGCTACGTCGGTCGCGAGCCACCAAGCGGCGATCAACGCCACCAAGATCGCCGGCGAAATGGTGAATTGCGGATAGCGCCGCAATACGCCTGGTCGTTCAAGATTTGGCCGCGCCTCGCGTGGCATCGCGGGCGAGGGCGTGTCCACGGCCTGCACTGCCATCAGAACATCCCTCCCTGTGCGTCGAGCAGTGAGCGGAGCTTCGCGGCGTAGCGGCCGAAGCGATCGGTGTTAATGACGGAAAGCTCGCGCGGCCGCGGCAGGTTGATGGTGATGACGTCGGCAATGGTGCCGGGGCGGGCGGTCATTGCGATCACCCGGTCGGAGAGGAAGATCGCCTCGGCGATCGAGTGGGTGATGAAGATCACCGTCTTGCCGCTCTTGCTCCAGATCCGCATCAATTCGAGATTCATCTGCTCGCGCGTCATGGCGTCGAGCGCGCCGAAAGGTTCGTCCATCAGCAGGAGACGCGGGTCTTGAACGAGCGCGCGAACGATCGCGGTGCGCTGCTGCATGCCGCCCGAGAGCTCGAACGGATAGCGCTGCGCGAACTCGCTCAAGCCGACCATTGCGAGAAGATCGGCGGCGCTCTGCCGGTAGCTCGCCATCGGCCACTTGCGGAATTCGATCGGCAGCAGCACGTTGTCGAGCACGGTGCGCCACGGTAGCAGCACCGGCGATTGAAACACCACCGCGGCTTGTGGCGTTGGCCCGCGCAGCGGCTTGCCGTTCAGCTCGACCGATCCGGCGGTGTAGGGCAGGAGCCCGGCCAGCACCTTGAGCAAGGTTGACTTTCCGCAGCCGCTTTGACCGACGACCGAAACGAATTCGCCGTCGTAAATCTCGAAGTCGAGGCTCTTGAGCGCTGCCACCTCGCCCGAGCCGGTGACATAGGTCTTTGACAGCCCACGCGCCTGGATCAGCGCCGGCGCGCGGTCCGCGCTGGTACCGAGCGAAGCGGCGGCGCGCATGGGCTTCATCGGGTCCTGCGGCATGGCCTGGGCGACTGACAATTCCGCTTCGAACATAACGTTCGAACATCATGCAGCAAGGGATATGCCAGGAATTCAATGTGGCCGCGAGTCGCGCGCGCCGGCCGCGCTTGACCGCGTTGGATTTGCGCCTCACATGATCAAGGACAAATGCGCCGCGATTATCAATGACGACCAATGCGGTTATACCCGCGAGCAGGGAATGACGTCGCGGCCCATGACGGTCGACGAGATGTCAGCGCCGGGCGGTATGTAACGCCTAGTGCGGTGAATTTGAAGTTCTATCAGTTGCTGCTGCATCATCATCATAGGAACTTCAAATTCAAAACCGCACTAGAATCATAAAGTTGCTAGTGGTCCTTTGATTCCGAAGTTCGTATTTGAGCGTGCCGCGAACGCTGACGAACTTCGGAATCGGACCACTAGTGCGCCGCGGCCGGCACCAGCTTGAAAGACGCGATCTGCGGTGCGGTCTTGAAATAGACCGTTTGCAGCTCGGTGGAGTCCTTGAACTTGGTCTGCGGGAGCCGGCGGAAGATCACGTTGGTTGTCAGCGACGGCTGATCGAACGGGTAGGGATCGAGCGCGATCGTGTTGGCTTCGACTGGCGTCAGCGTCATGCCGACGCCCGCCGCGCCCGAATAGGACATTGGCACGGGCTCGATCTTGTCCGGCTTGAGCACCTCGGTGCTGCAAATGTAGAGAGACATCATGTCCCAGACCTGGAGCAGGTTGTAGTTGATCGCGAACTCCTTGGCGTCGAACTTCTCGGCCACGACCTTCTGCTTGGCCTCGCTCCTGGCGATGAACTCTTGGATCGCTTGTGGCAGCGTGCCGCGCTGGATCGCGGGCGGATGCGTGATGACGCCGTAGCGCCCCTGCCAGAGGCCGCTCCTGTGCTTGGTGATCATCAGCCCGGCGTAGGGGTCGGTAGCGCTCAGCCAGTCGCCTGCCCACTCGAACGCTTCGAGCTGCGTCTTGTCGTTGGGCACTTCGCGGTAGTTCGGCGTTTTGCCGGTTTCGAGGTTGAGCTGCGGGCTGGTTTCGTAGCGGATCCAGCCCCGGTCATGAAACATCGCGGCGCGCACCAGCGATGGGTAGGGTCGCGGCTTCTCAAATTTCTCGTTGCCCCAGTGCGCGGCGAACAACCCCGAGAGCTGGGCGTGATCGTTCTGCGTGATCATGACGATCGAGCCGTCGGACTCGTATCTGACAATCATGGCCATCTCCCAGTTGTGAGCCTTGCAGCGTAGGGACACAGGTGTCTCGCGTTGGCCCAATTCTGCGCGATCCGAGGGTCGCGGGCGAGCTTTAGTTGGTTCGCTGCGAGGTGTCGATTGTCTGCTGCTCTATGGCGCAGAGTGGCCTCGGGCTGGGAGCAGCTAGGCCGTCTGTTTCAACCGAAAAACGGTCCATCGACGTTACACGGCGGGGGCCAACTCGGGGTCGATCCTTCGACCGCGCAGCGCATCAGCCGACCGCCAGCGATGACAGTCTGATAAAGCCTGTCCCTATAAGGGTGGTGTGCCCGTCGGCAGAGCAAGGCTATCGCCGCCACCACCGCCAACTACGCTGGACGTTGCGGCGTACTGGGCGCCCTCCACGAAGTTTGCGGTGCTTCTGGCCTTGGCCCATGTCATTGCCGCGAGCAAGATCACCACGACCGCCAAAGATTTCACCGCCGGGGATTTCATGTGCGCGTTCTCATTTCTGTGTCTGCGCAAGATGCCGGTGGTCTGCCTGGGAGGCTGTGATGCGGGTCACAGAAACCACGTTTCAGCCGAAACAGATCGCTGGCGACAAAAAAGTCCGAAGTTCGGCAAACAGTCCGTTCGACTGCACTGGGGGCTACGAAGCCGGACCAGTTAGTTGTCTGTACAGAAAATCAGATTCTGCAATAGTGGTGATGAAGTCCGAAGTCGAGGGCGAGTAGCCCGAGGTCGGCTAGAACGAGGCCGCCAGACAGTGGAGAGGAAACGATGAAAACGCATTACACCGTCGCATTGTCTATCTTGGCAGGAGTTGCGGTCGGCGCTGCTGCCGTTCAAGCACTCCATGCCCAGGCCAAACCGCCGGCATATGTTGTCGCGGAGATCGATGTGACGAATGCAGAGCCATATGACAAGGAGTACGTGCCGCCTGCCGCGAAAGCCATTACGGACGCAGGTGGCAAATATGTCGTTCGCGGCGGCAGGACCGTTGCGATTTTCGGTGAACCACCCAAACCGCGCATCGCTGTGATGGTGTTCGAGAGCATGGAAAAGGCAAAAGCCGCATTTGATTCTTCTGCCTATAAAGAAGCCAAGAAGGTGGGAGACAAATACGCGAAATTCCGCGTTTATGCCGTGGAAGGCTTGTCGCAATAGCTGGTCGTCCCGGTTGTTGAGGCGCTGCGCAGCGAGTGACCGAGGCGAAGGCAGTACGGAGGGCGAAATGATGGTCCGTGTCGTTATGTTCTCGGCGATTTTTTGGCAGCGGCGAGCGTGCCAGCGGCAGCGGAAACAGGGGACGATGGTGGGCGATTAGTCATTGGACAAGGTGCCAATTCATGCTGGGCATGGACACGGAGCCATGAAGCGAAAGCAGCGACCCAAGGTCTGTACACGCAATGGGTTGCGGGCTTCGTGTCAGGCGTGAGTTGGGAAGCTGATGATCCGGATATTCTGACGAGGATGGACTTCGACGGCTTGATGGCTTGGATGCACGACTACTGCAAGGCCAATCCGCTCGCAAAAGTCACCACAGGCGCGGCCATGCTCGTGCAGGAGTTGCGTGCTCGGCGGCATGGGCCATGAGACGGCGGATTTAGTGGACCGGGTTGGCGTTGAGCAAGTCCATTATTTCTGGGCCGCGCACTCTGCGGTTCGCTGCAGGCATCCCCGTGCGCGGCAACTGCCTGCGTCCAACCTAACGGGCTACGCGGGCCGCCATGCGTCGCAGGCGTTCGCGGCCTCGTCAGGCGTGCTGCGCCAGCGCAGCACGGTGTGAATCTGCGCCACCACGGCGGCGCCTTCTCCGACCGCCGCCGCGACCCGTTTGGTCGAGCCGGCGCGAACGTCGCCGATGGCGAACACGCCCGGCAGCGTGGTTTCGAGCGGCAGCGCGGCGCGGCGGTTCGGCCCGACGTCGTGGGCGAAGCCGTTGCCGGTGATGACGAAGCCCTTTTGATCCGTCGCAACGCAGTTCTGCAGCCACCCGGTGTTCGGGTCGGCGCCGATGAACAGGAAGAGATGGCGCAGCGCGCAGGCGTGGATGGCCCCGCTGGGCCGATGGCGCAGAACCGCGGCGGTAAGGCCGTTGGCCTGGTCCCCTTCCAGCGCGATCATCTCCTTGCCGACGTGCAAGTCCACATTCGGGAGAGCGCCGATGCGGTCGACCAGGTAGCGCGACATCGTCGCCTCGAGCCCGGTGCCGCGCACGATCAGGTGCAGGCGCTTGACCCTGGGCGCGAGGAACACGACCGCCTGGCCCGCCGAGTTGCCGCCGCCGATCAGCGCCACCTCTTCTCCCTCGCACAGCTTGGCTTCGATCGGCGAGGCCCAGTACGAGATGCCCGCGCCCTCGAAGGTCGACAGGTTCGAGATGTCCGGCCGGCGGTAGCGCGCGCCGGAGGCGATCACCACGGTTCGCGCCCGCACGGCGCGCCCGTCAACGAGTTCCAGGCGCGGCGGGTTGCCGGCAGCCAGCTCGCCGCCGCTGCAATCGAGCCGCGCCACCTCGAGCGGAATGGCGATCTCGGCGCCGAATTTCTGCGCCTGGTTGAACGCGCGCCCGGCCAGCGCCAGGCCGGAGATGCCGGTCGGAAAGCCGAGATAGTTCTCGATCCGGGCGGAGGCGCCCGCCTGGCCGCCGAAGGCGCGCTGGTCGAGCACGATGACCGAGAGGCCCTCGGACGCCGCATAGACCGCGGTCGCGAGGCCGGCCGGGCCGGCACCGACCACGGCGACGTCGTACAAGATCTGCGGATCGAGCTCGGGCGTGATGCCGAGGCACGCTCCCGCCTCGGCGTCGGTGGGCCGCTTCAGCACCGTTCCGTCGGGACAGACCATCAGCGGCAGTTCCTCCGGCAGGACGCCGAAGCGCTCCGCGACGGCGCGGCCCTCTTCGTCAGCCAGCGCGTCCAGCACCGTGCAGGGATAGCCGTTGCGGGCAAGGAAGCCCTGCAGGCGCACGAGGTCAGGCGAGCCCGGCCGGCCGACCAGCACGGAGCCCGCGCTGCCCTCCTGGATCAGCCCGACCCGGCGCAGGATGAAGGCCCGCATGACAATCTCGCCGACCTCGGCGGCGCCGATCACCAGCGCGCGCACATGCGCGGCGTCGAACGGCAGCACGGTGCAGCCCTCGGGACCGGCCCGGCCCGCCGTGAGGGTGCCGCGCCCGGCCAGCGCGCTCACCTCGCCGCTGAACTGGCCGACGCCGAGCGTGGTGATCGCCGCTTCATGATGGAGGCCGTCGCGACTCACGACGTCGATCGCACCTTCGAGCACCAGCCAGCTCGGCGTGTAGCGCGCGCCCACATCGTAGAGGAGCTCGCCCGGGAGCGAACTTGCGTGCCGAGCCGCTCGGCGAAGCGTTTCGCGGTCTCGGTCTGCGCCGCGTCGAGCACGGGAAACAGCTGGTGACGGCGGGTCTCGAGGAGCGTCATGGTGCGTCTCTTGCTGGGGCGGCCGCCGCGGTCAGCCCCGTCACGAGGTCGCGTCGGGTGACAGGGTCAGCCTGCCGGCCGTTGCTCGCGGCGGCAACAGCGACTTCCGGAAATGCCTGCCCGCCATTGATGGCGTCATCATGGAGCTGGTTCAAGCGCCGGGAGACGGGAACCGCTCCGGCCGGGACCGGAACCTGGCGTCGTGAACGCGCCGGAGCGGCTCGCTTCAGGTCACGCGGCGTTCCATCGCCAATTCTTCCTTGAGGCTGTCGACGTCGCGGTAGATCGAGGCGACTGCGAGCAGCTTGCCGTCGCGGCGATAGCGCACCACGCAATCGCGCGCCTTGATATCGCCCTCGATCTCGAGCTCGTCCCACTTCTCGGCATGACCGACATAGTTGATCGGCAGGTCGTAATGCTGGCTCCAGAAGAACGGGACGTCGGCGAAAGCGCTCGCGCCGTCCCAGTATGTTGCGCGCGACGGTCTGGCCCTGGCGCTCGGCAACGACCCAGTGCTCGATCCGGAGCTTCTCGCCGCTGTGCGGATCGGGCCACCGCGCGATATCGCCGGCGGCGTAGATCCCGGTGCGCTGGTCTCCAGGTACTCGTTCACGACCACGCCGCGGTCGATCGCGAGGCCGGCCTGCTCGGCGAGCTGCGGTCCGCGGCCGCACGCCGATGCCGACGACCACGAGGTCGGCCGGTAGCGTCGTTCCGCCTTTCAGCTTGACCTTCGTGCCGTCGATCGCGGTTGCCGTCTCTTCGAGATGGAAGACGACGCCGTGCTCTTCGTGCAGTTCGCGAATGAAGTCGCCGAATTCACGGCCGAGCATGCGCTCCATCGGCCGCCGCTCCGGGGCCACGACATGGACCTCCAGCTCGCGGGCGCGCAGCGACGCGGCGACCTCGAGCCCGATGAAGCTCGCGCCGACGCACGACGGCGCGCCGCGCCTCCTTTGCGTTTGCGATGATCGCGCGTGCGTCGCCGAGCGAGCGCAGCACGTGGACGTGCGGCTCGCTCGCGCCGGGAATGTCGAGGCGAATCGGCTCGGCGCCGGTCGCGAGCACGAGCTTGTCGAAGGCCACGTTTCGCCCGCCCGCGAGCGCCACCTGTCGCGCCTTCGACGTCGATCGCCGGTCGACCTCGGTGCCGAGCGCGACGTCGATCGCATGCTCGCGGTAGAATTCGGCCGGCTCGCAGCGGCATCCAGTCTTCCGGCGCGTTGCCGGCGAGATAGTCCTTCGAGCAGTTCGGCCGGTCGTAGGGGCGGCGTCGTCGGCGGACAGCAGCGTGACGCTGCCGGCAAACCCTTCGCGCCGAAGCATCTCGGCGGTCGCGAATGCCGGCGGCGCCGCCGCCCACGATCACCACGCGCTCGGCGTTTTCGCTCGCGCTTCGCGCCTGGCCGCGCCTGCGTCGATCGGCGCGGCTCGATCTTGCTCGCGCACGCACGCCTTGCCGTCGCGCTTGTCCACGCGCCAGCACGCGCACCGGATTGAACGCCGGCGCTCCGATCGCCTCGCCGGTGCGCAGGCTGAAGCGGGCATGGTGCCAAGGGCAGCGCACGGTGTCGCCGACCGACCAGTCCCTCGGCGAGCGGCCCGCCGTAGTGCGAGCAGGCCGAACCGATCGCGAAGAATTCATCGCCGCGGCGCGCGAGCAGGACCGGCTTCCTCGCCGACATGTCCGCCGATCATGCCGCCGTCGGCGAGGTCGTCGAGCGGGATGCCCTGCGCGAGATCGGGACCGGTCGGCTTCGATGGCTCGCTCATGGCCGTCTCCTGACATCATGGTGGCAACCCAAGCCAATCAGGAAATGCAGGCAGCAGGAAGAGAAAAACACGAAGGGCGCGGCTCACGCCGCGCCCGTTCCGGTACCGCACGACGAGTCGCGTCGAGCCGCGACCTCGAGCACTCAAAGCTGGGCGAATGGACTTGCTTAGAAGTCCATTCCGCCCATGCCGCCGCCGCCGGGCATGGCCGGGGCCGGCGACTGCTTCTTCGGCGCTTCGGCGACCATGGCCTCGGTGGTCACCAGCAGGCTCGCGACCGAGGCCGCGTCCTGCAGCGCCGCGCGCACCACCTTGGCCGGGTCGATGATGCCCTTGTCGACCATGTCGACATACTCCTCGGTCTGGGCGTCGAAGCCGAAGGTCTCGGACTTGTTCTCCATGATCTTGCCGACCACGATCGAGCCCTCGACACCGGAGTTCTCGGCGATCTGGCGCAGCGGCGCCTCCAGCGCCTTGAGCACGATGTTGATGCCGGCCTGCACGTCGGAATTGCTCGTTGGTGATCTTGCCGACCGCCTTCTTGGCGCGCAGCAGCGCGACGCCGCCGCCCGGCACGATGCCTTCCTCGACCGCGGCGCGGGTGGCGTTGAGCGCGTCCTCGACGCGGTCCTTCTTCTCCTTCACCTCGATCTCGGTGGCGCCGCCGACGCGGATCACCGCGACGCCGCCCGCGAGCTTGGCCAGCCGCTCCTGCAGCTTCTCGCGGTCGTAGTCCGGAGGTGGTCTCCTCGATCTGCGCCTTGATCTGGCCGACGCGGGCCTCGATGTCCTTCTTCTTGCCGGCGCCGTCGACGATCGTGGTCTTCTCCTTCTCGATGATGACCTTCTTGGCGCGCCCGAGCATCGCGGTCGTCACGTTCTCGAGCTTGATGCCGAGGTCCTCGGAGATCAGCTGGCCGCCGGTGAGGATCGCGATGTCCTCGAGCATGGCCTTGCGGCGATCGCCGAAGCCCGGCGCCTTGACGGCCGCGACCTTGAGGCCGCCGCGCAGCTTGTTGACCACGAGGGTCGCGAGCGCCTCGCCTTCGACGTCCTCGGCGACGATCAGCAGCGGCTTGCCGGACTGCACCACCGCCTCGAGCACCGGCAGCATCGCCTGCAGGCCCGAGAGCTTCTTCTCGTGCAGGAGGATGTAGGCGTCCTCGAGCTCGGCCACCATCTTCTCGGCGTTGGTGATGAAGTAGGGCGAGAGATAGCCGCGGTCGAACTGCATGCCCTCGACGATCTCGACCTCGGTGTCGAGCGCCTTGGCCTCCTCGACCGTGATCACGCCTTCGTTGCCGACCTTCTGCATCGCCTCGGCGATCATCTTGCCGATCTTGGTGTCGCCGTTCGACGAGATGGTGCCGACCTGGGCGACTTCGGCCGACGAGCCGACCTTCTTCGCGCGCTTCTCGATGTCCTTCACCACGGCCGCGACCGCGATGTCGATGCCGCGCTTGAGATCCATCGGGTTCATGCCGGCGGCGACCGACTTGGCGCCTTCCTTCACGATCGCCTGGGCGAGCACGGTCGCGGTGGTGGTGCCGTCGCCGGCCGTGTCGTTGGTCTTCTGGGCGACCTCGCGCACCATCTGGGCGCCCATGTTCTCGAACTTGTCCTCGAGCTCGATCTCCTTCGCGACCGTCACGCCGTCCTTGGTGATGCGCGGGCGCGCCGAAGCTCTTGTCGAGCACGACGTTGCGGCCCTTGGGGCCGAGCGTCACCTTCACGGCGTTGGCAAGGATGTCGACGCCGCGCAGCATCTTGTCGCGCGCCTCGCCGCCGAAATCGTACGTCTTTCGCAGCCATTTCAAATCACTCCAGTTGATCGTGGTCTGATCCGTCATCCTGCGTGCATTGCCGAGCTGGCGCGGCAATCCATCGGCTTGCGAGGCCTGATGGATGCCGGGTCAGGCCCGCGCATGACGGCGCAACGCGCGCTCGGGCCGAAGCATTCGATCGTCAGGCGATGACGCCCATGATGTCGGACTCCTTCATGATCAGGAGATCCTCGCCGTCGAGCACGACCTCGGTGCCCGACCACTTGCCGAACAGAACCTTGTCGCCGGCCTTCACGTCAGGGTGATGACCTTGCCGGACTCGTCGCGGCCGCCGGGGCCGACGGCGACGACCTGGCCCTGCGACGGCTTCTCCTTGGCGGTGTCGGGGATGATGATGCCGCCCTTCGGACTTCTCCTCGGCATCGATACGCTTCACGACCACCCGGTCGTGCAGGGGACGGAACTTGGTCTTGGCCATATTGGATGTCCTTACAGACGCTGGTTAATGCGGCTAAGTGGTTGACCGATAAGCTCGATCTGGCGGGCTGCTAGCACTCTATGCTGGCGAGTGCCAGGAGCTTGCGGGGAGATAGGCGCTGGCGCGAAAACTGTCAAGGATTCCGCGGCGGGCGGCCCGGAGGGCAGGGGCCGAACTCGCTGTATGGCGCCCGCCGCTGCGAGCCGACCAAGCGCACGGGGACGGCGCAACCGGCAGCAACCGGCATCACATGGTTGTTCCGCTCCACGCGTCTGTCGGCAAGATGATCACGACATTCCAGCTGCCGATCGCTCGCACCATCGAGCGTCGTTCCCGTGCCGATCAGCAAGACATAGACAAGGCGCAGGAACTGCTCGCGCGAGAGCCGCAGCCGTGAACCATTGCGCGGCATAGATGCCGGCCCCCATCGCAGGAATCGGAGACCAGGGCCAGCAGCAACAAACTGAAATCGGAGTAGATGCCCGACCGCCGAGGAACAGCAGCACCCGCGTCAGCGTGCTCATGCCGATCAGGGTGCTCTGGGTGGCGCGGATGGCATCTTTGTCGTCCGAGCCGGCGGCGTCGAGATAGATCGCGTACACAAAGCCGCCGCTCCCGAACATCGCGCTGAAGATCCCGCCGAGCGGACCGAAAACGCCGACCCATCCTTTGCCGATCCTCTGTTGTATGGGCGCGAGCGAACAGGCTGTGGATGCCGTAGCCGGCGGCAAACACCCCGAGCAGAAACATCATCAGCGTCGCCGGCAGCGAGATCAGAAGCGTCACGCCGATGATGCTGCCTGCAATCATCAGCGGCGCCAGCCAGACGAGTTCATCTTTCGCGATCTTGTCGCTCAGCTGGAAGCCGTTGACGGCCGCCGCGGCGAAATCGAGCAGCGCCAAAAGCGGCACGACGCTGGCGATCGGCATCACATGGGCGAGGACGGGCGCCGCCACCAGCGCGGTGCCGAAGCCGGCGATTCCGAAGATGATGTAGGCGACGACCAGCGTGGGCAGCACGATCGCTATCGTCGTCCAGTCGAACATGTCCGGCTCGCGTCGAAGGCAGATTTCAGCATAGCCTATCGACGACGGGTTCGCCGCGTCGGAACCAGCGTGGCGGTTCGGAACTATCAGCCCAAGAGCGTCCCGCTATGCTCACTGCGAATTTTGAGTTGTCATGACTACCAGAGAAAAATTGGAATTACTTTTCCTGCATGCGCTTCCGCTGGATGGCTCGATGTGGGCCGGACAGAAGCAACTTCTGCCGGGTTCAACCTATACGCCGACGCTTTACCCTTTGGTGACAGCATCGAAGCATGGGCAGCCGCAGCGCTGAAGGTGGCGAAAGGTGACCGCCTGGTTGTCGTCGGCTGCTCGGTTGGAGGGTCTTGCGCGCTCGAACTGGCAGTTGCCGCGCCGGAGCGGGTTGCCGCCCTCGTTCTCATCGGAACTAAGGCCGGGCATCGGCCCGACCCTGCGCTGCATGCCTCAGCGCTGGAAATGCTTCAGGAAAAGGGACTGGAGGAAGCCTGGAAAGTCTTCTGGACTCCATTGTTTTCACGTTCTGCCAAAAGCCGAGTGATCAGCGATGCGAAGCGAATAATGCTTCGCCAGTCACCGCTGGATGTTGCACGCGGTGTAACCGCCTTCCACAGCAGACAGAGCCGTGACCAATTCCTTTCGGCATTTCCCCGTCCGGTCATCGTCGTAACGGGCGCGGATGATGTCACTCCAGGCCCGAAAGTGAGCACAGCACAGGCCGATTCAGCGCAGCACGGACGGCTTCATATCGTCCCGGATTGTGGACACTACGTGCCGCTAGAGCGGCCCGAATGTTCAAATTCAATCCTGCGAGAAGTGATTGACGCGCTGCGATAAAGAATAACGATATCGCCGTTTGCGGATGAACTGGCGGCGGCGGGATTGTTCAATTACGGCCGCTTACCGAGTGACACGGAATCACCGCCTTTGGCCCGACTCGGCCTCCCGGGATTTTCGTCAGCGGCCCACCCGAGGAAGCGCCCGCTCGTAATAGCCGAGGTCGATATAGCGCTCGGGCGCGGCGGGCTTGCCGCCTTCGATCTCGGCGCGCAACGCCAGCGCGTTGTTGAAGCCTTCGAGGTCGAACCTGGCGTCGGGCGTGAAGCCGAAGCGCGGGATCCATCAGGAGTTCGTAGGTGCGCTCCGCCTCCTTGCCGGAAATCTTCAGCTTCTCCATCAGCAGCGCGATATTTTCGGCGCGGTTGGCGGGATCGCGGGTCCAGCGCAGCGCCTCGACGTAGGCCGCGATGTAGCGCTCCAGCACCGCCGCATTGATCGCGCGCCCAGCCGCGCATGACGAACACGCCGCCGGCCTGATAGGGTCCGAGCAGGTCGATGGTGCGGCCGAGGCTCTTCATGCCGAGCTGCTCGGCCTGCACGGTGAAGGGCAGGTTGAGGATGGCGGCGGCATTGTCCTTGCTCTCGACCATCGCCTTGAAGCGATAGACGCCGGCGCCGACCGGCTTGACCGTGTAGTCGGTCCCGTCCTTGAGACCGTTCTGCGCCAGGATCTTCTTCGCCTGCAGCGCATAGGCGGTGTCGGGCGCATCGACCACGAGCGTGCGGCCGCGCATGTCGGCGAACGACTTGACCTCGCCCTGCACGAAGAACTCGTTCATGCCGCTGTCGCCGCCGGTGACGATCACCACGTCGTGCTTGCCGATCTCGACCATCGCCAGCGCGTTGTCGACCGCGGAATGCACCACATCGGACTTCCCGGCGGCGAGGCCGTCGCGCTGGCTGCGCGAATTCTCGGTGAGCTGCAGCTCGATCTTGAACCCGCGCCGCTCGAAAATCCCCTTGGCGATGCCGGCATGCAGCGGAAGCGTCTTGGCCTGGGGAAAGGCATTGACCCGCAGCCGCGTCGGCTCATCCGCGCGCGCGGCCGCCGCGCCGAGGGTGAGCGCGCATGCCAGCACGAGGCATCCCGGCAGGGCGCGGCCGCGGACGGACCCGGACCGCTGGGCGAGATAGGGCATGATTTCCTCCTTGCGCGATCTGCGAATGACGCCGTGCTTCGGTGATGGTAGCAGCAAGGCGGACGCGGCGTCCGCTCCCTCGTGCCGGGGCGTGCGCGCGAAGGTGCGCCGGCGCGAGCGGCGGCGGTGGTCGTCGATGTCGAGCCGGTCGCGCCGGCGTCCGGTTTGGCTCGAGGCCGCAATGACGGGGAGACATGCATGCGCGCGATTTCACTGGCCGAGGCCAACAAGATCATCGAGGGCACCTTCGCCTCCGCCGGGAAACGCAAGGCCTATGCGCTTGGCCGCCATCGTGCTCGACGCCGGCGGCCGGGTAAAGGCGTTCCAGAAGCAGGACGGCGCCTCGCTGATGCGGTTCGAGATCGCCTACGGCAAGGCGTTCGGGGCGCTCGCGCTCAATCGCTCCTCGCGGCAGGTGCTGCAGAAGGCGAAGGAGAAGCCGGCGTTCATGCAGTCGCTCTCCGAACTGTCCGACGGACCGCTGTTCCTGGAAGCCGGCGGCCAGCTCATCCGCGATGCGTCGGGAGAGGTCGTCGGCGCGCTCGGCGTCACCGGCGACGTGAACGAGGTCGACGACCTCTGCGCCATCGACGGCATCCACGCCGGCGGCTTCCGCGCCGACGCCGACTTCGACGCCGAGGCGGCGAAGCGCCTGAATATCAAGGTCGATCCGCCGCTGCGGGACCCGCGCCAGCGCTAGGGTGGACTCATTAACGCGCAGATCGGAGCTCCGCTTTCATTCGAAGACCTCGTCGGCGCGGGCAAGAAGGTGCCGGCGACCGAGTAATAGATACGCCGCCGCCTACGCCGTCTCTGAAATCCCGCGGCTGAGGGCGGCGCCGATAATGCCGGCGAGCGCAATCATCGTCAGCACGCCGACGAAACCTCCCAGCGCGAAGGCGGTGGCGCCGCCGGCAACGCCGGCGCTGCCGCCAAGAAAGGTGCAGGCGTTGACAATGCCCGAACCCTGTCCCGCTTGCGCGGGCGAAAGAGCCGACAGCGCCAGCCGCGGTGCCAAGGCATAAGGCACGGCCAGACCGGCGCCCATCACGAAAAATCCGATCGCCAGGAGGACCATCCCGCCCCGGCGATGGCCGCGCCGATGACGGCACTGGCGATCGCGATCAGCGCCATGCCACCCGTCATGGCGTTGCGCAGCCCGACCCGTGCCGCCACGGCGGAAGCCGACAGGGCGAGCGCAAGCGAGTGCCGCGCTCAGCGGCAGCAGCGCGGCGCCCGCCTCCAGCGCCGTGAGGCCGAGTCCTTCCCGGCTCTGCGCATAGAGGTTGAAGTAGAGCAGCAGGCTCATGATGCTGAACATCGACAGCGAGCCGATGGCCACACCCATAACGAACCCACGCCGCGCGAAGAAGCTCAGGTCGACCAGCGGCGCTTCGGCACGCGACTCCACGCGTCAGCAGCAGGACGAACGCGGTCGCCGCCAGTACGAACGGGCCGACAACGGGGAGCGGTGCCGCCCCCGCATGCGGCAATGCATGCAGCCCGAAGACCAGCGACACCATCAACGTGGCCAGCAAAACAAAGCCGATCCAATCCGCGCGCCGACTTTGCGTACGCGTGAGCACGCGCGGTCGCCGAGCCTGCGGAGGCCAGACCGGCAATAGCGGATAACATGAGCGGGACGTTGAGCCAGAAGATCACACGCCAGCCGGTGACGTGAGTGAGCGCGCCGCCGAGCAGCGGCCCGATGCTGAAGCCAAGCATCAGGAACCCGGTCCAAGCGCCGATCGCTGCCGCCCTGCGCTCCGGCGCCGCGCTGGTGTCGACCGCAGCCAGAGTGCTGGGCACCGCGAACGCTGCCGCGAGGCCCTGCAAGGCCCGTCCGGCCAGCAGCGCAGCTTGTGTGCCGGCGGTGGCAATGATGCAGGACGCGACGGCGAACAGCGCCAATCCGACCATCGATGCCAGCCGTGCGCCAAACCGATCCGCCGCCTGGCCGCCGAGCACGATGAAGGCCGCGGAGACGACCAGATAGGCATTGACCGCCCATTGCACGCCGGCTGAGCTGAGGAGAAGCTCGGTCCGCATGGTCGGCAGGGCGGCCATGATCGCCGTGCTGTTGGCGCCGACCGCGAGCATCGCCAGACACGACGACCACAGGACCGACGTGAACCCTGTTCGCTGGTTCAACGTCGCTGCGTCCTCAGCCCAGCATCGAGCGGATGAAACGCGCCCACGGCCGCCGCGTGCATTACGTTTTTCCAATTACTATTGCATCCTACTCGAAGCGACGTATCGCGGTCAGGGGTCTGTAACGCTCAGTTGCGAATTTCGGAATCGAAGGACATTAGCAACCCGTTGATCTCGTGTGGCTTTGGTTTCAGAATTCCGCGTTGCAGACTGGCCGCGAAAATGCTGCGGATTTCTGAACCGCCGCGCTAGTGCGGTGGATTTGAAGCGCACGACTGCCTCATATCCGCCTTGCTCTTCGCCCTATCCGGACACCAAAGTTGCCAGGATCGGGCGGCCGGATCGGGGCCTGGACGGCCGGGTTGGCGTCTCGTTAACCATGCGACTGTTACATGTGGATCGGTCTGTCCGCAGGCTTGGCGTCTTTGGCTCCCGACGCTGCGGGCGGAAGTTGAGGTGAGGTGCCCGATGGGGAATCGCAATTTGAATTGGCCCGCAAGTGTAGCTGTGCTGTCGGCGCTGGCGCTGGGGGCCTGCTCGACCGGGCCAGGCCCGGAGACGCGGGCTGCGCCGCCGCCGCAGCCCGAAATGCCGGCCAAGGTCCGTCCCTCGGAGATCATCGGCCGGTGGGGCTACGCCGCCTATCACAAGCCGGAGGATCGCGCGCGCACCGAGGCCAATGCCCGCGGCCAGTGCAAGCAGCCGTTCGTGATCGGCCAGGGCCCCAACGGCGGCGTCATGATGTATCTCGCCGATTCCAATCAGCTCCAGGAGCTTCGCCTCAAGGGCACGCCGGCCGGCACGCGATTATATCGGCCCGGCGGGAGAGACGCCGGGCGTGCAGGATCGTGAGATCATGTCGTTCGACGGCCGCGTGCTGGTGATGAAATACGTCGATCCCGAGGTCGACGGCCGCTACGGCACCGGCGTGTTCGTGCGTTGCGCACCGCGGGCCTGACCGGAACGAGCGCTCACCGCCGTCCGTCGGCGGGGGCGAAGGAGTCGCCGTCATGAGGCGCCGCCTGCTCGCCCTGCCGCTGGCCGCGTGGGAGCGCGACGGGCTCAAGGCCGCGCTGGTCAAGGCAGGACTGCCGGCCGACGACGTCGGCGATCCGCGCCTGTTGTTCTGGCGCTTCGAGACCCACGAAGATGTCCCGGTGGGTTTCGGCGGCCTTGAGCTTCACGGCACCGACGCGCTCTGCATTCGGTGGTGACGCTGCCGCCGCTGCGCGAGCTGGGCATGGGGGCAGCGCATCGTGGCGGCGCTCGAGGACGAGGCGCGCGCGCATCGATGTCGCGCGATCTACCTCCTGACCGAGTCGCAGCGGGATTTCTTCGCGCGGCTCGGCTACGCGAGCCTGCGCGCCGGGCGACGTGCCGGATGCGGTGCGTGGCAGCGGAGCAATTCGAGCCGGCTCTGCGCTTCAGCAGTCGTGATGGTCAAGCACCTCGGTTAGGTCGACGCCGGCACGAGCCGTGATAGGTCGAATCCCTTCACGCGCCGCGTTCCGTCATGCCCTGCTCTCCGCGATGTCTTCGCCGGTCCCTGGCGCGCCGTCCTGGTGCTCGGCGTCACCCAGATCCTCGCCTGGGGCGCGATCTTCTATCCGCCGGTGCTGACCGTGCCGCTGATCGCGGCCGAGCGCGGCTGGTCGATGACCTTCGCCATGGGCGGCTTTTCGCTGGCGCTGCTCACCGCCGGGCTCGCTGTCGCCGCGGGTCGGGCTGCTGATCGATCGGCACGGCGGGCACCGGGTGATGCCGGTCGGCTCGCTCCTGGGCGCGCTCGGTCTGCGTCGCTGCTCGTCTATGCCGATCATCCCGTGGCTTATCTCGCGGTCTGGATGCTGCTCGGCGTCGCCATCGCCGCGTCGCTCTACGATCCCGCCTTCGCCACGCTCGGGCGCATCTTCGGCGCGGCCGCGCGGCGGCCGATCACGGCGCTGACGCTCGCCGGCGGCTTCGCCTCGACGGTGAGCTGGCCGACCACCCACGTTCTGCTCGAGGCGGTCGGCTGGCGCGGCACCTATCTGGTCTATGCCGGCGCTGCTCGCGCTGCGTCGCTGCGCCGCTGCACGCCTTCGCGCTGCCGCGCACGCGCGCCGATCCGCACGCGCCGGCCGACGGACCGGCGCCGAGTGCCGAGCGTCGTGCTGCCGCCGAAGGGATGGCCGTTCGTCGCTGGTGGCGGCGGCCTTCGCGGCCTATGCCTTCGTGCCGTCGGGCCTGTCCGCGCATCTGCTGGCGATCTTCGGCCGCGCCGGCATCGATGCCGCGACCGTGGTGGCGATCGGCGCGTTGTTCGGACCCGCGCAGGTGCGCGGCGCGCATTTGCGAGCTCGGTATTTGCGCGCCGCATCCATCCGCTCAATGTCGCGCGCTTCGCGGTCGGAATGCTGCTGCGTGGCGTTCGCGCTGCTGGCGCTGTTCGGGCTCACGGTCGCGAGCGCCGCGACCTTCGCGGTCATGTTCGGGATGGCGAATGGCCTGCATCACCATCGCGCGCGGCGCCGTGCCGCTCGCGCTGTTCGGCGCCGGCCGGCTATGGCACATCTCATGGGCCGCATCGGCGGGCCGTACCTGGCGATGCAGGCGATCGCGCCGCTGGCGCTCGCCTTCGTCGCGGAGCGGGCGTCCGATCCGGCGGTGCTCGCCGTGGTCGCGGCCTTCGCGACCGTCGCGTTCGTCGCCTTTGCAGCGATACGCCCGCCCAAAGCAACGCGTTAGAGCGCGTTCAGCAAAAGTGGAATCCGGTTTTGCGTCCGAACGCGCTCCACGTCTTAAAGTGAGCGCGCGTTCCGGGCGGCTAACCGGTGTCCACTTAGCCTGAAAGCGCGCGAGCCGGACGGAAACCGCGCGGCCATGCTTGCGGGACGCTTCGGCGCGACGCGCGGTTACAGGTCCTCGCCGGAGTCGGAATCGAAATCGCCGTCGTCGAGGTCGTCCGTGTCCTGATCGTCGTTCACATCGTCGCCGCTGCTGTCGTCGAGCGCGCCATAGCTGCGGCCGCTCGCGCTGTCGCCGGAGGAGGGCGCCCGCCCGATGTCGTCGAGACCGGCCTGACGCGAGAGATCGCCGCCGCTGCTGCTGCCACTGCCGCTCCAAGGGGATGAGCCGGTTGAGCCGGCAGCGGGATCGAATGCCGCCTGCGCGCCGTGCGAGCCTCCCATCATGGAGCGAATGCCGCTCAAGCAGCAGAGAGCCGCCGACGACGCCGGCCGCAGCCGCGGCCGCGGTGCCCAGAAACGAACCGCCGCCCCGCCCATCGGTCCGCCCGCCATCGGCGCCGCCTGCCGCACCGGGGCCCATGGGCATCCCGGCCCCTTGTCCCGCCGGCATCGCCGGCGTGCCGGTGCGCCAGGCGGACGACATGCCCGGCGTGGCCTCGGGCCGCGGCACCGAGGGAACCGAGCCACGCCCCTCGCGTCGGCCGAAAAGACTTTCGCGCACGCCGCCGAGAAAGCTGGTGTCACGCGGCGCATCGCCGGCCGGCTCGCCTTCGAGCTCCCGGATGCGGGCGTCGGCGCGCTTGAGCGCTTCGTCCTGCACCAGCACGGTCTGCACCAGTGCGTAAGGCGCGTTGGGGGCTTGCCGCAGGCCGTCCCTGATCAGGCGTTCGGCGTCCGGATCGCGCTGGGCGTCCTCGAGCGTGGCCAGGCGGTCGAACAGTTCGATGACGAGATTGCGTTCCTCTGGGGTCATTGGCCGTCTCCTTGGTCCCGTGACGACGATGATTCATGTAGGCAACGGCCGTGGCAGCGGAATGACCCGCGCCAACAAAAAATTCTGGTTCGCTTTCTCTTGCGCGGTCAGCGGGATAGCGGCGTGGCCGCGTCTGCCAGCCAACGCCACGCCGTGGCTTGCGAGCGCCGCCGGGAAGGCATCCCCGGCGAAGTAGGCATATTCCTTCTCTCGCAACGTCGTGAGCGGATCGAGCCGCTGCAATTCGGCGTCGACGAAGCCCGGATGACACATCACCACGCTGCCATCGGGCAGGCGATCGAGGAACCGCGGGAACAGCGCAGGAAGTTCGCCGCATCGTCGAACCGATAGGTGCCGGCGAAGCCCGGATTGGTGCGCAGGCCGAGCGCGGCCGCGCGGCGCCGAAACCGAAAGCTCATGATATCGAGGAGCAGCCCCTTGCGGTCGGCAAATCTCGCCGCAAGCGGGATCACGCGGCCGCATTGTCGCACCCATGCGTCCGGCAGCGGTCTGCTTGATGACGGTGAGCAACGCGTTGCCGATTTGCGGGAGCAGATGCACATGCTGGTGCCCGTCGACGAAGTCGGGGGCGCGGCCGAAGGTGTCGAGAAAGCTCTGCATCTGGCAGGTAATCTCAGCCACCAGCGTGTCGTGGTCGAAGCGGCGCATGGCCGCATGTCGCAGCCGTTGCAGTGAGCGGCAGGAAGGCGCCCTCGCGCACGCGGCTCGAAGCTCTTGCTCAGCGGACGAAACGGCGCCGTCAGCCCGAGATGCAACCCGATCGCCACCCGCGGCGCGACGGAATTGAGCGTATTGAGCGAGATCGCCTCCGAGCGGCGAGAAGCTCGGCGCCACCACCAGCACCGAGGTCGCATTCAGGCGTCCGCGCACCACCAGATCGCGAATGGCAATGTTGACCGAATTCGAAATGCCGAAGTCGTCGGCGCACAGCCAGATGCGACGGCGCTCGGCTGTGCCTGCCGCGGTCGCGTGCGTTGCCGCTCATTCCGCCGCCGACCGCGCCGGCGGATCGCCGGCGCCTGCGCTCTCGGCGGTCTTGAGCGTGTGCTCGGCCACGAAATAGACCGGCCGCGCTTTGAGCTCGGACAGGATCTTGCCGATATATTCGCCCATGATCCCGATCATGATCAGCTGCACGCCGCCGAGCACCATCAAGCCGACGACCACCGACGGATAGCCCGGCACCGCTCTGCCGAAGACGACGGTCTCGATCAGGATCTGCACGCCGAAAATGAACGCGCCGGCGGCGAGCAGCAGCCCGAGCAGGCTCGCGAGCCGCAGCGGCGCGACCGAGAACGAGGTCAGCCCTTCGATCGAAAGCCCGATCAGCGAATACAGATTCCAGGTGGTGCGTGCCATGGATGCGCTCCGCCGGCTCGTAGTCGACGCGGATCTGGCGAAAGCCGATCCAGCTCGCGAGTCCCTTGAAGAAGCGGTTGCGCTCCGGCAGCTGCTTGAGCGCCGCCGCCGCGCGCGGCGAGAGCAGGCGGAAATCGCCGGCGTCCTCCGGGATTTTTGCCGCGCGCCCCAGTTGATCAAGCTGTAGAACGCCTTGACCCCGAAGCGGCGCAGCCACGGCTCGCTCTCGCGATGCGCCTTGGCGGTGTAGACCACGTCGTAGCCGTCGATCGAGCCAATGGCCGACGAGCGTCTCGACCAGCGTCGGCGGATGCTGGCCGTCGCCGTCCATGAACAGGACGGCGCCGAGGCGGGCGTGATCGAGGCCGGCGAGCAGCGCCGCCTCCTTGCCGAAATTGCGCGACAGCGAGATCACCTGCACGTCGAGGCTGTCGGCCGGAAGCTCGCGCGCGATCGGCGAGCGTGTCGTCGCGGCTGCCGTCGTCGACATAGACGACCTCGGTCGTCAGGCCGCGTGTCGCCTTGAGGCGCGCCGGCGACCTCGACGATGCGGGCGTGCAGGGCGGCGAGGTTGGCCGCCTCGTTGAACAGCGGAACCACGATCGAAAGGCCGGCCTCTGCCATTCCCCGCGACCGCGCCGGGGCGCCAGTGCCGCCCGCTCGGGTCATCGCATCGGATGCCATCAGCCGCGCCTCTTGAGCCGTTGCCCGCCGCAGGGGTTATAGCCCAGGCGCGGACGGCTGTCGCGCGGGGCGGCTCCAGTGACCGGGGCGGGCTCGGCGGGACCGGACAGACGTGCTAAGCGGGGCTCGCCATGAGGCTGCCCCCGCCGCTCGATCGCCTCTCAACGCCGCCTCACGCAGGCTTGGCAGACGCGCGGCGTCACGCTCAAGGCGGCGAGCTTCGCCATGGTCGGCGTGGTCAATACCTTCATCGACCTGGGCATCTTCCTTGCCGCCTACAATGTGCTCAAGCTGCCGCTGATTCCGGCCAACGTGCTCGCCTGGCTGCTCGCCGTTTCCGGCTCCTATGTGATGAATTCCTTCATCACCTTCGCGGCCGAATCCGGTCGCCGGTTGCGCTGGCGCGCCTACGGCGCGTTTGTTGCGTCGGGCGTCGCCGGCGTGATCACCAATACGACGATCCTGGTCGTGGCCTCTTATTGGCTGCCGGTCCTGGCGGCGAAACTGTTGGCCATCGCCGCGAGCTTCGTGGTCAATTTTTCATTGTCCCATTTCGTCGTGTTCAGGACTCGCGAACGGCCGGCGGAACGCTCAGTCGAATGATGAACGGGAGAAGGGCTTTTGCTGACACGCAACGCCAAGATCGAACAACAAGCGCGTGACGACGAAAACCTGACGGTGGAGCGCCCGACATTCGTCACGCATCTGGAATGTTCCGTGACCGGCGAGCGCTATCCGGCGGACGAGCTGCACAATCTGTCGCGTGCCGGCAAGCCGTTGCTGGTGCGCTACGATCTCGCCGGCGTCACGAAATCGCTTGAGCAGGGAGGCGCTGGCGCAGCGGCCGCGCGATCTCTGGCGCTATCGCGAGCTGCTGCCGGTGCGGCGCGCCGGAGACATCGTCAGCCTCGGCGAGGCGGTCACCCCGATCGTCGCGATGCCCAAGCTCGCCAAGATGCTGGCGGCGGCGGAGATCCTGGTGAAGGACGAAGGCCGGCTGCCGACCGGCTCGTTCAAGGCGCGCGGGCTGGTGATGGCGGTGTCGATGGCGAAGGCGCTCGGCGTCGCCCACATGGCGATGCCGACCAACGGCAATGCGGGCGCGGCGCTTGCCGCCTATGCCAGCCGCGCCGGCATCAAGACCACGGTCTTCTGCCCGCGAGGACACGCCGGAAGTGAACGTGCGCGAGATCGCGCTGCAGGGCGCGACCGTCTATCGCGTCAACGGCCTGATCGACGATTGCGGCAAGATCGTCGCGCGAGGGCCAGGCGAAGGTCGGCTGGTTCGACACCTCGACGCTGAAGGAGCCGTATCGGATCGAGGGCAAGAAGACGATGGGGCTCGAGCTCGCCGAGCAGCTCGGCTGGGAACTGCCCGACGTCGATCCTCTATCCGACCGGCGGCGGCACCGGGCTCATCGGCATGTGGAAGGCATTCGCGGAGCTCGAAGCCATCGGCTTCATCGGCAAGAAGCGCCCGCGCATGGTGGCGGTGCAGGCGGCGGGCTGCGCGCCCATCGTGCGCGCCTACGACGCGGGCGTGGAGCATGCGCCGCGCTGGGAGGACGCGCACACCATCGCCGCCGGCATCCGGGTGCCGCAGGCGATCGGTGATTTTCTGATGCTGCGCGCGGTGCGCGAGAGCGGCGGCTTCGCCATCGCGGTGGCGGACGAGGCCATCAGCGCGGCGATCGACGAGGTCGCGCGCGCGGAAGGATTGCTGCTGTGCCCGAGGGCGCTGCGACCTACGCGGCGCTCAAGCAAGGCACTCGCCGACGGCCGCATTCGCCGCGACGAACGCGCGCTGCTGTTCAACTGTGCGACCGGCCTCAAATATCCGATGCCGCCGGTCGACCGTACGCTCGACCGCTTGCAGCCGATCGATTTCGCCGCGCTGTGATAGGATCATCGAATCCACATCGAGAAGGAGAGCCATGACGAAGCTCATCATGGCGGCCGCCATTGCAGCGCTGGTCGCGACCATCGGCGGCGCCGAGGCGCAGACCTATCCGTCGCGCCCCATCACCATGATCGCGCCGTTTCCGGCCGGCGGCCCTTCGGACGCGCTCGCACGCATCCTCTCCGAGCCGCTTCGCGCCGCGCTCGGCCAGCCGATCGTGATCGAGAACGTCGCCGGCGCGGGCGGCAATATCGGCGTCGGCCGGCTCGCGCGCGCGGCGCCCGACGGCTACACGATCGGCATCGGCCAGTGGAGCACCCACGTCGTCAATGCCGTCACCTACGCGCTGCCCTACGACGTGCTGCACGATTTCGAGCCCATCGCGCTGCTTGCCATCACGCCGCAGCTGATCATCGCGCGAAAGAATTTCCCCGCGAACAGCGTCAAGGAGCTGATCGAGTGGCTCAGGGCCAACCCCGACAAGGCGAGCGCAGCCACGGTGGGCGCCGCCGGCGGCGCGCAGGTCACCGCCGTCTATTTCCAGCAGGCGACCGGGACGCGCTTTGCCTTCGTGCCCTACCGCGGCGGCGCGCCGGCGATGCAGGATCTGGTCGCCGGCCAGGTCGATATCATGTTCGACCAGGCCGCGAACGCCATCGGCCAGGTGCGCAACGGCACGATCAAGTCCTATGCCGTCCTCACCAAGGACCGATGGTCGGCGCTGCCCGATGTCCCATCGATCGACGAGGCCGGCGTGCCGTCACTGTACGTCTCGTACTGGCACGGCTTGTGGGCGCCGAAGGGGACGCCGAAGGACATCGTGGGCAAGCTCAATGCCGCGGTCGTCAACGCCTTGGCCGATGCGACCGTACGGCAGCGGTTTGCCGATATCGGCCAGGAGGTTTGGCCGCGCGACCAGCAGACGCCGGAGGCGCTGGCGGCGCACCACAGGGCCGAAACCGAGAAGTGGTGGCCGATCATCCGGGCATCGAACCTGAAGGCCGAATGATCGCGGCGTGACCAGTCGACGCAGCATGCGCGCGCGCGGCTGGGCGCGATGAATCTCGCGAGGCGGCCTACGACATAGAACAAGCGGGAGGCGGGTATGAGAAAACTGTTTCCAGCCATCATCGGGCTCGCCACCGCGCTCGGCATCGCGAGCGCGTGCGCGCAGACCTATCCGTCGCGCCCGATCACGCTGCTCGTGCCGTTCGCCGCCGGCGGGCCGGCGGATGCGCTCGCGCGCGCGCTCGGCGAGCGCATGCGCGCCTCGCTCGGCCAGACCGTCATCATCGAGAACGCGACCGGTGCGTCAGGCACGATCGGCGTCGGCCGTGTCGTGCGCGCGGCGCCCGACGGCTACACGCTCGGCATCGGCCACGTCGGCACGCATGTGGTGAACGGCGCGATCTATCGCGCTGCCGTACGACCTGTTGAAGGATCTCGAACCGGTCGCGCTGCTGCCGAGCAACTCGCTCCTCATCATCTCGAAGAAGGCGTTTCCGGCGAACGATCTCAAGGAACTGATTGCCTGGCTCAAGGCCAACCCGGACAAGGCGTCGGCGGGCACCGCCGGGGCCGGCGGCGGGTCGCACGTCAGCGGCGTCTATTTCCAGAACCTCACCGGCACCCGCTTTCAGTTCGTGCCCTATCGCGGCACCGGCCCGGCGCTGACCGATCTGATCGCGGGGCAGATCGACCTGATGTTCGACCAGGCCTCCAATTCGCTCGCGGCAGGTGCGCGCCGGCACGATCAAGGCCTACGCGGTCACCGCCAAGACGCGGCTCGCCGTCCGCGCCCGACATCCCGACGGTCGACGAGGCCGGCTTGCCCGGGTTCTATATCTCGACGTGGTACGGGCTGTGGGCGCCGAAGGGCACGCCGAAACCGGTCATCGCCAAGCTCAATGCCGCCGTCGTGGAGGCGCTGGCCGATCCGGCTGTGCAGAAGCGGCTCGGCGACCTGGGCCTCGAAGTTTCCGCCGCCCGAGCAGCAGACGCCGGAGGCGCTCGCCGCTCACCACAAGGCCGGAGATCGAGAAGTGGTGGCCGATCATCAAGGCGGCGAACATCAAGGCTGAATGAACGTGCTCGCCGCATCGGAGCAGCCCACCCAGCGAGGTAAGTCATGAGAATACTGCGGATCGCGGCGCGCTGCGGCGTCCTTTGGGCAGGCTGCGCAGTTGCGTCGGCGCAGGTCTATCCATCGCGGCCGATCACGATGGTGGTGCCGTTCGCCGCCGGCGGACCGGTCGACACGGTGGCGCGCATCCTGTCCGAGCCGATGCGCGCCTCGCTCGGCCAGAGCATCATCGTCGAGAACGTGACCGGAGCGGCGGGCTCGATCGGCGTCGGCCGCGTCGCGCGCGCGGCGCCCGACGGCTACACGCTCAGCATCGGCCACTGGAGCACGCATGTGGTCAACGGCGCGATCTACGCGCTGCCGCTACGACCTGTTGCAGCGATCTCGAGCCGATCGTGCTGCTGCCCAGCAATCCGCGATGATCGTGGTCAGCAAGAACGGCGTGCCGGCGAAGGACCTCAACGGAGTTCGTCGGCTGGATCAAAGCGAACGAGGGCAAAGTCTCGGCCGGAACGGCGGGCGCAGGCTCCGCGACCCATGTCGCCGGCGTCTATTTTCAGAACGTCACCGGCACCCGCTTCCAGTTCGTCCCGTATCGCGGCACCGGCCCGGCGCTGCAGGATCTGGTGGCCGGTCAGATCGATTTCATCGTCGACCAGGCATCGAATTCGCTGCCAGCACGTGCGCGACGGCAAGATCCAGCGCCTACGCCGTCACGGCCAATGCGCGCCTGCCGTCGGCGCCCGACATTCCGACCGTGGCCGAGGCCGGCCTGCCGTCGCTCGACATCAGCGTCTGGTATGGCCTGTGGGCGCCCAGGGGCACGCCGAAGGAGATCATCGCCAAGCTCAACGCCGCCGCCGTGCAGGCCCTGGGCGATCCCGTCGTGCGGCAACGGCTTCGGCGAGCTCGGCCTCGACATTCCGCCGCGCGACCAGCTGACGCCGGAAGCGCTCGCCGCCTATCAAAAGGCCGAGATCGAGAAGTGGTGGCCGGTGATCAAGGGCGCCAATATCAAGACGGAATAGCAAGGCCTGCTAAGTCAGTCCCGCCTCGAGCTTGGCGTAGAGCGGATTGGCGCGCGAAAACACGTAGCCGAGATCGGCGACCACGACGTTCTCGGCGCCCTTCTCACGCAAGCGGCGTCGCCAGCGCATGGACGTGCTTCGGCGGGCAGTGCAGCGTCAGCATGCCCGAAGAGGTCGGCCCGCCGAACGGCGTCTCGACGCCGAAGCGCTCCTTCGCTTCTGCCAGCAGCGCTGCGTCGCAGCCGGCAAAGCGCGTGCGCACTTCGCGAAATGCGCGCGCGCGCGTCTGCGCGGCGATGCGGTCGAGCACGATGCGCGCGATTTCACGCTCGGCGGCGCCCCAGTTGGCGCGCGCGCGCCGCGACGAGATTGGCCTGCGAGCGCAGGATCACGCCGTCCTCGATCACCTTCAGCCCGTTGGCGGCGAGCGTGGCGCCGGTCGTCGTGATGTCGACGATGAGTTCGGCGGTGCCGGCCGCCGGCGCGCCCTCGGTCGCGCCCGAGCTTTCCACGATCCGATAGTCGGTGATGCCATGCGCGGAGAAGAAATTGCGCGTGAGATTCACGTATTTCGTGGCGAGCCGCATCTTGCGCTCGTGCTTGAGGCGAAACGCGGTCGCGACGTCGTCGAGATCGGCCATGCTGTGCACGTCGATCCACGCCTGCGGCACCGCCACCACCACATTGGCGTGGCCGAAGCCGAGCCCGTCGATCAGAATGACATGCTGGTCCGCATCCGGGATCTTCTCGCGCACGAGGTCCTCGCCGGTCACGCCGAAATGCACCGCGCCCTGCGCCAGCAGGTCGACGATCTCGGCGGCCGAGAGATAGGCCACCTCGACACCGGGAAGATCGGTGATCGCGCCGCGATAGTCGCGCACGCCGCGCGGCTTGACGAGCTCGAGCCCGGCGCGCGCGAAGAAGGCCTCGGCGTTTTGCTGCAGCCGGCCCTTGGCCGGCACGGCGATGACGAACGGCGCGCTCATGGCGCGCCCCGCAATCGCGCGAGCCGTTCGATCCAGACCGCGAAGCCGACCGCGGAGATCGGCGCTGGCGCTGCCGAGCCGCGTGAGCAGACCGTCATAGCGTCCGCCCGCGACCAGCTGGCCCGCGGCGCGCGCGCTCGGGTCGTGCAGCTCGAACACGAAGCCGGTGTAGTAGTCGAGGCCGCGGCCGAAGGCGGTGGAGAAGCGGATGCGACCGACGTCGACGCCGCGCGCGGCAAGAAAGCCGGTGCGGCTCTCGAACAGGTCGAGCGCGGCGTCGAGCGCGATCTTGGCCTCGCGCGCGAAGCGCGCGCAGGTCCGCCGCGGCCTCGTCGGGATCGCCGCGCGATGGCGAGGAATCTTTCGATCAATGCGCGGGTCTCCCGCGGCAGCGAGGTCTGCGCGCCGAGCGCCGACTGCTCGAGAAAGCGGTCGGCGATCTCGCCGACCGAGCGGCCGCCGACCGCGGTGATGCCGGCGATCGAGAGCAGGTCGGTGACGAGCGCATGGGCGGCTTTGGGATCGGAGCCGGCGAGCGCGGCGAGCACGCCCTGGTATTCCGGCCGCGCATGCGAGGCGCTGATGGCGAGCCGATCGAGGTCCTGCAGCGAGCGAGGTCTTGTGGTTGAAATCCTTGATCAGGCGGCGCTTCCAGGCCGGCGCGAGGTCGAGCGCGGCGATCAGCGCGGAGAACAGCGCGACGTCGCCCATGCGGATGTCGGGCGCGTCAGGCCGTAGTGCGCCGTGGCCTCGAGCCCGAGCGCGAGCATTTCGGCATCCGCCGCCGCCTTGTCCGGGCGGCCGAAGGATCTCGATGCCGGCCTGCAGGAATTCGCCGGCGCCCTCGGCGCGATGGCGGAACACCGGACCGAGATAGCAGAAGCCTGCGGCGTCGCCGGCCGCGGGCGAGGCGAGATAGTCGCGCGAGACCGGGATGGTGAGGTCCGGGCCGCAGGCACAGTTCGCGCCCCTGCGGATCGGTGGTCGAGATACATCCGCTTGCGGATGTCCTCGCCGGAGAGGTCGAGGAACGGCTCCGCCGGCTGCAGGATGGCGGGCGTGACCCTGCGCATAGCCCGCGCGCTCGAACGACGTGAGCAGCGCGTCAGCGCGCCCGTCCGGTGCGGCGCTCGTCAAGGTCATTCCTGCGCTCATGGCGGTTGCAAGCGGTCGATTAGGCTTGTGGCGGCGGCGTTTAGCACGCTCGCGGCGCGAATTCGACGTCAAACCGATGAAGCGCTTAACGCCGGCCTTGGGGCGTCCCAAATCGGGCGGGCCTTACCGCCAATCCCCAGCACCGCCCCGACCAGCGCAAGCGCCGCGACCGCGGCGGTATCGGCCCGCAGAATGCGCGGTCCGAGCGCAAGCCGCACCGTGTTCGGCGACTCGAGCAGCGCGGCGCGCTCGTCCGCGGCAAAGCCCCCTCCGGGCCGATCAGGACGGCAAGCGGGATCGGCCTTGCCCTCGCCGCGCACGCCGTGCCGCCGCCAGCGCGGCAATCGGGTCCCTCACCTCGGCCTCCTCGTCGCAGAACACCAGGAGACGGGCGCGATCACGCTCGTGCGATCATGCGCTCCAGCGTCAGCGGGCGCGCCGATGTCCGGCAGCGTCAGGATGCCGCACTGTTCGGCCGCCTCGATGGCATTCGCCCGCAGGCGCTCGAGATTGACGCGCGCGACCTGGGCGTGCCGGGTCAGGACCGGCTGCAGGCGGGACGCGCCCATTTCGACCGCCTTCTGCGCCATGTAGTCGAGGCGGGCATGTTTGAGCGGAGCGAACCAGTAATGCAGGTCGAGGGCGCCGGCCTGGGGCCGGGTGCGGGTCGCCGATCGTCAGGGCGAGGCTGCGCGTTTTCCAGCGCTCGCGAGCATCCCCTGCCATTCGCCGTCACGGCCGTTGAAAGCCAGCACGGAATCGCCGGTTTTCAGCCGCAGCACGTTGCCGAGGTAGTTTGCCTGCGCGGGGTCGAGCGCGACGGTCGCCCCTCGTGGAGCGCGGCGTCGAGATAGAGGCGAGGCGTGCGGAAATCGTAGCGAGGCATGGACATTGAGGGTCGGCAGCCATCTCGGCGATGAAGGTCAAGAACCAGAAAGCGTATGGCTAAACCAGCCATTTCCGTGATTTGGCGGATAAGGCGCTCAAGATCGGTCCGCGACGTTTCGTCCTCCCGATTCTGGCTCCAGATCGCCCATACCGGGCCCCAGACGCTCGTTCTGCCGTGTTATCGCCGAATTCAAAAGGCTGTTAATATCTAGGCGGCAGGATCGGCCCGGGTCGGATCGGGCGGTCGGGGTATGCCGGGGGAATCACATCATGACGCTCAGCCGGACTGTTCCATTGGTGCTGATGCTCGCCGTGTTGCCGGTCTGGCCGGCCGCGGCGCAGTTTGGAGGCATGCCGGGCATGCCCGGGTCGGGGGATGATGTCCCCGGCGGAGGCCGGGTGGGCAGTTCGGGGCAGCGCCCCAGCCGCAGCAGCCGCCGCCTGCCTGCCAGCAGCTCGTGGCCCTTCGGGACGAGACCCAGAAGCACGGCCAGGCGCTGCAGGCGGCCGGTCAGAAGAAGGCGCCGCCGGAGGAGTTGTGCAAGCTGTTCAAGGCGTTCCTCGCGGCCGAGACCAAGATGGTCAAGGGGCTGGAAGAGCAGAGCGCGACCTGCGGCGTGCCCGCTGAAGTGCTCCAGCAGGTCAGGGCCGGACACATGCAAGGCCGCGCAGACGAGCAAGCAGATTTGCGAGGTGGCGGCCGCAAGGACCGCGGCCGAGCGGCCCGAGCCTCAGCGACGCGCTCGGCACCACGCCGGTGGTGCCCGACACGACGTCGACCAAGAAGGGGCCAGGGCACCTTCGACACGCTCAGTCCGGCAGTCCGCTGGCGCGATGACCGGCGGCGCGGGTCGCGTCGCCGATTCGACTGGAAACTGGGTCGACGGCTTCGCCCCCGCCTGGACGCGGCCCTTATCTGCGGCTGGCCCGCCTCGACCGGCCGATCGGGTCCTGGCTCCTGCTGATGCCGTGCTGGTGGTCGGTCGGGCTCGCCGCGATCCATGCCCGCAGCCAAGTCAATCTCTGGCATCGTCGTCCTGTTCTTCGTCGGCGCCTTTGCCATGCGCGGCGCGGGCTGCACCTGGAACGACATCGTCGACCGCGACCTCGATACGCCGGGTCGAGCGCACGCGCTCGCGACCGATCCCGTCGGGACAGGTGACGCGTCGCCGCGGCCGCCGGCTTTCTGCTGTTGCAGGCGCTTGGTCGGGCTCGTGGTCCTGCTGCAGTTCAACCGGTTCACGATCTATGTCGGCTTCGCTGTCGCTCGCCGTGGTCGCGGTCTATCCGTTCATGAAGCGGATCACCTACTGGCCGCAGATCGTGCTCGGCCTCGCGTTCTCCTGGGGCGCGCTGATGGGATGGCCGGCGACGTTCGGGCGGCTCGATCTGCCCGCGTTCCTGCTCTATGCCGGCGCGATTTCGTGGGTGATCGGCTACGACACGATCTACGCCCATCAGGATCGCGAGGACGACGCGCTGATCGGCATCAAGTCGACGGCGCTGCTGTTCGGCGAGCGCACCAAAGCCGATGCTCGCCGTGTTCTACGCGCTCGCGGTCGCGCTGATCGCGCTCGGCGGGATGGAGCGCGGGCGGCGGCGTCGTGCTTCGCGCTCGGGCTCGCGCGCGTTCGCGGCGCATCTCGCCTGGCAGATCGCGCGGCTCGACATCGACGATCCCGTGCTTTGTCTTGCGCGTGTTCAAGTCGAACCGCGATGCCGGGCTGATCCTGTTCGCCGGGCTGGTTCTGGACGCGGCCGCGCGCCACGCGTCTTTGACGAGACTTTGTCGTCGTTGTGGCTTTCAGCCCCTGCCAATCTCTGTCGGGAGGACACCGAGATGTTGCACGGCGGATGCTTTTGCAGCCGGATCCGTTACGAGGTGACCGGCATTCCGTTCCATGAAACGAATTGCCACTGCTCCATGTGCCGACGCACGACGGGAGCGCCGTTCGTCGCGTGGTTCAGTGTCAGGCCGTCCGAGTTTCGATTGGCGTGCGGCAACCCTTCACGCTTCCGGTCGAGCGCGAAGGCAACCCGCAGCTTCTGTGGCCATTGCGGCACCCAGCTGACGTTTCAAAGCGACGACTATCCCGACGAGATCGACATCACGACCTGCAGCCTCGATCATCCCGAGGCGGTGCCTCCACGCGATCATACACACACGAGCAGGAAGTTGCCCTGGGTTGAGCTGTCCGATGGCCTGGCCCAACATCCGCAGGCGCGGTCAACCGGCTAGCTCGCCGGCAGGCTGGGAGATCCTGCTCGGGGTGCATTCGGACACCGCTCTCTAGCTATCGACCCGGTGGGCGAAGAACTCGGCCTGGCGGTGCCAATTCGCACCGCCATCGGGCGAGCGCTCGCCCAGCCAGCGGAACGAGTCGGGCGTGATCTCGGTGAAGCTCCAGCGGACCGCGGAACCGGTATCGTCCTTGCCGTCCTGCACGATGTCGCTGCCGCGGGCGCGACCGATCTGCCGTCGGTACAGCTGCTTCAGCGGATCGCTCCAGAGAATGTGCCAAGCGTCGATGCCGGGATCGTAGATCCGCAGCGTCGTGCCGTAAAAAATCCCGGCAGTATCCACACGTCCTGAATGGCGCGGCCTTCGAGCGCCCATCCGGCGTGGATTTCACCGCGACCGGTGTGCTTCATGCCATCGTCGCCGTACACGGCAGCATCCATTTCCCAGCGTCCGATCAGCCATGCGTAAAGGCTCATTTTGTCGAGCGCGGTCGGCTGCCGGGCGATCGGCATGAAGCGCAGCGATGAGGGACGAGGAGGCGGATGCAGTCATGGTCCAAGCCTTTCGTATGTCAGGGATGCCTCTCCGTAGGCCGCCGCACTCCTCCGCCGCTTGGGAAAAATTGCTATTGTTACGGTATGGCATTGAACTCACGCGTTCTGGCATCGGGTCCGGGTTGGAGCGTCAGCGACGTGGCATGCGACGCCGGCCCGCGCGACCGGCCGTTCGCAGAGCAGCACCATGCTGCGTGCATCGCTGCGGTAACGCAGGGCAGCGTTCCAATACCGATCGACGCAGGGTTCAGCCGTACTCGCCCCAGGCGCCGTGCTTCTCGGCAACGAAGGCGCGTGCTTCGAATGCGGCCATGAACACGGGACCGGCGACCGCTGCCTCGCTTTCCACTTCGAGGCCACGCATTTGGAAGCGATCGCGGCCGCGATGCCGGGGGCGCGGCAGACGGAGTTCGTCGTTCCACGGCTGCCACCGTTGCCGCTGCTCATGCCGCTGATCGCCGCAGCCGGGGGCGGCATGCGACGACGGCGCGGAGCTCGAAGAGCTGGCGCTGCGCCTCGCTGGCGCGGTGGGGATGGCGCTTGGCGATGTGCACCGAGCTGGGCATCCGCCAACCCGACGCGACGAGCGGCGCGTGACCGACGCGTTGCGCCGGATTGCGGATGAGGCGCACGAACAGGTGACGCTGACTGACCTCGCGCGCGAGGCGGCGATGAGCCCATATCATTTCTTGCGTACATTTCGCGAAGTGGTGGGCGTTACGCCGTATCAATACGTGCTTCGCACTCAGCCTCCATCGCGCGGCCGTGCTTCTGCGCCGCTCGAGCGCGCCCATCTCCACCATCGCTTTCGATGCCGGCTTCAATGACCTGTCGACGTTCAACCGGCGCTTTCGGCGGTTGATGGGCTCAAGTCCTCGCGCTTATCGTGCGCGCGGCGGAAGGCCGGGTCGGCGAGATTGACTAGGTGAAACGATGAGGGCTGCCGGAGCGAGCGGCTAATCGTTAGTGCTAATTCCGCGCGATGATCTCGCGACCGCCGCGATGCACGAGCGGTGTTGCGGACAGCGTGCCGGTCCGTCGTCGCAACGGCAGCGCCGGGCGGCCGCCTGCCTGCAGCGCCGAGCGTCGTCGTCGGCGCGAGATCGGCGGTCCGACGCGAACACCGCCGATCCGGTCGAACGGCTCGCGCAGGCCGCCCGTCGGCCTCGGCGACCAGGAGCGGCACGCCGAGCGCGCGACCCCACGCCTGCCATTCGGCGACGATGTCGGTGCCGTCGGCGGCGCGGTAAAGCGTGAGCGACAAGCCGGGATCGGGATGCTCGAGCACGATGGCGACGGCGCCCGGCCGCCGTCGCCTGCCGGCGGCTCCATCCGGATCGCCACGCCGAGATAGGCGGCAACCGGCAGGTTCAGCGCCATCTTGATGCCGCGCGAGACCGCGGCGCAGCACCACGCGCTCGCGGCGCAAGCTCGACCAGACGCACGCGTTCGTCGGCCGGCGTGGTCGGCAAGCTCGAAGCGCAGCGGGAGGGCGAAGGGGTCGAGCCGCTCGTCACGGCTCGACCCGCAGGTGCGACCCTGCTGGTTGTTGTTTGACGCCTCAAAGCTTATCTCCTCCCCGCCGGGCATCTCCGGCTTCGTCTTCGCCCGTCGGAGTTTTCCACCCGATCGTTGCCGCAAACATGCCGCAAACAGGTCGGAATCCGCTTAATGTTCCTGGTTAATCCGCGGTATCACAGCGTCGAAAGCGACTCATGCTTGACGAGACGTTGCCAAGTTTCGCTCACGGGACCTTGCCGCGGTTCTTGCGCCTGCTGCGATCCGTCTTTCCATCCTCAACCACAGCCAATGAAGCATGTAGCGTTCCGATGTCCTCACTCCTCGACCAATCCGCGCTGACCGACCTCGCCGACCGGCTCGTCGCGGCAGCTCGCCGCGCCGGCGCCGACGCGGCCGACGCGCGTCGCCGTGCGCTCGGTGTCGCTCGTCGGTCGAGGTGCGCGAGGGCGCGGTCGAGGAATCCGAGCGCTCCGAGGGCGATGACGTGGGGCTGCGCGTGTTCGTCGGGTCGCGCCAGGCGGTGGTGTCGACCAACGACATCAAGGCCGACGTCGCCCAGCTCGCCGAGCGCGCGGTCGCCATGGCGCGGGTCGCGCCCGAGGATCCGTTCGCGGGCCTTGCCGATCCGGCGCTGCTCGCGCGCGACGTGCCCGACCTCGATCTGCTCGATCCGGATCTTCCGACCGTCGCGCGTGCTGGAGGAGCGCGCCCAAGCGCGCGGAGAGCGCCGGGCTTGCGGTCAAAGGCGTGACCAAGTCGGGCGGCGCCTCGGCCTCGGCCGGCATCGGCGGCATGGTGCTGGTGACCAGCCGCGGCTTCCGCGGCGCCTATCTCAACTCCGGCCAGAGCGTTTCGATGACGGCGATCGCGGGCGAGGGCACCGCGATGGAGCGCGACTACGACTATTCCTCGGCGCTGCATGGCGCCGATCTCGAGCCGCCGGAGAAGGTCGGGCGCACGCGCCGGCGAGCGCACGGTCGAGCGGCTCAATCCGCGCAAGGTCGAGACCAAGCGCGTGCCGGTCGTGTTCGACCGGCGGGTCGCGGGCTCGCTCGTCGGTCATCTCGCCAGCGCGATCAACGGCAGCCGCGGTCGCGCGCAAGACGAGCTTCCTCAAGGACAAGCTCGGCGAGCGGCTGTTCAAGCCGGGCATCCGCATGATCGACGATCCGCGGCGCCAGCGCGGCTTGCGCTCGCGACCGTTCGATGCCGAGGGTGTCGCGACCAAGCGCGCTCGCCGTCGTGGAGGACGGCGTGCTCGACCTCGTGGTTCCTCGACTCCGCGACCGCGCGCGAGCTCGGGCTCGCGACCACTGGCCATGCCCAGCGCGGCGTGTCGTCGACCGCCTTCGCCGGGACCGAGCAATCTGCATCTCTCGCGCCGGCACCGATACGCCCGATGCGCTGATGGCGGACATCGCCGATGGCTTCTACGTCACCGACCTCATCGGCATGGGCGTCAACCAGGTGACCGGCGACTACAGCCGCGGCGCGTCCGGCTTCTGGATCGAGAACGGCAAGCGCAGCTATCCGGTGAGCGAGGTGACGATCGCCGGCAATCTGATCGACATGTTCACGGCGCTCTCGCCCGCGAACGATCTCGAGTTCCGCTTCGGCACCAACGCGCCGACCGTGCGCGTGGAGGGACTCACCGTTGCCGGTCGGTGATCGCCGGCATCGATCGCGCGGAGGTGCGCGATCGTCTTGCCGCCGCCGTGCGCGAAGCCGGTGCGCTGGCGCTGCAGACCTTTCGCGGTCAGCTCAAGAGCTGGATCAAGGGCAAGTCGTCGCCGGTCAGCGAGGCCGATCTCGCGGTCGATGCGCTGCTGCGGGAACGGCTGCTGGCGATCCGCGATGCCGGCTGGCTGTCGGAGGAGACCGAGGACGATCCGGCGCGATTGCAGCGAGCCGACGTGTGGGTGGTCGATCCGATCGACGGCACGCGCGCCTATCTGGCGGGCCTTGCCGACTGGGCGGTTTCCGTGGCGCTGGTGCATGCGCGGCCGCCCCGTGGTTGCCGCGCTCTACGCGCCGGTCACCGACGAGTTGTTCCTGTCCATTGCCGGCACGCGGCGCGACGCTCAACGGGGTGCCGATCAAGGCGAGCACGGGCGATCAGATTCGCGGACGCGAAGTTTTCCGGTCCCAAGCGCCGGCTCGAGAGCCTGGCGGCGATCGAGCCGCGGCATCCAGACGATGCCGCGAGTTCCATCGCTTGCATTGCGGCTCGCGCGCGTCGCCACCGGCGCGCTCGATGGCAGCCTTCGCCGGGCCTGACAGCCACGATTGGGACCTTGCGGCAGCCGACCTTTTGGTGCACGAAGCCGGCGGGCTGATATCGACTGTGACGGGGCAATCGTTGATCTACAATCGGCCCAATCCGGTCCATGACGCGCTGCTGGCCGCCGGGCGCGCGCGGCATGCGATGTTGCTCAGCCTCATTCGCGATCGGCTTGCCGAATTCGCGTGACCGAGCAAGTCTGGATCGAGGGGATGGAGTCATGGCGGACCAGGCTCACGGCGGACAGTTGCTGCATCTCGTGTTCGGCGGCGAACTCACCGACTTAGATCAGCGTCGAGTTCAGAGATCTCGACCAGCTGGATATTGTCGGCGTTTATCCCAACTACGCCACCGCTTATGCCGCCTGGAAGGCGAAGGCGCAGCAGACCGTCGACAACGCTCATATGCGCTACTTCATCGTGCATCTGCACCGGTCTGCTCGATCCTGAAACGGATCAGCGCGCCAAGCGCTGACGCCGCGTGGCCGCCTTCCAATGTCCTGGGTGAAGCGTCTCGTAGCCTCGCGCCCGTTCCAGATGACGGCTGGGATCGTGGCGGCCGAATACCTTCGTCTGGTATGGAAGACCACCCGGTTCGTGGTCGAGCCGGAGGGCATTTACGAGCAGTTCGAGCGCGACGCGCCGGTGATCATCGCCATGTGGCACGGCCAGCATTTTCTGATCCCGTTCATCAGGCGCGCCGAGGATCGCGCCAAGGTGCTGGTCTCGCGTCATCGCGACGGCGAGATCAATGCGCTCGCCGCGGAGCGGCTCGGGCGTCGGTGCCATCCGGGGCTCCGGTCATCACGGCGGCGGGTTCATCGGCAAGGGCGGCGTGAGCGCCTTCAAGGAGATGCTGGGCGCGCTGCACGAGGGCTACAACGTCGCGCTCACCGCGGATATTCCCAAGGTCGCGCGCACCGCCGGGCTCGGCATCGTCAAGCTGGCGAGCGCGTCCGGCCGGCCGATCTATCCGATCGCGATCGCGACCAGGCGGCGCGTGGAGCTCACGAACTGGGACCGCACGGCGATCAATCTTCCGTTCGGCCGTGGCGCCGGCGTCGCCGGCGAACCGGTGCGCGTGCCTGCGGATGCCGACGGCGCCGCGCTCGAAGCCGCGCGGCACGCGGTCGAGGCTGTCGCTCGACGCGGCCACCGCGCGCGCCTATGCCATCGTCGATCGGCAGCGAAAGGGCGAAAGTCGTGGCTGAGCGCTTGCCGCTCACGCTGCACGCCTATCGGCTGCTGACGGCGGCAGCGACGCCGCTGGCGCCGGTGCTCGTTTCGTATCGCCTCAAGCACGGCAAGGAGCTGCCGGAGCGCCTCACCGAACGTTACGGCGAGAGCACGGTCGCGCGTCCGCCCGGTCCGCTGGTATGGGTCCATGGCGCAAGCGTCGGCGAGCTGCTTGCGGTGATCCCGCTCGATCGAGCGCATCCGCGAAAAGGACTTCGCGGTGCTGTGCACGTCCGGCACGGTCACCTCGGCCAATCTTGCCGAGCAGCGCTTGCCCACGGGCGCGATCCACCAGTTCGTGATGCTGGACACGCCGCGCTTCGTCGACCGCTTCTTCGACCATTGGCAGCCCGATCTCGCGCATCTTCGTCGAGTCCGATCTCTGGCCCAATCTGATCGTGACGAGCGCCGAGCGCGGCATCCCGCTTGATCCTGGTCAATGGCCGGCTCTCCGAGCGCTCGTTCAATCGGTGGCGGCGCGTGCCCGGCACGATCGCAGCGCTGCTGGGCTGCTTCGACCTCTGCCTCGCGCAATCCGATGCGCATGCCGGCCGCTATCGCGATCTCGGCGCGCCCCGTATCGTGACCACCGGCAACCTCAAGCTCGACGTGCCGGAGCCGCCGGCGCAGGCCGACGGCCTGGCGGCGCTGAAAGCAGCCGTCGGGGAGCGCACCATCATCGCCGGGGCTTCGACCCATGCCGGCGAGGAGACGATGCTGATCGAGGCGCACCGGCGCCTGCGCGGCTCGTTCCCGCGGCTGCTCACGATCATCGCGCCGCGCCATCCCGATCGCGGCCCCGGGCATCCTCGAGATCGCGCACGCCGCCGGTCTCGACGCGACGTTGCGCTCGCGCGGGAATTGCCCGGCCCCGAAACCGAGATCTATGTCGCCGATACGCTGGGCGAACTCGGTCTGATTTACCGGCTCGCCCCGATCGTGTTCGTCGGCGGCTCGCTCGCGAGCCACGGCGGCCAGAATCCGATCGAGCCGATCAAGCTGGGCGCGGCCATTCTGCACGGCCCTAACGTCTGGAATTTCGCTGAAATCTATGCCGCGCTCGGCAACTCGCATGGCGCCCAGGAGGTCACCGACGCAGGGTCGTTCGCGGAGCGCGTCGGCGCCTGGCTCAAGGACGCGAACGAGCGCAGGACGGTGGCCAAGGCCGCGCGTGAGACGGTGGCCGCGCTCGGCGGCGGGCTCGAGCGCACGCTGGCTGCACTCGAGCCCTATCTCATGCAGATCCGGCTGGAACGCCGCGCGAGCAATGCGTGAGCCTTCATTCTGGTGGCGCGAAGCGGGCCTCGCTTCTTCTGTGCTGGCACCGGTGGCGATGGTCTATGGCGCGGTTGCCGGGCTGCGTCTCGCAGGGCGTGGCCGGCGCGCCGGCGTGCCGGTGGTCTGCGTCGGGAATTTGACGGTTGGCGGCGGCGGCAAGACGCCAACCGCATTGGCGGTGGCGCGGATGCTCGCGCATGCGGGCGAACGGCCGATATTCTTGAGCCGCGGATATGGCGGGCGGCTTTCGGGTCCGGTGCGGGTCGATCCAGGCGCGGCATCGCGCGCTCGACGTGGGCGACGAGCCGCTTTTGCTCGCACGCGTGGCGCCGACGATCGTCGCGCGGGATCGCGTCGAGGGCGCGCGGATGGCGGTCGCCGGTGCGGCGAGCGTCATCGTCATGGACGACGGCTTTCAGAATCCTTCCGCTGCCAAGGACCTTTCGCTGCTCGTCGTCGATGCCCGACGCGGCATCGGTAATGGCCGGATCATCCCTGCCGGGCCGCTGCGGGCGCCGCTGCGAGCGCCAGCTTGCGCGCGCGCATGCGTTGGTGGTGGTCGGAATGTCCGCCGGGGCCGCAGGCGTGATCGCGGACGCGCGCGCTCGCGACATGCCGGTCCTGCGCGCCCGCCTGCGTCCGGATGCCGGGTTGAGCGCGACGCTCGGCGGGCGGGCGCGTGCTGGCCTTTGCCGGCATCGCGGATCCGCAGAAATTCTTTGCCACCCTTGCCGAAGCGGGGATCGCGGTTGGCGTAACGCGAAGCTTTCCCGACCATCACCGCTACACGCCGGACGAGGCGCGTACGCTATGCGACGAGGCCGACCGCAAGGGTCTTGCCCTGGTGACGACGGAAAAAGATCTCGTTCGACTGACCGGCGATGACCAGCTGGCGCGACTCGCAACTCGCGCCCACGCGCTGGCGGTGACGCTCGCCTTCGAGAACGAGCAGGAGTTCAAATCGCTGGTGCTGGAGCGGATCGCTGCAGCGCGGGCCAAGAACGACGAGAGCTAAGAGGGCACGCAGCGGAGGAGAATGCTTCCAAGCGAATCGCCGCGGATTGAATCGCGGCTCGCTCTACGTCTTCGTCCTCTGGCGTCCGGGAAATGCCGCTGCAGGACGGCTTCCGGATTGGCATAGGGCTCCTGCAGGTCCACGCTCCAATATTTCAGCTCCTCGAGCGGGATCGGCACGCCGGTCACCGCGCAGCGCACGAATGCTCCCGGCCGTACGACGCGGAAGTCGCCGTCAAGATATTTGACCTCGGCCTCACCCGCCATGGGGGAAGCGCGATCGGATCGGTTCAGCACATCCTGTCTCCACACAGCCGGTCCGCGCGGACTGCGTCCATCGCTTGACCGCGACGGCACACAACATAGTGGCTCCGCCCGGCGCATGTAACCCACCGGATTGTGATTGTTGGGCGTGACTGCTAGATCGGGCCCATGGACACCCATCCTCCGTTCCGCGCCGAGCATATAGGCAGCCTGCTGCGTCCGGCCGGACTCTTGGCGCTGCGCCAAAATTCAACCGGGGCGAGATCGATCAGCACGAGCTCGCCGCGGCCGAGAACCGCGCGATCGAAGAGGCCGTCGCGTTGCAGGAGCGTCTCGGCTTCAAGCTCGCAACCGACGGCGAGTTCAGGCGGCGCTCCTATCACAGCTATTTCTACGCCCAGCTTGGCGACGTGGCGCCGGACGCGGTGATGAGCGATGTCGGCGACGGGTCCGGCGGCCGGGTGTCCCAGCCCGGCGCAGTCATCAGGAGCAAGCTGCGATGGACGCACCCGATCCACGTCGATGATTTCAAGCTGCTCAAATCGCTGACCAGAGCGGTGCCCAAGATCACCATTCCCGGTCCCTGCGCGCTGCATTTTCGCGGCGGCGACAAGGCCGTGACCGCGCATGCCTACCGCGATGTCGATGAATTCTGGAACGACACGGTCGAGGCCTATCACGATGAGCTCGCTGCGCTTGCCGCCGCCGGCTGCACCTATGTGCAGATCGATGAGACCGCGTTCGCCAAGTTCGGCGATCCAGCAGTGCAGGCGACGCTTACCGCGCGCGGCGATGACTGGCGCGCGCTGATCGACAGCTATATCGACGTCACCAATCGCGTTCTGCGCGGCGCCGATGGTATCCGCGTCGGCATGCACCTCTGTCGCGGCAATCGCGGCGGACATTGGCATGCCGAGGGCAGCTACGACTTGATTGCGGACAAGCTGTTCAACGCCCTCGATATCGATTTCTTTTTCTGGAATACGATCTCGCCGCGGGCCGGCGATTTTTCGCCGCTGCGCCTCCTGCCCAAGGGAAAACAATCGCGCTCGGTCTGGTGTCGACCAAGGCGGCGGCGCGTGGAGGACAAGGCCGCGCTCAAGCGGCGCATCGAGGAGGCCAGCCGCCATGTCGATCTCGATCGGCTGGCACTGAGCCCGCAATGTGGATTTGCCAGCTCGGAGGAGGGCAACCCGATCCCGCCGGCGGCGCAGGAGGCGAAACTTCAGCTGGTGGTCGAGGTCGCGCGCGAGGTCTGGGGCGAAAGCTGAGCGCCGCTACAGGGTAGGGGAGCACATTCACGCTACGCGTCGAAGAGGCTGCCCTGACCCGAATCACCGCTGCCGCGCCGACCGCGCGGCCTGGTTGCCGGCAGGGGTTCCGATTTGCCCGCGGGCGGCGGTTGATCCTTCCGCCAATACGCGCACATGGCCGTCGGAAAATTCGACGTCGAGCCGCATGCCGGCGTTCACCTGCGGCCGCTTGCCGCAGCGGACGGCCTTCGAGATCACGCACCAGCGCAAAGCCGCGCGCAAGCACGCCGCGGTGGGAGAGCGCGGTCAGCAGTTGCCCGCAGCGCTCGAGCGACGTCGCGCGGTGTCGAAGCAGCAGCGCGCGCCGCACGCTCGCTGCGCTCGGCCAGCGCGGCGACGCGCTCGCGCTGCCGGTCGATGCGATTGCGATGGACGTCGGCATTGGCCCGCAAGCCCGCGGCCAGGCGGACGGTCGCGGTCGCCAGCCGTTCGCGCCGACGCAGCCGCGCGACGCTCTTCCGCGCGCTGCGCCCGCTCCACCAGCGCCGTGACCAGTTCGCAGCAGCGGCTCATGCGCGCGGTCAGGATCTGCGGGCCAAGCCGGCCGGCCACGCCGGGAGAATTGCCGGTGATGAAGTTGCGCATTGGCGATGAGCGCACGCGGCAGGCGCGACGCTGGCCTGATCGAGCCGCTGGCGCGGCAGCGCGAGCAGCGCCTCGGCCGTGGGCAGGGCGCGGATCGCCGCGCGCAGCTCCGTGCGCCGGGCCTCCTGGCAACGCTGCCAGCGGGCGAGCGACCGCTGCCCCAGGCCGTCGACGCGCACCAGCAACTCCGCGCGCACCGGCACCGCCCGTCTCGGCGGCCGCGGTCGGCGTCGGCGCGCGCATGTCGGCGGCAAAGTCGATCAGCGTTACGTCGGTCTCGTGGCCGACCGCGGAGATCAGCGGGATCATGCTCGCGGCCGCCGCCCGCACGACGATCTCATCGTTGAACGACCACAAATCCTCGAGCGAGCCGCCGCCGCGCGCGACGATGAGCAAGTCGGGTCTGCGGATCGGCCCGTCCACCAGAAGCGCGTTGAAGCCCGCGATGGCGGCGGCGACCTCCTCGGCGGAGCCTTCGCCCTGCACCCGCACCGGCCACACCAGCACGTGGCGGGAAACCGGTCGGCAAGCCGATGCAAAATGTCGCGGATGACGGCGCCGGTCGGCGAGGTGATGACGCCGATCACGTTCCGGCAGGAACGGCAGCAGCTGCTTGCGCGCTGCGTCGAACAGGCCTTCGGCGGCGAGCTTCTTCTTGCGCTCTTCGACCAGCGCCATCAGCGCGCCGAGCCCGGCCGGTTCCAGCGTCTCGATCACGATCTGGTATTTCGACTGACCGGGATAGGTCGTCAGGCGTCCGGTGACGAAGACTTCGAGCCCTTCCTCCGGCTTGAGGCGCATGCGGCCGAACGCAGTCTTCCAGATCACCGCCTCGATCTTGGCGCCCGGATCTTTCAGCGCGAAATAGCAGTGGCCGGAGGAGTGCGGTCCGCGGTATCCGGAGATTTCGCCGCGCACGCGCACATAGCCGAAGGCGTCCTCGACGGTCTTCTTGAGCGCCGCCGAGAGCTCGGAGACGGTCCATTCGGGAACGTTAAGGCGCGCCTGCTCGTTCATTGCGATCCGGTGAATCACCATCCATGCGCGGCGTCAACCCAAGGGCCGGTATGCGGAGCGCGCATAAGCGCGGATGCTTGCGAAAAGCTAGCCTCCGATCTTGGCGTTGTATTGCTCGTCCGTGACGTGTTCCAGCCACGTGACATGCGTGCCGTCGAGACTGCTCTTGCAGGGCAATGTGCACCATGTTGGTGTCGGGACCGGCGCCATGCCAATGCTTTTCCCCGGGCGCGATCCAGACCGTGTCGCCGGCGCGGATTTCGCGCACCGGGCCACCCCAGAGCTGAACCCGGCCGACGCCCGAGATGACGTGCAGGGTCTGGCCGAGCGGATGGGTGTGCCATGCGGTGCGTGCTTTCGGCTCGAATCGTACCCACGCGCCCCTGATCCGCGCCGGCGCCGGTGCCTCGATGATGGGGTCCTGCCACACCGTGCCGGTGAACGAGTCGGCGCCCATGCGGCGCGAAGGCGTGGCGCCCAGCGGTTTGATGTCCATGTCCGCGTTGTCCTCCAGCTGCGTCGCGGCACTCCTAGCATGGATCGAGGGCAGCCCGAAGCGCGCTGCCGGCTGCGCGGGTGCTGCGCGGGACCGGGCTGAACTGTTGTGGGCGCTTCGTGGGCAAACGGCCGACGCCGCCCGAATCCCGATACCGCGCGTCTGTTAGTCGAGCTTGATGCCGATGTCCTTGATCAACTTGCCGTACTTTTCGTAGTCGCTGCGAATGAGTTGTGCGAACTCCGCTGGCGGCAGGATCAGGGGCTCGAGACTGCCCGACACGTTGAGCTTCTCGGCAAAGTCCGCGCGGGCCAGGATCTTCTGGATCTCGGTGCGCAGCGTGGTCATGACCGGTTCCGGCGTGCCCGCCGGAGCGAACAAGCCGAGCCAGATGTCGATGGCATATCCGGGATAGAACTCGCCGATGGTCGGCAGGTCGGGGAAGCGCTTGAGCGGCTCTTCCCGCTGGTCGCGAGCGCGCGCAATTGCCCGCCTTGGATCAGCGAGGCACTCGCCGACCCCGAGAACAGCACCTTCGTGTCCCCTGCGACCGTGGCCGTGGTTGCCGGTGCGGCGCCTCTGAAAGGGACATGCAGGAGGTCGATGCCCGCCTGCCGCTTGAGCAGTTCCATGCAGAGCTGGTGCTGGCTGCCGTTCCCGCCGGAGGCATAGGGTAGCGGCGGCTTGCTGTTGCGCGCGTATTCGATGAATTCCTGGAACGTCTTGACCGGGAGCTCCGGGTTGATCGACAGCATGAACTGATTGGTTGCGACGCTCGTGACCGGCAAGAGGTCATTGAGGGGATCGAAGGTCAGCTTGGAATAGACATGCGGGTTGATCGTGATCCCGCTGTCGGCATGCAGAAGAAGCGTATATCCGTCGGGGACGGACTTCGCGACGGCGTCGGAGGCAATGTTGCCGTTCGCCCCGGGGCGGTTCTCGATCACGACCGACCACCCCAGCGTCTCCTGCATGTAATGGGCGAGCAGCCGCGCGGATATGTCGGGGGCGCCGCCCGGCGGGATCGTCACCAGGATCCTGATCGGCCGCGACGGAAAGGGCGCTTGCGCCTGCGCCACGGCGCCGAACAGCGCCAGCGAACAGCAGGACTGGCGATGCGTATCAGATTGGCCGTCACCGCTTCCTCCGCGTCACGCGCTGGCGCATGGTTCCGTCAGGTACCTGCTCCCTTGCAGGAGCTTGCCGCCATGCTACACCACCCGCCGCCAGTCTTGCCTGCGGTCCGGTAGCGCATCCATGAACATTCTCCTCCTCGGCTCGGGCGGGCGCGAGCATGCGCTGGCCTGGAAAATGACGTCGAGTCCGCTCGTGCGACGACTTGTCTGCGCGCCGGGCAATGCCGGCATCGCGCGCGAGTGCGAGGTGGTGGCGCTCGATGCCGCCGACCACGGCGCGGTGATCGCGTTCTGCCAAGCGCAAAAGATCGACCTTGTCGTGGTCGGACCCGGAGGCGCCGCTCTGCGCCGGTATCGTGGACGATCTTGCCGCGGCCGGGATCAAGGCATTCGGGCCGAGCCGGGCGGCGGCGCAGCTGGAAGGCTCCAAGGGTTTCACCAAGGATCTTTGCAAGGCGAACAGCATTCCGACCGCGGCCTATGAACGCTTCACCGCAGCCGAGCCGGCCAAGCGCTATGTGCGCGCGCAAGGTGCGCCGATCGTGGTCAAGGCTGACGGGCTTGCCGCCGGCAAGGGCGTGGTGGTCGCAACCAGCCTCGCGGAGGCGGAAGCCGCGATCGACATGATGTTCGGCGGCGGCTTGGGCGAGGCCGGCGCCGACGTAGTCGTGGAAGAATTCCTGCAAGGCGAGGAAGCCTCCTTCTTCGCGCTCTGCGACGGCGAGACCGCAATTCCGTTCGCCTCGGCCCAGGATCATAAGCGCGCGTTCGACGGCGATGACGGCCCGAACACAGGCGGCATGGGCGCCTATTCGCCGGCGCCGGTGATGACGCCCGAGATGTCGCGGCGCGCGATGGACGAGATCGTGCTTCCCACGGTGCGCGCCATGAAGGCGATGGGCGCGCCCTACAAGGGCGTGCTCTTTGCCGGCCTGATGATCACCGCCGATGGGCCGAAGCTGATCGAATACAACGTGCGTTTCGGCGATCCGGAATGTCAGGTGCTGATGCTGCGCCTGATGTCGGACCTGGTGCCGGCGCTGCTCGCCTGTTGCGACGGCATGCTGAAGAATTTCGATCTGCGCTGGTACCCCGACGCCGCGTTGACCGTGGTGATGGCGGCCAAAGGCTATCCCGGCCCCACGACCAAAGGTTCCGTCATCGAGGGCTCGAGGCCGCTGCCGAGGTCGAGGGTGTGGAAATCTTTCATGCCGGCACCAAAGCCGACGGCGGCCGCATCCTCGCGAACGGCGGCCGCGTGCTCAACGTTTCCGCGCTCGGCAAGACGGTGGCGCAGGCGCAGGCGCGCGGCGTATCAGGCGATCGATCGCATCCGGTGGGCGGACGGTTTCTGCCGTCGCGATATCGGGTTCCGCGCAGTGGAGCGGGAGCGTAAGGGTCTAGGTGGCGCATTTGACGTTCCTATCAGTATTGGCCGCGAGGTCCTTCATAGGAACGTCGAATGCAAGCCACACCTAGGGATCATGACTTTGCTAGTGGCCCTTTGTTTCGACGTTCGTAAAGAGCGGGTGCTGCGAGATGATACGAACGTCGGAAACGGGACACTAGGCCATGCCGGATCTTGCCGACCTCTTTCCCGGCTTCGCCTCCAAGTGGATCGACACCACCGCCGGCCGCATCTTTGCGCGCACCGGCGGGAGGGCCGCCGCTCCTCCTGCTCCACGGCTATCCGCAAACAAACGTCATGTGGCACCGGGTTGCTCCGGCCCTGGCGCAACATTTCAGCCTGATCATGCCGGACTTGCCCGGCTACGGCTGGTCCGGCGCGCCCGGATCCGACGCGACGCACGCGCCCTACACCAAGCGCGCCATGGCGAACGCGATGATCGAGCTGATGGAGGCGCTCGGCCACGTGCACTTTCGTCTCGCCGGGCACGATCGCGGCGGCCGCGTTGCCTATCGGCTCGCGCTCGATCATCCCGGACGACTCGCCAAGCTTGCCACGCTCGACATCGTGCCGACCTGGGCGATGTGGCACCACATGGACGCCCGTCTTGCAAACCGTGCCTGGCATTGGATGTTCCTCGCGCTGCCGGCTCCGTTCCCCGAGACCATGATCGGCAAGGATCCACTGTTCTTTTTCGATTCGCGCGCGGCGGCGGGAACCAAGATCAAGAGCCTGTCGGCGTTCGACCCGCGCGCGCTCGCGCACTATCATGCGTTCTTCAGCGACCCGGTCCGCATCCACGCCACCTGCGAGGACTATCGCGCCGGCCGCACCACCGATCTCACTCACGACGAAGAGTCGCGTGCCACAGCCAAGAAGATCACCTGCCCGATGCTGGCGATCTGGGGCGGCGCCGGGGGCATCCCGGCCGAGACCGACGATCCGCTCGCGACTTGGCGCGAATGGGCCGCGGCCGTGCAGGGCTTTGCGATCGACAGCGGGCATTATCTCGCCGAAGAGGCGCCGCAGGCGACGGCCGAGGCGCTGATCGCGTTTTTCACGCGGCCCTGAGGCAGGGCACGCGCAACATTCTCGGTTGTCATCGCCCGCGAAGGCGGGGATCCGGTACCTTTCTATTCGGCGTGTGACATAGTAGCGCCTCACACCAACGCAGTGAATACTGGTCCCCGCCTGCGCGGAGAGGACAGCGGTGAGATGGATGTGCGCGATGCCTGCGATCGACCGCCAGACCACGTTTTCGGGAACCAAGGAAGTTGCCGGCGTGCTGGCTATCGACGCCGCGCGGCTCGAAACATTTCTGGTTTCACGACTGCCGGATTTCAAAGGGCCCTTGCGCGTGCAGCAGTTCAAGGGCGGGCAGTCGAATCCCACCTATCTGCTGGAGACGCCCGCGCGCCGCTTCGTGTTGCGGCGCAAGCCGCCGGGCAAGCTGCTTGCCGTCCGCGCATGCGGTCGACCGCGAGTTCCGCGTCATCAGCGCGCTCCATGCGCAAGGCTTTCCGGTCGCCGTGCCGGTGCTCTATTGCGATGACGCCGGCATCGCCGGGACGCCGTTCTATGTGATGAATCATGTCGACGGTCGCGTGATCTGGGAGCCGCACATGCCCGATGCGGACGCCGCCGAGCGCGCGGCGGTCTATGACGCGATGAATGCGACGCTCGCGCGCCTCCATTCGCTTCGATCCGGCCGCGCTCGGTCTTGCGGACTTCGGCCGCGGCGAGAACTATGTCGGCGCGTCAGGTCGAGCGCTGGTCGAAGCAGTACCGCGCCTCCGAGACCGAAAAGATCGACGAGATGGAACGGCTGATCGCCTGGCTGCCGGCGCATCTGCCGCCGCCGGCGCCGGTGCGGCTCGTGCATGGCGACTACCGCCTCGACAACATCATCCTGTCGTCGCGCGGGCCGAACATCCTCGCCGTGCTCGACTGGGAGCTGTCCACGCTGGGCGATCCGCTCGCCGACCTCGCCTATCACCTGATGCAGTGGCACATGCCGCCGTCCGAAACCGGCGCCGGCGTCGGCACGCTGCTCGGGCACGATCTCGGCCGCCTCGGCATTCCCGCGCGCGCAGACTATGTCGACGCCTATGTCGCGCGCGACCGGCCTCGACCCGCGTCCGCATCTGGCGGTCTATCTCGCCTACAATTTCTTCCGCCTGGCGGCGATCCTGCAGGGCATCGTCGGCCGCGTGCGCGACGGCACCGCCACCAGCGAGACCGCCGCCGCCATGGCGCCGCTGGTGCGCCCGCTCGCCGCCACGGCCTGGGATTTTGCGCGCGAGGCGGGCGCGCGATGACAAAGAGCTTCGCGCTCGCGCTTGGCGGCGGCGGTGCGCGCGGGCTCGCGCATATCGCGGTGCTCGAAGCGCTCGACGAGATGGGCAGTGAAGCCCGTCGCCATCGCCGGCACCTCGATCGGCTCGCTGATCGGCGCCGCCTATGCCGCCGGCATGTCGGGCAAGCAGATCCGCCGCTTCGTCATCAGCGCTCGCCCATAACCGCGCGGACGTGTTCCGCCGGCTCATCGCCACGCGCGCCGGCACGTTCGCCAACCTGTTCAGCCATGGGCTTCGGCAGCGCCACGCTGGTCGATGCGGAAAAATTCTGCCGAGCAGTTCCTGCCCGACCGCGTGCCGGAGGATTTCGACGAGCTGGAAATTCCGCTGACCATCGTCGCCACCGATCTCTATCGGCGGCAACAAGCGGTGTTCTCGTCGGGCGCGCTTCGGCCGGCGCTGGCCGCCTCGATCGCGCTGCCGACGGTGATGCGGCCGGTCATCGTGAACGACCGGATTCTGATCGACGGCGGCGCGACCAATCCGCTGCCGTTCGACCATTTGCGCGCGCTCGCCGACATCGTCGTCGCGGTGGACATTTCCGGCGAGCCGAGCGACGAGCGGCGCGATATCCCCAATCCGTGGGAATGCCTGCTCACGACCGTGCTCGTGATGGGCAACGCCATCACCGCGGAGAAAGTTCAAGCATGGCGCACCCGACCTGATCGTGCGGCCCAAGGTCGGGTCATTCCGCGCGCTCGATTTCCTGCAGGCGAGCGCAATCCTGCGGACAGCAGAGCCGGTCAAGGCGGAAGTAAAGGAGAAGTTGACTGCGCTGTTGGATGGTTAGCAATTACCTCGTCGCCGTCGGTCGGCCGCGGAACACGGAGTCCCGCGTTGCACGGGAAGGACAGATGGTCAGCGCACGTCGCAGCGCTTGGAATCCTCGAGCGAGGCGGGGCTGAGATTGATCCAATTGGCGGCCGCGAAATAGCACACCGCCACCGACTTTTCCTTCTGCAACGTCACCACGAAGATTTCCCGGTTGTCGGTCGCTTCCCCACGCGCGAAGGTCACGCTCTTGATCTCGTAGCCCTTTCCGACGATGGTCTTGAAGGACTGCTGCTCCTGTGCGAGCCCGTCCCGGGCCTGGGCAATGGCGATGCAAGCAATGGCGAGCGCGCACAGTTTCTTCACGAGTTCCTCCTCGATTCGGCGTTCGGCGGATACTAGAGCATGATCCCGGAAAGTTGCAGAATTTCAGGATAAGATCATGCGACGGAACGGATACTCAGAGCGAACCGAGATCATTCTGAAGCGATTTCGCGGGTGACGTGCGCGCGCAACGTCACCTGATGCGCCGACGTGCGCCAAGGAGCGCACCCGCGCACCCAAGCGATTCCGGTGCCTCGATGCCGAGCATGCCGCGTTCAGCGGCGCGCGGCGAAAAACGTCCGCAGCAAGCGCCGCGGCCTCGGTCTCGCCGATGCCGCCATAGACCTCCGGCCGGTGCAGGCAGGTGGGCGCGGAGAAATAGCGCACGCCGCTTTCGACCGCGCCGCCTTTGGGATCGGCGGCGCCGTAATAGAGCCGCCGGATGCGGGCGAACGAGATCGCCGCTGCGCACATGGTGCAGGGCTCGAGCGTAACGTAGAGGTCGCAGTCGACCAGCCGCTCGCTGCCGAGCGCCTCCGCCGCCCGCCGGATCGCGACCATCTCCGCATGCGCGGTGGGATCGCGCTCCGCCAGCGTGCGGTTGCCGGCCTGGGCGATCAAGTCGCCGTCGCACACGATCACGCAGCCGATCGGCACCTCGCCGGCGTCGGCCGCCGCGTGCGCCTCGTCGAGTGCAAGTTCCATGAACGTATGCGTCGGCATGACCGCTGTCAGGTTGTGTATCCACGCGCGGACGGCGGTGGCGCACCGCTTTCGGGACACGCGTCCATAACTTTGCTATCACGCGACGTCTTGAGCAGCGAGCCTAACGATAGGGCACATGAACGGGCAAAACGAGCATTCGCCGGCCGGGGAGCGCATCGCCAAGGTGATCGCGCGCGGCGGGCCTTGCCTCGCGCCGCGAGGCGGAGGCCTGGATCGCGGCCGGGCGCGTTGCGGTCAATGGCAAGCTGGTCGCGTCGCCCGCGCTCAACGTCGAGGCCCGCGACCGCATCGAAGTCGATGGCCAGCCGCTGCCCATGCGCGAGCGAACGCGGCTCTTCCTCTATCACAAGCAACGCGGCCTGTTGACGACGCACGCCGACCCCGGCGGTCGCCCGACCATCTTCAGCGTGCTGCCGAAGGATCTGCCGCGTCTCATCAGCGTGGGACGCCTCGATCTCAATACCGAGGGGCTGTTGTTGCTCACGAACGATGGCGGCCTCGCCCGCGCGCTCGAACTGCCGGCGACCGGATGGCTGCGGCGCTATCGCGTGCGCGCCCATGGCAGCGTGGCGCAGGCGCAGCTCGACTGCGTTGCGACGCGGCATCACCATCGACGGCGTGCGCTATGGTGAAATCGAGGCCACCGTCGATCGCCCGCAGGGCAGCAACGTCTGGCTCACCTTCGCGATCCGCGAGGGCAAGAACCGCGAGGTCAAGAACGTGCTCGGCCATCTCGGGCTGGCGGTGAACCGCCTGATCCGGGTTTCGTTCGGTCCGTTCCGGCTCGGCGATCTGCCTGAAGGCGCGATCGAAGAGGTGAAAACGCGGACCTTGCGTGATCAGCTCGGCGACCGGATCGCGGCTTTGGCCGGTGCGGATTTCTCCGGGCCCAGGATCGAGCGCAAGGCCGCGGCGGTCTCCGCCCCGCACCGTAACCCGCGGTGGGCGCGCAGGGCGATCCCCGAAGGCGGACGGGACGTTCCGCGCCGGCCTCCCCGACGCTCGGGTTCGCCCGCCGCCTCAGGATCAAGCAGAGCGCAAGCGTCCGCCGCGCACGCGCAAGAATCGCCAGCGCGATGCCGAGCGCTTCGGTCAGCCGGAACTCGCGCGGCGGGAAAAAGGCGCGCGGCCGCCGGTCCCCGCCGGGCAAGAGGCGCTGATGCGCATCGTCGGCGGGCGTTTGCGCGGCCGCCCGCTCGCGGCCCCGACGTCGCAGGCGATCAGGCCGACCGCCGACCGGCTGCGCGAGATCGCTGTTCAACATTCTCGTCCATGCCTATGGCGATCCGATCGCCGACGCGCGTGTGCTCGATCTCTTTGCGGGCACCGGCGCGCTCGGGCTCGAGGCGCTGTCCCGCGGCGCCGCCTTTGCGCTGTTCATCGACGAGGAGCGGAGGCGCGCGCGCTGCTGCGCGAGAACGTGGCGACGCTGGGGTTAGGCGGCACCACCCGTATCTTTCGGCGCGATGCCACCAAGCTCGGGGCGGCGCATCCGATCGAGGCGTTCTCGCTGGCCTTCCTTGATCCGCCATACGGCCGCGGCCTTGCCGAACAGGCGCTCGCCTCGGCACGCGCGGGTGGATGGCTCGCGCCTGGCGCGCTGGTGGTCGTGGAGGAGGCCGCGACGCCTGGCTTCGCTACGCCCGAGGGATTCGATGAACTCGAGCGGCGCAATTACGACGAGAGCGCGCTCACCGTGCTGCGGCACCGCGCCTGACAGGCGTCGCTCAGTCCGCGCTGAAGCCGCTCGCCTTGATCGGGGCGCCCATTTCTCGATCTCCATGCGCACCAACTCGCCGAGGTGCTCCGGGGTGCGCCGTTCGACCGGTGGCACGGTCAGCCCCAACTCTTCCATGCGAACGGAGAGCGCCGGGTTGTTCAGCGCCTTGCTGGTGGCGGCATTGAGCCGCCGGATGATCGGCTCGGGCGTTCCCTTCGGGAAGAAGAAGGCGTTCCAGCCGTCGGCGTCGACGTCGGCGAGGCCCTGCTCGAGCGCGGTGGGCAACTGCGGCAGCACCGAAGCGCGGCGCGTGGAGAGGAGGGCGACGGGTTTCACCAGCTTGCCCTGGATCGGCGGCAACCCGGTCGAGATCACCTCGCACATGAAATCGATCCGGCCCGCGATCAAGTCCTGCAGCGCCGGCCCGGCGCCGCGGTAGGGAACATGGGTGACGCTCGTGCCCATGCGGTAATTGAGCAACAGGCAAGCGATATGCGTGGCGGAGCCGGCGCCCGCCGAGCCGTATTGCAGCTTGGCCTGGTTCGCCTGCACGTAGGCGACAAACTCCGGCAGGGAGTTGGCGGGAAAGTCATTGCGTACGATGAGCACTTTGGTGTTTTCCACCACGACGCCGACCGGCGCGAAGTCGCTCTCGGAATTGTAGAGCGGTTTCTTGTAGAGCGACTGGTTGTAGGCATGGGTGCCGCCATTGCCGAGCACGAGCAGATAGCCATCGGGGAGGCCTTGGCCACGCGATTGGAGCCGGTCATGCCACCGGCACCGCCCATGTTTTCCACCACGATCTGCTGGCCAAGGCTTTCGCTCACGCGCGGCGCAATGAGCCGGGCCGCGACATCGACCGGACCGCCGGCGGTAAACGGAACCACCATGGTCACCGGCCGCGTCGGCCATTCCTGCGCGGCAGCGGTTGCGGTGAGCGTCATCGCCGTCGCGAACGCCCATGCCGTCACCTGTGCCATCGTCGCTTTGCTCCTGATCGAAGGCGCTAGCCGGCGGTCGAGCGCGTGCGTGGATGCCAGCATCAATCGGTGCCCGCGGCTCCGCTTGCCCTGACCGCCTCCGCCCACTTCACGAGTTCGCTCGGGACGAGCTTGGCGAGATATTCCGGGGTGCGGCGTTCAGGCGGGGTGACATTCAAGCCCAGGCCCTCGAGGCGCTCGCGCACCCAGGCAAGGTCGAGCGCGTCGCTTGTCGCCTTGGCGAGGCGGCGCACGATCGGCTCGGGCGTACCGCGGGGCAGGAAGAACGCGTTCCAGCCATCGGCGTCGAAACCCAAGAGACCCTGCTCCTGCGCGGTTGCGAGATCCGGCAGGACGCTGCTGCGTTGTGGCGAGAGCAGCGCGATCGCCTTCACCGCCTTGCTGCGTATGAGCGGGAGCGCGGTCGAGATCACGTCACAGATATAGTCGATGCGCCCACCCATGAGATCCTGCATCGCCGGTCCGGTGCCGCGATACGGGACATGGGTGACATCGACGCCGATCGCGACATTGAGCAGAACGCAGCTCACATGCGTGGCCGAGCCCCCGCCGGCCGATCCGTATTGCATTCGTGCTTGGTTGGCTTTGGCGTATGCGGTGAACTCGGACAGCGTGTCGGCCGGCAAATCCTTGCGCGTCACCAGCACCTTCGAGTTCTCGACGAACACGGCGACCGGGGCGAAGTCGTTGACGGCGTCGTATGGCGGCTTCTTGGTGAGCAACTGGCTGTAGGCGTGGGTCCCGCTGTTGCCGTACAGGAAAACGTAGCCGTCGGGCGCTGCCTTGGCGACGCGGCTCGAGCCGGTCGAGCCGCCGGCGCCTCCGATATTCTCGATGATGATCTGCTGGCCGAGCAGGTCGCCCATGGGCTGCGCCAAAATCCTCGCAACCACATCGAGCGGGCCGCCGGCCGGGAAGGGCACGACCATGGTGATGGTGCGGGCGGGCCAGTCCTGGGCATTGAGCGGATAAAGCGGCGCCAGCACAACGACGGCGAGCGCGGCGGCGATGAGCCTTGTCAGCATTGCCTCACTTCCCCGGGTTCGAACGCTTGGGCGCGTCTTGTGGCTTGGGCGGCCGCTCCGCAGTGCACTTCGCGATATGGCACCCTTGTCCCACCGCCGGCACAGGACGGCGAAACGCCTGCCGTCAATCTGCACTGGCTCCGCTGGCCTTGATCGGGCCGGCCCATCGCTCGATCTCGCTGGGAACGAACTTGGCCAGATATTCCGGGGTCCTGCGCTCCGCCGCCGGGATGGTCACGCCGATGCTCTTGAACCGCTCGCGGACAGCCGGCGTTTCCACCGCTTCGTTGGAAGCCTGGGCGAGGCGCCGCACGATCTCATCCGGCGTGCCTTTGGGAAAAGACAGCGAGCCCCAGCTGCCGCAGTCGAGACCCGGAAGTCCCATTTCCTGCGCGGTCGGCAGGTTCTCGATGCCGGGCGCGCGGTCGAGCCCGAGCGTTGCGATCGCCTTCACCGCGTTGCCCTGGATCTGCGGGAGCGCCGTTGAAATCTGTTCGGCAATGAAGTCGATGCGGCCGCCGATCAAATCCTGCATCGCCGGACCGGCGCCGCGATAGGGCACATGGGTGATCTTGGTGCCCATGGCGACGTCGAGCAGGATGGAGCAGACATGGACGCCCGAGCCGGCGCCGGCCGAGCCGTATTGCATCTTTGCCTGGTTGGCCTTGGCATAGGCGACGAATTCAGGCAGCGTGTTCGCCGGAAGATCCTTGCGGGTGATCAGCACCCGCGCGGAATCCGAAAACAGCGCGACGTGCTCGAAGTCGGTCGCGGCGTTGTAGAGCGGCTTCTTGTAGAGCGTCTGGTTGATGGCGAGAACGGCGCTGCCGGAGAGCAGGACGGTGTAGCCGTCGGGCGCCGCCTTGGCGACGCGACTGGCGCCCGTCATCCCGCCGGCGCCGCCGGCGTTTTCGATCACGACCTGCTGACCGAGGATTTCGCTCAGGCGCGCGGCGAGGATCCGTCCGATGGTGTCGACCGGGCCGCCGGCCGCGTAGGGCACCACCATGGTTACGGCCGCGTCGGCCAGTCCTCGCGCCTTGCGCCAGCCGGCAGACGCTCAGAAAAAGGCGGTAGCTGCCGCGACGATTGTCCTCACCAAGCTTTCCTCCCGCGGGTTGGGACGCTTTGTGCGTCTCTTAACGGATGCCGATTGTCGTTCCCCTGTCGTTCGGGCGCAAGCGGCACCCCATGTCCCGTCGACGTTGCGGCATCTTCCGGCGCGACGTTGTCGCGATGCGCCGGAGTGGATGAGCAGGGTTCGTCAGTCCGCGCTGATGCCGGCCGCCTGGATCGGCTTTGCCCAGCGCTCGATCTCCTGCGGCAGATATTTGGCGAGATATTCCGGCGAGCGGTGCTCGGGCGGCACGATTTCGAGGCCGAGCTCTTCCAGCCGCTTGCGGATGGTGGGATCGTCGATGGTGTCGCTCATCGCCTTGTTGAGCTTGCGCACGATCGGATCGGGCGTGCCCTTCGGCAGGAAGAAAGCGTTCCAGACGCTCGCTTCGACGCCGGGCAGGCCCTGCTCGCCGGTGGTGGCGAGATCGGGATGATCGGCACGCGCTTCTCCGACATCACGGCGATGCCTTTGACGGTGCCCTCCTTGGCCTGCGCCGCGCCGCTCTGGATGGTGGCGCACATGTAGTCGATGCGGCCGCCGATCAGATCCTGCATCACCGGGCCTTCGCCGCGATAGGGCACGTGCGTGACGTTGGCTCCGATCGCCAGGTTGAACAGCACGCAGGGCAGATGCGTGCCGGAGCCGACGCCGGCCGAGCCGAACTGCATCTTGCTCTCGTTCGCCTTGATATAGGCGACGAACTCCTTGAGATTGTTCACCGGCAGGTCCTTGCGGGCAATCAGGATGCGCGGCGATTCCGACACCAGCCCGACCGGCTGGAAATCGGTCGCGGCATTGTAGAGCGGCTTCTTGTAGAGGCGTCTGGTTGAAGGCGTGGGTGCCGGTGTTGCCGATCAGGAAGGTGTAGCCGTCGGGCGCCGCCTTGGCGACGCGCTGGCCGCCGGCCATGCCGGCCGCCGCGCCGACGTTCTCCACGATGATCGTCTGACCGAGCAGCTCGCCCATGCGCTGCGCCTGGATGCGGGCGCTCACGTCGACGCCGCCGCCGGCGCGAAAATGGGACCACCAGGGTCATCGGCCGGGTGGGCCAGTCCTGCGCGGCGGCGTGCGTCGCGAGCGCAAGCAATATCGTCGAAGTGGCGATCATCGTCCGGTGCATGTCGTTCTCCTTGTTCGCCGGACACTCGCGCTCATCATGGGCGGGATCAAGGCCTTCTTTGTCGCGGCGTCCGCCGATCCTGTCCTGAACGCAATGTACGCGCGAGGGAGCAAGTTACACGCTGCGCATCCATTGCGACATGCGGTTGGCGGTGCGACGGCATGTCCTAGACGGCGGCGACCAATGCTCCAGCTGCCGCGCTCAGGATGACCACGAGCCAAGGTGGCGTCTGCCACATGAACAGCAGCAGAAATGCCGCGATTGCGAGCGCAAAATCCGCGGCACTGGTGATGCCCACGGTCCATACCGGCTGATAGAGCGCGGCCAGCAGCAAACCGACCACGGCGGCGTTGACGCCGCGCAAAGCGGCTTGGGCCAGCGGTCGTCGGCGCAGCTGTTCCCAGAACGGCAGCGCGCCGATGACCAGCAGAAATGAGGGCAGGAAGATCGCGACTCAGACAGATCAGCGCGCCCACCCACCCATTCGGCTGCGGCCCCATCACGGTGCCGAGATAAGCGGCGAAGGTGAACAGCGGCCCCGGCACCGCTTGCGCGGCGCCGTAGCCGGCAAGAAACGCCTCGTTGCCGACCCAGCCGGGCGGAACCACGGAGCGCCTGCAACAACGGCAGCACCACGTGGCCGCCGCCGAAGACCAGGGAACCCGCGCGATAGAACGCATCGAATTCCGCGAGCGCGTGCGAGGGCATCGCCGATGCCAGCAGCGGCAATCCGATCAGGAGAACGAAGAACAGCACCAGCAACGACCGTTCCGACCGGCCGGCCCACGTGCACCGGCAAGGCGTCCGGCGCGATCTCGGCGCCGCCGCGAAACAGCGTCGATGCCTGCCACGCCGCCGAGCACGATGGCGCCGATCTGGCCCCAAACCGACGGCAGCGCCAGCGCGACGATTGCCGCCACGACCGCGAGCGTGGCGCGTGGACGATCCGGCGCGAGCGTACGGGCCATGCCGAGCACCGCTTGCGCGACGACCGCAACCGCAGCGACCTTGAGGCCATGCAGCCAGCCCGAGCCTGCGGTGTCGCCGAGCGCGTCGACGCCGTAGCCGAACAGGATCATGGCGATCGCCGACGGCAGCGTGAATCCTATCCAGGCTGCCAAGGCGCCGGCGTAACGCGCGCGCAACAACCCGATGGCGATGCCGACTTGGCTCGAAGCCGGCCCCGGCAAGAACTGGCAAAGGGCGACGAGATCGGCGTAGCCGCGGTCGTCGAGCCAACGCCGCCGGATGACGAACTCGTCGCGAAAATAGCCGAGATGCGCGACCGGTCCGCCGAAGGAGGTCAGTCCCAGCCGAAGGAATACGGCAAGGACTTCAAGCCAGTGACCTGGAACGGCAGCTACCGCAGGGGGCCTCGTCGCGCGGCGGCGTCATGTTCACGCTCTCTCGATTGTCTGTCCGCGATCGGGATCGACATCAGGGCAGGGGCGTTCCCATCGGGCGCACCGCGCCAGTCAGGACCTGTTGCGGCGACGTTCTGGCTTCTGCGGCTTGTCACCGCCGTCCGAACAGCCGCTCGATGTCGGCGAGCTTCAGCTCGACATAGGTCGGGCGGCCGTGATTGCATTGGCCGGAATTGGGCGTCGCCTCCATTTCGCGCAGCAGCGCGTTCATTTCATCGGGCTTGAGGCGACGGCCCGCGCGCACCGAGCCGTGGCAGGCCATGGTGGCGGCGACATGCATCAGGCGCCGCTCGAGCGGAAGCGCCTCGTCCCATTCCGCCATGTGCTCGGACAGATTGCGCACCAGCGCCTGCGCGTCGATCTCGCCCAGCAGCGAAGGAGTCTCGCGCACGGCAACGGCGCCGGGCCCGAACGGCTCGAGGGCGAGGCCGTAGCGCGCAAGTTCGTCGGCGCGTGCAACCAGCCGCTCGACGTCGGCCTCGTCGAGCTCGACGATCTCGGGGATCAGCAGGATCTGGCGCGCGACGCCGGCGCGCGCGAGCGCCGCCTTCAGCCGTTCGTAGACGATGCGCTCGTGCGCGGCGTGCTGGTCGACGATGACGATGCCGTCGCGGGTCTGCGCGACGATATAGGTCTCGTGCACCTGCGCGCGGGCGGCGCCGAGCGGTCGATCGAGCAGCTCGGGCGCGGGCTCGCCGACCTCGACGCGCGCGTCGGCGGACGGCTGGCCGACATCGAATGCCGCCTGGGCCGCCTCCGCGAGGCCGAACGCGGCACCGCCGCGCGCGTGCATGGCGAAACCCTGCGAATCAGCCGGACGCGACGGCGAGCGCCGCCAGTCCCACGCGCCGCCGGTGCCGCCCGACGTGCCGCGCGACGGCATCGCGGCGGGGCGGAACGCGGCGACGGTCGCGCTGCCGCCGGTGGTCGCGGCGCGTTGGCCGTCGCGCGCGAGCGCCTCCTGCAGCGCGCGGATGAGCAGGCTGCGCACCAGGCCGGGATCGCGGAAACGCACCTCGGCCTTGGCCGGATGCACGTTGACGTCGACCTCGTGCGGATCGACCGTGACGAACAACGCCACGATGGGATGGCGGTCGCGCGGCAGATAGTCGGCATAGGCGGCGCGCACCACGCCGATCAGCAGCTTGTCGCGCACCGGCCGGCCGTTGACGAACAGGTATTGACCGAGCGAGTTGGCGCGGGTGAGCGTCGGCAGCGCGGCAAAGCCCTCGATCGCGAGCCCTTCGCGTCCGCCCCGCACCTCCACCGCGTTGGCGCGGAACTCGGCGCCGAGAATATCGGAGAGCCGGGCGAGATGCCCGGGCGCACCGGGCAGCGCCGCTGCCCAGCTCACAGGCGCGCGCTCCTCGCCCGCGAGCGTGAAGGCGACGTCGGGCCGGCTCATGGCCAGGCGGCGCACCACGTCGCGGATCGCTTCGCCCTCGCTGCGGTCGCTCTTGAGGAACTTGAGCCGCGCCGGCGTTGCATAGAACAGGTCGCGCACCTCGACGCGGGTGCCGTCGCCGAGCGCGCCGGGCCTGACTTGCGCCTTCTCGCCGGCGTCGACCGTGATCGCCCAGGCATGCGGCTCGCTGGCGTGCCGCGTGGTGATGGTGAGCCGCGCGACCGCACCGATCGATGGCAAGCGCCTCGCCGCGGAAGCCGAGCGTGCGGATGTCGAGCAGGTCGTCGTCGGGCAGCTTCGAGGTGGCGTGGCGCTCGACCGCGAGCGCGAGATCGGCGCGCGGTCATGCCGGCGCCGTCGTCGCTGACGCGGATCAGCCGGCGGCCGCCGCCGTCGGTCAGAACCTCGATGCGCGTCGCGCCGGCGTCGAGCGCGTTCTCGACCAGTTCCTTCACGACGCTCGCCGGCCGCTCGACCACCTCGCCCGCGGCGATGCGGTTGACGATGCCTTCGGAGAGCTGGCGGACGGGCATCGACGGTACCTTGAGGCAGAATCGGCGCGTTGCGGCGGTTCAGTGTACCCGTCCTCTGATGCCTCGCGAAGCCGGCTGATGGACCTGCGAAGCCCGGCGAACGCTACTCCGCCACGGCCTTGGCGCGGGCGATCACCTCCGGCGGCGACGCATAGATGCGTTCCACCAGTTGCTGGATCTGCTCGCCGCCGACATGCTGCACCTCGACGCCCATCTTGTCGGCGTCGGCGAGAAACTGCGGGTCCTTCAAAGTCTGCGCAAAGGCTTCACGCAGGGCGCGCACGCGCTCGACCGGTACGCCGGGCGGCGCGAAGAACGGCCGGCCCATCTCCTGGGGCGCGAACAGGAATTCGAACACCTTGCGGTCGTCGGATGTCTTGGCGTGGTCGATGATGGCCGGAACGTCGGGCAGGTCCGGGTGCTTCTCGAGCGACATCTGGTAAAGGATGTTGATCTTCTTGTCCTTGAGCCAGTCACCCTTGCGCAGCTTGAGGAAGGTCCAGCCGATCCCGCAGAAGCCTTCCACCTCGCCGCGCTCCATCGCCAGCAGGATTTCGGTGGAGCCGGGATACCCCAGCACGACCTTGAACTTCGTCCCGACGAGCTTGTTTGCCGCCTTCGGAAACACGACCTCGGTGGCATCTGCGCCGGAGCCGCCGACGATGGCTTCGCTGCTCAGCGCGTCCTGCAGCGTCTTCACCCTTGCGGTGTGCCACAGGGCGCAGGTCGTGTATTCGACATTGGCGGTGCCGATCCAGTTGAATTGGCGGGCATCGAATTTGGCGTTCTTGTTGCCGAGGAGCGGCTCGATCGCCACGGTGCGACCGGTGATCGCGAACGTGGTGCCGTCGCGCGGCGCGGTGTTGTAGACGATTGTTGGCGGCCACCAGTCCGCCCGCGCCCGGCACGTGCTGCACGATCAAGTTCGGGCTGCCCGGAAGGTAGCGTCCCATGTGGCGCGTGAGCGCCTGGGCATAGAGGCTCGAGCTTCCACCGGGCGTGAAGCCCACCAAGATGGCGATTTGCTTGCCCTTGTAGAAGTCCGCCACGTCCTGGGCCGCGCACGGGAGCGACGGCTGGCCAAACGCGGCGGCGATGAAGACCGTGAACGTCAACCGCATTCATCCTACTCCGGAGCCGGTTTGCCTTGCCGCAAGCCTTTGATGGAGGAACGGTGCTTCTTCGATTGCAGCCGGCGTTCGCGCGAGCCCGCGGTCGGCCTGGTGGCGCGGCGCGGAATCGGTGCGATGGCCGCGCGCCGGATCAATTCGATGAGACGTTCGCGCGCGTCCTGGCGGTTTCGCTCCTGGGTGCGATGGCGCTGCGCGCTGATGATCAGCACGCCCTCGCGGGTGAGCCGGCGGCCGGCCGAGGCGCTCGAGCCGAGCGCGTACGTCGCCGGGAAGGTTGGGCGAATGGCGGACGTCAAAGCGCAGCTGCACGGCGCTCGACAGCTTGTTGACGTTCTGTCCGCCCGGACCCGAGGCGCGGACGAACTGTTCATCCAACTCGTCGTCGTCGATGGAAATGGTGTGAGTGACGCGGATCATCGCACCAGCATAGCATCATCCGCAGTCCGTCGTAGCGCAGGCGGGTTCAACTGCGCTTTCCGCGCGCTCCAACGCGCGCATGAAGCCTGGAGGCGGCGTCAGCGAATCCGGGACAATTGTCGGGGCATGGCGCTCCGCTGCGGATGCGCGCAACGCGCCGGCGCCGTTCCGGCTTATTCCCGGCTCGCGGGCGCTTGTCCCGGCTTGGCGGCAGGGTTGGGCGATGCCGCGACGCCGCCCTGTGTCGAGCTGACGCCCTCGGGGCGGCCGACCACGGTGACGAGGAGACCTGGGTCGAGCAAGCGCTTGGCCACCCGTTTGGCGTCGTCCAGGGTCACCGCATCGATCAGGGCCGGACGGCGCTCGATATAGTCGATGCCGAGATTGTCGAGCTGCATCTGCACCAGCTGGCTCGCGATCCGGTTCGAGGTGTCGAGGCCGAGCGCGAACGAGCCTTTGAGATAGGTCTTCGCCTTGACGAACTCCTCCGTCGGTCGGTCCTTCCTCGGCCAGCTGGCGGATCTCCTGCTCGATGATGTCGATGGTCTCGCCGGTGGCATCGGCGCGGGTCGCGGTGCTGCCGAGCAGCAGCGAGGCGTGATTGAGCCAGATCAGGCTGTCGGAGACGCCGTAGGCGAGGCCGCGCTTCTCGCGCACCTCGCGATAGAGCCGCGAGGAGAACGAGCCGCCGCCGAGGATGTGGTTGATGATGTAGGCGGCCATGAAGTCGGGATCATTGCGGGCAATGCCCGGGCCGCCGAAATGTCACCACCGACTGCGGCACGTCGAGCTGGATGACGATGCGGCGCCCGAGCCCCTGCGGAACGGCATAGGCGACCGGCTGGAGCTCTGCCCTTGGCCGGCAGCGCGCCGAAGGTGCGATCGAGCAGCGTGCCCACGCTCTCGGCGTCGATGTCGCCGACCACCGCGATCTTGAGGCCGTCCCGCGCCAGCACGCGACGGGTGTAGGACTTGCAGATCATCGACGGTGATGCTCGGAACGGACTCGACCGTGCCGTTGACCGGCTGGCCATAGGGATGACCGGGGAACGCCGTCGCCCACCAGACGCGGCTCGCGATGTCGTTCGGGCTCACGGCCTCGCGCTGCAGCCGCGACATGGTCTGCGCGCGCGTGCGCTCGACCGCTGCGTCATCGAAGCGCGGCTCGGTCAGCGCGAGCCGCAGATAGTCGAAGGCCTCGTCGCGGTTGTCCTTGAGCGTGCGCAACGTCCCGCGCAAATAGTCGCGCCCGGAGCGGAAGCTGAGCTCGATCGCCTTGCGTTCGAGCCGATCCTGGAAGGCAGCGGCGTCGAGGGGCCCGCGCCCTCGTCGAGCAGGCTGGTCGCCATGTTGGCGACGCCGGGTTTGCCCGGCGGGTCCTGGTCGGCGCTGCCGAGGACGGCAAATTCCACCGCGATCAGCGGCAGCGCGGAGTCGCGCACCAGCCACGCTTCGATGCCGCCCGGGCTCACCACCCGCTCGATGGTCATCGCCTGCGCCGCCGGAGCTGCGACCGCACAGCCCGATGCCGGCGACCAGCGCCGTCAGCGCGCGCGCGCGGTGCTGCGGACAGAAGCGAGAGGCGTTCACGAGCGTTTCTCCTCGGGCCGCGTGTCCTTGACGAGATAGCCGGTGACCGAGCGCTGCTTGTCGAGCCAGCGCCGCGCGGCATCCCGCACCGGCCTCGGCGGTGACGAGGCGGATGCGGTCGGGCCAGGTGCGGACCTCGTCCACGGTCGCCGCCGGTTGCCAAGCGCTGCGCCGTACCACTGCGCCATCATGCGCTGATTGTCGTTGCGCATAGACGGCGTCGGCGATCATGCGGCTCTTTGACCGCTCGAGCTCCTCGGCGGTCACGCCGTTCTCGATGACCTCGGCGAGGACGGCATCGATCGCCTGCTTCGAGCTGCGGCAGGCTCGTTCCGGGCTTCGGCGTGCCGTAGACGCCGAAGCGGGTGTTGTCGACCGCGGTGCCGTCGTAGCTCGCGCCGGCGTTCACGGCGATATTCTTGTCGACCACCAGCGTCTGGTAGAGCCGGCTGTTCGAGCCGCGGCCCAGGATATGCGCCAGCACGTCGAGCGCTTCGCTCTCGCCCGGCCGCGCCGTTCGGCTCGAGGGAGCGAGATAGTAGCGGCTCACGCTCGGCTGGGTGACGCGCGGATCGGCCAGGCGTCACGGTGCGCGCCGCCTCGCTGCACCGGCTCCTGCGGGCGAAGCGCGCGGCTTGATCTCGGCGAAGCGCGGCACCTTGCCGTAGGTCTCCTCGGCCAGGGTGCGAACCTCGTCGGCGGTCACGTCGCCGGCGACCACCAGGATCGCATTGTTGGGCGCGTAGAAGCGGCGATAGAACTCGAGCGCGCCTTCGCGGTCGAGCTGTTCGATTTCATGCCGCCAGCCGATCACCGGCCTGCCATAGGGATGGTTGAGGTAGAGCGCGGCATCCATCTGTTCGCCGAGCCGCGCGCGCGGGATTGTTGGCGACCCGCATGTTCTGCTCTTCCAGCACGACCGTTGAGCTCGGGCCGCACCACGTCGTCGGTGAGCGCCAGGCCGGTCATCCGGTCGGCCTCGAACTCCATCATGGCCTTGAGCTTGCTCGCGCGGCACCCGCTGGAAATAGCCGGTGTAGTCGGCTGGAGGTGAAGGCGTTCTCCTGGCCGCCGATGGTCGGCGACCGATCTGGGAGAACACGCCCGGACGGGTTCTTGTCGGTGCCCTTGAACATCAGATGTTCGAGGAAATGGGCGAGCCCGGACTTGCCCGGCGTCTCGTCGGCGGAGCCGACCCGGTACCAGACCATGTGGGTGACGACCGGCGCGCGGTGATCGGGAATGACCACGACCTCGAGACCGTTGGACAGGGTGAAATGGCTGATCTGCGGCGCACCGGCTGAGGCGGTCGCGACAGCGCCGGCAAGCCCGCTTGCGACAACTGCAAGCGCGGCCAAGGTGGTCAGGGGTTTGAGCAAGATGGTGTCCTACAAGCGAGCGCACAGCCCGCATCCTCGCGGGCGAACGCGCCACGGCACCGGCCGTGGGCGAAGGGTGGAGCGCGACAGGAACACTATGTGGCGGCGTAGTTCGCCGCCGTTTAGCGAGTTCCCTCGGCGCGGTCTTCGACCGTCGCTGCCTTGCCCTTTGCATGTTTGGAGCGAGTCCATAGGGCTGGGCCGGCGAAGGCGTCTGATAACCGGCCGGCGGCGCGGTCAGGCTCTCCCGAGCCGGCTCGCCGTTGAAGGTCCCGGTTTCCCCCTTATCGCTAAAAGACGAAAAGATGTCACTGAAAAAGCTCTTGGAGCCCAGCTCGGATGGTCGCATCGCACGCGCGCTCTCGTCCGGATTCTGCGGGCTGCCCGCGCTGGCGCTGGTTCCGGCGGCGCGACTTTGCCGCGGTCGAGTTCGGCGCGGGACAGCGGCCGTCCTTCCGCTTCCATGGTTTCGGCCGCGGTCCGGCTGGGCAGCTTTTTCTTCGCGGCCTCGACCTTGCGCTGCTGCGCATCGGGATCCTTGGGCCAAGCCGGGTTGGCAGTGACGGAGGCCTCGCTTTGCGGCGGCGGCAGATTGCGGCTCGGCGGCACCACGAGCGGCGCGCGCTCGCGATAATCGATGCCTTCTCCGTCCCGGCGCGAGGCCCAAATCCTTGAGGAACTGCCGCATGAGCTTGGTGTCGAGCGGCACGTCCTCGTCCTCGCCAGCGCTCTGCGCGAAAGCGCTGGTCCCGCCCGCCATCGTCGCCAGCGCCACGCGCCAGCGCGACTGCTGCCGCGGCAGCGCTGCGTCGCTGCCTGTTCGGATTCCGGTGCCGCATGGCTATCCCCTTCAACTGACGGCGGAAATTGTGCGCCGTATACCCCGCGGTTACTCTGGGCAGGGATCAGGGCGCTTTTGCGGCATCAGCGCCCACCAGGGTTTCATACAGGAGCCCGATCACTCCGGCCACGATGGCCACGTCGGCGAGGTTGAAAACGTACCATTTGAAGCTGAAACTCGCCGTGGTCGAGGTGAAACAGCACGAAATCGGCGACCGCCCCGTAGGCGAGGCGGTCGATGGCGTTGCCGACGGCCCCGCCGATGATGAGGCCGAGGCTCAGCGCGGTGAGCCGCGAAGACGTCCGGCGCCAGCCAAATCCACAGCAAACACGACCGCGATCGCCTTGAGCGCCAGCAGCGCCCATTGCCCCAGCGGGCCCTCCTGCCGGAACAGGCCGTAGCTGATGCCGGTATTCCAGGTGAGCACGAGATCGAGGAACGGCGTGAGCGTCACGATGCCGCGCGCGCCCAGATCGAAGACGAACAGGAGCCAGAGCTTGACCGCCTGATCGACGGCCGCGGCCACCAGGGCGACCGCCAGCGCCGAAGCGGGTGAGAGGCCCCCAAAGCAGAGGTGCGCGAGCCGACCGCGTGCTCGTGCGGGTGTGTTCGGTCACCAGCGGTCACTCCGCCGCCTTGCGCATCGCGTCCCACTCGCGCAGCGCCTGGGCGTCGCGCGGCGATGACGTCGGGATAGGCCGGATCGGAGCCGACGCTCGGCAGGATCTTCCACGAGCGGGCGCATTTGCGTCCCTTCCGCGAGCCGCACCTCGACCGCCACCGCCCTTGACGTCGTCGAGGCGGAACGCGGTCGGCGGACCCTCGCCTTCGACCAAGGTCGCGGCCGAGGTGATCGCAGACCTCGGCGAGGTCGATATCGACCAGCGCCGCGAACAGGTCGGGGTCGGACACGTAGACGATCGGGTGCGGCCTCGAGCGAGGAGCCGATGCGCTTTTGCGCGCGCTCGATCTCGAGCGCGCCGGTGACCACGCGGCGCGACGTTGCGCACCTTGCGCCATTTCTCGGCCAGCGCGTCGTCGCGCCAGGCGGCCGGCAGCTCCGGGAACAGTTCGAGATGCACGGAGCCGTCCTCGGACGGATAGCGCGCGAGCCAGGCCTCCTCGGCGGTGAACGGCAGCATGGGCGCGAGCCAGGTCACGGTGCGCGCGGAACAGATGGTCGAGCACGGTGAGGCAGGCCTTGCGCGTCGCCGACGAGATCGGATCGCAGTAGAGCGCGTCCTTGCGGATGTCGAAATAGAACGCCGAGAGGTCCGACGGTCATGAAGGCGTTGAGCGCGGCGAAGATGCGCTTGTAGTCGAAATCGGCATAGGCCTGGCGCACCAGCCGCGTCGAGCTCGGCGAGCCGGTGCAGCATCAGCCGCTCGAGCTCCGGCATCTCTGCGCGGCGCGACGCGGTCTTCCTCGCGGAAATGCGCGAGCGAGCCGAGCATCCAGCGGATGGTGTTGCGCAGCTTGCGGTAGGTCTCGACCGTGGTCTTGAGGATTTCCGGACCGATGCGCAGATCGTCGGCGTAGTCCGAGGCGCACACCCACATCCGCAGGATGTCGGCGCCGGATTGCTTGATCACGTCCTGCGGCGCGGTCACGTTGCCGAGCGACTTCGACATCTTGCGCCCGTGCTCGTCGAGCACGAAGCCGTGGGTGAGCACGACGTCGAACGGCGCGCGCGCCGCGCGTGCCGCAGCTTTCGAGCAGCGAGGACTGGAACCAGCCGCGGTGCTGGTCGGAGCCTTCGAGATACATCACGGTGTCGGCGCCGCCGTCCTGCTTGCGCTTGATGCCGGCGAGCGACGGGAAATGCTCGGGGTCTTCCAGCACGAAGGCGTGCGTGGAGCCGGAGTCGAACCAGACGTCGAGGATGTCGTCGACCTTCTGCCACTCGTTGGATCGTAGTCGGGCTCGAGGAAGCGCGCGGCGCGCGCCGGTCGCATACCAGGCGTCGGCGCCTTCCTGCTCGAAGGCGTCGGCGATGCGCTTGTTGACGCGCGCGTCGTTGAGGATCTCGACCGAGCCGTCGCCCTTCTCGCGCACGAACACCGCGATCGGCACGCCCCAGGCGCGCTGGCGCGAGATCACCCAGTCGGGCTTGCTCTCGATCATGCCGGTGATGCGGTTCTCGCCCTGCTGCGGCACCCAGCGCGTGACCTCGATCGCGTCGAGCGCGCGATGCGCGCAGCGTGTCGCCGGCTTGCCGCGTGCCGTCGGCGCTCGCGATCGGCTTGTCCATCGCGATGAACCATTGCGGCGTGTTGCGGAAGATCACCGGCTTCTTCGAGCGCCAGGAATGCGGATACTGGTGCTTGAGCCGGCCGCGCGCGATCAGCATGCCGGCGTCGATCAGCGCCTTGATCACGGCCTCGTTGGCGTCGCCCTTCTCGCCCTTGTCGGTGAGCACGCGCTTGCCGGTGAAGCCCGGCGCCTGATCGGTGAAGCGCGCCGTCGTCGTCGACGGTGTAGGGGATCGTGGTGTTGATGCCGCGCGCTGCGAGCTTCGCGCGTTCGCGGTCCAGACGTCGAAGTCCTCGCGGCCGTGGCCGGGCGCGGTGTGCACGAAGCCGGTGCCGGCGTCGTCGGTGACATGGTCGCCCGGCGAGCAGCGGCACCGTGAAAGTCGTAGCCCGCGTCGAAGCCTTTGAGCGGATGGTCGCAGGCCATGCCGCCAGATCGTCGGCGGCAACCGTCGCCGAGTCTGCTTGAACGCGGTGACGCGCGCCTGCTGGAACACGTCGGCGGCGAGCTTGTCCGCCAGCACGAAGCTGTCGCCCGGCTTCGCCCAGTTGTCCGCGGGTGCGTCGGTCACCTCGATAGAGGCCGTAGTCGATCTTCGGCGAGTAGCTGATCGCGCGGTTGCCGGGAATGGTCCACGGCGTCGTCGTCCAGATGACGATCGCGGCGCCGCGACAGCGACTCGGCTGCTCGACGTCGTCGAGATCGACGTGCGCACCGGAAACTTCACCCACACCTGATCGCGAGACGTAGTCCTCGTACTCGACCTCGGCCTCGGCGAGCGCGGTCTTCTCCACCACCGACCACATCACCGGCTTCGAGCCGCGATAGAGCGTGCCGTTCTGCGCGAACTTCATGAGCTCGCGCGCGATCTGCGCCTCGGCGGCGAAGTCCATGGTGGTGTAGGGATGCGCCCAGTCGCCCTCGACGCCGAGCCGCTTGAACTCCTCGCGCTGCACGTCGATCCAGTGCTCGGCGAAGGCGCGGCACTCGCTGGCGGAATTCGACCACCGGCGACCGGCAGTCCTTGTTCTTGCCCTTGGCGCGGTATTCTCTCCTCGATCTTCCATTCGATCGGCAGGCCGTGGCAGTCCCAGCCCGGCACGTAGTTCGAATCGTAGCCCGAGCATCTGCTGGCTGCGCGTCACCACGTCCTTGAGGATCTTGTTGAGCGCGTGCCCGATATGGATGTTGCCGTTGGCGTAGGGCGGGCCGTCGTGCAGGATGAATTTCGGCCGGCCCGCGCGCGGCCGCGCGCAGCCGCTCGTAGAGGCCGAGCTGCTGCCAGCGCGCCAGCAGCTCGGGCTCCTTCTGCGGCAGCCCGGCGCGCATCGGGAAAGTCGGTCTTGGGCAGGAATAGAGTCTCGCTGTAATCGCGGGCGGCGTCGGTCATGACGGTCTACCTGGAATTCGATGGCGAGAGTGGCTCGGCAGCACGATCCCGGCCCCGCCGACCAACGGTCAAGCGCGAGCCGGGCAGCTAATTGGCCGAGCGGCCGACCCGAAAACGGCGAGCGAATGACACGCGTGCACTCATGCTGCGCTTCCTAGCAGATGGGCCGGCGTCCGGAAAGGCCCGCGCTGGCGGAGTGACGGTCGTCGGCGCGGAACCGGGCGTGATAACCGTCGCGTTGACCTTCGCCAGGACGGACCCTGCGCCGTTCGCCTCCTGGAGGTGACCGTGGAGTTTCTTCGCGCCCATCGCGAACGGCGCAACGCCCGCTCAGGATCGCCGCCAAGATCGCCAGGTCAACGATCCGGAGCCTCTCGGATCGATCGAGGATATATGGACGCCGGCGGCGCAGATGGCGACCGTCGGCATTTTCATTTTGCTGCTCGGGCGCCTTTCTCTATTTCTGCCGCCCGGTCCTGCTGCCGGTGGTGGCGGCGGTCCTGATCGGCACGACGCTGGCGCCGATCGTCAAGGCCGGCGCGCGCCATCGGATCTCGCCGTGGGCGACCGCGGTCGCTCTCGGTCTGCTGCTGATCGCCGCCGCCGGCACCGCCGGTCACGCTGCTCGCCAATCCGGTCAGCGAATGGATCGCCAAGGCGCCGGAGATCGGCGCCGCGATCAAGCAGAAGCTTTACGTGCTCGATCGGCCGTTGGCCGCGCTGCACGAGCTGCAAGAGGTGTTGATGCCGTCGGCCGGGAAGGCCGTCGCGGTCGAGCAGTCGCAATTGGCCATGGTCACGCCGGTGATTTCGGTCGTCACCCCGGCGGTGGTCGAGATCACCCTGTTCTTCGTGACGCTCATTTTCTTCCTGGCGACGCAGATGGATTTTCGCCGCTACATGGTCGTCGTTCTTCACCAGCCGCGACGCCAAGCTCCGCTTCTTCCGCATTGCCAACGACATCGAGGACCACCTCGCGTCCTATGTCGCGATCGTGACGGTCATCAATTTCGGCCTGGGCGTGGTGGTCGCACTCGGCGCCTGGCTGTTCGGCTTTCCGAACCCGCTCATCTTCGGGATCCTGGCCATGGCGCTGAACTACATCCCCTATATCGGCGCCGCCTGCCTGACTCGTGATCATCCTCGGCGTCGGGCTGGTGACGTTCCCGTCGCTGAGCTTCGCGCTGATCCCGCCGGCGGCGTTCGTTGCGGTGGCAACCATCGAAGGCCAGTTCGTCACGCCGGCCGTGCTCGGCGCAGCGGCTGACGCTCAATCCGCTCATGGTGTTGCTGGCGCTTGCGCTTCTGGGCCTGGCTCTGGGGTCCGATCGGAGCGTTCCTCGCCGTCCCGCTCACGATGGTGGGACTGGTGACGCTTCATCACCTGTTTCCGCCGGACGAGAGCAAGCTTCCGGACTGAGCCGCGCGCGAGATGGAACTTTTCGCTTGCGCCCGGTTAGCGCCACGGCGAATATTTCCCGTCGAGAGTGGAGCACGCACATGCCCGATACATCCAGACACGATAAGAGATACGGTTCGGGATACCGTGCGAGACGCCAGGACGCGGCGCGGGAAAGCGGCAGGGCCGCCTCCGCCGCGAGCGATGACATCCAGTGCCGATCTGGAATCGCTGCGCAGCGATGTCGCCCGCCTCAGCAACCAGATCGCCGACATCTTCTCGTCCAAGGGCAGCGCAGCCTGGAGCCGCGCGAAAGTCGAACGTGGAAGGCGTGGTGTCGGATGTCAGCGCCAAGGGCCAGGAAGCCGTCGATGCCGTGCGCGAGGTCGGCGACAACATGGTGGATGCCATCGACGAGTCGCTCAAGAACCGGCCTTACACCACGCTCGCGCTGGCGGTGGGCATCGGATTCCTGTTCGGCGCGACCTGGCGGCGCTGAGCGCTGCGACCACGCAAATCTGTCGACGTGAGCCGCGGCGTCGCCGCCGCAGGATGCGATAAGTTGCGCGCATGAGCGGCTGGCTCCGTTATCTCACGCTGAAGGCGCAAGTCAGCACCGGCTTGAGACAGCCAGATCGTGATCTGGGCGATCATCGCGGTCATCGCCGCGGTGGTGACGCTTGGCGTTTCTTCTGGTCGCCGCCTTCCTCTGGCTGTCGGACCTCTATGACGGCGTGATCGCCGGCTTGGTGCTCGGCGCCGTGTTCGCGGTCGATTGCCGCGGTCGCGGCCGTGGCTGCGTCATGATCCGTCGTCACACATATGGAGAGCGCCCGCCTCGAGCTCGCGGCACGCAGCAGCGCCGCGCCCTTGCTCGATCCGAAGCTCCTGGGGATGGGTTACCAGATCGGCCAGACGATCGGCTGGCGCAAGCTCATTTCGCTCGCCGCGGTCGGGTTGCTCGCGGCCGGCCTGGCGCAGGGAGTGGGTCGGACGCGGCAAGTCGCAGACCGACGACGAACCTGATCCCGAAGCTAGCAGACACCGTCCCAGCCGCGGAAATGCGTCGCCGGCGCAGCCGCCAGCATGGCGCGCGCGAGCCGCGAATCCTCGTCCATCCGGCGGATCGAGGTCCTCGACGCTGTCGAACTTGAGCTCCGGCCGGATCCAGTCGATGAAGGCGACGTCGATCATCTCGCCATAGAGATCGCCGGTAAAATCGAACAGGAAGACTTCGAGCAGCACCGTGCCCTGGTCGAACATCGGCCGCCGTCCGAAGCTGGCGACGCCGTCGTAGCGCCGCGCGCCCACGCCCACGCGCACCGCATAGATGCCGTGCTTCAGGCCGCAGACCGGGATCGAGCCGCAGATTGGCGGTGGGATAGCCGAGCTCGCGCCCGCGCTTGTCGCCATGGACCACCTCGGCGCTGACGAACCAGGGATAGCCGAGAAGCTCGTTCGCCTCGCGCCATGTGACCGGCGGCCAGCGCCGCGCGGATCGGGCCGGAGCGAACCGGCTCGTCCCTGATCTTCGAACCGCGGCACGATATCGACCGCGAAGCCGAGCTTTGCGCCCTGCGCCGCGAGATATTCGGGCGAACCCGCGCGGTTGAGGCCGAAATGAAAATCGAAGCCGATGGCGACGCCGGCGACGGCAAACCGCCCGACCAGAATGCGCGTGATGAAATCTGCGGCGGACAGACCCGCCAGCGCCGCGTCGAAGCGCAGCACGATCGCGCCGTCGAGCCCGGTGGTGGCCAGCAGCCGCAGCTTCGCGCGCTCGTCGGTCAGGCGGAACAGCGGCTCGTTCGGCCGGAAGAAGCCGCGCGGATGCGGCTCGAAGGTGAGCGCCGCCGCCGGCCGGCCGAGCGCCTGCGCGCGCGCCAGCGCCGCTGCGATGACGGCGCGATGGCCGCGGTGAACCCCGTCGAAATTGCCGATGGCGAGCACCGCGCCGTCGAGCGCGTGGTCGGGCGACGTTTCGCCACGGACCACGACGAAGCGGCTGGATCGGTTGCGGTTGGTCGGCCATGGCGGCGAGCGGAACGAGCTCTCGGATCAGGATGATGACCTGACCACGGTCCGGCCTGTCATCGCAAGACCGGTCGGCTTTGTTCAAGGAAACGGGGCCGGCTACCAGTTCAGCCGGCGCATGACCGCCTTCGGGAACGACGCCCGCGGCCGCGAAAATGTCCGACAGCGCCGACGTGTCGGGATTATTGCGGGCGCCGAGCTCCTCGGCGTGGATGCCCGCGGTGACGAACAGGCAATCGATCCCGAAGGCCTCGGCGCCCTTGATGTCGGTGCGCACGGATCGCCGATCGCCAGCACGCGGTGGCGCTCCACCGGCCGCGCGCGCGCGGCCTCGGCAATGGCGAGCGCCTGCTCGTAGATCGGCCGATACGGCTTGCCCGCATAGGTCACGTCGCCGCCGGCGGCGGCATAGAGATCGGCGATCGCGCCGGCGCAATAGACCAGCTTGTCGCCGCGCTCCACCACCACGTCGGGATTGGCGCAGATCATCGGAAGGGCGCGCGCGCGCATCCGCTCGATCAGGTCGTGGTAATCGTGCGGCGTCTCGACCGGTGTCGTCGGTGAGGCCCGAGCAGACCGCATAGTCGGCGTGCTCCAAAGCGGTCGATGGGCGCATCGAGCCCGTCATAGATCGGCAGGTCCGCGCGGGACCGATATGGAAGACCCGCTGGCCCGTGCGCGCGGCGATCAGCGCGTGGGTCACATCGCCCGAGCTGACGATGCCGTCATAGGCGGCGCGCGGCACGCCGAACGGATCGAGCGTGAGGCGCGCCACCGTCTCGCCCGGCCGCGGCGCATTGGTGATCAGCACCACGGTGCCGCCCCCTCGCGAAAGCGTGCAAGCGCATCGCAGGCTTCGGCGAGCGCGACGGCGCCGTTGTGCACGACGCCCCAGACGTCGCTGAGCACGACGTCGTAGCCGGTCGGCGAGCGGAGCGAAATGCGCGGTGAGCGGGGGCGAGACGATGGGCATCGGGATCAAGGACGGCGGCGGCAGGAGACGGCGGAGACCTGGAGGACGGTCAGAGCGTGCATTCTGCGCTTCCTCTTCCGTGCTCCGTGATCCGATGTCAACCGCGGCCGGTCGCTTTGGCCTATCCGAGTGCCGCTCGGTCCCGCTATAACGCCGCCGCACGACCCACGGATAGCAAAGGCGCCTGCCGCATCGATGTCGGGACTGATCGCTACCATCGAGCGCCGTCCGCAGGCGGCCTTTGCCGTGTTTCTCGCGCTGCATTTTCTCGTGTGGACGGCGCTGCCGGCGCTGCTCTATCCCAACCTGCCGCTCGATCTCATCGAGGCGCTGACCTACGGCCGCGAATGGCAGCTCGGCTATGACAAGCTGCCGCCGTTGCCATGGTGGCTGGTCGAGCTGGTTCACCAGGTCGTGGGCGTCGACACCGCCTATTACGCGCTGGCGCAGATCGCGGTGGTCGGCGGCCTTCGCGGTGGTGTGGTTGACCGCGCGTCCGCTCGTCGGCCCCGTTGGCGCGCTGGTCGCCGATCCTCATTCTCGACGGCCTGCACTACTTCCACTTCACCGCCGCCAAGTTCAATCACGACGTGATCCAGCTGCCGCTCTGGGCGCTCGCCGGCTACGCCTTCCATGCGCGCCCTGCGGCGCGGCCGCGTGTCGCACTGGATGCTGCTCGGGCTTCGCGCATCGGCGCGGCGCTGTGGGCGAAGTATTTCGTGGTCGTGCTGGCGGCGCCGCTGGCGTTGTTCCTGCTGTTCGACCGCGATGCGCGCAAGGCGCTGGCGACCCCGGCCCATGGATCGCGCTCGCGGTCGCGCTCGTGGTGATGGCGCCGCACCTGCTCTGGCTGGTGCGCAACGATTTTCTTCCCTTTGCCTATGCGAGCGCGCGCGCGGCGCCGTCGCGCGGCTTGCTCGATCACGTGCTGCATCCGGTGGTCTTCGCGGCCGGCCAGCTCGGTTTTCTGTTGCCGGCGCTGCTGATCGCCGCGGCGCTCGCGTGGCCGCGGCCCAAAGCCGACGAAGCGCGGCGGCGGGCGTCGCCGCCAAAGCCGATGCCTTCGACCGGCGCATCGTGACGCTGCTCGCGTTCGGACCCGCGGCGACCACGATCGGCGCTGTCGGCGCTGACCGGCCGCGGCACCGATCGCCATGTGGGGCTATCCGCTGTGGCTGTTTCTCGGCGTGTGGATCGTGCTCTATGCCCGCGCGGCGATCACGCCGGCGCGCCTCGCGCGCGTGGTGACGCTATGGGCCGTGGTATTCGTGCTGTTTGCGCCTCGTCTTCGCCGCCAATTATTCGGTGCTGGCGACGCTCGATCAGCGCTACCGCGCGGTGTTCTATCCCGGCGATCGGCTCGCGGACGAGCTCGCGCGCGCGCTTTCGCGCCGCCACCGGCCGGCCGCTCGTCTACGTGATCGGCGGATATGTGGACCGGCGGCAATGTCGCGCCACTACGCGCGCGAGCAGCCGCGGGTGTTGATCGACGGCGATCCCCGCCGTGCGCCCTGGATCGATCTCGGCGATCTGCGCACCAAAGGGCGCCGTGGTGGTGTGGACCGGCGGCGATCCGGCCGTCATGCCGTTGGCGTTGCGCGGCATCGCCGGCGACGCCCAGGTGCAGCCGCCGTTCACGCTGCCGTTCCGGCGCGGCGATCAGCGTCCTCACCGTCGGCTGGGCGATCTCTGCGCCCGCTGCCCGCGTTCGCGCGGCGTCGAGCGATCGAGCAGCGGTCGACCGCTGCTCACGCCACCGCTCTGATCACGCGGCGCGACCTTGGCGAAAATCTCCTCGATCTCGCGCTCGCTCACGATCAGCGGCGGCGTGAGCGCGATGGTCTCGCCGGTGACGCGGATGATCAGGCTCTCGCTCGTGGAAGGCCGTGCTCCATGGCGTCGTAGGCGCGCTTGCCGACGGCGTCGGGGCGCGAGGCGAGGTCGATGCCGGCGGTGAGGCCGACGCAGCGGATGTCGAGCACGTTGGGCAGGCCCTTGAGGCTCATCGCCGCGTCGGCCCAGATCGGCTCGAGCGTCTGCGCGCGCTCGAACAGGTCCTCGTCGCGATAGAGGTCGAGCGTCGCGAGGCCGGCGGCGCAGGCGAGCGGATGCGCCGAATAGGTGTAGCCGTGGAACAGCTCGACCACGTGCTCGGGCCCGCGCATGAAGGCGTCGTAGATGCGCCTTGCGCACGATCACGCCGCCCATCGGCACGCGTGCCTGAGGTGATGCCCTTGGCGAAGGTGATCATGTCGGGCATCGACGCCGTAGCGCTCGGCCGCGAAGGCGTGGCCGAGCCGCCCGAAGCCGGTGATGACCTCGTCGAAGATCAGCAGGATGCCGTGCTTGTCGCAGATCGCGCGCAGCCGCTGCAGATAGCCCTTGGGCGCGGGCAGCACGCCGGTCGAGCCCGCCATCGGCTCGACGATCACGGCGGCGATGGTCGAGGCGTCGTGCAGCGCGACGATGCGCTCGAGATCGTCGGCGAGATGCGCGCCCCATTCGGGCTCGCCCTTGCTGAAGGCCTGCTGCTCGCGGTTGTAGGTGTGACGGCAGGTGGTCGACGCCGGCCAGCAGCGAGCCGAAGAATTTGCGGTTGTTGACGATGCCGCCGACCGAGATGCCGCCGAAGCCGACGCCGTGATAGCCGCGCTCGCGCCCGATCAGGCGCGTGCGCGCGCCTTCGCCGCGCACGTTGTGATAGGCGAGCGCGATCTTGAGCGCGGTGTCGACCGCCTCCGAGCCCGAATTGCAGAAGAACACGTGATCGAGATCGGCGGGCGCGAGCGCGGCGACGCGGCTCGCGAGCTCGAACGCCTTGGGATGGGAGAACTGGAACGCCGGCGCATAGTCGAGCTCGGCCGCCTGCGCGCGGATCGCCGCCACGATCGGCTCGCGGTTGTGCCCGGCATTGGTGCACCACAGCCCGGCGGTGCCGTCGAGCACGGCGCGGCCGTCGGGCGTGTAGTAGTGCATGTCCTTGGCGCGCGCGATCAGCCGCGGGGCGGCCTTGAACGCGCGGTTCGGCGTGAACGGCAGCCAGTAGGCTTCGAGGTCGTTGGGAACGGCGGCCGCTCTGGGCGCTTGTGCCGATGGCATGGATGTTTCCCTGCTGCTGCGCGCATGCGGCGCTGCGATGCTCGCCTTGCCGCTCCGCGGCGCGGCTGCTACCAACCGCGAACCACGAGGTTGAGCGATAATGGCCGACAAGTCCGACAAATCCAACAAGCTCAAGGCGCGCCTGCCGCGCGGCCTCGGCGATCGCGGCCCGGCCGAGATCGCCGCCACGCGGCGCATGCTCGAGACGATCCGCGCGGTCTACGAGCGCTACGGCTTCGAGCCGGTGGAGACGCCGGCGATCGAATACACCGACGCGCTCGGCAAATTCCTGCCCGACCAGGACCGGCCGAACGAGGGCGTGTTCTCGTTCCAGGACGACGACGAGCAGTGGCTCTCGCTGCGCTACGACCTGACCGCGCCGCTCGCGCGCTACGTGGCGGAGAATTTCGACGCGCTGCCCAAGCCCTATCGCAGCTATCGCGACGGCTATGTGTTCCGCAACGAGAAGCCGGGCCCGGGCCGCTTCCGCCAGTTCATGCAGTTCGACGCCGACACGGTGGGCTCGGCCTCGCCGGCCGCCGACGCCGAGATCTGCATGATGGCGGCGGACACGATGGAGGCGCTGGGCATTCCGCGCGGCAGCTATGTGGTGAAGGTGAACAACCGCAAGGTGCTCGATGGCGTGCTGGAGGCGATCGGGCTCGGCGGCGAGGCGAATGCGGGCAAGCGTCTTACCGTGCTGCGGGCGGTCGACAAATTGGATCGCCTCGGCATTGAAGGCGTGAAGGCGCTGCTCGGGTCCGGGACGGAAAGATGAGAGCGGGCGATTTCACCAAGGGCGCGGGACTCGATAGGTCCGCGATTGATCGAGTGCTTGCTGCGATCTCGGCTCAAGCGGGCGACGCAGATGTTGTGTTGGCGACACTCGAATCTCACAGCGTCCAGTCTCGGCGAGGAAGGCGTTTCCGAGTTGCGGCAGCATTGCCGAGTTGGTTCGTGCGGCAGGGTATGACGACGATCGCATCAAGATAGATCCCTCCGTCGTCCGCGGCCTCGAGTACTACACCGGCCCGGTCTACGAGGTTGAGCTGACATTCCCGATCGAAGGCGAGGACGGAAAGCCGGTCCGCTTCGGCTCGGTCGCGCGGCGGCGGGCGCTACGACGGTCTGGTGGCGCGCTTCCGCGGCGAGGCGGTGCCGGCGACCGGCTTCTCCATCGGCGTGTCGCGGCTTGACCGCGGCGCTGCAACATCTCGGCAAGATCGACACCAAGCCCGAGCCGGGCCCGGTGGTCGTGACCGTGTTTCCAGACGTGACCGATCGCGGAATATCAGCGCTTGGTCGCGCAGTTGCGCGACGCCGAGTACGCGCCGGGAAAGAAGATCCGCGCCGAGCTTTATCTCGGCTCCGGCAAGTTCGGCGCGCAGATGAAATACGCCGACAAGCGTGGATCGCCCTGCGTCGTGATCCAGGGCGGCAATGAAAAGAGCAAAGGGCGAAGTGCAGATCAAGGATCTCATCCTCGGCGCCGAGATCGCGGGACTGAGCAAGGATCGCGACGATTACCTGAAGAAGCAGGCCGAGGCGCAGTTCGCGGTCAAGGAAAGCGAACTCGTCGAAGCGGTGTGCAAGGTGCTCGCGCGAAACAACGTGACGTGGGGCTGATCCCGCTCCTCAACTTTCACCCGCCACCCTGATGACGTGCAGATCCCCTCAGGTCGAGCCGCGAAGGGCGACGGCGATGGTCTCCGCTACTTCTTCTGCGCGGGCGAGGCCGGGCTTGCGGGCCGGCCCGGTATCGCCGGCATGTTCTGCAGGTCGCGGACGTTGAGCTTGCGGCCGGCCATGATCATGTCGCCGGGCTTCTGGTCCGCCTTGCAGGCGCCGACCCACTTCGCGTCGATCGTCATGGTCCGCTCCGCGGGCATCCCGGGATCGCCGGCCCTTCCTGCTTCGACACGACCTTGACCGTATAGGCGCTGTTGAAGTCGCCGCTGATGACGGCGTGTGAGCTGCTGGCGTAGGGCCCGATCTTGCACGTGGAATCGACGACGAAGGTATCACCGGTTTTTTCACGTCCGGCTTCGAGCACATGTCCTGGACCATGCTGCCGCCGGTCGCGCTCATCAGCTTGTCGGTCTCGGCGTCGATGCAATGTTCCGCGGTCTGCGCCGGCATGTTGCCGCCTTCGAACGCCATCTTGAGTTCCCACAGTCCCGCCTTGCGCTCGGGCAGATCGAGCGCCGCGGCGGGCGCGGCGCAGATGAGAACGAACGCCAGGGATGGCAGCCATCGGTGCATCGTAACCTCCTTCAGCGCGTGAGCGATGAATTCACCGGCAGGTTCTGCTCGGCACTGTGGGCAAATCAAAGGCGGTCGCTATCCCGATCGGGTGGTATGACCGTGTGGGTGTGCGCGTGACGGGCTCGTGTTCCGCGATTCCGAAGTTCGCATCATTGTGGGGCACGCGCGCTTGCGAACTTCGCAATCGAAGGACACCAGCAACTCATTAATCAGTGTGGCTTTGGTTCAGACGTCCGCATTTCGGCCGCGCCGCGCAGATGCGGACGTCTGGCCGCCAGCACTAGACCCAAATCAGTTGAGCGCTCGCACCACCGGCCCCAGGCGCGGATAGGCGCAGGTCGACCTGGTCGCCACCGCCGGCATCGCATACGGGTTGACGTGGGGCGACCACAGGCAATTGAAGGCGATGAAGTCGCCGTACTGCCGGTGCACGCTGGTGATGCGGTGGTACTTGTCCCAGCGGGCGCAGTACGCGCCGGCGATCTGCTGCGCCATGGCCTCGTTCTCGCACGACCATGGAATGATCCCGCCGGTGTCGTTGGCGCGATAGATCTGCGCCTGGGCGGGAGTCCCCAGCAGAAGAACGCCGATCACGGAAAGCAACGCCGCGCGCTCATCATCCACGCCTCCCCATCTACCCCGGGGCAGCTTAGACCGCGCGTCGGTCGCTTGCAAAGCCGGGTCGGCAACGAAAGCCGAAGCGTGGCCGCAACGCCACAGTCGACGCTTTCTTGTCGGTGCGGAGCCTGGGCATCTTGATTCCGCCGGGGTCGGCGGTCACCGTCACCACGGATTGTCGCAGAAGGAGCCTGAGCATGACCGGCCGCGCCCCGTTGCTCGCCAGCGCGTTCGTCGCGGCGCTCGCCGCGCTGCCGGCCGGAAGGCCGGCGCCGCCAGCTTGGCTGGAGAAGAACTTCTATCTGTCCGGCCCGCAATACGAGGGCAAGCTGCCGCCGTGCGATTACCGCGATGCGCTGACCATGATCGCCTCGCGCTTCAACCAGAAGGAAAACATGTACTGGGCCACCGATCTCAGGATCGTCAATTTCGAGCAGATCCGCGAGACGGCGTTCCGGCCCTGGGCTGCCAACGCGATTCCACGCCGCTTCTGCAGCGGGGTGGTCGAGGTCACCGACGGCCGCAAGCATGCCATCCACTATTCGATCTCCGAGGACACCGGGATGATCGGCGCCAGCTGGGGCATCGAGTGGTGCGTGGTCGGGCTCGATCGCAACTGGTCCTACAATCCGGCCTGCAAGATGGCGCAGCCGTAGGTCGTTTCATGCCGGGCTGTGCGTCCCGCGATAGGCGCGTCACGCGCGATCCGACGCGAGCCTGCTGTTTATTTCCGTTTTGTTCTTGAAATGTTCTCACGTCCTGTGATATCGTCTCCCGTCCTTCATCCGGTATGGGGGCGTTCATGGTTCGAGTCGCTGGAATTCGCGCTGCCGGCCGCCGTTGCATGGGCGGTTTTCGTCTTGTGGCTGGCGGTAGGCTGCCGCTTACGCCGCCGGAGCGGACCGGCGCCAGAACGAGCCCGGTCAATTCGACTTCTATGTCCTGTCGCTGTCCTGGTCGCCGTCGTTCTGCGAAGCGTCCGGCGAGCGTGGCACGCCTCCGCAGCAGCAATGCGGGGCGCGGCCCTATTCCTTCGTGGTGCACGGGCTGTGGCCGCAGTACGAGAACGGCTTTCCGGAATTCTGCCAGCGGCCGGCGCCGCGGCTCGACCGCAACATCGTCTCCTCCATGCTCGATCTGATGCCGGCGCCGCGCCTGATCTTCAACGAATGGGACAAGCACGGCACCTGCTCGGGACTGAGCCCGCACGCCTATTTCGAAACCATCCGCAAGGCGCGCGCCGCCGTGAAGATTCCGGAGGCCTATATCGACCCCGGTGAGCCGCTGACGGTGACGCCCGACGAGGTCGAGGAGGCGTTCGTGAAGGCCAATCCCGGCCTCACGCGCGACGCGCATCGCCGTGACCTGCGACAGCCGGCGGCTGGGCGAGGTGCGCATCTGCATGGGCAAGGACTTTGGCTTCCGTCCGTGTCCGGAGATCGATACGCGCGTCTGCCGCCGCGACAAGGTCGTCATGCCGCCGGTGCGCGGCGGCAGCGCCACGCTCACGCGCTAGAGCACGGCCTTCGAAACCAGTACCCCGTTCTCGGAAGAGATCAGGCGTGTCGTTGTCGGCGCTCGGCAGTCGCTTTGACAGCGGTGAATTTGCGTCCATGAATTGCGCGCATGAATTATCGCCACGCCTTTCACGCCGGCAACTTCGCCGACGTGCGTCAAGCACGCGGTGCTGGTCCGCATTCTGGTGCATCTGCGCGCCAAGCCGGCGGCGTTCCGCGTCATCGACACCCATGCCGGCGCCGGCCGCTACGATCTCGACGGCCCGGAGGCGAGCCGCAGCCTCGAATGGCGCGAGGGCATCGAGCGGCTGCGTCGCCGCGCTCGATCGGCGAGCAGGCGCGCGCGCTGCTTGCGCCCTATCTCGACGCGATTGCCGCCTTCAACGGCGCCCGGCGGCCTCACCAGCTATCCCGGCTCGCCCGCGCTCGTGCGCGCGTTTCTGCGCGCGCAGGATCGGCTGCTCGCCTGCGAGCTCGAGCCGAACGCGGCGGCCGCGCTGGCGCGCTATCTGGCCGGCGACCGGCGCAGCAAGGCGCTGGCGATCGACGGCTGGACCGCGCTTCAACGCCTATGTGCCGCCCAAGGAGCGGCGCGGCCTCGTGCTCATCGATCCGTCCGTTCGAGGACGCCGGCGATTTCGCACGCCTCGGCGCAGGCGCTCGAAGCGGCGCACCGCAAATGGGCCGAGCGGCACCTATCTGTTGTGGTATCCGATCAAGGAGCGCGCGGGGCCGGACGCTGCTGCGCGCCGCCTGCGGCGCAGCGGCATCGCAAAGATTTTGCGCGCCGAACTCAGCCTCGGCGCGGACGCGCGCCGACAATCGGCTCGGCGCTTGCGGGCTCGATCGTCGTCAATCCGCCGTGGACGCTCGCAGGCGAGCTTGCGATCCTGCTGCCGGAGCTTGCGGCGATCCTCTCGGGAGGTGGCGGCGGCGCCCACCGCGTCGATTGGCTGGCAAGCGAAAAGTAGTTTCACCACTTTTCCACAGCCCTGGATTAGCATATTTTCATGGCTGCTGGCTTTGACGTTCCGCCTCCTGTGGGGGCCGGCGGAGTGACGGAGGCCGTGAGGCCGCTGCTTTCCCCGTTCGCGAATGTCCGGCCGAGCCGCCGCGCCGTGGGGGCCGGCGGCCGAGCAACCACGGGGAAAGGAGTTTCCCGATGGCCATGGCAGGTACCGTCAAATTCTTCAACGCCGAGCGCGGCTACGGCTTCATCAAGCCGGACGACGGCGGCCGCGACGTGTTCGTGCACGTCACCGCCGTCGAGCGGGCCGGGCTCAAGTCGCTGACCGAAGGACAGCGCATCTCCTTCGACGTCGAGCCCGACAAGAAGGGCAAGGGTCCGAAGGCCGTCAACCTCGTCATCACGGGTTGATATCCCCGCGGCGCAGTCTCCCCGGCGGCCGCCCGATCTGTCATGGTGTCGCCCGCCGCCACGGCTTCACGGCGGTCGGCATCATCGGTCCGTACCATCCAATGTTGACGCTCCGTCATTCCCCATCGTCACCCTTCGTTCGCAAGATCAGGATCGGCGCCAGCGTGCTCGGTCTCGACGGCAGAGATCCGGATCGAGCCTGCCGACACCATGAACCCGGCGACAGCGTGCGGCAGCAGAATCCGCTCGGCAAGATTCCGGCATTGGTGCTCGAAGACGGCACGGTGCTGTTCGATTCTCCGCGTGATCCTGGAATATCTCGATCATCGCGCCGGCGGCGGCCGCATCATTCCGACCGACGGCGAGCGCACGTTTCGCCGCCCTGCGCCTGCAGGCGCTCGCCGACGGCATCATGGATGCGTCGGTCCTGCTGGTCTACGAGGGACGCTGGCGGCCGCCCGAGCGGCACGAGCCGAAATGGGTCGATCTCCAGGCCGGCAAGGTCGCGCGCGCGCTCTCGGCGCTCGAAGCCGCGCCGCCCGCGCTCGACTGCGACGCCCGATGTCGGCCAGATCGCGCTCGCCTGTGCGCTCGGCTATCGCGACTTTCGCTTCCCGGGCACCTGGCGCACGGATCATCCGCGCCTGGTCGCGTGGCTCGACGAGTTCGCCGCGCCGCGTGCCGGCCTTCGCCGCGACCAAGCCGCCGGGGCTGAGTTGCGATACGCGCGGCAAACGCAGCGAGCCGTCGCGCAACAAAAGCCCCGGATCGGAGATCCGGGGCTTGATCGTGCGCCGTCGCGGCGGTGATCAGAACCGAACGTTGAGACCGCCGCGAAAGACGTTGGCGTCGTGAGGACACGTTGCCGTTGGCCGCGAGACCGCAATTGAACCCGCAATTGAAGTCGCCGAGATCCACGTAGAGGTACTCGGCTTTGATGCTCACATTGCTGGCGATGCCGACCTCGAGACCAGCGCCGACGGTCCAGCCGGCATTGGTGGCGCTGCCGCCCGGGAAGCCCGGCCTGGTCGCGTTGATGTCTCCGGCCGCAAGACCAGCGGTGATGTAAGGCAGGAACCGGTCGAAGGCGTAGCCGAGACGGCCGCGCACGGTGGCGAGCCACTTGTTGCGCGTCTCGCAACCGGCGCGCGCACAGCACGTCCGTGCTGCCTTTGACGCCCGACCAGTCGATGTCGCCTTCGGCGCCGACCACGATCTGGCCGACCTGCCAGTTGTAACCGATGGTGCCGCCGATCATGCCGCCGGAGACGTCGAACTTGTTGATGCCCGTCCCACTGGGAGTTACCCCAGCCGCCGCCGCCATTGATGCCGACATAGAAGCCGGTCCAGTTGTAGATCGGATTGTACATGCCGGCCGCGACCGGCTGATAGCGCGGCGAGATCGGCGGCGCTGGCCGACGCTCCCGCGAAGCGCCATCAGGCCGAGCCACGCAACAAAGATACGCTTCATTACCCTATCCTCCAATTCGTCACGTTGGCGCGACACAGTATTCCCAATTTCTGTAGCAGTCTAGTGCAAGAAAGACACACTCAATATTGAAATATTTCTGCATATTTAAACTTCAAAATATGCCATCGAATTGCCTGAGATAGGGTAAACGAAATCTTTACAGCATTTGATCATGGTAAATAATTACTTAAATACTGGGTGAGTTGCAGCGGGCGTCGCAGTCCCGAGCACGGATTCCTCGCGCCGAGTACTCGCCATCGCGCGGCAGCGGTAACGGACGGAGCCCGCCGCACGCGCGCCGTCGCATGCTGGCGCGGCGTAGCTTCCGCTGGACGCGGTGGAGACGGGTGGCCCAGACCGTGTCGAGTCCTTACCTTCGCGAGCATGAACGGCACGAAGAAACGACATCGATCCGGCCACCGAGCTCGTCGAGGAGGACGAGGAGCAGGCACTGCCCGAGACAGGAACCTGCGATCGACCTCGCGGCCGGTGCCGGGCCGCTCGCCGTCGGTCGCGCGGTCATCGCGCGTCATGCCAAGCTCGCGCCGTCCTCGCCCGGCGTCTATCGCATGATCGATGCCAAGGGCGACGTGCTCTATGTCGGCAAGGCGAAGAACATCCGCAAACGGATCATCGCCTATACCCGTCCGACCGGCTACGACTCGCGCATCGAGCGCATGATCGCCGCGACCGCGGCGCTCGAATTCGTCTCGACCGCGACCGAGACCGAGGCGCTCCTGCTCGAAGCCAATCTGATCAAGCGGCTGCGGCCGCGCTTCAACGTGCTGCTGCGCGACGACAAGTCGTTTCCCTATATCCTGATCACCGCCGACCATTGGGCGCCGCAGATTCTCAAGCACCGCGGCGCGCGCACGCGCGACGGCAACTACTACGGCCCGTTCGCCTCGGTCTGGGCGGTCAACCGCACCATCACGGCGCTGCAGCGCGCGTTCCTGCTGCGCTCCTGCTCCGACGGATTTTTCGAGAGCCGCACCCGGCCGTGCCTGCTCTACCAGATCAAGCGCTGCTCGGGCCCTGCACGCGCGAGATCGATTTCGCCGAATACGGCGAGCTCGTGCGCGAAGCCAACGCGTTCCTGTCGGGCAAGAGCCAGGCGGTGAAGGACGCTGCTGGCGGCCGAAATGGAGAAAGCCTCCGCCGCGCTCGACTTCGAGCGCGCCGCGATCTACCGCGACCGCCTCGCCGCGCTCTCCGGCGGTGCAGTCGCATCAGGGCATCAATCCGCGCGGCGTCGAGGAGGCGGACGTGTTCGCCGTCCATCAGGCCGGCGGCTTCAACTGCGTGCGAGGTGTTCTTCTTCCGCACCGGTCAGAACTGGGGCAATCGCGCCTATTTCCCCAAGGCCGACCGTTCGCTCGCGGCCGGCGAGGTGCTGGGCGCGTTCCTCGCCCAGTTCTACGACGACAAGCCGTGCCCGCGCTGCATCTTCATCTCGCACGAGATCGAGGAGCGCGCGCTGCTGGCCGAAGCGCTTGAGCACCAAGAGCGGCTACAAGGTCGAGGTCGAGCGTGCCCCAGCGCGGCGAGAAGAAGGACCTGGTCGATCACGCGCTCGCCAATGCGCGCGAGGCGCTGGCGCGCAAGCTCGCCGAGACCTCGTCGCAGCGCAAGCTGCTGGCGGCTGCTCGCCGAGACCTTCGGCCTGCCGCGCGTGCCGCGGCGCATCGAGGTCTACGACAACAGCCACATCCAGGGCACCAACGCGGTCGGCGCCATGATCGTTGCCGGGCCGGAGGGCTTCCAGAAGAACCAGTATCGCAAGTTCAACATCCGCGCCGTCGATCTCACGCCCGGCGACGACTTCGGCATGATGCGCGAGGTCTTGAGCCGGCGCTTCAAGCGGCTGATGAACGAGGCCCCGCGGGCCGTGCCTGATGCGCCGTCTGCGCTGGCGGTGGCGGGCCAGATGGCCCCGGCGCAGGATCTCGCGCCGGCGGACGCCGATCGATGGCGCGGACGCCGACGGAGGAGTCACCCTGGCCCGATCTCGTCGTCATCGACGGCGGCCGGGGCCAGCTCACGCGCCGCGCAGGAGACGCTCGCCGCGCTCGGCATCACCGACATGCCGCTGCTGGCGGTCGCCAAGGGGCCCGACCGTGATGCCGGGCTGGAGACCTTCTTCGTGCCGGGGCGAGAGCCGTTCAAGCTCAAGCCGCGCGATCCGCGTGCTCTATTTCGTGCAGCGGCTGCGCGACGAAGCGCATCGCTTCGCCGTCGGCTCGCACCGCGTCCGGCGCCGGCGCGATATCCGCGAGGCCGGGCTGCAGGAAATCCCCGGCATCGGCCCGACGCGCAAGCGCGCGCTGCTGCACCATTTCGGGACGCTCAAGGCGATCGAGCGCGCGGCGCTCGCCGATCTCGCCAAAGTTCCCGGGATCAGCGCCGAGACCGCGCGCAAGATCTACGATTTCTTCCACGAGCGCGCGGGATGAACGCGACGGCAGGACCGCAGCGAAAGGACGGAACAGGCATGCGGTCGCAAAAGCAGGATCACGTCATATTTATGTATGGAATGGGTGTTGTATGTCACGGTCATGCCTGCGCGCCAGGCATGAGCCGGCTCAGGTCGATGGGGACGGCGTGCGCATCCCGTTTGACGCGGACGCGGGAAGGGTATTCCTTCAACCCATGAATATGGTTACGTCGAGACAACTTCCGGCGCGGCCCCTCGCGGTGCCGAACCTGCTCACCTATGCGCGCATCGCTCGCGGTGCCGGTGGTGGTCGCCTGCCTCTATTGGCAGGACATTCTGCAGGGCGGGCTCTGGCTGCGCTGGGTCGCGCTTGGTCATCTTCATCGGCGCGGGCGTGACCGACGTCCTCGACGGCTATTTCGCGCGCAAATGGGGCGAGCAGTCGGCCTTCGGCCGCATGCTCGATCCGATCGCGGACAAGCTCCTGGTCGCGTCCTGCCTGCTGATGCTGGCCGCCGACGGCACCATCCGCGGCTGGTCGCTGTGGGCGGCGATCGTCATTCTCTGCCGCGAGATCCTGGTCTCGGGCCTGCGCGAATATCTCGCCGAGCTGCGCGTGAGCGTCCCGGTGACGCAGCTGGCCAAATGGAAGACGACGCTGCAGCTCGTCGCCATCGGGTTCCTGATTGCGGGCGAGGCCGGCGACGCGATCGTGCCGGTGGTGACGCCGATCGGGCTGACCCTGCTCTGGCTCTCGGCGTTACTGACGCTGTACACTGGCTGGGACTATTTCCGCGCCGGCGTGCGGCACCTGATCGAGGACTGAGCCGTGAAGCTTCGCTATTTCGCCTGGGTGCGCGAGCGCATCGGCAAGCCGGAGGAGGAGATCGAGCCGCCGCCGGGGATCGCGACCGTCGCCGATCTCGATGACCTGGCTCAGCCACCGCGGCGAGGAATACGCCCACGCGTTCGAGAACCCGAAGGTGATCCGCGCTGCGATCGACCGTGCCCATGTCAGGGCCGACACCGCGATCTTGGGCGCACGCGAGGTCGCCTTCTTCCCGCCGATGACGGGAGGCTGCTGAGCTGCGGATGGCCGCCACCGTCCGTCTGCAGCGCGAGCCGTTCGATGCCGCGGCCGAGGCGGCAAAGCTCACGCGCGGCCGCGCGGATATCGGCGCGGTCGTCACCTTCACCGGCATCTGCCGTGGCGATGAGAGCGGGTGCGCCGCTCGTAGCCATGACGCTCGAGCACTATCCCGGCATGGCCGAGGCCGAAATCGCGCGCCACGTCGAAGCGGCCGAGCAGCGCTGGCCGCTGCTCGGCGTCACCGTCGTGCACCGGTACGGCCGACTCGAGCCGGGCGAGGACATCGTGCTCGTCGTCACCGCTGCCGCGCACCGGCAGGAGGCCTTCGCCGCCGCCGAGTTCCTGATGGATTTTCTCAAGACCCGCGCGCCGTTCTGGAAGCAGGTCGAATATGCCGGTGGGAAGAGACTGGGTCGACGCCAAGCAGTCCGACGACGCGCTCGCCGATCGTTGGACGGGTCCGGGCGGCGGCCGCGAGGCGGCGGAGTGAACCGGCCATGGACCAGCGCCCTCGGGGCGTTCTGACCCCGGCGCGAGCGCGGCAACGACGCAGACGGATTGATCGCCGGCGCGCGCTAACCTCCTGACGGACGGCCGGGCACAAATGGAGACGGACTCATGATCCGCATGCTCGCTTTCGCAGCGCTGGCGCTGGCGTTGGCAGCCGCCGCCAGCGGCGCGCGCGGCGGAGATGACGTTCTATCAGCTTCCGGCCGGCGCCTACCCCCACGACGTTGCCCCGGCGCCGGATGGCACCGTCTGGATCAGCGGCCAGCGGCAGGGATTTGCCGGCCGCTTCGATCCGAAGACCGGTCAATCTCGAAAAGATCGCACTCGGGCCGGGCGCGGCACCCCATGGCGTCATCGTCGGGCCGGACGGCAATGCCTGGCTGACGGAGGGCGGGCAGAACGCCATCGCGCGGGTCGATGCCAAGACCAAAGAGGTCAAGCTGTTCCCGCTGCCGAAGGAGTTTCCCAACGCCAATCTCAACACGCTCGTGTTCGATAACAAAGGCACGGTCTGGTACACCGGTCAGAACGGCGTTTACGGCCGGGTCGATCCGCAAGACCGGCAAGGTGGACGCGTGGGCGTCGCCGAAGGGCCGCGGCACCTACGGCATCACCGCAACCCCGACGGGTGACATCTGGTACGCCTCGCTCGCGGGCGATCACATTGCCCGCGTCGATACCGCTTCCGGCGAGGCCACCGTCGTCGATCCGCCGCGCAAGGGCGTTGGCCCGCGCCGCATCTGGTCGGACTCCAAGGGCATGTTGTGGGTGAGTTTCTGGCATGGCGGCGCGATCGGCCGCTACGATCCCGCGGCGAAGACCTGGACCACTTATCCCGATGCCGCAAAGCAAGTCCGGCACCTACTCGATCTATGTCGACGACAAGGATCGGGTCTGGGCGACCGATTGGATGGCCAACGCCATCCAGCGCTTCGATCCCAGGACCGAGACCTATGAGACCTTCCCGAGCGACAAGAAGAGCGCGAACGTGCGCCAGATGCTCGGCCGGCCGGGCGAGGCGTGGGGCGGAGAGTCGGGCACGGACCGGCTGGTGGTGATCCGGGATTGAATGCGACGGGCGGCCGCGCCCGTATCTCGCCAACCTCGGCGGCCGTCGGCTCGAGCGACATCTCTCTGCGTCAATCGGGGGTCGCCGCATCAGACAAAGCATTGCCTGGCGCATGATCTTTTTCGAAAAGTCTGCAACTTTTCGGAATCCTGCGCCTCACGGCGCAAACGCGATTTCGATCCGCGTGCCGCGATGGAGTGAATCGTGCGAGATGCGGGCGCCCAATTTGTCGGCCATGGCCTTGACGATGCGCTGACCGAGGCCGGTCGAGCCGATCGGCGCCGAGCCGGCGAAGCCCACGCCGTCATCTTCGACGCTGATCACGGCGTTGCCGGCTGCGTCCCGCGCCCGCAAGCCGACCGCGAATAGGGCCTTTGCCCGACGGGGTAGGCATACTTGAGCGCGTTGATCACCAGCTCGTTCACGATCACGCCGATCGCGACGGCGCGGTCCGGATCGGTCTCGACCGGATCCGCCGCGAGCGAGAGTTGTGCGAACGCGTCGCCCTCGGTGGAGCTTTCGCAGATCCTCGATCAGCGCATCGAGATACTGATCGATCGCCACCGTCTTGACGTCCTCGGAGGTGTAGAGGCGCCGATGCACCTGGGCGACCGCCATGACGCGCGTGGCGGCATCGAGCAGCGCTGTCTTCACCTCCTCGCCCGGATTGGCCTGGCTTTGCATCTGCAGCATGGCGGCGATCAGTTGCAGCGAGTTGCCGACACGGTGGTTGACCTCTTGCAGCAGGACCGCGCGCTCCTCCGCGAGCGTCTCGAAGCGGTCGCGCGCCAGACGTACTTCGGCTTCCGCCGTCTCCTTTGCCCGGCGCAGCCGCATCGCCTCCACTGCGCTTTGGAACGTCGCTTTCAGCAGCGGGATGAACTCGCCTTGCGCATCCTTGACCACGTAGTCGAACGCGCCCGCCTTGAGGGCGGTCACGACCAGCTTGCTGTCCTGGGCGCCGGTCACGAAGATCACCGGAGGGTGGTTCGCGATCGCATGAATGCGCGCCAAGCGTGCTTAGCCCGTCGAGACCCTGGCATGTTCTGGTCGAGCGCGATGACGTCGAACTCCTCCGCGGCGAGCGCTCGCAGACCGCTCTCGCCGTCGGACGCGCAGACGACGCGAATTCCTTCTCGCTCCAGCCCGCGCGAAACCAGGCGGCGCAGGCCCTCATCGTCGTCGATATAGAGGACATTGCGGGGCATCGTCAGATGGCGGCAGGAACCTGGATGACGGTGAAGAACAGCCCGAGTTGGCGGATCGCGTGGGCGAAGTTCTCGTAGTTCACGGGCTTGGTGATGTAGACATTGCATCCGAGGTCATAGCAGCGCTTGATTTCCACCGCGTCGTCGGTGGTGGTGAGAACCACCACCGGGCTGCGCTTGAGGTGTTCGTTCTCTTTCAGCCGCTCTGAGGATGTCCACTCCGCTCATGTCCGGCAGGTTCAGATCGAGCAGGATCAGCAGCGCGTTGCCTTTGTTGTACTGTCGCCGGTCCCGTCCGCCCCGAACAGGAATTTGACCGCGTCCGACCCGTTGGCAAACGGCTGGATGGGGTTGTTCACGCCGGCGCGGCGGATGTTCTTTTCGATCAGGCGGGCGTGCCCTTCGTCATCCTCCACCATGATGATTGTGACGGGCTGTTCGGCCATCCGGGCGTTCATGCAACACTCCTGTTTTCCCCAACCCAACGGCGCGGCAGCGTGACGGTGAAGACGCTGCCTTTTCCAAGTTCCGACGTGAGGCCCATCGTGCCGCCGAGCCGGCGCACCAGTGCGCGCACATGGGCCAGCCCTATGCCTTCGCCCGGCTGGTCCTGCGGACCCGAACGACGAAAGAGCTCGAATACACGCTGATGATCGTGCGGGTCGATGCCCCGACCATTGTCGCAGACCTCGTATATCACCTGCGTGCGCGTTGCACGGCCCTTGATTTCAATCCTGCCGGGTTCCTCGTGACGACCGTATTTGAGCGCATTGTCGAGCGAGGTTCGAAAAGATCTGCTCCACGGCCAGCTGGTCGCTCACGACCGGGGAAGATCGGAAACGACGACGGTCGCCCCTTGCTCCGTGACGCCCGATGCGCGACGGTCTGCGCGATCGACGCAAGCAGTGCGTTCATGTCGATCTCTTCGGGCTTGAAGTCGCGGCGGCCCTCGCGCGAGAGCTTCAGAGACCGCGTTGATGAGACGGTCCATCTTGGTGATGGAGGTCTTGATGAAGGTGATCGCCTCATCGAAACCCGTGCCCAGCGGATCAGCGGAGGTGCCGGCACTCTCGCGCGGATCGGCGTGGGCAGCAGCCACGCCGGCCTGCTCGCGCAGCTTCGCGATCTCTTCGAAGATGTCGCTGCGCAATGCTTCCAACTCGGTGGTGAAGCCCATGATGTTCACGAGCGGCGAGCGCAGATCGTGGCTGACGATATAGGCGAAGCGCTGAATCTCCTCGTTGGCTTCGGTCAGATCGGCTGTGCGGTGCGCGACGATGCGCTCGAGATTGGCATTCGTGGCCGCGAGTTCATTGCGCGCGGATCTCGCGTTGGCGGGACGTGCGCTGGACGAGAAAGACGGACAGTGCGCCGATCAGCACGACAAGCGCCATGCCGGTGAGCGAGACCGCGAGCAGAGCGAGCATCGTTGCGCCGGGACGCGGCCGAGCGGGCGAGCAGCAGCCGCTCTTCATCCGCTGACGTCCGCTCCACCAACAGCCGCAATGCGTTCATGGTCTTGAAGCCGTCATCCGATTGCACCAGCGCGATCGCCGCGTCGTGATGCCCGGAGTCCTTAATTCAACCGTCTTTGCGAGCTCGTCATCTTCGCCCGCGCCAGCTCGTCCATCTGGTCGAGAACGGGACCGCGTTCCGGGTTGTCGCTCGTCAGAGTTCGCAACTCGGCCAGGTTGGTCTCGACGGCGGGCGCGGCGTCGCGATAGTCCGAGAGGTATTGTTGCCGTCCCGTGAGCAAATAGCCGCGCTGGCCGCTCTCGGCGCGTCGCACGTTCAGCAGCAGGTTGGACAGCTTCTCCTGCACGTTGACGGTATGGACCACGCGCCGCGCGTCTTGCTGCCGATTGCTCCGCCAGCCATACCGTGGCCGTGCCGATCGCAACCAGCAGCGCAAATCCCACGCCCAACAGGATTGGCTGGATTGAAAAGCGGGGAACCGCGGTGAATGTCATCTACCGTACAAAACGATTGGAGGGATTTTGGCTTGGAGGTATGGCTTAGGTCACAAGCAAAGAAAAACGGATCCTCACCGATAAAGTTCGAAGGGAACTCGGTCCCACGCCCGGGACCGCCGGACCCAGGCGGCTCGCCATCCGTCGTCGCACAGGTTCAGTCGCGCCAAAAGGGCACGGGCGGCCTTCGTCGCTGCGAGGGCCGCCCGTCTTACGTGGCGCGGGAGGACGACGCCACGCCGGCGATCGATGTTGGATTTGCTGTTCGTTGCGCGGAACGAACGCGCGCTATGCCAATGCCGGATAGTCGATGTAGCCCTTCTCTTCACCGGCATAGAATGTGGCTTGATCCGGTGCATTGAGCGCAGCGTTGCTCCGATAGCGGACGGGAAGATCCGGATTGGCCAGAAACGGCACGCCGAATGCGACCAGATCCGCCTCGCCGCGCGCGATGGCCGCTTGCGCGGTATGGACGTCGTAGCCGCCGTTCGCGATCAGCGCACCCTTGAACTTGCCGCGCAGGATCGGCGTCGCCCGTTCGCTGCCCGCGGGCGTGGCGGCGGTCACTTCACCGCCTCGGTCACGTGCAGATAGAGCAGCCCGCGCTTGCTCAGTTCCGACGCGATGAAGGAAAAGGTTTCGAGCGGATGCGAGTCCGACATCGAGTAGCCGGAAAAATACGGGGCGACCTTGTATCCCACGCGCTGCGGACCCCAGACGGCGGTCACCGCGTCGACCACTTCGAGCGGAAAGCGGGCGCGGTTTTCGATGCTGCCGCCATAGGCGTCGGTGCGCCGGTTGGAGCCGTCACGCAAGAACTGGTCGAGCAGGTAGCCGTTGGCGCCGTGCAATTCCACGCCGTCGAACCCGGCGGCTTTGGCGTTCTCCGCGCCGGCTCGGAATGTCGCGACGATGCCGGGAAGCTCATCGATTTCGAGCGCGCGCGGGGTCACCAATTTGGTCCGCCCGCGGGTGGTGAACGCCTCGCCTTCCACCGGCAAGGCGGAGGGGGCGACGGGCAGTGCGCCGCCGTGGAAATCCGGATGCGATACGCGTCCGACGTGCCAGAGCTGGGCGAAGATTTTGCTGCCTGCCCGATGCACGGCGTCGGTGATCGCGCGCCACCCCTGACCTGCTCGGCCGAGTGAATGCCCGGGGTGCGGATATAGCCGACCCCTTGCGGGCTCACTTGCGTCGCCTCGGTCACGATCAGGCCGGCGGAGGCGCGTTGCGCGTAATAGGTGGCGGCAAGCGGATTGGGCACGTTCCCTTCGACCGCGCGGCTGCGCGTCATGGGCGACATGACCAGCCGGTTGCTCAGATCGAGATCGCCCAGACGATAGGGCGCAAACAACGCGTTTGGCTCCGCGGTCGAGGCGCGAGAACGGGGTTCTGCAATGCGATCGCTTCCTGAAGGCTCATGACTTGCGCTCCTGCCTGGCTGGGAGTCGCCACAAGAGCGGATGACTTCCGCCGCATCTTGTGGTACTGACCGGTAACACTACATGATAGATACTGACCGGTAACACCCGAGTCAAGAGGAAACCGCGCCATGTCCGCCAAGTCCGCTGCTAACCTACGGGAAAGACGAGCGAATTCCGCCTCGCGCCCGCATTCTGGCGGTCGCCGGCGATCTGTTTTACCGGCATGGAATCAGGGCCGTAGGGGTCGATGCCATCGCCGAGGCTGCCGGCACCAACAAGATGACGCTCTATCGCCACTTCGGCTCGAAGGACGATCTGGTGGCGGCATATCTGCGCCAGTCCGCGAGCGAGGCCGACGGCTGCTGGGACAGGTTCGAGCAAGCCCATCCCGGCGACGCGCGGGCGCAGCTTCGCGCCTGGCTCGAGGAGATGGCCGAGCATCGTCGCCAATGCCGACCAGCGCGGCTGTCCGCTTGCCAACGCCGCCGTCGAGCTACCCGAAAAGGATCATCCGGCCCGGCGGGTCATTGAGGAATTCAAGGTGGCGCAACGCGCCAAGCTCATCCAGCTGTGCCGCACCGCCGGGCTGAGCGAACCCGACATGCTGGCCGACGAACTGCATCTCCTGCTGGAGGGCGCCCGCGTCACTGCCCAGAGCGTCGGCTCCGATGGCCTCGGCGCGCGCCTCGTGCGCATGGGCGAGGCCATGATCGCGCGATCACGCGCCCGATTCGGATTAGTCTTGCCGGCGGCGTTACGCCGCCGCTTTCTTGCCCTTGGGCTGCACCTCGGCGGTGTAGTCGGCCATGAGCTGCTGGGTGATCGCGCCGGGCGTGAACCGCCACTGCGCGATCTCCGAGACCGCGGTGACCTCCGCCGCGCTGCCGGTGATGAAGCATTCGGAGAACTGCGTCAGCTCGTCCGGCATGATGCGCCGCTCGATCACCTCGATGCCGCGCTTCCTCGCCAGTTCGATCACGGTCTGGCGGGTGATGCCGTCGAGGAAGCAATCGGCGATCGGCGTGTGGATCTTGCCGTCCTTGATGAAGAAGATGTTGGCGCCGGTGCACTCGGCGACGCGGCCTTGCCAGTCCAGCATCATGGCGTCGGCATAACCTTTGCGCTCGGCCTTGTGCTTGGAAATGGTGCAGATCATGTAGAGCCCGGCCGCCTTCGCGCGCGCCGGCGCGGTCGCCGGATCCGGACGGCGGTATTCGGCGAGATCGAGCCTGATGCCCTTCAGCCGCTGCACCGGGTCGAAATAGCTCGGCCACTGCCAGGTGGCGATGGCGAGATGGATTTTGTTGGTCTGCGCGGAGACGCCCATCATCTCCGAGCCGCGCCAGGCGACCGGCGCGCACATAGGCGTCGGTCTGCCCGTTCTTCTCCAGCACCAGCCGCTTCGCCGCATCGATCTCCGCGACCGAATAGGGAATTTCGAAGTCGAGCAGTTGCGCCGACCGCTTGAGCCGCTCCGAATGCTGCGTGCATTTGAAGATTTCTCCGCCATAGGCGCGCTCGCCCTCGAACACCGAGCTTGCGTAATGCAGGCCGTGGGAGAGCACATGCAGGGTGGCGTCGCCCCAGGGCACGAGCTTGCCGTCGTACCAGATCACGCCGTCGAGGCGGTCATAGGGTCGTTCAGCCATGGCGCTTCCTCCTCGGACTTGCCTTTGCGGCTCCGGCCGGCCTCTTCCGGGCGCGGGATGACCGATCACCCCGGTATGCTTTTGCGTCGCGGGCCGACACCCGGTATGTTTCGGTCGCCCATGAGAGCGCGCTTGCGCCTCCGGCGCAATCGGCTCAGGCGGAGCCACGAGCACGATCTGGGCACGATCCTTTCGTGGCGGCGCTGTTCTCGAATAACAATCTGACCGAAATATGTCAATATGGCTGACCTAACTGTCCCGATTGCAACCGATCGGTCGTTCTCTCCGGGAGATCGCGCGGCGCGTGGCAACGAGCCCATCTGGGACGTCATCGAGCTTCTGTTCTTCGCCTATCGCGACTTCATCGGCGATCCCGACGACGTGCTGGCGAAGTTCGGCTTCGGCCGCGCCCACCACCGCGTGCTGCATTTCGTCAACCGCAATCCCGGCATGAAGGTCGCGGAGCTGCTCGACATCCTCAAGATCACCAAGCAGTCGCTCGGTCGCGTGCTCAAGCAGCTCATCGACCAGGGCTACGTGGTGCAGAAGGAGGGCGCGAACGACCGCCGCCAGCGCCTGCTCTATGTCACGCCCAAAGGCGAGACGCTGGCGATGAAGCTCGCCGGGCTGCAAACCGTGCGCATCGCGCGCGCGCTGTCCGAGCTCGGGCCGAATGCGCACGACGCGGCCTGCCGGCTTCTCACCGCCATGATCAACGCCGACCACCGCGATGCCGTGCTGCGGTTCATCGCGCGAGCCGACCGGGCGCGGCGGACGCGCAGCTGAGCGACGAGCCGAGATGCGGGCCATGACCACGGTATCCGCCGCTCTTCCCGACGACGCCCCGCATCTGCTCGTGGTCGACGACGACCGCCGCATCCGCGATCTGCTCTCGCGCTTCTTGTTTGCCGAGGGCTATCGCGTCACCACCGCGGAGACCGCCGCCGATGCGCGCGCCAAGCTCGAAGGGCTGCGCTTCGATCTGTTGATCCTCGACGTCATGATGCCGGGCGAGACCGGCTTCGAGCTCGCGCGCGACCTGCGCGCATCCTCGAGCGTGCCGATCATCATGCTGACCGCCCGCGACGAAGCGCGCAGCCGGATCGAAGGGCTCGACCATCGGCGCCGACGATTACGTCAGCAAGCCGTTCGAGCCGAAGGAGCTTTCGCTGCGCATCGCCGGCGTCCTGCGGCGCGCCCGTCCGGCCACGACGCCGGCGGTGGAATCGGTGCGCTTCGGCGACTTCCGCTTCCACATCGTGCGCGGCGAGCTCAAGCGCGGCGAGGAGGCCGATCCGCCTCACCGACCGCGAGCGCGACATGCTGCGCCTGCTCGCCGCCACGCCCGGAGAAACCGTGCCGCGGCAGGCGCTCGCCGGCAACGGCGGCGCGACCGGCGAGCGCGCCGTCGACGTGCAGGTCAATCGCCTGCGCCGCAAGATCGAGCACGATCCCGCCAATCCGCTGCTGGTGCAGACCGTGCGCGGGATCGGCTACCGCCTGGTGACGACGCCATGACGACGCTCGATGTCGGCATCGCCGCGCTGCGTTCGAGCCTGAGCGCGTTGCGCTCGGCCGGCGGCCGCTTCTACGACCTCTACGACCGCTCCGGCACGACGCTCAAGAACGTCATGCCGAAGGGCCTCTATGCGCGCGCGCTGCTGATCATCATCGCGCCCATGGTGGTCCTGCAATCGGTGGTCGCCTTCATGTTCATGGAGCGGCACTACAATCTGGTCACGCAGCGGCTGTCGGCCGGCGTGGTGCAGGACATCGCGACCTTGATCGAGGTCTACAAGGTCTTTCCGCAGGACGCCGACCACACGCAGCTGCGCCGCATCGCGCAGGACAAGCTCGGCCTGGTGGTCGACTTTCTGCCGGTCAACGAATTGCCGCCGCCGGGACCGAAGCCGTTTTTCTCGCTGGTGGACCAGGCGCTGTCGGAAGAGGTCAGGCGGCAGATCGGCCGCCCGTTCTGGATCGATACCGTCGGCCGCTCGGCGCTGCTCGAGATCCGCATCAAGCTCGACAACGCGGTGATGCGCGTGTTCGCGCGCCGCAGCGCCGCCTATGTCTCCAACTCCCATATCTTCCTGCTGTGGATGGTCGGCACCTCGCTGGTGCTGATCACCGTCGCGGTGCTGTTCCTGCGCAACCAGATCCGGCCGATCCTGCGGCTGGCGGACGCCGCCGAAAGCTTCGGCAAGGGCCGCGAGGTTCCGGACTTCCGTCCGCGCGGCGCGCGCGAGGTGCGCCGCGCGGCGCAGGCCTTCATCGAGATGAAGCGGCGCATCGAGCGCAGCCATGGAGCAGCGCACCGCCATGCTGGCGGGCGTGTCGCACGACCTGCGCACCATTCTCACGCGCTTCAAGCTCGAGCTCGTCGCTGATCGGCGACAGTCCGGAGGTCGAGGCGATGAAGAAGGACGTCGACGAGATGGCCCGCATGCTGGAGGCCTATCTCGCCTTCGCGCGCGGCGATTCGGGCGAGCAGTCGGCGCCGACCGACATGGGCGCCTTCCTCGAGGAGCTCAAGACCGACACCGAGCGCAACGGCCACAAATCGAGCGTGCACTTCCACGGCCATCCGATCGTCACGGTGCGGCCGGCGGCGTTCAAGCGCTGCCTCGCCAATCTGGTGTCCAATGCGGCGCGCTATGCGCCGTCGATCTCGATCACCGGCCATCGCGACCATCGCTGGCTGATCGTCACCGTCGACGACGACGGTCCGGGCATCGCACCGCATCTGCGCGAGGAGGTGTTCAAGCCGTTCCTGCGGCTCGACGACGCGCGCAATCAGGACGAAGGCGGCACCGGCCTCGGGCTCGCGATCGCCCGCGACATCGCCCGCTCGCACGGCGGCGACATCATCCTCTCGGACAGCCCGCTCGGAGGCTTGCGCGCGACGGTGCGGGTGCCGGTGTAGAGCGGCTGAGGCTAGCGCGCGGCCTGACAACCACCGGCGGTCAAACCGCGACCGTCTCCTCATCGGCATCGTCTGCCGGACGGCGCCGCCGCGAGCGCATGCGGCACGCATAGCTCGGAATCCGGCAAAGCTCGTCGAGCAGGCCGGACCAGCGCTGGCCGCGCGCGAGCGCGCGGTCGAGCGCCGCCATGGTGCGGGCGAGGCCGGGATCGTCGTCGTCGACCCAGGTGCGCAGCACCGATGCGAACAACAGCGCAAGTCCCTGCGCGCGCACGCAAGCCGCGCGGACCGGCGGCGCCGATGTCGGCGGCGGTGAGCATCCATTGCTGCGAGCGCAGCCGCCAGCCCGTTGCAGGGCGAGGGCGAGGCCGGGATTGCGCACGGCCGAGCGCATCAGCGAGCGCACGGCGGCTTTGTGCGGCGCGAGCAGCTCGATCCGGCGCATCAACACGTCGAACAGCCGCTCGCGCGGCGGCTCTTCGGCCATGTCGGCATCGTCGCCGGCGAGCACCGCGCGGTCGATCTCGCTTCACGTAGGCGGCCAGAATCGCAAGCGTCGAACCGAATGCGCCGCGCAGGTCGGAGAGCGAAACGCCGGCGCCCTTGCGCGATCTCGGCCAAGCCGATCTGTCTCGATCGGCTTTCTCGGCAAGCAGCGCCATGAAGGCGTCGATGATGCGGTCGCGCTCGGATCGATCGTCGCTCGCCGGCGCGCGCCGCGTGACCGGCTTTGCTTTGGATTTGCGCGCCATGACGGAACTCCGGGACAATTCTTCCTGCCATCAATGTAGGCGCGCGATCAGCCCGCGTTCCAGGGCCGCGTCGTGGCGTTATCCCGCCAGGTCGCGCGAGCGCTTGGTGGCCGCGGCGATGGCCTTGGTCATCAGCGGCTCGAGGCCGTCCTGTGCCATCAGCACGTCGAGCGCGGCGGCGGTGGTGCCGCCGGGCGAGGTGACGTGTCTGCCGCAGCGTGGCTGCATCGAGCGGCGAGCGATGGAGCAGTTCGCCCGAGCCCGCGACGGTCGCGCGCGCGAGCGTCTCGGCCAGCGCGGGCGGCAGGCCGGCGGCAACGCCGGCCCGCGCCATCGCCTCGGCCAGCAGGAACACATAGGCCGGCCCCGAGCCCGAGAGCGCGGTCACGGCGTCCATCAGCGCTTCGTCCGGCGACCCATTCCACCGCGCCGACGGCGGAGAGCAGCGTATGCACCAGCGCGCGCTGCTCGCGCGAGACGCGCGCGTTGGCGACCGCGACGGTGATGCCGCGGCCGATCGCGGCGGGCGTGTTCGGCATGGCGCGCATGAGCGCCGCGCGCCGGCAGCGCAGCTTCCAGGAATTGCAAGCGTCCGGCCCGCCATGATCGACACCACCACCGTCGCGGCGCCCACCAACGGCGCGAGCGCCGGCATGACCTCAGGCGCAACCTGCGGCTTGACCGCGACCATCACGGCGGCGACCTCGCCGATCCGGTCGCGGGGCGGATTGAGGCGCACGCCGCGCGTCGGCCAGCGCGGTCAGCTGCGCGGCGGGCTGCCGGCTCGATGACGACGATGTTCCTGGGCGCGAGCCCGAGCGCCAGCCAGCCCTCCAGCAGCGCGCCTCCCATCTTGCCGGCGCCGGCCAGCAGAATGGTTCCGGACAGGTCGGCGAGGGGCGCGCGCTCTGCGTGGTCGAAGCCGATGCTGCCATGGCCGTGCTCTCGTCATCACCCGCGCAAGCGGACGATCCAGTAAGCGCAGCATTCGAGATTAGCAAATGGTCGGCAAGCTTGCGCGGACGTCCGCCGGCGTGGACATGACCGCGGTTTGCGCGGCGCTACGCCTGCCCCTGCGTCTCGAACATGGCGGCGTCGAGCGCCTCGCGCGCGGCTTGCCCGCCCAGACCACGAACTGGAAGGCCGGGAAATAGCGCTCGCAGGCGTCGAGCGCGGTTGCCAGCAGCGCCTCGCATTGCCGGCTCGAGGCCTCGACGCCGCCGGCCAGCACCAGCGCATGGCGGTACATGATCAGCCCGTCCTGGATCCACAGGTCGAAATGCCCGACCCACATCTGCTCGTTGATCAGCGAGATGAGCTGCTGCACTTCGCCGCGACAGCGCTCCGGCACCTTGAGCTCGAAGGCGCAGGCGAGATGCAGCGCCTCGATGTCGAACATCCAGGTGTAGGAGACCTGGTAGTCCGTCCACTTGCCCGTCACCAGGATGGTGATCTCGTCCTCGCCCGCGCGCTCGAACGACCAGCCGTTGGTCGAGGCCACCCGCTCGACGACTTCGAGCGGGTTGTCGTGATGCCGTTCGGTAAAATCGATGAGGGACATGCTCGTCTCCACCCTGCCGCTCGGAAGTGGGATGCGCACTCGACCGCACGCACACCACGCCGCTTTCGACGCGGTCCCCGGTGGAGCTGATTGACCGCTCCGGGGCGAATCACTTGCTGAGTCGAATATAACCCCTTGATTCCAGCGGCTAAAGCACAATCACGCACCGGCGGCGATGAACGACTGGTGGATATCTCGCCGCCACGGAGTCGTTTCTCCACAGGTTCGTGAAGAAGCCACAGAGACCGGGAGGACATCGGCGGACGAAGCAGGCGGAACTTTCGATTCGGCCGTTCGCGCGGTCGTCGGGCGCCTCAATCGAACAGGCTCGACACCGACTCTTCGGCCGCGGTGCGGCCGATCGCTTCGCCGATCAGGGTGGCGACCGAGAGGATGCGGATGTTGCGCGCGACGCTTGACCGCCTGGGTCGGCTGGATCGAGTCGGTGATGACCAGCTCCTTGAGCCGCGACGCGGTGATGCGGGCGACCGCGCCGCCGGACAGCACGCCGTGGGTGATGTAGGCGTAGACGTCGGTCGCGCCCTGCTCCAGCAGCGCATCGGCGGCGTTCACCACCGTGCCGCCGGAGTCGATGATGTCGTCGACCAGGATGCAGGTGTGGCCGTCGACCTCGCCGATCACGTTCATCACCTCGGATTCGCCCGCGCGCTCGCGCCGCTTGTCGACGATGGCGAGCGGCGCGTTGATGCGCTTGGCCAGCCCGCGCGCCCGGCCGACGCCGCCGACGTCGGGCGAGACCACCATCACCTTGCCGATATCGAAGCGCTCCTTGATGTCGCGCACCATCATCGGCGCGGCATAGAGGTTGTCGGTCGGGATGTCGAAGAAGCCCTGGATCTGGCCGGCGTGGAGGTCGAGCGTCATCACCCGGTCGGCGCCGGCGCGGGTGATCAGGTTGGCGACCAGCTTGGCCGAGATCGGCGTGCGCGGGCCCGGTTTGCGGTCCTGGCGGGCATAGCCGAAATACGGGATCACCGCGGTGATGCGCCGCGCCGACGCGCGGCGCAGCGCATCGATGATGATCGAGCAGCTCCATCAGGTGGTCGTTGGCCGGGATACGACGTCGACTGGATGACGAAAACGTCGCTCGCCGCGCACGTTCTCCTGGATCTCGACGAAGATCTCCATGTCGGCGAAGCGCCGCACCACCGCCTTGGTCAGCGGCGTCTGCGAGATAGGCGGCGATGGCGTCGGCGAGCGCGGGATTGGAGTTGCCGGCGACGAGCTTGATTGCTCCATTGTTGGGCCGCATCGCTGTCTCCTGGCGAGGCTCTGCGCGCCCGCGGCGCCCTGATAACAAGGAGGCGGCAAGGCTGGCAATATGACTGGGCGCGGGCGTGGAGCTTGTCCCGAGGATTCCGTCCGTCCGGACGGTCGCGTCTGGTCCTAGCGGGAGTTTCGGTGGGATCGCCGGTTGCGGAGGCAATCGCCGCGCCGGATGCCACGCCCGCCGCCGGGGCCAGGCCGCCCGCGCGGGCGCGGGACGTCATCCGCCGGCGGCTGGAGCCTGGTCTCCGCCGCAGTCGCGGGCCGCGCCGGCTCGCGGCCGAAAATGCGGAAGATGCCTGCGGCCTCCGGTGTCCAATCGTCCAGCCAGCCGCCCCATGCGTTTCGTTGCGGCGCAGGGCCGGAGCCTGCCGGCGCCGGCGCACGGCTGGTGCGCGAGGAACGCCGCGAGCTGGTCCATGCCGGCACGGGCAACCCGGCGTGAAGGCCGGATCATCGGTGGCTGCCCAGGGACGGTCGGCGGCCTTTTCCCTGCCGCTCAGGCGAATGACCCGGTGCTGGTCGCCGTCATAGACGTCCCAGTGTCCAAGCGATCGAACTCGTGATCGAACCCCTGATCGATCTCGTGATCGGCCGGATCAGCGCTCGTGTCCGGATTCGCTGCCGTGCCGTCGTCGCTTTGGACGGCAAAGGTATCCGCGCAACCGGTAATTGACCCTCTGCCGGCTGAGCCCACCGTGATCTGGTGTTGGGCCGCTTCGTCCTTCAGCATCGCCACAAACCTGGGGACAACGGCCGAAGGCGGTCCATCGATCGACTCGAAGGCAATCGAGGGCCGTGCCGTCTCGGTGAGATTCGCGAGCTGGCTGCTCCCACGCAGGCCGAGACCGCCAGTCCCAGCATCCAGCACGGCGACCACGCCGAAGCAGCGGCCTTGGCCGGCGCCTTCGCGTTCTGTGCTGGGAAGGCCCAACCCCGTGCGCATCGACTCTCCCCGTCGGCCCGGCGATCCTGCTCGGGCAGCGTGAGCCCGGCCGAGTGTCCTGAGGAATGGAATAGGTGTTTGGCGGCTGTGTCCAGCCGCGCGCCCGCGATCGCGGTGCTAATTTGCAAGCGCTATGGCATTGATGTGACGCCCGTAGTCGCGCTCCTGGCGGTGGGTCGACCGGCGGTAGCTGAAGAAGCGCGCGGGATCGCCATAGGTGCAATGGCCGAGATCCTCCACGCGCGCGACGCCGGCGGCGCGCGAGGCGCGCGGCGATGTAGCCGGGAAGGTCGAACAGCGCGTGGTCCGGCCGCGGCGAGGGCTGGAAGAAACGCGCGTTGGTCGCCGTCCTCGGCCGTGAAGCGGGCGACGAATTCCGGCCCGACCTCGTAGTTCGGCTGGCGGATCATCGGTCCGAGCGCGGCCACGCATGCGCGCGCGGTCGGCACCGCACCGCTCCATCGCCGCAATCGTTGCCTCGAGCACGCCGGTCGCGGCGCCGCGCCAGCCGGCATGGGCGGCGCCGATGACGCCGGCCTGCTGGTCCGCAAGCAGCACCGGGCCGCAATCGGCGGTGGTCACGCCGATGGCGAGGCCGGGCGTCCGGGTCACGATGGCATCGGCGCGCGGACGCTCCTGCGCGGTCCACGGCCGCTCGATCGTCACCGACGTCGGGCGAATGGATCTGATAGGCGGTGAGGAAGCGATCCGGCCGCACCCCGAGCGTCGCCGCCATGCGGGCGCGGTTCTCGGCGACGTTCGCGGGCGCGTCCTCGGAGCCCGAGCCGCCATTGAGGCTGGCATAGATGCCGTCGGACACGCCGCCGTCGCGCGTGAAGAAGGCGTGCCGGATGCCGGCGAGCGCGGCGAGTGCGGCGGCCTGCAAGCAGGCTTGCCGCTCGGTCGAGCGGCGGCTCGCGGGCTCGGTTTCGTGCGTCATGCCGACAGGGTCCTCGGTGCGCTCAGGCGTCGAAGCCGGGCAGGGGCTCGAGCTTCGGGTCGGACACGGCGAGCGCCTTGAACAGGCGTCCCATGCCGGTGCGATCCTCATCGGTGAGGCGAACCAGCGCCGCCTGGATCGTGCGCGGCATAGTCCGGCGGCGCGCTCGCCTTGAGCGCGTCCGCCCGCTCCTCGATGCCGAGCCGGCGCAACAGCACGCTCTGCGGCACCGGACCGTGCACGCGCGCGCCCATCCCTCGGCCGCCTGCGCCAGCGCCTGAAAGTCCACATGCGCGGTGAGATCGACCTCGCCCGGCGTCAGCAGCGGCTCGGCGACCTTGTGCCTGCCGACGGCTTGCAGCGTGTCGCCGATGGCGCTCTCGACGTGGCCGTAGTCGATGATCAGCGCGGCGCCGCCGAAGTGCACCACGCGCCGGCCGATTTCGAGCGCGATGTTGTCGGCGCGCCATTCGAAGATGTCGCCGATTTGCGCCTGCGCTCAGGCTGCGCGGCAACAGCTTGTCGAACAGCGGGATCGGATCGCGCTCGGTGCTGAATTGAAACGCGTCGCCCTCGCCGATCTTGATCACACGCTGGTGCCAGCCATCGGCGCACATCACCGCCTGGTGGATCGGCAGCGCATCGAAGAACTCGTTGGCGAGCACGATCAGCGGACCGTCCGGCACCTGCTCGATCGAGCGATGCCACGACATCGGCACGTCGGCGAAGCTCAGCGCCTGGCGCTGCAGGCGCTCCAGCGCCGGGCTGATTTCGATCAGGTGCAGGGCGATGGCGGCGCGGAAGCCCGGCATCACCTTTGCGACCCGCAAAGCGTCGCTCATCATGGTGCCGCGACCCGGCGCCGAGCTCCACCAGGTTGAGGCTGCCCGGCGATCCCATTGCCCGCCACACGGCGGCCGCCCACAGCCCGACCAGTTCGCCGAACATCTGGCTGATCTCCGGCGCGGTGATGAAATCGCCCCGCGCGCCGAACGGATCGCGCGTGCGTGTAATAGCCGCGCTCGGGATGGGTCAGGCAGAGCTCCATATACGGCGCCACCGGCGATCGGACCGCTGCGCCTCGATGCGCCGGCGAATCTCCACCTCGAGCGGGGCACCCCGGTTCGCCATCATGTCGACCTCGCCGGTTGGCGTCGCATGGCGGCCCGCCATGATGGCGAGACCGGCCAGCATCAATGGCAGCGACAGCAGCGTTCCCATGGTCAGGCCGCCCCACAGGAACCCGAGCTGCGCATCGGGCTCGCGAAATTGTTCGCAGATCGCGCGCGCGACGCCGTAGCCGAACGCGAACGCGCCGAGGATGAAACCCGGACGCTTGAGCGCGCCGGCGCGGATCAATGCGGTCAGCACCACGAACAGCACGAGCCCCTCGAGCACGGCCTCGTAGAGCTGGCTGGGATGGCGCGGCAGCGGGCCGCCGGTCGGAAACACCATTGCCCACGGCACGTCGGTCGGGCGGCCCCAGAGCTCGCCGTTGATGAAATTGGCGATGCGGCCGAGGAAGATCCTGATCGTGCCGGCGGCGCAGGTGAGGTCGCCCAGCGAAAGGATGGAGATGCCGCGGTGGCGCGCGAACAGGACGACCGCGAGCACGCAGCCGAGAAAGCCGCCGTGGAACGACATCCCGCCCTTCCACAGCTGCAGGCTCTCCAGCGGGTGCGCGACGAAATAGCTGGGATTGTAGAACAGCACGTAGCCGAGCCGGCCGCCGAGGATGATGCCGAGCGTCACCCACAGCACGAAATCGTCGAAGTCGGTGACGGTCAGGGGCGCCGGTCCGCCCCAGAGCTTCTCGTTGCGCGATGATCGTGCGCGCATAGAGCCAGCCCAGAAGGATGCCGACGATATAGGCGAGCGCATACCAGCGGATGGCAATCGGCCCGAAGCTGATGAGCACCGGGTCAAAGGCGGGAAGGGGATGGCGTAAAGCGGCATCGGCGATCTGCACCACTCTGATGGCGTGATGCGGGCAGGCGGCCCCGCGAGTCAAGCTGCCCGGCGCGCGGTTACCGGCTCCGTTCCGGTGCCCGGGCCGCCACAGCCCTCGCGCAGCAACGCTTTGGCGCCCGACACGCAAGGCGCAGGGATGATCTCACGAAGGGAAAGGGCGGCGTTATCACGCTCCGCTTGTCGCAACGAATGCCACGTGTTGGAAGGGGTTCTGCGGGAAAATCGCGGCAGTGATGTGGTGGGAAGCGTCCCGCTCGGTCGCCTTGGCCGCGGGCGAAGGTGCCGCATGCGCGCCGCGTTTTCGCGCTCCGGGCCGGCATGTATGCTGCGGTGAGAGCTGGGAGTGAAGGCGCATGGTCCGCGTGAGAAGCCCGCAGGATTTCTGGGCGGGCATTCTGTTCATCGTGGTTCGGCTGCGCGGCGCTTTGGATCGGTCGGGGCTACGCGTTCGGCACCTTGACCAAGATGGGACCGGGCTATCTGCCCACCGCCTTGAGCTGGGCGCTGGTCGCGATCGGCGGGGTGCTGACCGCGCGGGCGCTCGCCGTCGACGGTCCCGCGATCGAGCGCAGCCAGATCGTGCCGCAGTTGTTCATCCTCGCGGCGATCGTCCTGTTCGCGCTGGCGGATCGAACGCCTCGGGCTCGCGCTGGCGGTGGTGCTGGTGGCGGTCACCGCGTCGCTCGCGAGCCGCGACATGCGCTGGAGCGAGACGATCGCGCTCGCGATCGGCATCGCGGCGCTGTGCGTGCTGTCTGTTCGTCCATCTGCTCGGACAGCCGCTTCACGGTCTGGGCGTTCTGATGGACCTGTTTGCGAACCTCGCCACCGGCTTCGGCGCGGCGGTGACGCCGGTCAACCTGGGCTTCTGCCTGTTCGGCTGCCTGATCGGCACGCTGATCGGCGTGCTGCCCGGCATCGGGCCGATCGCCACCATCGCCATGCTGCTGCCGGTCACGTTCGGCGCTGCAGCCGGCTCGGCGCGCTGATCATGCTCGCCGGCATCTATTACGGCGCGCAGTACGGCGGCTCGACCACGGCGATCCTGGTCAACCTGCCGGGCGAGTCGTCCTCGGTGGTGACCTGCATCGACGGCTATCAGATGGCGCAGCAAGGGCGCGCCGGCGCCGCGCTCGCGCATCGCCGCCATCGGCTCGTTCTTCGCCGGCTGCGTCGGCGACCATCCTCATCGCGGCATTCGCGCCGCCGCTGGCCGCATTCGCGCGTGCAAGTTCCGCTCGCCGGAATATTTCTCGCTGATGCTGTTCGGCCTGATCGCCGCGGTCGTGCTCGCGCACGGCTCGGTGGTCAAGGCGGTCGGCATGGTCATGCTCGGCTTGCTGCGTCGGCCTGGTCGGCACCGACGTCAGCAGCGGCGCCACGCGCGCTTCACCTTCGGCGTGCCCGAGCTCTACGACGGCGTCGACTTCGTGCCGCTCGCCATGGGCGCTGTTCGGCCTCGCCGAGATCATCGAGCAACCTGGATCGCGCGCCGCGACCAGCGGATCGCCGCGACCGCCGATCTCCAGCCTGTGGCCGAGCCGCGAGGAAATCCGCCGCGCCGCGCCCGCCGATCGCTGCGCGGCACCGTGATCGGCGCCGCTGCTCGGCATCCTGCCCGGCGGCGGCGCGGTGCTCGCCTCGTTCGCCGCCTATACGCTGGAGAAGAAGATCGTCGCGATTCGCCGCCGAGTTCGGCAAGGGCGCGATCGAGGGCGTCGCCGCGCCCGAAGCCGCCAACAATGCCGGCGCGCAGACCTCCTTCATCCCGCTGCTGACGCTCGGCATCCCGTCCAACCCGGTGATGGCGCTGATGATGGGCGCGATGATGATCCAGGGCATCGCGCCGGGCACCGCCGATCATCACGGAGCGGCCGGAACTGTTCTGGGGCATGGTCGCCAGCATGTGGATCGGCAACCTGATGCTGATCGTCATCAACCTGCCGCTGATCGGGATCTGGGTGCGTCTGCTGCAGGTGCCGTACCGGCTGCTGTTCCCGTGCATCGTGGTGCTCTGCTGCGTCGGCGCCTACAGCGTCAATTCCAGCACCTTCCTGATCCTGATGATGGCCGGTTTCGCCTTGCTCGGTTACGTCTTCGCCAAGCTCGGCTGCGAAGGCGCGCCGTTCCTGCTCGGCTTCGTGCTCGGGCCGCTGATGGAGGAGAACTTTCGCCGCTCCATGGTGCTGTCGTTCGGCGATCCCACGATCTTCTTGCGCCGTCCGATCTCGCTGTGCATCCTGCTCGCGGGTCTGGCGCTGATCGCGCTCATCATCATTCCGCAATTTCGCACCCGGCGCGACGAAGCGTTTCAAGAATAGCGAAGCCGCAGCAAAACAAGCGCCGGGCCCGGCGCAACCGGGCCCCGAACGGGAGGATGAGGTGATGAACGATCGTCTTGCGATGGGACGAAAGGGTCGCGCGAGCGCACTCGTGCTTGCGCTGCTCGCTCTCGTGCTGGGTCCGCGCCCGGCAATGGCGCAGCAGGATTATCCCAACCGGGCGCTGCACGTCTTCATCGGCTTCCCGCCGGCAGCGGCGCCGACATCCTCGGCCGCTACTTCGCCGCGCAGCTCGAAAAGCTCGCGGGCAAGCCGGTCGTGGTGGAGAACAAGCCCGGCGCCAACAGCAATATCGCCGCCGGCATCGTCGCCACTGCCAAGCCCGACGGCTACAGCATTCTGTTCATCGCCTCATCGAACATGGCCGGCAGCCGATTCCTGTTCAAGATCTGCCGTTCGACACGGTGAAGGATTTCACCCCGGTCGCCTCCTTCGCCGAAATCGCGTTCGTGCTCACCGTCGGCGCCAAGTCGCCGATCAAGACCGTGGCCGAGCTCACCGCCTATCTGAAATCCCGCAAGCAGAACAAGTACGGCGCCACCAATCAGACCGCGATCCTCTCGACCGAGTACTACAAGCAACTGGCGGGGTGGATGCCGTGCACGTCGCCTACCGCACGGCGCCGGAGGCGCTGCCGGACGTGGAGGACGGCACGCTCGATTTCATGATCATGGACGGCACCTTCGCGGTCGGGCCGATCAAGGCCGGAAAGATCCGCGCGCTGGCGGTGACCACGGCGCAGCGGATCGCGACGCTTCCCGACGTGCCGACCGATGATCGAAGCGGGTGTGGGAACATTCGAGTTCAGCCCGTGGTGGGGCGTCTATGTGCCGGCCGGGACGCCGCAGCCGATCGTGGCCAAGCTCGGCGCCTGGATGAACCAGATTTCGCGCACGGAGGAGGCGCGGCAATTCCTCGAGCGGATCGCCGCGCTGCCGCTGAGCGACGACTCGAAAGCGATGGCCGCGCGTCTGCAGGCGGACATCGCGAGATGGGAGCCGCTGGTGAAGGCGGCCAAGATCGAGCCGCAATGAGCGAGGAACCGGCCACCAGGCCATGCGCTGACCAGGACGCGCACCGGGGCGGGTCTTGCGGCGGGAACCAACCGTCCCCATTGTTGGGGCAAGATTTTGGATTGAGCCGAGGCAAGCGATGACCCAGACCAGCAACCGTTTCCTGGACGAGATGGCGCGGCTGATGAACGACGCGGCCGGGGTCGCCACCGGCGTGCGGCGCGAGTTCGATACCATGGTCCGCAACCAGGCCGACCGCATCCTGCGCGACCTCGACGTGGTCAAGCGCGAGGAGTTCGAGGCGGTCAAGGAGATGGCGCGGCTGGCGCGCGAGGAAAACGAGGACCTCAAGGCCCGCCTCGCCGCGCTCGAGGCCCGGCTCGGCCCCGGCGGAACCCGCCTAAGCGCCATTGAGCCGTCCGTCCTTTTTCGGGCCGGCTCGGCCCGTTCCGCATTTCTTGTCTTTCGCCACTCCGCTCGCTATAAGCGCGCCGAACCCGCAGGCCGGTCTTACGCCGCCTGCTCGACAACCGCGGTCCAGCACCAGACACCCTGGAGGCATGCCGCGGAGAGATGGGCCGCTTTTGGCGGCCGTTTCGTTTCAAGAGGATTTTGCACCATGGCGACCGTCAAGGAGATGAAGGCGGCGGCGCGCTCGCGGGCCGGCAAGGGGGCCGCCCGGGCGGAGCGTCGCGCCGGCCGCGTGCCGGGCGTGATCTACGGCGACGGCAAGCCGCCGCTCAACGTCTCGGTCGATCATGCCGAGCTCAAGCAGCGCATCTATGCCGGGCACTTTCTCACCACGATGTACGAGCTCGACGTCGACGGCGCCAAGCATCGGGTCATCCCGCGCGACTTCCAGCTCGATCCGGTGAAGGACCTGCCGGTGCACGTGGATTTCCTGCGGCTCGAGCGAAGGCGCGCAGATCCGCGTGCGCATTCCGGTCCACGTCATGAACGCCGACCAGGCGCCGGGCGTGAAGCGCGGCGGCACCGTCAATATCGTCACCCACACGGTCGAGGTGGTGTGCGCGGCCGAGGACATCCCGGATCGATCGATGTCGATATCTCCGGCCTCGAGATCAACTATTCCGAAGCATCTGAACGAGGTCGACGCTGCCGCCGAGCGTGCGCGTGGTCGGCAAGCTCGATCAGACGCTGGTCACCATCGTGCCGCCGTCGGGCTACGCGGAAGAAATGAAGGCGGCCGCCGAAGCTGCCGCCGCTGCCGCTGCCGCCGCTGCCGCCGCCGCCGCCGGCGTTCCCGCCGAAGGCGCGGCGCCCGGCGCGCGCGCCCGGTGCGGCTGCCCGCCGCCGGCGCTCGCGGCCGCGGCAGCAAGCCGAAGTAAAGAGTCTCGATTGTCATCGCCCGCGCAGGCGGCGATCAGTAGCCGCCGGCGATTCGAGCAGAGCTCCGGGCGTGATCGTGTCGAGGCTACTGGATGCCCGCTGTCGCGGGCACGACGGTACGGACATCGTTCCCATGCTGCTCTTCGTCGGGCTCGGCAATCCCGGTTCGCGCTATGCCGGCAACCGGCACAATATCGGTTTCATGGTGGTCGACGCGATCGCCAGGCGCCACGGCATCGCGCCCGTGGCGGCGGCGCTTCCAGGGCGTGTCGGCCGAAGGGCCGCTCGGCGGCGAGCGCGTGCTGCTGCTGCTGCCCGGCACCTACATGAACGAGTCCGGGCCGCGCGGTGGCGGAGGCCGCGCATTTCTACAAGCTCGGGCTCGACGACATCGTGGTGTTCCACGACGAGATCGACCTCGCGCCCGGCAAGGTGCGGGTCAAGACCGGCGGCGGCGTCGCCGGCCACAACGGCCTGCGTTCGATCTCGGCGCATGTCGGCAACGATTACCGGCGCGTGCGCATCGGCGTCGGACATCCCGGCGTGCAAGGATCTGGTGCATGCCTACGTGCTCAACGACTTCGCCAAGGACGAGCGGCCATGGGTCGAGGCGCTTGTGCGACATCATCGCCGACAATGCCGAGCCTGCTGGCGAAAGGTCAGGACGCGAGCTTCCAGAACAAGGTGCACCTCGCGCATGCAGGCCAAAGGGTTCGGCGATCAAGCGACGGACGCCGGACGCGCCGGCACGACGGACGATCGAGAGCGCGTGCGCCGATCGCAATCGAACGCAGAGAGACATTCATGGGATTCAAATGCGGCATCGTCGGCCTGCCCAATGTCGGCAAGTCGACGCTCTTCAACGCGCTGACCGAGACCGCGGCGGCGCAGGCGGCGAACTATCCGTTCTGCACCATCGAGCCGAATGTCGGCGAGGTGGCGGTGCCGGATCCGCGGCTCGACGAGCTTGCGACGCTCGGCGAAGTCGGCCGAGATCGTGCCGACGCGGCTGACCTTCGTCGACATCGCCGGCCTGGTGCGCGGCGCCTCGAAGGGCGAAGGGCTCGGGCAACCAGTTCCTCGGCAATATCCGCGAGGTCGACGCCATCGCGCATGTGGTGCGCTGCTTCGAGGACGACGACGTGACCCATGTCGAGAACCGCATCGATCCGATCGCCGACATCGAGACCGTCGAGACCGAGTTGATGCTCGCCGATCTCGACAGCCTCGAACGCCGCGTCGATGCGCTGGAGAAGAAGGCCAAGGGCAGCGACAAGGACGCCAAGGAGGCGCGCGAGACGCTCGACCTCGTCAACCGCGCGCTCGCGCTGCTGCGCGAGGGCAAGCCGGCGCGCCTGGTCGAGCGCAAGCCGGAGGAGGAGAGGCGTTCCACATGCTCGGCCTGCTGACCTCGATGCCGGTGCTCTATGTCTGCAACGTCGACGAGGCCTCGGCCGCCGACCGGCAACGCGTTCTCGCGCCAGGTCGAGGCGCGCGCCAAGGCGGAGGGCGCCGGCTGCGTCGTCATCTCGGCCAAGATCGAGGCCGAGATCGCGCGTGCTGTCGCGCGACGGAGCGCGCCGAGTATCTCGCCGCCGATCGGCCTCGAGGAGGCCGGGCTCGACCGCCTGATCCGCGCCGGCTACGCGCTGCTCGATCTCGTCACCTATTTCACCGCCGGGCCGAAGGAGGCGCGGGCCTGGACGATCACGCGCGGCACCAAGGCGCCGCAGGCCGCGGGCGTGATCCATACCGATTTCGAGCGCGGCTTCATCCGCGCCGAGACCATCGCCTATGACGATTACGTCGCGCTGCGGCGGCGAAGCCGGCGCGCGCGACGGCGGCAAGATGCGGCTCGAAGGCAAGGATTACGTCGTCGCCGACGGCGACGTCATGCATTTCAGGTTTGCGACCTAATCAGACGTCACGCACGTGCCGCGTTCGGCGACAGGTCGCCGACCGCGTCCGCTCACATCTGTCCCGCGCTGGCGGATGGCGCCGAGATGCTCGTTGATGCGGAACATGATCAGCACGAACTCGGAGATGATGCGCGCGAAGATCACGCCGATCACCATCCCGATCAGGCTGCCGATGATCATAGAACAGGCCGCCGAGCGGGCTGAGCGCCATCAGTGTCAGGCCGGATATGATGCCGGAGAGGCCGAACAAGAGCGCAATGCCGACCGCGAGCCAGTAGAAGATCTTGATGATCGACGGCGTGATGAAGCGTTCCCACTGGAACAAGTCGCGAAAATCAAACATGGGGGTCCTCTCCCGACGCAGGGGCGCCGCCAATGAGTTGAAGCAGTTCGCGCAGCCGGGCCCGCCTAAATCCCCAAAAATCGACTGCGCCGCGGCATCGCCCGGCCCTCGCCGCAGGCACCCAACACTGCACTGGGCCATTTCGATCGTCAAATCGAGGGTCTCGACTCCGCGTGGTTAATGTCGGCTTAATCCACGCGCGCCCGCGCCGGGTGTGGATTCCAGGACACCGGTTGACCTCGTCGGAGGTGGAGTCTAGGGAACAACGACGTGTCATCCGCAGGGATCGCCGTGCCCCGCTTGCATTGGGAAGATTTCAGCCCGGGCCAAGTCACCGACTGCGGTTCGCGGCTCATCTCCCGCGCCGAGATCGTCGCCTTCGCCGCCGAATACGATCCGCAGCCCATGCACCTCGACGAGCAGGCCGCGAGCGCGACGCTGCTTGGCGGTCTGGTCGCTTCGGGCTGGCATAGCTGCTGCATTCTGATGCGCCTGCTGACGGACAACCTGCTCTCCGACGCGAGCTTCATGGGCGCGCCCGGCGTGGAAGAGGTGAAGTGGCTTGCGCCGCTGCGGCCGGGCGAACGGATCACCGTGCGCGCGACCGTGCTCGAGACCCGCGCCTCGCGCACCCGCTCCGACCTGGGCTTCGTCAAGTTCCGGTTCGAGCTCCTCGACGCGTCCGACAAGGTGCTGATGACCCTGATCGTGAGCCCGATGTTCGGGCGGCGTACGGCCGCGCTGGCGAGCGAAGCGAGCGTCCAGCGCGGCGAGGCTATATGACGCGCGCGCCGAATCGCCCTCAGCTGGCGCGCGCCGCGCTGCGACAGCGGCGCGCGGCCTGCTGATGCAGACCGGTCATGAAGTTCTTCGAGGACATCCGCGTCGGCGAGACGAGCCAGATCGGCAGCCACACCTTTACCGCCGAGGACATCAAGACGTTCGCGGCGCGCTTCGATCCGCAGCCGTTTCATCTCGACGACGCGGCCGCCGGCGCGCTCGCACTTCGGCCGGCTCTGCGCCTCGGGCTGGCACACCGCCTGCGTCTGGATGCGGCTCCTGATCGACCGTCGCCGGCGCGAGGACGACGAGCGGCGCGCACGCGGCGAAGCCGGTCGCCCAGCTCGGGCCTTCGCCCGGCTTCCGCGATCTGCAATGGCTCAAGCCGGTCTATGCCGGCGACACCGTGTCTTACGGCACCGAGGTGCTCGAGATGCGGCCTTTGAACAGCCGACCGGGCTGGGGCATCGATTTTCATGCGCAACACCGGCGTCAACCAGCATGGCGAGCCGGTGATCTCGTTCGTCAGCAGCGCGTTCGTCGAGCGCCGGGGCGCAGGCGGGCAGACGCCATGAGTGTCGTCACGATGAGTGTCGCGAGCGAGCATGTGCTCGACCCGCAGCTGCTCGCGGCCAAGCGTGACGAACGCCGCGCCGCCGGCGTTGCCTGTGGCGCCCATGCGCTGCACGACGGCTATACCGACCTGATCTATGTGCATGCTGCCGATCTGGCAGAAGGAGTTCGGGCTCGGCTATGCCGAGCTCGGGCTGCTGCGCGGCGCTGTTCTCCGGCACCATGGCCGGCTTGCAGATTCCGTCCGGGCTCATCGCCGAGCGGCTCGGTACGGCCGCGGTGCTCGCGCTCGGCACCGCGCTCGCGGGCGCCGGCTACTGCCTGGCCGGCGCGAGCGCCGGCCTCGGCGCTGCTGGTCGTCGCGCTCTTCGTCGGCGGCATCGGCGCGCAGCACCCAGCATCCGCTCGCCTCGTGCGCTGATGGCGCGCGCCTTTGCCGGCGCCGCGCTCGATGAAGGCGCTCGGCACCTACAATTTCGCCGGCGACATCGGCAAGATGACCGTGCCGGCTGCGGCCGCGCTGCTGCTGCTGGTGATGTCGTGGCGGCCCGCGCTCGCGCTGCTCGGCGCGCTCGGTCTCGTTGCCGCGGTGGCGATCTTCGTGCTGACGCCGCGCTACGGCGCCGAGATCGTGTCGAAGGAGCCGCAGGCAGACCATGGCGGGCGGCGCGCATGGCGCCCGGCCTCGCTTCGCCTTTCCCGTGCTGCTCGTCGATCGGCATGCTCGACAGCGCGACGCGCATGGGGTTTCTGCTGTTCCTGCCGTTCGTGCTCACGGCCAAGGGCGCGAGCCTGCCGACCGTCGGGCTTGCGCTGACGCTGGTCTTCGCCGGCGGCGCTGTCGGCAAGCTCGTGTGCGCCTTCATCGGCGCGCGCATCGGCGCGATCGCGACGGTCTGGCTCACCGAGGGCTTGACCGCCATTGCTGATCGTGGCGCTGCTGCCGCTTCCGCTCGAAGCTGCGCTGCTGGTGCTGCCGCTCATCGGCATCGCGCTCAACGGCACCTCCTCGGTGCTGTACGGCTCGGTTCCCGATCTGGTGGCGCCCGAGCGGCGCGCGCGCGCCTTCAGCGTGTTCTACACCGGCACCATCGGCGCGGGCGCGCTCGCGCCGGCGATCTACGGCGTGGTCGGCGATGCGCTCGGCGTGTCGACGACGCTTGCTCGTTGTCGCCGCGATCGTGCTGCTGACGCTGCCGCTGTCGCTCGTGCTCAGGCCGGTGTTGGCGCAGCGCCCGCTCTGACCAGAACGTGCGACCGCTGAAGACTATTGTTGCGGACGTTAAAATGGTCCCATCCGGGGGCCATTTTCATGCGCTTGGCGGCTATTTCACCGCGTCCCTGACCCACTTGTTCACGGCCATCGGCAGCACGTCGAGATAGGGTCCCATGAAGAAGGCTTCGCCCTCGCCATCGCCGAAATAGCGGTCATAGGCCTCGATCATGGCGCGCACCTCGTTGGTGCAACTGGGCATCGACGCCACGATCAGATCGCCGAGATTGCCGTTGCGGTGCCCAAAGCGCGGATCGGTGGCGACCGTGCGCGCGATGCATTCGGTGGCGGAGCGCAGCAGCGGCTGCATGGCCGCGCTCTTCTGCTGCACGGACAGCGCCGGCAACGAGCTCGGTTTGGCCGTCGGGCCGGTCGCGACGCTGACGACGAGCGTCGCCGCGGCAAACGCTGCGAGAATCATCGGCTGTCCCCCTCCGGCGGGGAAATGTGACGCACGGGGCGCGACCAGCAAAGCCGAAAGTGATGATCAGCCCCGATCGGACTGGAGAAATCCGCCCGCTGTGCTGTCCAGGTGACATCGCAGAAGCGCGGGAGCCCTCCCTCAGCGGCCTCGAGCTGCCCGACGCTGCCGCTGCGATGAAACCAAACGGCGAGCTCGGCGGTTATGCCTTTGGGCCAGCCGCCGGACGAGCATGTCGCGCGCTCTCTTGAGCGCGCCACCCAGGTGCGAGCGGTGTCAGCCACGGACGGCGTTCGTTTTGGATGCCGGATCACAGGAGGCCACCATGCGACGCCAGCTCTTGCGGACCAGTTCCCTCGTTCTTGTGCTTCTCGGCGGCGCCGGTTTCAGCGCCGGCCTTGCGGTCGCCCAGCAGCCGCCGCCCGCCGCCGAGCCGCAGCAGCAACAGCAGCAGGAAAAGGCGCAGCAGACTCCATCGGGCAAGATGGGCGCGGAAGAGCCCAGTTCGCACGCGCCGAGCCCGAAGCCGGCCGACAATTCGGTTTTCGTCAATGGCGCCTTGGCGGTCCCGGCGCCCCGGAGAATACCGATACCGTGCCGTCCAAGTTTTCCGCGAAGAACGCCGCCGACGACAAGCTCATCACGCTTGCCTACACCTTCAAGCTCGCTGACGGACGAGCAACGTCGCGCGATCTATGACGGGCTCAAGGGTCAGCCGGCCGGACCGGCCTTCAACGCGGATGTCGGCGTCGAGCTGCCGTCCTCGGTCGAGCTGCGCCCAATGCCGAACGACGTCGCTGCCCGCGTGCAGCAAACCAGTGACTATCGATACGCCGTGGCGGCCGATCGCGTCCTGCTGGTGTCACCGGTGAACCGGGTCGTGGTGGGCGTCTTCATGGACGACGTCCAGGCCCCGAAGGCGGGCGAAGCGACGCCGGACGCCATAGCGCGTATCGTGAATTTCGTTGAACGGATTTTGTTAACGGACGTCGTCGCCGCGAGCGCGGTGAGCTGAGTCCGCTGGCCCGTCACACGCAAGAACTGAGGCAGATAACTCACCACGTTCGCTTGAATCCGGCCCGCAGACTCTTGGACGTATCGCCGGTCGGTGTTTCGCTCACCGAGCCGGTCACGCTGAATGGTCCGCCGAACAATTTCTGCTCGGCGCTCAACGTGCGCAACCACTTGTCATCCGTGCTCGAAATGTCGGCGCCGATCGACACCGTCGTATCCGTGGGCAGGAGATTGAAGTGCAGCGCCTGGCTGCTCGCCCAGCCGTGGCCTTGCGCTCCGCCGCTCGGAAGGCTTCGCGCGTCACCGAAACGCCGTTCTCCAGGGTCACCGACGACGTCCTCGCCGACCGGCACGGAACGGCTCAATCGGGTGCCGAGCTGGCCCTGCTCGCTCGAGGGATCGACGCGCGTCTCGATCGCGGTCTGGTCCCAGCCGAGTGCTGGAACCCAAGCCGGGCGCGGTGATGGTCGCCCAGGCCACGCCGGTCGATTGATCCGGGATGGCGCCGGCGGTGAGCTGGTCGGGCTGGAAATTCGTCGCGGGAATTGAAGGTTTCCGGTAGTCGACGCCCACCTTGCTGTCCCACGGCGAAGCGACCGGCCGCTCGACAAACGGCTTGGCGCCCTTGATGTCCTCCGGCTCCGGCGTCGACAGGTCGATGGGCTCGTCGGTCGGCAGCTCGAGCGCCGGCTCGGGCGGTGCATCCTGCGGCTGCTGTTGTTGCGGCGCTTGGGCGCGGGCGAGGCCCGCAACCAGGACCAGCGCCATCGGCATGGCGCACACATGCAGCAGTCGCCTCGAAGTCATTTTCATTTCCACGCGCTCGATTCCTTGCCGCAGTCAACACGATCTCTGGGCATCTCGTTGGCGAAGCAGCGCGCCTCGCGGCTTTGCTGGCGAGGTCAACTTCCCGCGGGAGCGGTTAATGGCGCCGGTCCTTGAGATGTTGATGCCGTCTTGCAGCAGGAATTTACTGGCCTCATGCCGCATGGCTCCTTGGCTCGGTATCGGCGTAGCGACGATACGCGCCGTCTCACGGCCAATGCCAGCGCGCGAACGCGGCGATCTCCGGCGGCAACGGCACCAAGGCCAGCACGTGCTCGATATCGAGCGAGAGCGCGACTGCGCCGAGCAGCGACAAAAACGTCCCCAGCACCATCCTGCCGCCGAATATCTCATGGTGAGGGTTGAGCACGCGCGCAAAGACCAGGCGCAGCGCGAGATGCAGCTGCAGGATCGGCGTCACCACCGAGATCGGCGCGATTGCATAGGCCATGTAGATGAACATCTGGGCGATGCTGACCGAGATGCCGGAATAGGTGAACCACTTCAGCGATTCCGGAGTGACCGCGAGCGCATGGCGCAACTGGCCGGGCCACAGCAGCAGCAGCGCGACCGCTGCGGTGGCGGCCAGGTAGGACACCAGGCCGCCGGCCACGCCGGTGCCGAGGTCGCCGCCGATGATCGCCAGCCGGATCAAGAGCGGCGTCACCCCGTAGACCAGGGCTGCCAGGATCGAAAAGGCGTACCCCTCGGCGTAACGCGGCTGGAATTTCGGCAGGCCCAGGGCACGCGCGCTGTCCGGCGCGCCGATCGCCTCGGCTGTGGCATTGCGCATGAGTGCGGGCGCCAGCGCGAGCAACGCGATCCCCAGGATGCGCAGCGGGGTCATCGCCTCTTTCAGCACCAGCACCGCCAGTACCAGCGTAACGCCAAGGCTGAGCTGGATCACCGGTCCCGACAGGTTGGCGCCGATCGCCTGGGCGGCGCGGAAATTTCCATAACGTCCCACCACGAAATGCAGCACGCCGGCGAGCGCCAGCAGGCCGATCGCTTCGCCGGAAAAGTGCGACAAGACGCCGAGATAGCCGGTGGTAAGCGCGGCGACGAAGAAGATCGGCACGCCGATCGGCACGGTGATCGCAAGCGCCTGCGCCACGGAACCGGTCAGAACCCGCGGCGCGCGCTGGCATTGTTGAACGCAAACGTGGCCGCGGACAGCGCGGCCAGCACCACTCCGAGCACCCGGCAGCCCTTCGTGATTGACGCGATGGTTAATTGCGATGGCGCGGACAATCTATTGAAAACGCTGCCTTTAAGCAAAAATCTCGCGGCCGGTCGTGAGGCTTCCGGGCAACACGCGGCGATGAAACGGAAACCAGTCCCTCGCGCGTTAAGGAGGTGAGAGGGAGGCAACTCTAGCGTTTGGAGTGGAAGGTTCGGGAGCGAGACGGATGTCCTCCTTGCGCAACGGCATGGTTATGGTCACGCTCGTGGCTTGCGTGGGCCTTGCCGCGGCTGCTCACACGAGCCTCGGCAGCCGCGCCGGCGGCGAGGAGACGGATGCATCCCTGATGGATGAGACCACCGGCAGTGTCGGTTCCCCGAAATCCACCGAGCTCGCGCTCAGCGACGAACAGCGCGGCCGCATCTATGACGGTGTGATGCTTGTGCCGGACGCGCAGGTCGCGCCACGTGGCGGCGCCCGCGGTGCGCCGATCCGTTGCCGCGCGACGTGCCGCTGCATGATTTGCCTGCCGGCGTCACCCGCGACGTTCCGCTGGTTCGGGGCCATCAATTTGCGAAGTTCGACGACCGGATTCTGGTCGTCAATTCGGCAAGCCGCGTGGTGGTCGCGATGATCCCGCGCTACAAGCTGCTGCCTTAGCAAGCTTATTGCAGATTGTCGCAATCCCGGCGATCATTGCGCCACGTTCGCTGAGAGTTCGCCGGCAGCCGCAGGTCGTCCCCCACCGCCTCGCCAAATCCTGACGCCCCAATAATCCGCGGGTTCCATCGCTTGCAGGTGGCAGATGTTGTTGCGGATCCCAGTTTTCTTTGGCTGATGCGACGCCATCGTCGCCCCTACGACATTTCGTATCGAGGAAAAGCCATCAGGATTTTCCCCGGGGTGTTCAGCCCGAAATATGATTGGTCCGGAAAATTCGCCGTGGACTGCCTTCCCTCACTTCACGGCAAGAGCTTTCTTGAGATTGGCGCCGGATGCGGGATTGTCTCGCTCTTTGCGGCTGTCGGCGGAGCCAGGCTCGTTGTTTCTGTGGACATATCTCCGAACTCCGCGAGCAACACCAGGTTCAATTTCGACGCTCACCGCCTCCCGAATGCTCATGTCATTCAAGGTGACCTGCTCGCGGCGATCGCGCACAAGTTTGATTTCATTTTCTTCAATGCCCCTTATTACGGAGAGCGCCCGAAAGATTGGTTGGAGCGAGCCGTGACCGATGAGAATTATGACACTCTGAAAAGGTTCATCGCAGATGTGAAGCGATGTCTTGCGGTCGGTGGCGTTGCCATGGTCGGCTTTTATAAAGCTCGTGAACCGCTGCTTCATGCGGAATTGCAACGTGCAGGGCTGAAGATCGTCCCGGTTAAAGAACAGAGGAGATGGGGCTACAGGTGTAAATATTTCACGCTGAGCGTAGCGTAGGCAGCGCGCGCCGGCTCGGGATTTCCTGGTGCCTCGGGTGCGGACCGGTATCGCACGCTACTGGTCACGCATGCCGCGGCGGCCTATCATCGGCAATTCCAAAATCGACAGAAACGCAACGCGTACAAGGGAGGGATTCACCATGGAGATGGATCGTGGCATCTCGCGCCGACGCATGTTGGCGATGTCTGCGGCCGCGGGCGGCCTAGCCTTGGGCGGCGATGTCGGCCGCGCCTTCGCGCAGACGGGCAAGCGGATCGAGCAGCTTGCGCCCGAGCTGGACAAGATCATCGCGACCAGCGAGCCGATCAAGGAACTGGCCGACGGTTTCGGCGGGCCGCTCGGGCCCGCCGAGGGGCCGCTGTGGTGGAAGGAAGGCGGCTATCCTGCTGTTCAGCGACATCCACAACAACCGCCGCATGAAGTACGACGCCGGGGCAGGCGTCGACCGTCGATCTGGAGCCGACCAATCGCGCCAACGGGCTGACGCGCGATCTGCAGGGCCGGCTGCTTCGCCTGCGAGCACGACACCCGGCGCGTGACGCGGCGCGAGCTCGACGGCAGCCTCACCGTGCTCGCCAACAGCTTCCAGGGCCGGCGTCTCAACCGGCCCAACGACGTGGTGGTCAAGTCCGACGGCGCGATCTATTTCACCGATCCGTGGACGCAGCCCGGCCGCGCCCGAGCAGTGGGACCTGACCTTCGCCGGCGTCTATCGCGCTCACGCCCGACCTCGGCACGCTGAGCCTGCTGGTCGACAATTTCGTCTTCCCCAACGGGCTCGCGTTCTCGCCGGACGAGAGCGTGCTCTACGTCAACGACATCGCGCCGCGGCCACATCCGCGCCTTCGACGTGCTGCCCAACGGCACGCTGGCGAAGCAGAGCGACCGGGTGTTCGCCGACCTGCGCGGCAGCGAGCCCGGCGTGCCCGACGGCATGAAGGTCGATGTCGCCGGCAACGTCTATTGCGGCGGCGCCGGCGGCATCTGGATCCTCGATCCGCAGGGCAAGAAGCTCGGCCGCATCGTGCACGGACAGCCCGCGACCACCAACATCGCCTTCGGCGGCGACGACTGGAAGACCTTGTACTTCACCAGCCGCACCCATCTGGGCTCGGTCAACGCTGAAGGTCGCCGGCCTGCCGGTGCCGGCGCCGAAGAAAACCGGCTGAGCCGCGCTAGTGTGGCGCATTTGACATTCCTATCAGTATTGGCCGCGAGTCCTTCATAGGAACGTCAAATGCAAAGCCACACTAGAATGACTTCCTTTGTTTCCGACGTTCGTAAAAGCGGGTGCTGCGAGATGATACGAACGTCGGAAACGGACACTAGCAGCGCGACCGCGAACGTAGATCGTGTAATGGAGGACTTGGAATGCTGACGTTGTACTACGCTCCCGGCGCGTGCTCGATGGCGGCGCATATCGTGCTGGAAGAGAGCGGCGAGAAGTACCAGCCGCAGAAGGTCGACCTCGCCAACGGCGAGCAGCGCACGGAGGACTATCTCAAGATCAACCCGCAGGGGCGCGTGCCGGCGCTGCGCCTCGACGACGGCGAGCCGCTGGCCGAGAACACCGCCATTCTGCCCTATCTCGGCAAACGCTTCGGGCTGTGGCCGAAAGAGCAGCTGGCCGACGCCAAGGCGCTCTCCCTGATCGGCTTCTTCGCCGCCAGCGTGCATCCCGCGCACGCCCATGTCGGCCGGCCCGAGCGCTACGCTGCCGATCCGTCCGCTTATCCCACGCTCAAGGAAACCGGGCTCAAGACCTTCCATGGCTACCTGAAGCAGATCGACGGCAGGCTGGCGGGACGGGAATGGTTCGCCGACCAATACTCCGTGCTCGATCCCTATGGCTTCGTGTTCTACACCTGGGGCGTGCGGCGCGAGCTGCCCATGGGCGAGCTCAAGAACTACACCGCGTTCAAGGACCGCATGGTCAAGCGGCCCGCGGTCGAACGCGTCGTGGCGGACGAGAAGATCAAGGTCTGACCGGTTCGCCTCCCGCCTGTCGCCGCGTACTCGGTGTGCTCCCCTCCCCCTTGTGGGGAGGGGTTGGGGTGAGGGTAGCAATTGTTGTGCTGCGCATGTTCCTTGAACACGCCATCGATGTTCAACAGCACGTCGTTATTGCAATCGCGTGACACGCGGTAGCCGTTCGCTTCGAGATATGGCTTGAGACGCTGCGGTAGCACGATCACACAATCGCGCTTCGCCGACATTCGCGGCTTCGTCCCCTGCGGACACGTCATCGTGTCCTCGCGACGACCCACCCCAACCCCCTGCCCACAAGGGAGTGAGTTCAAGCACGGTCTAGAAAATAGTTTGCGTGATTTCAATAAGTTATTTGGCATCAGCCAAGAGCCTTCGAGCGCAGACTGCATATAGGTAGCACCCTTAAGGGCCATTGCGCGTCCGGCGCGGTTGCCGCACCGGGTCGGCATTGAACTGGGAAGGATCGCGCGGCGCTGCCCCGAGTCCCGCGCGATCTGGGGTTCGTCACCGCTGATTCATGTGAGCGCGGCGACGGCCACACAACCCAGTGTAGTGCTTGTCCGCCTGCATCAGGAACTCGCTTCGTGGCGCATCATCGCTTCTTTTTCTTCGCGAAAATCAGGTTCCAGTTATCCTTATAGGCTTTGGACACCGGCTTCTGGCCCTCGCCTCTATGATAGCCGGACGATGAGCCGGCATCTTTCTCGCCACCCTCAGCCTTGGATGGGGCTGCATCCGAAGGTGCTTTTGTTCTTCGGCAGAGCATCATTCTTTTGAACGGGATCAGGTTTAGTCTTGTTATCGTCGCTGGCCATTGTGTTCTCCTGACGCTGGCCGGCCGTCGGCTGCGGTACAAGAAAAAGGCCCGGAAAACTCCCGGGCCCTCGTTTTCCGTTGGGAGCAGAGCTTAGTAGTCCATGCCGCCCATGCCGCCCATGCCGCCACCGGGCATTGCCGGCAGCCCGCACTGTCCTTCTTCGGCCTTTCGGCGACCATGGCTTCCGTGGTGATCAGAAGCCCGGCGATCGACGCCGCGTTCTGCAGCGCCGAACGCACGACCTTGGTCGGATCGATGATGCCCTTGGCGACGCATGTTGACGTACTCGCCGTTCTGGGCGTCAAAGCCGTAGGCATATTGATCCTTCTCGAGGATCTTGCCGACGATGACGGAGCCGTCCTCGCCCGCGTTGATCGCGATCTGGCGTGCCGGCCAGCTGAGCGCCTTGCGCACGATCTCGACGCCGGTCTTCTGGTCGTCGTTCTGAACGCGCAGCTTCTTCAGGACCTCGGTGGCGCGCAGCAGCGCCACGCCGCCGCCCGGCAGGATGCCTTCCTCGACCGCGGCGCGGGTCGCATGCATGGCGTCGTCGACGCGATCCTTGCGCTCCTTCACCTCGATCTCGGTCGCCCCGCCGACGCGGATCACCGCGACGCCGCCCGCCAGCTTGGCCAGCCGCTCCTGCAGCTTCTCCTTGTCGTAGTCCGAGGTGGTCTCCTCGATCTGCGCCTTGATCTGCTTGATGCGCGCTTCGATATCCGCCTTCTTGCCGGCGCCGCTGACGATGGTGGTGTTTTCCTTCTCGATCATCACCTTCTTGGCGCGGCCGAGCATGCTGACCGTCACCTTGTCGAGCTTGATGCCGAGATCTTCCGAGATCGCCTGGGCGCCGGTGAGGATCGCGATGTCTTCGAGCATCGCCTTGCGGCGATCGCCGAACCCCGGAGCCTTGACCGCCGCGACCTTGAGGCCGCCGCGCAGCTTGTTGACGACGAGCGTTGCGAGCGCCTCGCCCTCGACGTCCTCGGCGATGATGACGAGCGGCTTCGAGGTCTGCACGACCGCTTCGAGCAGCGGCAGGAGCTCCTGCAGGCCCGAGAGCTTCTTCTCGTAGATCAGGAGGTAGGCGTCATCCATCTCGACGCGCATCTTGTCGGCGTTGGTGATGAAGTACGGCGAGATGTAGCCGCGGTCGAACTGCATGCCTTCGACCACTTCGAGCTCGGTCTCCAGGGACTTCGCTTCTTCGACCGTGATCACGCCCTCGTTGCCGACCTTCTTCATCGCATCGGCGAGGAACTGGCCGATTTCGGCATCGCCGTTCGCCGAGATCGTGCCGACCTGCGCGATCTCCTGGTTGGACGTGACCTTCTTGGTAGTTCTTCTGCAGGTCCGCGACCACCGCCTCGACGGCGAGGTCGATGCCGCGCTTGAGATCCATCGGGTTCATGCCGGCGGCAACCGCCTTGGAGCCTTCCTTGACGATGGCCTGGGCGAGAACCGTTGCGGTCGTGGTGCCGTCACCGGCGAAGTCCGAGGACTTCGAGGCGACTTCGCGCACCATCTGCGCGCCCATGTTCTCGAACTTGTCTTCGAGCTCGATCTCCTTGGCGACGGTGACGCCGTCCTTGGTGATGCGAGGTGCGCCGAACGACTTGTCGAGCACGACGTTGCGGCCCTTGGGGCCGAGCGTCACGCGGACCGCGTTGGTGAGGATGTCCACGCCGCGCAACATCCGGTCGCGCGCGTCGACTGAGAATTTTACTTCTTTGGCAGCCATTTTTGTTTCTCCATTATGTAAGTGATGCGACGGCGCTTACGCGGCCTTCTTGCGGGCGACCGGCTGATCGAGCACGCCCATGATGTCGCTCTCCTTCATGATCAGGTAATCGACGCCGTCGAGCTTGACCTCGGTGCCGGACCATTTTCCGAACAGCACGCGGTCGCCCGTCTTCAGGTCGATCGGGATCAGCTTGCCGTTCTCGTCGCGGCCACCGGGACCGACGGCGATGATCTCGCCTTCGGAGGGCTTCTCCTTGGCGGTGTCCGGAATGATGATGCCGCCTGCGGTCTTGTCTTCGGCGTCGATGCGCTTGACCACGACGCGGTCGTGAAGCGGACGAAACTTCATACGTATTCTCCCGATTGTCGCGTTTGATTTCTCCGGGCGCACGAAGGACTCGTGGCGAAGCAGCCAACGGTAGGCGGCGGCGTTGTCCGGAAGATCGATGGTGGTACTCCTAATATTGGCACTCGTCAACGTAGACTGCCAATCACGCTTTCAAATCGGTCAGGGCTCCCGCTTAAGCGCCCTATGCTTCTGCAAGCATTACGAAATAAATACGCTCGCAAATTAAAGCGTGCCCCTGCGAGTCATTCTCGACCTGCTATTGTGCTTCGGTGTCCGACACGCCACGTAATCAAATTCAAGCAAGCCTGTGGCTTGCTCTGTGAGCTGCCCAAAAGCGGCGACGAGCCGAAGTCTCCGCTCCCACCAATTGGCAGCATGATGCCATCGGCACGCACAAGCCTCTGAACACAGACTTACGTTCGCTTTCGTGGGTGTCGATGTCACCCGCGTTCAGCAGTCCGCGCGCGAGAACTTCAGGCGTTGCTTAAGACTGCCTCAAAATAGCAAGGAAACATTATGCCTAGGGATATGCACGAGAAGGCTGCCGAGCATCATGAGCAGACCGCGAAGGCTCATCGGACTGCCGCGCAGCAGCACGGCAGCAACGATCACGCGAGTGCAAAGCAGCAATCAGCTCAAGCAGTTGATAAGTCCAAAGCAGCTCACGAGCATTCGACCCAGGCTAACAACAAGAGCCAGCAGCAGAAGTAATTTGATGGCTACGCAACAGGTGGCTCCGACTGGCCCGCCAGTCGGGGCCGCCCTTTTTGCTCGAACTACAAGTACGCGCTGCTTCTGGGGGATTTGCGGTAACTTGTCAGCCAAGCTCTGCCTGCCATCGAATAGAACGAGCGCTCGCCAACGTTCGTTCTGGATCGCGAACGGCTCAAAGGCGATGTCGTTCCTTCGCGCCCGCCGAGTTCGACGTACGCTATGCAGTCGCAGAAGCGCCAGCATGTAGGTGCCGGCGTCCCCGATCGCGAAGCATATGACGTCTCGCAAGATAAGGCGGGGAGCCATCGGGTGGTGCAACGGCTCAGGGGTTACCCAATGAACGAGAAAAAGCCGACTTACCGTGTCGAGATCAAATATAGCGGGACGCCGCCGAATGAAACCTACGGGTGGAAAAATCCACAGGAACTCGGATGTCTTACCCATCCTGCGATCACAGCAACTCTTTGTCTCTCGCATGGCGGGATTAGCTGACGCTAATCGATCAGGCGCTGCAACTCGTCGACGCCGACTTGAAAAATCGGGAAGCGAAAGAACGGTAATTCTATTTGGGACACTGGCGTTTCCTAAGTACCTGAGTCTTGCTTGGACCGGATCAACACATCGGTCCGCCACAATCAAACTAAGATACTACCGGCCGGGTGTGGCAGAGGTTCGTGCTCGAGCGCTGGCCTAGGGTCTCGGCAATCGATCCATCCGCTGCACCCAGGGCTTACACGCCGATCCCATGTCGGTTGAGGACTTCCATGACTCGAGAGACAATCTACGTCGTCCAGTGTTTCAACGTCAGCAAAGGCAGGAGCCTCAAGGCAGACGTCCCGATACCCTGCAGATCGGCGGAAACCGCACGCAGAATCGGCCGAGAGGCTGGCGCCAGCTAGCGGCAGGTGTCGTCGCCTTCTCCACGGCGGCCGACGCGGAGCTGGGCGATTACGACGACGAGCCCACCATCATCTTCAAACGGGACAGTTGCCGGGCACATTTCGAGGAGACATGAGCAGGCGCGGGACTTTGCCGCAGCGAAGCACTCTGAACATCCGGCCTGTGCGGAGCATGCCGAACACTGATCGGCGCAATTTCTCTGAGGCACAAGAGACATAAAGACCCCGACGCGGGGCAAGGTTGGACCAAGATTCTTGAGACACCTCCATGCCCAAAGGATGCGCGTTTGCGTACCGCCTCTATTTGAGGCATCTGCGTGCCCGATTTGCTTGGGTGCGGTGCTGCGATGCAGTAGAGTTACGGGTGGCGGCTCGATTGAATCCCAGGTTCCTGGAGAGACGTTCGCCAGTCGCCTCGGTCCGCTCAACCTCCTCGGGACCCTCAACCAAAACAACCCAGGGGGCCCAACATGTCGGCTCGACTTCGGCCAGACGAATATTTCGTGGTGACAAGCTGCCGCGGCCGCCCGTCCGTATGGACGTGGAAATTCAAAGCCGCCCAAAACCGCTTGGGATCAAACTTGGCGGCGCCGATTTCAACTCGGAGCCTGGCGCCAAGCTTGCGGGCGAAACAGCTCTTATCGAGTTTCTCGACCGCCTCGGCCACGAGGAAGGAAATGTTCTCTGATTGCCCCTAGAGGCAAGCAACGGCCATCAAGCGGCACCTAAGAAACGCGGCAAGAAGTAGCCGCCTTAGTTGGCGGGCCTTCCCGAACTAACATTCGCTATTTCATCAGATTAGGCGCACACTCCACCCCATCACTGACCGCGGCCCTGCGCCAGGCGTCGGTGGCTGAGAGACGCGTCCGCGCTCCCGCCTGTGCATTGCACGAAGCGGAGTGAAGCTCATGCACCAGTATCGCATCTTACACCTTTCGCGACGATGGACACTTTTCTTGCGTCCAACGCATCGAATGTGCCGACGAGAGAGAAGCAGTCCAAAAAGCGCGGCAACTTGTAAACCGCCAGGACGGCGAGCTTTGGGAGAGCGATCACCTGATCGCGCGATTTCCCGACCCTACGAGAACAACAGAGGCCGCCTCAGTTGGCGGGTCTAGTCGCTGAATTTGGCATCCCCCGATTTAACTTGCACGTGAGCGGAACCTATTTTGCATCCATCCATTGTGATGGTGGGGCCGATCCTAGGAGGATCGTCAGATGTTGCTCTATCTGCAGACGTGGCTCCCCTTAGTGACAGTCACTTTGACGGCTGCGATCTTCTTCAGCGTAGCGTCGTTCATTATGGGGCATGCAAAGTCTTAGCGACGATAGAAGACCAGCACATGAGTCGAGAATGTAACGAGCGCATGTGGAACCTGGCCTATCGGTTGGCCCACTGCGGGGAGCATCGAAACTACCAGGCTATCGAATGGGAATTGCAGGCGTATGGGTATCCCCAAGCGCGCCAACTATTGTACCACGCGCGAGTCCGTGAAAGGCTGGACGCCATATGCGCCGAAGCACAGAGGTCTCCGACCGAGGCTTTTGATTCTGACCGCCTCAGCTTAGGGCTTTGACCATCATCAGTACGCGGCCGGCCCAACTGAAAAATAATGGAGCGTCATAACGAGCACTCCAGAAGGGAGAGAGCTATGGCTATTTTCGAAGGCCCCGACGCAAACAGAAATATAATAATCATCGTAGCAGTGGTGGTAGTCGTTGCGATCATCTACTACCTTTATACAACCGGTCGGCTGACAGGACTCTGAGGCACATTCACCCGAGTCCCGCAGAGCCGCCCCTCTAATTGAATTTCACCGCCGCGCTGATTTCTTGGCCGCGGGTTTTTCGGTTCTCCTTCGTACCAAACCGTAACGAGATAGTCAGTTTGCATCTGATCAGTGTCGCGAGTTCGCGTGGATGATGCGGCAGACTGTACGTGCTTCACGGCATTGCCCGGAAGCATGGCTAGGAAGACGTTTATCTCGTTTTCCAGCCTATTGAGATCAACGTTCCAGCTAAGATCGAAAATCTTCACTCTCATGACCCGTCTCCATCATGTTGCGCGACGATTGCCGCCCTTGCGGCTTCGACCGGCGACGTAGTTGGTGGCTGATGCAAACACCGCAAAGAACCGCCGTTTATTGCTTCCCTCCATCGGGGATGACCACGCATAGGCTTGCGCGGCCGCAGGATGGCCCGTGAAGTATTGCGCAGACACAGCCATAGGTCAGGCGCTCGTCCCCACACGATCGCCAATTTTCGGGACCGGCTACGCCAAGTCCGCCCATAATGACATATTCGGCAGCATTCGTCGGTGATCACACTTTAAACGTGATTTCTCCCGCTTGTTTCTTAAGACGTGCTCAGCGTTTAATTTCTCGACCAGCCATTGTGCTTCACATCCGATACCCCACATCATCAGATACAGGCAAGCAGCGGCTTGTCCGAGAGCAGCCCAAAAACGCAGACGTACCGAAGTCTCCGCTTTATACAGTGGCAGCCCTGGTGCCGTCGGCAGGCACAATAACACTTCATATAGAATTGCGTTCGGATGCGGGTGTCGTAAGCATCCGCTCCGGTGCGTGTCCGCGCGCTGCGCGGCGGGCGTCCGTGGCAGAGGATCGATTCAACATGCAGTGTCAGCGAACTCTCACGCGTCTCACCCTCTTCGGCGCGGCGCTTCTCTTTGTCCTCGTGCTGCCGCAGACCAGCCGCGCGCAGAGCACGGATCGCGTGGGCGTGGTGGAGCGCCTGCAGGGTGATGTGAGCATCGTGCACTTTGGCAACAGCGCCAAGGCCACAGAGGGCATGGCCATCTCCCTCAAGGACCAGTTGGTCACGGGAGCCGACGCGCGGCTGCAGATCATGCTCGCCGACGACACGCAGATCACGCTTGGCGAGAACGCCAAGGCGGTGATCAAAGAGTACCATTTCAGCCCATTCAGCTCAGGGAATAGGGGTGTGGTGCTGGTCGAGGTGAGTAAGGGCGCCTTCCTGTTCACCACTGGGCGGATATCGCAGCTCGCCGACAAGCGGATCGAGGTGAAGACGGCGCTCGCCAACCTCATGGCCAAGGGCACGGAGTTCTGGGGCGGGCCGACGGGCGAGGACACCGAAGGCGTGGCCGTGTTCGAGGGCAGCGTCGACGTGAGCAACGAGGGGGCGCGGTCGTGCTCTACGCCAGGGCCCTCACGCAGTCCCGCGTCCAGTCCCAGACACCGGCCTCAGGCCTGCGTTCAAGATCATCCACAGATCCCATCGGCACGACGCTCACCCGCGGTCAAGGCCCGAGCCAGGCGGTCATCTGGCAGCAGGAGAAGACGGATCGTGCCGTGGCTGCGGTCACGTTCAGAAGCGAGATAGCTCGTAATTTCTTTACGATCAGCGGAAACAGTTCAGGACCTTAATTTGCGCGGGGCCACGCCGCTTCAGCACTTTCAGCTGATGCCGGGCTCGTCGTCTTGGCGGCTGCTTTTCGAAGGCTTTCGCTGTGCCTTCTCAAAACTTCATCCATCGAGGATCTTGGCGATTTTCGACCCAAAGGCGCCGGGAATCATCAGGTTTTCTTAGGCGGATGAGGTCTTGAGAAGGGACACAGGGTATCATACCTGCCCTTTGGGCGCGGATATCGCTGCGGCGGCCCGTATTCCTTTCCCGGCCCATCGGCACTCTGTCGTGGCTGCGCACAGGCCGGTCGCGGCGGAGAGGGACAATAATACGGACTTGGGCCATGACCAGCTGCTAAGCCTCGACCACCGCTCATTCCCGGTGAAACCCGGGCCTATCCGGTGCTGCCGCTGCGCGACATCGTCGTATTTCCGCACATGATCGCGCCCCTCTTCGTCGGACGCAAGAAGTCGATCCTCGCGCTCGAGGAGGTGATGCGGTCCGACACCTTCATCCTGCTCGCCACCCAGAAGAACGCGTCCGACGACGATCCGGCAACGGAGGCGATCTACGAGGTTGGCACGCTTGCGAGCGTGCTGCAGCTGCTCAAGCTCCCCGACGGCACCGTCAAGGTACTGGTCGAGGGCGCTCAGCGCGCGAAAGTGCTCAAGTACACCGATCGCAGCGAGTATTACGAGGCCGAGGCGGTCGCGCTCGGCGACACGATGGGTGAGCGCGTCGAAGCGGAGGCCTTAGCGCGCTCGGCCACCACCGAGTTCGAGAGCTACGTGAAGCTCAACAAGAAGGTGCCGCCCGAGGTAGTCGGCGTCGTCCAGCAGATCGAGGACTATGCCAAGCTCGCCGACACGATCGCCTCGCACCTGGCCCTCAAGATTCCCGACCGGCAGGCGATCCTGGAGACCACGGCGGTCACCGAGCGGCTGGAGAAGGTGCTCGGCCTGATCGAGAGCGAGATTTCGGTGCTGCAGGTCGAGAAGCGCATCCGCAGCCGCGTCAAGCGGCAGATGGAGAAGACCCAGCGCGAGTATTTTCTCAACGAGCAGATGAAGGCGATCCAGAAAGAGATCGGCGACGAGGAAGGCACGGACGAGCTCGCCGAGATCGAGGACAAGATCAAGAAGACCAAGCTCTCGAAGGAGGCGCGCGAGAAGGCGACGCACGAGCTCAAGAAGCTCCGGCAGATGTCGCCGATGTCGGCGGAATCCACCGTGGTGCGCAATTACCTCGACTGGCTGCTGTCGATCCCGTGGGCCAAGCGCTCCAAGATCAAGAAGGACCTCAAGCTTGCCCAGGAGGTGCTCGACAATGATCATTACGGTCTCGACAAGGTCAAGGAGCGGATCGTCGAATACCTCGCGGTCCAGCAGCGCGCCAACAAGCTGACCGGGCCGATCCTGTGCCTGGTCGGCCCGGCTGGCGTCGGCAAGACCTCGCTCGGCAAGTCGATCGCGAGGGCGACCGGCCGCGACTTCGTGCGCTTCTCGCTCGGCGGCGTGCACGATGAGGCGGAGATCCGCGGTCACCGGCGCACCTATATCGGCTCCATGCCGGGCAAGATCATCCAGTCGATGCGCAAGGCCAAAACTTCGAACCCGCTGTTCCTGCTCGACGAGGTCGACAAGATGGGTTCCGACTTCCGCGGTGATCCGTCTTCGGCACTGCTCGAAGTGCTCGACCCCGAGCAGAACCACACCTTCAACGACCACTACCTCGAGGTCGACTACGATCTCTCCAGCGTGATGTTCATCACCACGGCGAACACGCTCAACATCCCGCCGCCGCTGATGGACCGCATGGAGATCATCCGCATCGCCGGTTACACCGAGGACGAGAAGGTCGAGATCGCACGCAAGCACCTCATTCCGCACGCGATCACCAAGCACGGCCTCGACTCCAAGGAATGGGCGATCGACGACGAGGCGCTACTGACTCATCATCCGCCGCTACACGCGCGAGGCGGGCGTGCGCAACCTCGAGCGCGAGCTCTCGACCTTGATCCGCAAGGCGGTCAAGGAACTGATCATGTCGCAGAAGAAATCGGTTAAGGCTCGAGGCCAATAACCTCGCGGATTATCTCGGCGTGCCGAAGTACCGCTACGGCGAGGTCGAGGACAAGGACCAGATCGGCATCGTCACCGGGCTCGCCTGGACCGACGTCGGCGGCGAGCTGCTCACCATCGAAGCCGCCATGATGCCGGGCAAGGGCCGGATGACGGTGACCGGCAACCTGCGCGACGTGATGAAGGAATCGATCTCGGCGGCGGCGTCTTACGTGCGCATGCGCGCGGTCGCCTTCGGCATCAAGCCGCCCTTGTTTGACAAGCGCGACATCCACGTGCACGTGCCGGAAGGCGCGACCCCGAAGGACGGACCCTCCGCCGGCGTCGCCATGGCCACCGCGATCGTCTCGGTGATGACCGGCATTCCGGTGCGCCGCGACCTCGCCATGACCGGCGAAATCACGCTGCGCGGCCGCGTGTGGCCGATCGCCGGTCTCAAGGAGAAGCTGCTCGCGGCCTTGCGCGGGGGCATCAAAACAGTGCTCATTCCCGAAGAGAACGCCAAGGACCTCGTGGAGATCAGCGGAGAGCATCAAGAGTGGGCTCGAGATCGTTCCGGTCTCGCGCATGGACGAGGTGCTCGCCCGCGCGATGACGCGCAAGCCGGAGCCGATCGAGTGGGACGAGACCACGACCACCGCAGCGGCCGTGCCCGAGGAGGCCCCGGTCGAGGAGGAAGCCTCGACGCTCACCGCGCATTGAACGATCTACTCCCCGCTCAAGCACGATCTCCGCGATCAGCTTTTTGATGAGGGCATTGCCGAAGGAATTGACGTTCTTCGCAATCATGATGAAAGCGCCGAGGCCGCCAATGCTGCTTGCCCGCGCCGACGAGGGTGATGGGACGGGTCAACTGGGACCAAGGGCAACTGTTCTATTCGTTCTGTCTCGATGAGGTTGTGCCTTGACGATCATGGGGTCCGCACGTGAGCGATTTTATACAGACGCCAGTCGGCCATCGGACCTAGTCTGGTGGCCATTGTCGTTTTCCCTCCGGGAGGGAATCATCATGTCTATGCAGCATCGTTTGCAGGACCAGGTAGTCCGTGCTGACCCTTGGACGTTATTTTGTGCAGAATGCTCGCAGAAAATGAGGGTCATGACGGCGACACCAGCCCAGGAGGGAAGGGAAACACGCACCTACGAGTGCGTCTGCGGTCACAGCGAAAGGATTAACGTGGCCATTCATCGACGGAGAGCCGCGACCGCGGCGGCTTCGCAGGTTTCCACGCGAGACCAAAGATCGTCCATGAAAATGATTGCAGCGTCACGTTCGCGACCAAGAGCCACGATCAGGCTCGCGACAATCCGGACGACAAAGGACCGAGCTGATCCGCTTCAGCCATCCGTGCGTGATGCCATGCTCGCCGCCGTTCCGAGCTTGCGCGCGTTTGCGATCTCACTCAGCGGCAACGTCGACCGCGCGGACGATCTTGTGCAGGAAACCTTGCTGCGTGCCATGGCCAATATCGATTCGTTCCAACCTGGAACGAACATGTCCGCGTGGCTCTTCACCATCCTCCGCAACCTGTTCCGCTCGGAATACCGCAAGCGCCGCCGCGAAGTCGAAGACGCCGACGGCCGTCACGTCGATAGCCTGAAATCGCCTCCCCAGCAGCACAGCCGGCTGGAATTCGAGGAATTCCGCAGGGCGCTCGCGAAGCTGCTGCCGGACCAGCGCGAGGCGCTCATTCTCGTCGGCGCGTCAGGCTTCTCCTACGAGGAGGCCGCCGCCATCTGCGATTGCGCGGTAGGGACGATCAAGAGCCGGGTCAATCGTGCCCGCGCGCGGCTCTCGAAGCTGCTCTCCATCGACAGCGCCGACATGTTCGGCCAGGACCACACGACGCGTGCCGTTCTGAGCGTGGGCGGGCGCGGCTGATTGGCAGCAGCACGCGTTGGCGGTTGCTACTTCTATCCGGAGACGGTGTGTTTGGATATTACCGACATGCCGGGCCAGTTAAACCCCATGGGAGGCCATTTCCGATTTCCGACGGCGCTCCCTAACGGCAGATGAAGCTAGATCTTCCTTTGCGCAGTGGAATCGCTATGATCCTCCCGCCTCGCCCTGCCTTAGTCGGGGGAAAGGGCAGCCCTTGCGAGAAAGAAAAGGGAGGCCTCCATGAGGAAGAAAGCCAAAGCCGCGTTTGATCCCAAAACATTTCTCGCCAAGGTCGGCGAGGGAAAGACTGTGTCATCATATCGGAAGGATCAAACTGTTTTCTCCCAAGGAGAAATTGCGGACGCGGTCTTTTACATTCAGCAAGGCAAGGTCAAGCTCACCGTCGTTTCCGAGCAAGGCAAGGAGGCGGTGGTTGCAATCGTGGGACCCGGTCATTTTTTGGTGAAGGATGTCTGAATGGCCATCCCCTGCGCATCGCAACCACGAGGGCGGTCGATGATGATTGCGTGATCACTCGCCTGGAGAAGGCGACCATGATTGCAACCATTCACAAAGAGCCGGAATTTTCTGAACTGTTCATGTCGTATCTGTTGACTCGGAACAGTCGAATTGAAGAGGACTTGATCGATCAGTTGTTCAATTCGAGCGAAAAGCGCCTCGCCCGACTTCTCCTTCTCCTTGCAAATTTCGGCAAGGAAGGCAGGCCGGAGCCGATCGTGGGAAAGTACAGTCAGGAAATGCTGGCGGAGATGATCGGCACGACCCGATCACGCGTGAGTTTTTTCATGAACAAATTCCGCAAGTTGGGTTTTATCGAATACAACGGAAAACTCGGAAGTCCATAATTCCTTGTTGAACATGGTTTTGCACGAGAAGCCCGAGATCAAAACGAGGGATGAAGCAATCAGTGTGGAATGGAATCGTTTTTGGGTGCGTCGACGACAGTCGGCCCGGCCGGACCCACAAACAGCCTTCCGCTTCAACGCCGAAATAATTCCAGAAAATATCGTAAATCACCGGCGATAAACGTCCTCCCAATGTCCTGCCCCACGTCGCCCGCGCCGACGAGGTGATTGGAAGAATGATGGGGCTGTTTGCGGTGCATATATCGCTCCTGGCACAGATCTGCCGATCCAGCGCGTCCACTCCCCACAAAGGGGAGGGAGCACATCCGAGTTTGCCGCTTGCGCTGATTCCATTGCAGCAGCAGACGCTCTAACCTGATCGCCGCAGACAGGAGAGACCGTTCGTGGCGGACGCACAGGACGCAGGCGCGCCGCCGTCGGCATGGAGTCCGCTCGCGGTGCCCGCCTTCCGGACCGTGTGGACCGCGACGCTGGTGGCGAATGTCGGCGCCTGGATGGCCAGCGTCGGCACCGCCTGGTTGATGACCACGCTCGATCCGTCGCCGATCTGGGTGTCGCTGGTCGGGGCCGCCACCGCGCTGCCGATGTTCCTGTTCGCGCTGCCCGCCGGCGCGCTCGCCGACATCGTCGACCGGCGCAAGCTCCTCATCATCGCGCAGATCTTCATGCTGGCGGTGATGGTCGTGCTGTGCGTGCTCACGGTGATGGGAGCGATCACGCCGATCACGCTCCTCATTCTGACTCTTCGTGCTGGAGGCAGGCTCCGCGTTCGAGACGCCGGCCTTCTCGCGGTGCTGCCGGAGCTCGTGCCCAAGAACGAGCTCGGACCGGCGCTCGCGCTCAACGGCCTGGGCATCAACATCTCGCGCGTGATCGGCCCCGCGCTCGGCGGCCTGGTGATCGGCGCTCGCCGGCGTGAGCGCGACCTTCCTCATCAATGCGATGACGTTCTTTGCCGTGATCTTCGCCTATGCCAGCTGGCGGCCGCCTGCGCACAAAGTCATCTGCCGGCCGAGCGCTTCCACCGCCGCCATCCGCAGCGGCTGGCGCGTTTACCCGCGAGGCGCCCGCGCTCAAGGCCACGCTGGTGCATGCCGGGACGTTCTTCCTGTTCGCGAGCTCCTATTGGGCGCTGCTGCCGCTGATCGCGCGCGACCAGCTCGGCGGCGGGGCGCACGTCTACGGCGTGCTGTTCGGCTGTACCGGCGCGGGCGCCGTCGCCGGCGCGCTGGTGCTGCCCGCGATCCGCGGCCGCATCTCGCCCGACCGGTTTGTGCTCGGCGGCGGTCTCGTCACCGCCGCCGCGACCGCGACGCTGGCGGTCACGCAATCGCTCGCGCTGGCGGTACCGATCATGCTGATCATCGGCGCCGCCTGGCTTGCGGTGATGTCGAGCCTGATGGTGGCGGCGCAGGTGGCGCTGCCGGCCTGGGTCAAGGCGCGCGGTCTGGCGGTGACCAGATGGTCTTCAAGCGGCGGCCTGATGTTCGGCAGCGTGCTGTGGGGCGTGGTCGCCAGACAGCTTCGGCATTCCTGCCGCACTGCTGCTGTCGGCCGGCGGGCTCGCGGCGGCGAGCGTGGTCACGTTGCGCTGGCGCCTGCCGGGCGACGACAGCCTGGATCTGCGCCCCTCGTTGCATTGGCCGGTGCCGGTCGTGGCCGGGACGCTGCCCGGCGATCGCGGACCGGTGCTGGTCACCGTCGAATACATCGTCGCGCCCGAGAACCGCGACGCATTCACCGCGGCGCTTGCGGCCAACGCCCACATTCGCCGCCTGCGCGACGGCGCGATCTACCGGCATCACTTCATCGACACCGCCGATCCGCGCCGCCACCTCGAGGTGTTCGTGGTCGAGAGCTGGCTCGAGCACATGCGCCAGCACGAGCGCGTCACGCGCGCTCGGACCTGGCCATCGAGGCCGAAGTCAGGAAATTCCACATCGGACCGGACCCGCCGCGGGTGTCGCATTTCATCAGCGCGACCTCGCCGGAGTGATGGCGGCGGCGGCACTTGCCGGTCGCCGAGCGCGCAGCGCCGCGCGGCCGCATCGCGCGTTTTGCGCGAGCGGAACGAGTCACCGATCTCGGCTTGCCCGAGCTCGGCAATGCGACGCAAGTCGGGTAAACCCATTGCGTGGACTAGCGCAAGACTTTCGCGATGTGATGGCCCGGGTCGTCGAGCTTCCCGCGCTACGCGCACATCGTCCGGGACACGCGGTGGCTTACATCGACCGTGATCCTCACATAGACGCCGACCCGGTTCGGCTATCCTGCAGGAGTCGCCGAGCGATCGACGATGGTGGTAGGTCTCCTATCACGGCCCTCTGGGCGTTTCTCCCTCGACTTGGCCCTCGCGGCTCCCGGCGGGGCCTTTTTCGTCTTCCGCGCCATCGCGGAGAGAGCTGGGGGGAGGTCGCCGCACTCTGTCGAACGCAAAAAAACGCGCCGGCCAGAGGCCGGCGCGCGAATGTCGTGAGGCGGTCCGCCTCGGCCTAATCGCGCAGGCTCGGGGCGTCCGGCACCTTTTTCCAGCCGGTCAGGCTTTCGGCGATGATCTTGGTCGACTGCAACGCCGCCTGGCTCAAGGTGGCGTACTCGACGATCTCGCGCTGCACGCGCGCCCCTCGTTCTGCAGCATGTCCGCGCAGGGTCTGCAGCTCGGAGATCAGCTTGTCGATCTCCTGCACCGAGGTCCCCGCCACCGCGTTGCAGCAGGGAGGTGATGTTGTTGGCTACCATCTCGCTGTCGCTTTCGGCTGGCGCCGCAAGGCTGGTCGCAACATCGCGACGCACGAATTCCCGGATTTCCCCTTCCACCGCTGTCTCCCACCGAGTTGTCGAGATCGGCGGAATCACGCGTATTGAGAAAGGCCATGTTTGATACCCCCGTTGCGCGCCCGTGCGGGCGCAAATCCACCCCGCGATAGCCGCACGAAAATGTGACCGCTTCGCGACCAGATGGAACCGCGCCGCCGCGCTTTTCCGGCGTTTTGGGCGAATAACGGGCCGCTTCTCGCCCTTCCGGCCGGGATCAGTCGGGCGGGTCCTATTTCGCGGCGGCCTTGAGCTTGTCGTAGAGGAAGACGAAATCCTGCTTGTCGAGCGGCTTGTGGCAGTTGAAGCAGGCGGTGAGATTGGCCGCGGTGTTGGGGCTCTTGTCCGCCTTGAAGGCCTGGTACTCCCAGTCGCCGTTGCGGACGTTGTCCGGGTATTCGGCGCCCCAGCCCGTGCGCTTCTCCATCACCGCATAGCCGATGAGGTTGCCTCTTGATGAAGCGGCCGTTGGCGTCCTTTTCCGGATTGCCCTGGGCATCGAGCTTGGCGGCGTATTGCAGCATGGTGATCACGGTGCCGTCCGGCAGCGGCTCGCCCTTCTTGGCGGCGTCGAGGGCTTCCGCGCTGGTGTAGAACTCGCGGAACTGCTTGTTGTCGGCGCGATCGACGGTGGTAAACAGCACGCCCGCTGCGTGGTTGTCGGGAAAGGCGACCTTGTCCCCGCCGGCGCACGCAGGGACTGATGGCCGCGAATGCCGCGACCGCGGCGGCGATCGACGCAATGGCGACGTGGATGCGGATTGTCATGGTGTCTCCCCCTCGCGCTGTTGCCGCGACCGGCGCCCGCGTTTCGCAGGTGACTAGGGGCGCGGCTTCGAGGACCTGCCCCAATCATCATATTCGCCGCCTCGCGCCGCGGTTGTAAAATGGCGGTGATGCGGCCACATGCGGATCACGCTCGCGCGCCGTCCGCCCCTCGGCCGGGTCTGACCCATGCCTCTCGTCGCTCCGCGCCTCGCCTTCGCGATCGGCGATATCCACGGCTGCCTCGACAAGCTGCGGTCGCCTGCTCGCGGCGTGCGAGGCCCATGCCGCCGGCCGGCCGGCGCGCTTCGTCTTTCTCGGCGACTACATCGACCGCGGGCCGGACAGCCGCGGCGTGATCGAACTCCTGATGCGGCGGCAGCAGGCGCGGCCGGCACGATGGTCTGCCTGCGCGGCAACCACGAGCAGATGGCGATCGACGGCGCACGACGACGAGCGCGCCATGCCGTTGTGGCTGCAGAACAGCGGCGCGCACCACGCAGCGCAACTATCGGCGCACCAATGGCCGCATCGAGGATGCCCATCTCGCCTGGCTGCGCGCCTGCCGTTCTGCCACGACGACGGGCTGCGCTTCTTCGTGCATGCCGGCATTGATCTGACCAGTACCGCTCGACGCAGCAGGACGACGAGGTGATGGTGTGGATGCGCGAGCCGTTCCTCAGCCGATTGCGACCGCGGTCGATTGCGGCCGCTTCATCGTGCACGGCCACACCCCGCTGCGCACCGGCACGCCCGACCTGCGCAAGCGCCGCGTCAACCTCGACACCGCCGCGGTGATCGGCGGCCCGCTGACCGCGGCGGTGTTCGACGACACGCAGCGCGGAGCCGCTGGAGTTCCTGACCGCGCGCGAGCGCGGAGTGGCGGTCGACTGGCTGCGGTGATGGGGACTGCGCGAGCCCCGACCGCATTCAGGCCCGATGCAGGAAGGCCGCCGGCCTTGTGCACATGCGCGCGAATTGAAGCTGCGCCGGGATTCGAGAGCGCCTAACTATCTCGTCAGATCGATCGATGCTCACGCAGGCCGTGCACAGGCATCGCTCGCGGCGTGACCTCCGGATCGCTGCGAAGGGCACGACATGGCCGCCATCGACCGCGACTTGCTCGACTTCGCCGGCACCAGCCGCTTCGCCACGCATTCTTGCCGATCCGCCCTGGCAGTTCACCAACAAGACCGGCAAGGTCGCGCCCGAGCACAAGCGGCTGTCGCGCTACGGCACCATGCGACTGCCCGAGATCATGGCGCTGCCGGTCGAGCAGCTCGCGGCGCCGACGGCGCATCTCTATCTCTGGTGCCCGAACGCGCTGCTGCCCGACGGCATCGCGGTGATGAAGGCGTGGGGCTTCACCTACAAGTCCAACATCGTCTGGCACAAGGTGCGCAAGGACGGCGGCTCGGACGGGCGCGGTGTCGGCTTCTACTTCCGCAACGTCACCGAGCTGCATGCTTGTTCGGCGTGCGCGGCAAGAACGCGCGCACGCTGGCGCCGGGACGGCGGCAGGTGAATCTGCTGGCGACGCGCAAGCGCGAGCACTCGCGCAAGCCGGACGAGCAATACGCGATCATCGAGGCGTGCAGCCCGGGCCCTATCTCGAATTGTTCGCGCGCGGCACGCGCAAGGGCTGGGCGACCTGGGGCAACCAGGCCGCCGATGACTACCGGCCGACCTGGAAGACGTATTCACATCATTCGGCGGCCGGCAGGATCATTGCCGCCGAATAGCGGTACCTCCGTACGTCGACTCCGCGCCTGTGCCTCGCGGGCTTGTGACGGCGCTCGGCTTGTGGCCGGTCCGGTCCGGGATCATTCTCGAACGCGCAATCCCACATCACCATGCGGAGGAAGCCACTGACCAAGATGCTCGTGACGGCCGCTCCTGCTGGCCGCTCCTGCTACCGGCGACTGCGGCGTCGGCCGATGACCACGTGATTGCGCCTCCCGACAGCCTCAAATGGTCGGCCGGCCCGCCGGCGCTGCCGCCGGGCGCGCAGATTGCGATCGTGAGCGGTGACCCCGGCAAGGAGGGCCTCTACGTGCTTCGGCTCAAACTGCCGGCCGGCCGCTAAGGTGCCGCCGCACATGCACCCCAACGATGAGAACGTCACGGTGATCTCCGGCACGTTCAACATCGCCATGGGCGAAAAATTCGACGACAGCAAAGGGGCCGGGGCTCAAGACCGGCAGCTTCGCATGAAAGCGCCCGAAGGGAATGGCGCACTACGCCTGGTTCCCGGAGGAGACGATCATCCAGATCCACGGCCTCGGGCCCTCGGGCATCACTTACGTCAATCCGGCTGACGATCCGCGCAAGCAGTAGACCCGGCGGCCGCCGGCGCGCGCTGCGATCCGGCAAGTCTCGGCGCGTCAGGTCTCGGCGCGTCAGGTCTCGCGCGCCACGTGTCGTGCGTGAAGTCTCGACGCTCGAAGCTCGACGCTGGGGCAAGGGTTCGATCCTCGCCCCGCGGAGCAACTCGTTCTCTCATGGACCTTTCTTGCCGTAGGGATTCTGGCCGGGCTGACCCTGTCCCGCGGCGAACGGCGACGGCGCGGCGCCCTTGTCCTTCTTGTTCTTGTCCTGCTTCGGTTTCTTCTTTTCCTTGTTGCTGCGCATTTGACCCTTGGCCATGACGTTCCTCCTTGGCTTGCCAGCTCTTGCGAGTCGCGGATGAATTCAAGCGCCCCGCCGCGCCGGTTGCAAGTGACGCGTTCACCCGGACCGAGAGGCGGCGGCATGTCCCGGGCGAGCGTAGCGAGACACCGATCTCGGGCTTGCCCGAGATCGGCAATTGACTGACGCAAGTCGGGTAAACCCGGCTTGCGTGGACCTAGGGGCCGACACGATGGATCGCGGCCGTCAACCATATGCGCTTCGCGCTTCTGGGTCCCGGCTTTCGTTCCGCTCGCGCAAGCGGCGCTCGCTGCACCGGCCGGGACACGAGACCGGCAGTGAGCGGGCTCCTCGGCATGACGAGCTACGCGCGCTCGGTCTTCTTTCTTGCTCGCCGCTTCTTCGGCGGCGGCTTGAACACCATGCCTTCGAGCTTCATGCCGTCGGGATCGGTGAAATAGACCGCGTAGTACGAGCGGCTCGTAATACTCGCCCGGCGGATCGACCACGTTCATGCCGTGCTCGACGAGGAAGGCGCCGAGCGCGTCCACGTCCTTGCGGCTCGAGAGCTCGAACGCATAGTGGTGAAAGCCGATGTCGCCCTTGCGGTACTTGCGCTTCTTGCCCTTGCGCGTCGGCGGCGGCGATCCAGAACAGGGTCTTGCCGTTGCTCCAGCCCGCCATGTCGGGATAGTCGTGCTTGAGCTTGAAGCCGAGGAAGCCGAGCACCTTGCCGTAGAACGTCCTTCGAGCGCGCGAAGTCGCCGACGCTGAGCACGAGGTGATCGATGCCGACGACGCGGGGCACGCGTGCTACCGCCCGCGCGGCTTCCAGCCGCCGCGCATGCCGGCGCGGCCGGAGGTCGAGCGCGGGCCGGGACGATAGGGCTTGGACTCCCGCTGCGGGCCCATCTCGTCGAGATCAGGCTTGCGCGGTCCGTCGCGCTTCGCGCCTTTCGCGCCGGTCCCGCCGGGCGCAGCGGAAGGCTCTCGTGGTAGAGCGCGATCCCCATCTCGTCGAGCTCGGGCTTGTGCACCTTGCTGCGCGCGCCGGCCGGGCGTCCGCCGGCGCCGAGCGCGACGTCTTCGCGGTGGGATCGTCCACCACCGCCAGCTCGGTGGTGCGCAGGCGCTTGACCTCGTCGCGCAGGCGCGCGGCCTCCTCGAAGTCGAGGTCGGCGGCGGCCTCGCGCATGCGGGTTTCGAGATCGGCGATCACCGCCTCGAAATTGTGGCCGATGGTGGCGGCGTCCTCTTCGCCGATGCCGGAGAGCCGCCGCCGGTCGAGATCAGGACGTGGTCGCGCTCGTACACAGCAATACGTAACTGA